>Ga0182030_10000184_pt1 | contig 109244 bp, 95 predicted proteins | sample 812S3MmetaG_FD_121299 | JGI IMG/M metagenome (GOLD analysis project Ga0182030, IMG submission 121299) | Permafrost microbial communities from Stordalen Mire, Sweden - 812S3M metaG (Illumina Assembly) | ecosystem: Environmental > Terrestrial > Soil > Wetlands > Permafrost | place: Sweden...
ACGCACCCTTTCGCCACTCAACTTACCTAGTTATTGCTAACCAGATAAGTCGCGTTCGACTTGCATGTCTTATCCACGCCGCCAGCGTTCGTTCTGAGCCAGAATCAAACTCTCCGTTAATTCCAACACTGGATTGCTCCAGGATTGGATCATTTTCAAAAAGTAAGTCGGCGTCCCACGGCTAGGTGGGGGCCGATTCTTCTGACCTTAATCGGTCAAAAACTTTGAGATCCTACCGATGTGAGTACTGACTTGCGTCAGTCTTCATCCGCATAGGAAAGAAACTCAACGTTCCGCACAATTCAATCTATTCGCTGTACTTCTTACTTAGGTTGTCTCCACCGAGTTTTCAAGCGCGGCTAACTGTATCGTTGCGCCACCCGGTTCCAGTATAGTGTTCAAAGATCATAAATGCCGCAGCGGCCCGGTTCTTTTGGAACCGAAACGCCATCCAAATGACACTTTCGCATCACCCGACGACGCTTCACCCGTTGTCTGTTTTTCTCGTTTTTAACCGAAAAATCCAACCAGCGGATGACACCAGAGACAAGTCTCGTCCATCTTGCCTCGCTTAAATCAGCGAGCGGACCGACTGAAGTCTCGAACTGCACCATCTCCCCCCGTTTCGGGTGGGAGGACAAACATATCGGAATCGAAGAACGGATCAATACTTATTTTGCAAATTTTTGCAGATTCTTTTTTGAAACCGCATTCTCAGAGGAGAAATGAAGGGAGAATTTTTGACAGGAATACATGAAACCATGAAATACATGAAGGGGAAATTTCGCACAGAGGACTGAAGAGGTAACTGCAGAGGGAAAACAGAGGAGGAATTGGCACATTGCATCTTGGCGATCCGAACAACTTGTTTGTCCGGGTGGCCGAAGGCCACAGGAGGCAGTCCATTGATTTCGTATCCCACCGGCGACCTCCTGCGTGCTCGCGATGCCGCGCTCGCGCCCCGCACAACACAGGCGCGCCTGTCGTTGCCGGGCCACCCTCACCTCTTCATCTCTCCGCGCGAGATCATCCCCATCTTGAGTTGTGTATACAAATATGAGCGGATATATCAATAAAAAGAAAGTTAATATTGATTTTATTCAGAATTATATCCATCTTGACTTTAACAAACCTATGGATGAGCCCAAACTTAAGCCCAAGCGCTGGATCGATTTTTTGGAGGATGAGGATCTCTCTTTCATCAAGCGGTTCGTCCTTTTTTCGGGATCTCTCAAGGATTTGGCCACGGCCTACGACGTGAGCTATCCCACCGTGCGCCTGCGGCTTGATCGGCTCATCGCGAAGATCAAAGTCTACGATGACAACGAAATCCAGGATGAATTTGAACGGCATCTGCGCGCGGCTTACGCCGAGGGAAAGATCGATGCGGAAAGTTTTAAGCGATTGTTGAAAGCATATCGCCAATCTTCGAAATCTGCCACCGATGAAAAATAAGCTCTCTCTACTCTTAATCGTGGCCATCATGGTTTGTATCGGGATCGGATTTCTCGTGGTTTACGAGCGACAACAACCACTAGTTCTTTGTGAAGTCGTATGGCAAGCGCCACCTAAAGAAACCAAATCGGTTTTGAACTCACTCTGGTTTGAGCATCGGCCTCATCAGATATTTTCCCGCGCGCTAGCAGGCGGTATGCTGCCTGATCTTAGCATCGAACTGATTCACAACCCTGATGCGACGGACGCTCTTAAAACCACATGGAAAGGATCGACAATCTTAGGGGACGGGATTGCTTTTCTAAATCCTAGAAAACTGACACCGGGCGCACATTATGCATTCATTGGTGAAATCCGGCGCGAGAACATAAACTCTGACTGTCGCCTCGGGATGAATTCCCTTTCTTATTCCAGCACCACGGTCAATGACACCGTCAAGCAAGCTCACATCGCCAGCCAAACCTTTTTTGATGTGGCCCGAAACAATGATTGGCAGTCTTTTGCGCTTTTAGTCGACGAGTCCCGGGTAGATTTCAATTTTGCTGCGTTTAATGTGAGTTTGTCTCTTGGCGGCCCCAATACGTTCTACCTGCGCAACCTAAAATTTGTTCAGTATCCGAACGGAACAAATCCGTTGCGGATCACTCCATCGTTCATTGAGATGAGCCAACCTGACATCCGGGTTACCTCAGGGTTCCCACTTTTGTTCGGTATCACAGGACTCATCGTTTTCTTCTTGATTCGCCGTTTCAGACGAATACGCCACGAGCGCGAGTTGCGGCGGATTGCGTCGCTGGATAGCTGAAAGTTTCGCACAGAGGACGGAAGAGGTAACTGCAGAGGGGGATGCAGAGAAGAAAGGGGAACCTCGCCCCTCGTTGCAAGTTGCACTTGGGAACGTTACTGCCGGCCGCAGGACTGTTCCCCGCGAAACTTCATTTCGCACTGGTCAGGGTCAGGACGGAGTCTGACCCTCCAGTTCCCTTCACCTCTTCAGTCCTCCATGCGAAACATCGGTTTCCCGCGCAATTCCCACGGCATGTGGCCACCGTAGTTGAAGGAGACGAGGGGCTTCCGCGAAAGACCAGTGCTGCGCACGGTACTATTTTTCAAGATGAAATTTTAGACAGGAGGAACAGGAAGGGCATAAGAAACGAAAAGAGGGGGGCGTCACACGCCCAGAGAGTTCCTTGGCGTCCAGTATTCGTTCAAGTCGACCAGGTCGCGGACATCCATCGCGCAGACTTGAGAGTAACCTTCGATGACCTCGGTATAAAACAGCCACTGGCGATCCGGTAACAGGAAAGGGTGGGCATGATAGCGCTGGCCCCCGCAGGCCGGATAGAGCGCCATCGAGTGCAGGCGGCGCAACTGCATCCTGCCCTCGATGAACGGAAAATGAAGCGAGAACAATTCATGGGTCTGGCCGTGGCTCTCAAAGAACAGAAACTTTCCGGCCGGATCGAACCCAACATGAACATAGCCATCGATTTCCGGCAGCAGGACTTCCTCGAAAGTGTCCCTGTCCTGATCATAGCAGCCGAGCCAGTAAGCGTCCCTGCCGTTTTGTTTGCCCGTCGCCTCGTAGAACACACCTCGCTGCGTAACCACTTGATGGACAATGGCTCCATGCTCGCCGCGCGGACGCAGGTCACGCGCACCAGTGCCATCGACATTGATGATCCACATGCCCTGATCATTGCGGACGTGGTTGATGAGCAGCCTCCGATTGTCGGCGAAAACCGCATGATGCGCGTGATAATCCAGCGCTTTCACCTCGCGCAGCGCGCCAGTGTCGGTTTCGATCACGCTGATGATAACCGGGGCAGTCTTTTGCCAGGCGAGATGCCCTTCGGGCCATGGCGGAAAGCAGCCCATGTTCATCATGGCTCTCCGATCCGCCAGCGCCTGCCGGAATTGTTTGGCGTCGGCATGGATGAACGCGAACAATTTTCCATCCGGCGAAAAACTGGTTTGACCGACCGGGATGCGGCCCGGCATTTCACAAACGACGCGATTGACAAGCGTCTCCACATGGGTCGAGAGCACCTGGTCGTCCTGGAAGTAATAGACTTCCCGCTTGACGGTGTTCAGGGCGCTGAGGTGATTGAAGATGCCGCGCAGATGATACTCGCACCAGATGTCCCAGCCCGAATCGCGCGTGTGGCCATCGGTCAAAACCACGGTCTCACCTGTGATCAAGTCGAGCCGGTAGAGTTGCACCCACTGGCTTCGGTCGCTGTGAAAAATCAGGTAGCGACCGTCCGCCGTGATGGATGGGATGAAATAGTAGAGCGGATAGTTATTGGACCGGCCCGCCGTCAACCGGCGGATGTACCGCCCGGTTTCGGGATTGGTATATTCAGAAACGAAAGCTTTCATGGTCAAACAATCGTCACGCCAGGCCGGTTGAGCAAGCGCGGATTCCGAATGATCATGTCCGTCCGCATCATGCCGCGAACTGACCTGTGTCCGCTGCGCCATACCGGGCCGTTGTTGTCGAATCCCGCGTCCAGGGCATCCCTGACGGTGGTCCCGTCAGGCGCGAGCTAAAGCGCTGCCTGTCTCCTGCTTTTTGCGCAATCTGTATTCATTAGAGATTCGATTGTATTCATCCAGCATGATTCTGTAGCTTTCCGGCGGCATGCCCTTGAAAATGCAATTCGAGGTGGAAAAAATGTAGGGTTTTCCGGTGCCGCCATGGGTCATGCAGTAACGCACCGATTCCCGAATTTTTTCCTGGTTGGCATCTTGAAGCATGTTGCAGGCGACGTTGCCCATCAGAATCCAATCCGGATAGAGTTCCCGGACAGCCCTGATATCCATGTGTCCCTGGGGATCGACAGACTGATATCCATCCAATCCAGTTGCATGAAGCTGATCGAGAATTTTCATGATGCACCCGTCGGAATGCAGGATGGCTTTTTTGCCGAGGTCATGGGTGCTTTGGACGATTTCAGTCAGGTACGGCGTGACGAATTCGGCGAAATGGGCCGGGGAGATGAAGGGACCGGCGTTGTATCCAAAATCATAGGCCAGCACGAAGAAGTCGGCCCCCGCATCGACAGCCTGTTTGCAGAACTGTTTCGCATGGTCGCACTTCTGCCGGGCCTCCGCGTGCAGTTGCTCCGGCTCTTCAAACAGGCGGACGGCAAAATCCATCATGTTGTCGCCGGTTGGCATCCAGAAGACGCCGCCCCCCTCATACGCTGGAACCAGCGCCTTGTGCCCCAACGCATTTCTGGTCCTCTCGATTTCCGCCAAATCGTATCCGCCGGGCACCGCGGCCCAGCCAAATTCATCAACCAGGCGGTGGTACACATCCAACTGGAATGATGCCCGATCAGCCTCTGGAATCGCACCCCGATCCATGCCGAACATTTCCTTTTCAATTTGAAACACCAATTCCCAGTGAGGAGGACTGTCGGGAATTTGTCCCTCTAGAATCATCCGCAGTTTCTCTTTGCCCGTCATAGATTTCTTTAAAATTGAGGAGGTCTGATCGTCGCCCTGGTGGTGGACGGTTAAAGGCTCAGCCGATATTAAAAATGTAAGCCCGGCGGCTTTTGTCCGGCGTGTGATTTCCTCCAGTGTAGTGCGGGGTGCCGTAATGATGAATGGTGCAGCCGCCGGCATCGAGAGGACAGGCGACCGCGAGGGAAGCGTCGACATGCCGCATGGACAAAAGACGCCGGAAGGCCATGGGATCGCCGGAGGCGACGTAGTGTTCCGTCAGCGGCTGGCGATGCATTCCGGGGATGAACTGCATGCAACCGTTGTCAATGTCCACGTCATCGAGGGCGACCCAGAACTGGAGCGACTGCCCGGTCATTTCCGTCCCGGCTGGCGCGAAAGGCTGTTGCGTGTAAGCGTAATCCTGGTGCCACGGCGTTTCATTGAGCGTCTGCGGCGGCTTGTCGATGAGCATGTCGAAAATGAAGCCGACTTCACGGCCCAGAATCTGTTTGCCCAGTCGTTTACCTGCCGCGAGAACCGGGTTGTCAACGAAGTAGGGCTCATGCTTCGAGGGATACATGATCTGGTGGATTTTTCCGCCGAGCTTGTCGTTGTCCTCGCCGCACTTGATTTCCCCGAGGACAAAACGGTCATAGTACCGGCGAAGCTTTTCGAGAACATCGGGCTCGACGAGCCTGGCCACGCTCATAAAACCGTTGGCGTTAAATTCCCGGAGTTGCCCGGCAGAGAGAGCGAATTCCGGCGGGGTCAAAACATCGGGAAAACGTGTGGTGGGATTCATAAAATATTCAATTTGGCTACACCGTACCGAGGGGCTTCGACGCAGTCGTCGTCACCCAGGCTGATTCCGCCTCGTGCTCGTGGGGCAACTCTGCGCGATCCGCAACTTTGGGGCCGGTCTGCACCTGAGCGCGGCGGCGGGCGCAGGCGTCGCGGTCATGATCGCGGCGGCCTGCCAGGGCGCAACCGGAGCAGCAGGTTTCAGTTTGCATGGGGGTTGGAGAAATGAGCGCTGTCGGCAGAACCATGTTCACGAATGGTTACCCAGGCTTCTCGTGGATTTATGGTTCCAGCCGGAGAGGACGAGGCGTTCGTTGAGGTGGCTGTTGCCATCTTCGATGCTGTCATCACCGCTGTGCATCTGGACCAAGACGGTTTTGCGGACCTTTTGCGAGCGGTTGGGCATGGAGCCGTGGAGGGTGAAGTAGTGGAAGAAAAGGACGTCGCCCGGCTCCGCCTCGACAACGAGGGCCTTTTCGATGGGATACTCCTTGAGGAAATTGTCATCAGAGGCCGACATGCCGCTGCTTTCGGCCCTGCGGCCGAGGCGGTGCGAGCCGGGATAGACGCGCAGGCAACCCATTTCGTCGGTGGCGTTGGAGACGTGGATAATGCCAGCCATCATGGTGTCCTTCACCGTGGGAAAATAGCTCCAGTCCTGATGCATGGGGAAGGGCGCTCCTTTTTCAGCCGGCTTTTGGAAGAGCTTGGTGTGGTGGAGGATAACGTCGGGACTGTTGAGAATCGCCCGGCTGAATTCGAGGAATCGGGGCTGGAGGAAGGCACGGAGCCACGCGGAGGAGTAGATCTGGACGTTGTGGGTGTGGACGACGACGGCATCTTTCGGGGCGATTTTGTCGGTGGCGGCGCCTTGCCAGCGCGCATTGATGTCTTCGCCGCTGGCGGAGAGTTGCCGGACGATGTGGTCAAAGTCGGTTTCGAGTTCGGCCACCTCGGCGGGCGAGTAGACGCCTTTGGCGTGGTAGTAGCCGTTTTCCTGGTAGAATTTAGTGATTTCGGCGGAGGATGTGCTCATGATTGGTTTTCCCGGAGGGGTGGTGAGTCAGGATTGATTGCCCAGGCTCCTCTTGGCGTGATGGTTCCAACCGGAGAGAACCAGGCGGGCATTGGGGTGAAGGTTGCCGTCTTCGACCCGGTCATCGCCGCTATGCATCTGGACGAGGACCGATTTGCGAGTTTTTTGCGATCGGTTCGGCATGGAGCCATGGAGCGTCAGGTAATGAAAGAAAACGACATCGCCGGGCCCGGCTTCGACCGGAGTCGACTTTTCCAGGGGATAGTCGTTCAAGACTTCCGTGTTGGTTTGGCCGTTGCTTTCGGGCAGTCGCCCGAGTTTGTGCGAGCCGGGGTAAACTCGCAGGCAGCCCATTTCATCGGTGGCATCGGTGATCATGATGCTGCCGGCTATCATGTTGTCTTTGACCGTAGGGAAGTAGCTGTAGTCCTGGTGCATGGGGAAAGGCGCCCCTTTTTCGGCCGGTTTTTGAAAGAGTTTGCTGTGATGGAGGATGACATCAGGGCTGTTGAGGATTGCCCGGGTGATTTCGAGGAATCGGGCCTGGAGGAAGGCGCGGTGCCATGCGGCGGAGTAGATCTGGACGTTATGGGTGTGGACAAAGACCGAATCCTTCGCCCCTGCGATCTTATCGATGGCAGCACCTTGCCAGCGCACGGCGACCTCTTCACCGCTGGCCGTGAGTTGCCGGACGATGCGGTCGAAGTCGCCCGCAAGTTCGGCGACCTCGACGGGGGAGTAGACGCCTTTGGCGATGTAGTAGCCGTTTTCCTGGAAAAATTTAGTGATTTCAGCGGGGGATGCGCTCATGTGGATTATTAGTTGAATGTGGTAGGTGTGCGGGCAATCTAATGTATCCCCTGGGATCTTTACAATGGTAGTTGAGATGAATTCGTGGTATTTTTACGTGATATTGCATGAAGACTCCTCCCTCCGGATTAGCGTGGCCCCTCCGTTGTCTACCCAAAGTCGTCGTACGCCATGCGGGGATGTTTCCGATGCTGGTGCCGGGTTGCAACGCGACTTATGCCACCGAGACAGTGGCGCTGCACCTGTACGATTACGCAGCCGACATCTGGATCGGAAAAAACCATTACCGCGTGCTGCCCGGCGATATCACGCTTTCGGGCGACATCCTGTTTTCGAATGCCCCCTCGCGGTACGAGTTAAAGGAGAGCGGCACGCACCTGTGTCTTCATTTCGTTCCACCGGTCGAGCGCAAGAAAGTGCCATGCATCCTGTTGCCCTTTCATCTCCGGCTGGGACCGCAAACCGCCGCCGCGCGTGAGCGGTTCTGGCATATCATCGACCATGCCCGGCAGTCGGGCGACAATTCTGATTCCCCGGCAGGTTGCGCGGCATCAGCCTCCCTGCAGGAGTTGCTCCTCTTGCTCTATCTGCAAAGCCACCGGGGAAGAACGCCGGGTCGCACCAGCCTGGTGGAGGAAGCGCTCCTTAAGCTTAACCAGGCCATTGAGGCTTCCCTGGCGAAGCCGATGTTGATCTGCGAACTGGCCGCCGGGGTGGGTTTGAGCGCCGATTATGTGGCGCGGCTTTTTGCCAAGCGTTACGGGATGACGCTCCAGCATTATCTTCTGCTGCGCCGGGTGGAGCTTGCGCGTCATTTGCTGATCTCGAGCGATCTGCTCGTTTCCGAAATTGGGCGACAGACGGGAATGCCCGACCCGCAATATTTCAACAAGCAATTCCGGCGCGTGGTCGGGCAAAGTCCCATGGCCTACCGCCGCCAGCAGGCGCGAAGATCGAAGGGGCGGAAAGCATGAAAAGGAGGATTAAGGTTCGCAAACTTCCCCCTTACCTAGGCAAAAACACCGCATCCCAGGGATCGCTCCAGACTTCGGTCCAGCCCGGTTCGTTGCGGAGCTTGAAGTAAACATTGTCGCTGCGGTGAATAAGAATCGCGTCGGGCGTGTAAGTGGTGAGGAAATTGAACCAGCCTTTTCGAGCGGAGAAAAAATCATCGACGCGCCGATAGGTTTCGGGCCGGTAGACAAGGTCGTAACGGCCGTCCATCGAGACGCGCATCTTCCCGCGCAGTTCCCACATCGCGTAGCTACCGTAGTTGAAAGGAACGAGAAGTTTTCCCCGAATATCCTGGCGCTGGAGATACGTGATCGCGCCGACTGGATATGCAACATGGGGATATTCGAGGCACAGTTCCGCACCACCACGCAAGATCCACAAAGCCGTAAAAAGCGGGACAATGACAAACGCTGAATGCAGCGCGACGGTGCCCCGGCGACGGACAGGGTCGATGGACGGAGCGGCTGCGCTTTCAGGCGGAAATAAGTCAGGGACCAGCGCTCCCGCGACCACGGCAAAAAGGGACGTGTGCCGAGCGGAAATCATGGCAAGGACCATGAACACACCGATGAGAATTACTCCGGCCCGGTCGATCTGCTTCCAGCCTTTGCGATGGATTTGAATGGCAAGAGCGACCAGGACGCCGAGGAATAATAGCTTGTAGCCGAGATAGAGATGCGGATCCGATGCCCAGGAAACGGGCGCCCATTCATTAAAGCCGCGACGGGTGGTGGACAAGGCACGTCCGGTGGCGATCCAGAGTTGCCAGCCAAAGGGATTGATGAGGGTGGCAAGCGCACAAAGTCCCAGGCGACCGGCCCATTTTTCCCAAGCCCCTTGATGCACCCACTCGATCACAGTCACAAGGAGCAACCAGGCCAACCCCATCGAGAAGCCTCCATGTAGATTGGCCCAAATGATCATGGTCGCAACGTAAAGATACGTGGGGACCGCGCGGCCATGACGTTCGCGTTGGAACCAGTAAAGCCAAAGGGCAAAAAGGATGTGGGTGAAAACCATGCACCGCAAGGTCGATTGAAAAGAAGGCAGGAGCGCCAGAAGCACCAGCGCGTAAAAGGCGGCCATCCACGCGGTGGGTCTGCGATTGCTCATCCCGGCCCAAGCTACCAGGGCCAGGGTGACCGCCAGGGTAACGAGCTTGGTCGCGACAATGGCGGCTCCATCGCCCCATTGCCAAAGTCCATAAAAAATAAGCGCGCTGCCCCATTCGTGATCGGCAACCTGCTTGTAATCAGAAAGATAACTAAAAGCATCGCCGGGCGGAAAGTGTCCCGTCTTCCAAAGAAATTCGCCCACGGCCAGCCGGTGCCAGAGATCAGGATCGGCGGGATTGGTAACCGTCGCGGCGGCCCAGACCAGAAAAAAGAGGAAAAACCAAAAGAAGAATCTTACCCATGGCGTGGACACGAGATTAGGGCACCACAAAACGGCCCGCGTTGAACAGATTTATTGGTCCTGCGGACGGCAGTATTTTTACGACGAAGCTTTATTGCCCTCCGCTGGAGCTGCGGTTCGCAGGACTTTCTTGCATTTGGGCAGGGGTGATTGCAGATTTTTGCTCTTATGCCTCACCGATTTGCTGAAGACGTTACCATGGATGGCGTGCGGGGCCGCGAGGTGAATCTCCTGTTCGGTATTTTGGCCGGAACCATTGCCGCCGCCATCGGCGCCGGGGTCTGGATGGGAATCGCCGTGGCCACCGGGTGGCGCGTGGGAATCGTCGCTATCGGCGTGGGCGCGTTGGTGGGACTGGTTGTCCGTATTGTCGGCAACGGGAGAAGCATGGTTTTCGGAATCATTGGCGCCCTGCTGACTTTACTCGGCTGCATGGGCGGTGAAATTTTAACGGTGGTCCAACTCTCGACCAGCGCCCAGCACGATTTTTATAGCACGCTAACGACTCTCGATTTGACCCAAACGCTCACCAATATTTTCAACAAGATGGATCCGATGATGTACTTGATTTACGGCATCGGCATCTTCGAGGGCTACAAGCTCTCGATTCGGAAGTAGGGAAGGCATTTGGGACAGGATTAACAAGATTCACACGATCAGAAGGCAGGAGAATGTTTAAAACTTCGCGCGGAGTTGGCGGATGGGCAGGCCCAAGGCGCGGGCCAGTTTTTGCGCGAGCCCGGGCCGGCGCTGAAGATCGGTGGAGAGAACGGAATTATAACAACGGAAATAAGCCGTCTGCGTGTTGGGATCGACATGATCGAGTTGCGTTTGCTGTGCGGCGTCGGGTCCAACAAGTTGCGCCCAAAGCGTCTGGTACCTGGCCGGGTTATGGGTTTGGCGCTGCTCGATGGAACCCAAAACATGGTTGAGGGCCGTACGCGTCGCCTCGTTTGCCGTACGGACCGGACTTTCCGATGCAGCCCGGGAAGCCGCGAAGTGGCTCTGTTCCTCGGCGGTGAGTGCGCGACCGAGCGCGGCAACAGGGACATGGCGCAGGGCGTCGTGACTGCTTTCCCCGGAGAGTTGCGCGTAGGCCATCGCCTCAATCCGCGGCTTGAGCTGGCGCAGGAGAAGATCGACGGAAAGGTCAAGGCCGACCTGCCGCGCCTGAACCAAGAGCTGGCGCTGGATTTCCAGGCGCACCTTGCGGTAGCGGCGCGTTTCCACAATGAGGTAGGGCTGCGAAGCCGAGCCGTCGCCCAGCACGCGCCGGAGACCGTCGGCCTCCACGCGGCGGCGCTGGATCTTGGACTTGAGGTCGCGTCGAAGCGATAGCTCGCGGTAGGTCTTAAGTTCCTCGCGCTTGTCGCGCGGCTTGATGAATTCACGTGGCGGCATGTTCGTCTAAAGCACGGAGTTGGCGAAAAGTGTAGAGGCCCGTGTCGTGGCCGTCGTTCCAAGTCGGCTGAAGCGCGTAACCGCCGACAAAGCGGAAGCTACGAAGCTCAAAACTGTGCGGGCCATAGCTGACATGAGGCCGCTGGATTTCGCCCATCATGTCGGGCTCACCGCCGCATGCCGCGCAAGGACAGGCGCGACGGAGTTTTTCCAAATCAATGTAGCTCTCCTTGCCATCGTTCCAAGCCAGCGCAAGCTCGTTGCCGATGACTTCGGTGCGTGTGGGATGGAGGCTCATTTTTGACAGGATTAACAAAATTTAGACAGGAGGGACATGAAGCTGAAGAAGGAAGGCAGGAAACATTTTGGACAGGATTAACACGATTAACAAGATTGGGATCGAAGAAAGAAAAAACGAATGAACCGATTTCAGCACATTCATGTAATTCATGTCTCTCCTGTCTAAAATCAGCCTGTCTTCCAATCGTGTAAATCTTGTTAATCCTGTCTAGAATAGGTTGATCATGATCCGTCATCTCTACGTGCACACGCCGTTCTGCGCGAAGATCTGCCCTTATTGCGCGTTTTATGTGCATCGGGGCGGCGTGGCGGCGCAGCGCGAATTTGTCGCGGCGGCGCGCACGGAATGGCGGCGCGCACGGGAGGAATTTCCCCTCGCCCTGGAGACGATTTATTTCGGCGGCGGCACGCCTTCCATGCTTTCGGCAGAATTGTTCTCGGAAATTGCACAGGAATTGCCTCGTGAGCCGGTTCCGCATGAGTTCACCTTGGAGGTGAACCCGGCCACGGTGACGCCAAAAAAAGCGGCGGCGTGGCGCGCGGCAGGCGTGAACCGGATCAGCCTCGGAGCGCAGTCGTTCGACGTGGAAATGCTGAAGTTGCTGGGACGGCAACATGCGCCGGGAGACATCGCGAAGACGTGTGCGCTGTTGCGCGAGCATGGCTTTGAGAACATCAACATCGACCTGATGTTCGCGCTGCCGGGGCAGAGCGAGTCGAAGTGGGAAGAGACGATGCAGGCTGCACTGGCCTGCGCGCCGAAACATATCTCGGCCTATGCCCTGACCTACGAGGAGGACACGCCCTTTTTCGAGAAGCTGCAGCGGGGCGAGTGGCGGCAGGACGAAGCGCGGGAGATCGCCATGTTCGAGCGAACCCGCGACGTGCTGGGCGCGGCGGGCCTGGTCGATTACGAGATTTCCAATTTTTCCCTGCCTGGATTTGAGTCGCAGCACAATCTCGGCTACTGGCGCGGCGCCGATTACCTCGGTCTGGGCCCCAGCGCCTGCTCGACCATCGGCGGATTGCGCTGGCGGAACGTGCCCGACACGCGGGCCTACGCGGAACGGATCGCGCGAAGCGAATCGGTGCGCGGCGAGATGGAGACGCTCGACACGACGACACGGGCGAAGGAGCGGATCATGTTTGGTCTGCGGATGCGCGAAGGCGTCGCGCGGACTGAATTCGGCAGCGACGCCGCGCGACTGAAGGAACTCGCAGAACTTGCCCAAAATGGCCTCGCTTTCGAGGAAGCCGGACGCGTGCGCCTCACCCCGCGAGGGCAGCTCGTCGCCGATAGCGTTGCCGTGATGTTTGTTTAGGACAACAATCTTGATTTTGGCTGCGAATGGGACTGTTCTATAAGCAGTGGTTAAACCTCGAACTCCAAGCGCGCATGCGCTGCTTGCCCTGAAAGTTTTGTTGATCGTTGCAACAGGCCTTTGGATCTATTCCCCCGTGTTTAACGGCGGCTGGTTGATTGATGACAGCCTATACCTGCCCCACAATCCCTTGCTGCGCGACCCGGCGCGCTTGTGGAAGATCTGGTTCGCGCCGGGAAGTTTCATCGAATATTACCCCCTCGAGGAGACCGTCCAATGGGCGCAATGGCGGCTCTGGGGTAATCAAACCTGCGGTTACCACGTAACGAACGTCGGCCTGCACATCATCAATGCCTTGCTGGTGTGGCGGCTTCTGGACAAATTTGGCTTGAAGCTGGCGTGGCTGGGAGGGCTTATTTTCATCGTCCATCCGGCAGCGGTCGAATCGGTAGCATGGATTTCGGAATTAAAAAATACGCTCTCGCTTCCGCCCTTTCTTTTGGCCATGTGCGCCTGGATCGATTACGAGGAACAAAAACGACCGCGGGATTACTTCCTGGCGCTGGGACTATTCCTGGCCGCGATGCTGTGCAAAATTTCCATGGCAACGTTTCCGTTTGTGATTCTGCTCTATGCCTGGTGGAAGCGGGAACGGATCGGATGGGGCGAGATTCGAGCCGCTATGCCTTTCTTCATGGTTTCCCTGACGTTGGGCGTCACGACCATGATGGCCGGCATTTGGTTCACGACAAACTACCATCCGGGACCGGACCGGGAAGCTATTGTGGCGGGAGGCGTTTTTTCGCGGATGGCTTGCGCAGGTCTTGCCTTTGCGTTTTATTTTTCCAAGTTCTTCTGGCCCATTCGAATGATGCCGCTCTATCCGCAATGGTCATTTCATTCGCTTTCACCTTGGGATTTTCTGCCCTGGCCGATCTTTTGGGCCGGAACATCCTGGCTCTGGACCAAACGCAAGAGCTGGGGACGGCACGCCTTATTGGGATTTGGTTTCTTTTTGATTCTCCTGGCGCCTTTCCTGGGCTTTACCGAAATCACCTTCATGAGATTCACGCGGGTAATGGACCATTTTCTTTATCTTCCCATGATCGGGCTGATTGGTCTTGTCGTGGCTGTGTTGGGAAAAATTGCCGATCAACTTCCCAGGACCGCCCGCCCGATCTGCGCCGGATTACTGACAATTATGTTTGGACTCCTGGCTTGCGAGAGCCACGGCTATACGGGAATTTTTGTCAGTCAGGAGAAACTTTGGACTTACACCCTGGAACTCAATCCGGATTCGGACGTGGCCCACAACAATCTGGGTCTTGTCTATTTAAACAGTGGCCGGCTTCCCCAGGCGATTGAACAGTTTGAGGCGGCTCTGCGGGCCAAGCCCGATTATTTTTTTGCCCACAACGGCCTCGGCAATGCGCTGTTCCTAAGCGGTCGGGCGGAGGAGGCGATCGATCACTACCAGGAAGCATTGAGGCTCTACCCCAGCTATCCCGAGGCGCACAACGGCCTGGCCAACGCCTTGCTCCAGTCCGGTCACCTTGCCGGGGCCCGGGCGGAATGCGTGAAGGCGTTGAAGCTCAATCCCAACTATGTCGAAGCGCATTGCAATCTGGGGCTTATCCTGGACCAGGAGGGACACATCCCCGAGGCGATTGAGCAGTTTGAAATAGCCTTAAGCCTTCATCCCACAGACGCCAGAATCCAGACCATACTCGAGTCTCTGCGCGCCCGCCAACAAGATGCGGTGAAACAGAAGTAAGTTGCCGCACGTCATCCCGCGCGGACAACTCGCCGCCGACAGCGTTGCCGGGATGTTTGTTCAACCCGTATTCTTCAGGCCGCCGCTAACGCCGTTGATGGTGAGCTCGATCACGGCACGCAGGGCGTCAGCCTCCTCGCTCTCCTTGTTTTCCAGGCCACGCAGACGGCGGATCATCTCGACCTGGATGTAGTTGAGCGGATCAATGTAGGGATTGCGCAATTGCACCGATTTGGCGAGGACCGGTTCGCGTTCCAGGAGCGATTTCTGGCCGGTGATGGCAAGAATGGCGTGTTCGGTGCGCGCAAATTCCCCGGCGATCGTGTTGAAGATCCGGACGCGGATCGATTCATCCGGCACCAGTTGCGCGTAATGGAAAGCGATCTGCATGTCGGCCTTGAGCAGGGTCAACTGCGCGTTATCGATGGTGGCCTTGAAGAACATCCATTCCTTGTACATCGTGCGGAGCAGTTCCGCCTGCCCAGGGCCTTTGGCGGCGAACTGCTCGAGCGCGCTGCCGAGTCCGTACCAGCCGGGGAAAACAAAGCGGCTCTGCATCCAGGAAAAGACCCACGGGATGGCCCGTAAATCCTCGACCGATTTGGTGGCGCGGCGGAACGTGGGACGGGAACCGAGCTTGAGACCACCGATTTCCTCGATCGGCGTGGCGATTTTCCAGAACTCGATGAATTCGGGGTCCTTGTGCACGAGCGCTTCATAAGCTCCGTAAGCCAGTTTCGACATTTCCGTCATGGCGGCGCGCCAGGCTTCAGGCACCTGCGCTTCCTTCTGGGCCGCCACGGCGGCGAGAAGAACGCCGTAGGCCATCTGCTCGATGATGCGAAACGCGAGGTCGGGATCGTGGTAGCGCGTGGAGAGGACTTCGCCTTGCTCGGTCACGCGAATCCTGGCGTCATAACAGCCGCACGGCTGGGCCAGGATCGCCTTGGCCGCCGGGCCGCCCCCCCGGGCGATGCTGCCGCCTCGACCATGGAACAGCGTCAGGCCGAGGCCCCGTTTTTTGCAGACATCGGAGATTGTTTCCTGGGCCTGGAAAAGCGCCCAGTTCGCCGTGAGATAGCCGCAATCCTTGTTGCTGTCGGAGTAACCGAGCATGATCTGCTGGTGATCGTGGCGGCGGCGGAGGCGCCTCCGGTAAGGCTCGAAGTCGAACATCTGATTAAGAATTGCCGGCGCCGCCTCGAGATCGCCGAGCGTTTCGAAGAGCGGGGCGATGTCGAGCACAACGCCAACCAGATGCTGGAAGACCAGGACCTCGATGATGTCGGAAAGATCGTGCGTCATGCTGATGACATAGACGCCGGCGGCCTCCGCCCCGAAAAGCTCGATGGCCCGTTTCAGGACACGGAGCGAACCGATGACGTCGCTTGTTTCGGGAGTAAAATTGTCGGGCAACTTCGGCGCCGGCAGGGCAAGAACATTGCGCAGGAGGGCCAGCTTTTCCTCTTCGGAAAGAGCGGCATAATCAGGCGTTACGTCGAGTGCCTTGAGGATTTCGGACATCGCGGTTTCATGCCGCATCGAATGCTGGCGGAGATCGAGCCGGGCGACGCTGAGTCCAAAAAGCGTGACCTGCTGGCGGAGCCGGTGCAGTTCGCCCTCGGCGAGCAGGGCGGCACGGTGGGAGGAGAGGCTTTCATTGATGAGATCGAGCAGTTGCGCGACTTCGGCGGTTTTCAGCGTGGAGGCCGGGCGGTTCCCGGTCTCGGGATCGAGCAGCCATTCTGGCGTCTCGGTTTTTCCCGCCTCGATAAGCCGGGCCCGCAGCCCGGCCAGGGCCAGCCGGTAGGGCTCATGCGGGTAACGGGCGTAAAGAGCCCGGACCTCGGGATCCGGCTGGTCGTCGAGCTTGAACCGCTGCGCCAACTCCGGCGAGATGCCGTCGAGCCGCGTGGAAACAGAAAGCTGGCGGGAGAGTTCACGAAGGGAGAACTGCAGTTTTTCGAGGGCCAGTCGCCGATGAAGCATCAATGTTTTCGCCGTGATTGCCGGGGTGACATTGGGGTTGCCGTCACGGTCGCCCCCCATCCAGGAGCCGAAAGTGATCCAGCGCCCGGGGGCCTTGACTGTCGGATAGGTGTCGGCCAGGGCCCGTTCGAGTTCGTCCTGCAACAGGGGCACGGCCTGCCAGAGCGTCGTGTCGAAATACCAGAGACCGGTCAGGACCTCGTCGGTGACTTCCGGACGGGCCGAGCGGGAACGGTCGGTCAGCCAGAGCGAGGTGATTTCCCGCTCCAACGCGCGTGGATTGGCGATGCCGGTAATCTTGTCCTCAATGAGGGCATCGGGATTATGAAGCCGCTGCGCGAGCCGCTGGAGTTTATTAAGCATGGTGCGGCGTTTGGCCTCGGTCGGATGGGCGGTAAAGACCAGCTCGATGGAAAGCTTGTCGAGAAGCATCTGCACCGTCTCCGTCGGGACGTTTTGGGCTTTGAGTTCGCGCAGGGCCGCGCCAATCGATTCACGCATCGGCGGCGTGCCGGGTACCGTGTACTGGGCGCGCCGACGCTGGCGTAACAGACGGACGCGGTGAGTTTCCTCCGCCAGGTTGACCAGCTCAAAATAGACGGTGAAGGCCATGGCCATGCGGGCCGCCTCGGAAACGGTGAGCTTTTGCACAGCGGTCTGCAGGTCGAGCTCGGCCGCGGCGTCGCCGGCCCGGCTGCTTTTTGCCAGCAGCCGGAGCCGTTCCTCAAGGTCGAGGATGTCCTTGCCCTCAAGTTTGACGATGATCTCGCCCAACATACGGCCCAGCTTGCGGATTTCCGACGAGAGGATGTCGGGGGTGCTTTCTGGAGGTGGTGTGGACATGGGGGCAGAGAAAACAGTGTGCATGTAATGCCATTTGTAAACGGGAAAACGCAACTATTCCGCAAGAGTCGTGCCAAGGGGATATTTACGCGGCAATAGACGGGACTTTTCCCTGGGAGCTTCGGGTGCGGAGATGGCTGGGGGAAAGGTTGAAATGGGAACGAAAAAGCTTGGAAAGCTGGTATTCATCGCCGATGCCAACGGCGGGAGCGATTGCCTTGACCGGCAGATTCGTCGTAAGGAGAAGCGTCCGCGCCCGATCGAGGCGAGTGAGCCGCAGTTCCTCCATCGGTGTTCGACCGCAGAGCCGTTTGAATTTTCGGACGAAGGCGAACTTGCTCATTTTGCCATGCCGGGCCAGATCGTCGAGGGTCAGCGGGCGCACCAGATTTTCGTGGATGAAGGCGAGGCTATTTTCGAGCCACGGATCGGAAGGCGTATGACAGAGACGGCGCAGTTCTCCAAAAAGGGCGTCGAAGAGAGGGCGGCGCATTTCGGACGCGCGCCGCTCGCGCTCGTCATCGACCAACCAGGCGACGAGCTGACGAACCCGGCCCTCGGCGTCATAAACGCGCAGGGGCAGCCAGGGCAAGGAATCACCGGTATCGAATGAGATAAAGACCGTGCCGGGCGGGGCATGGGGATCGGAAATTTCTTCATGAACCAAACCAGCGCGGTAAAAAAGGATGTCGCCGGGAACTGCCGTTACCATCTGACGGTCCGCTTTTAAGAGCAGGCGGCCCTGGACGACGACAATGATCTCATGGAAGGAATGAAAGTGAGGCGCAATGCGCCAGCCTGGATCAGGATGGATGGCTCCTGCGCCGTAGATTTGAGGGTCGCGGAATTTCAAGGCAATTTTTGACAAGTTTATAGCAAGCGCATCCATTCACGCCAAGTACCATGATCGCTAAAGTAAGATCATGAATTCCGATCCCGTCCGCTTCGCGTATGTCGGCTGCGGTTTTGTCGGCCAGACCATTCATATTCCCAATTTTGCGTCCCTTCCGGATTGCCGATTCCTCGCCCTGGCTGAGGTCCGACCCGAACTGGGGCTTGAAGTGGCCACTCGCTACGGAATTCCGAAGGTCTACCATTCCCACGAGGAAATTGCCGCCGATCCGGAGATCGAGGCGGTCGGCGTGTCGGGACCCTACGCGCTTCAGGGCAGGATCGCCGAGGATCTTTTGCGGGCCGGTAAACATGTTTTCATGGAGAAGCCGATGGCGGTTTCGGTGCGGCGCGCCGAATCGATGGTGGAGGCAGTCCGGTCCGGGAAAGGCCGGCTCATGGTCGGCTACATGAAGCGCTACGATACCGGAAATCTCCTGCTCAAAAAACATCTTGAGGCGTGGCGGACCAGCGGCGAATGCGGACGTCTCCTGTTCGCCCGCAGCCACGGTTTTGGCGGAAACTGGACTTACGCCAGCGATCCCAACGTCCCCTTTTCCCAATCGTCTGCGCCGATGCCGACCTCACCGGATGAATGCCCGGACTGGCTTCCGGTGGATCACCGGGCCTCGTACCTCGGTTTTCTCCAGCAATGGACCCACAACATCAATCTCCTCCGTTTCTTTCTCGGCGACAACGGAGGCAAAACGCGGTTGGTCCAGGCGCACCTTGATCCGGATGGCATGACCGGCCTGACAGTCTTCGACATCAACGGCACCCGTGCTGTGATCGAAAGCGGTTACACCCGGTTTCACGGCTGGGAGGAGCACACCCAGCTTTACTTTGAGGGCGGATGGTTGAAGACCGGCGCGCCGCCGCTCATGCAAAAGGAAGTGCCGGCCTCCGTCGAAATTTACCGTGCCGAACGGGACGACAGCCCCGCCAGCATGGTGCAGGAATTTCCCGCGCCGGCCTGGTCCTATCGGGAGGAAGCCAGGCATTTCCTCTCGTGCGTCAGGTCGGGCGAAGCCTTCCGCTCGTCGGCGGAGGACACGCTGAATGACGTCCGCATTTTCGAGGATATTTACCGGCAGGTAATCGCCGCGCGGTAGATCGCTACACAAGAAAATCATGTCACTTCACTTTCGCAAAGTTTTTCTGGCTGACGAACGCTACGAATCAGCCGGGGTCTTTGACGTCAACGGCGACGGCATTCCCGACATTGTAAGCGGCGCCTTTTGGTACGAAGGGCCTGATTTCAAAAAGCGGCACAAGATCGGCGGGGTCAAGGCCTACGATGAATATTACGATGACTTCTCGACCATTCCGCTCGATATCAACGGCGATGGGAGGCTCGATTTCATCACCGGCGGCTGGTGGGGCGGGAACCTCCGCTGGCGCGAAAATACGGGCGAGGCGGGCAAGGACTGGCCCGAGCACATCATTGCCGAGACCGGCAATATCGAGACAACCCGCGCCTGGGACGTCGACGGTGACGGGGAACTCGAGATTGTTCCCAATACGCCGAACACGCCGCTTGTCGTCTATAAGTTGATCCGGGACCAAAACGGCAAAGGCACCGGCAAATTTGCCGCTCACAAACTCAAGTTCAAGGGGCGCGCGAACGATAAGCAAGGACATGGTCTTGGCTTCGGCGATATCACCGGCAACGGCAAGGGCGATTTTGTGTTCCGCGATGGCTGGCTGGAAGCTCCCGCCGATCCGTACCACGGCGAGTGGGTCTGGCATCCCGAGTTCGAACTTAACTGGGATGCAAGCGTTCCGATGCTTGTCGTCGATCTGAATGACGATGGGAAAAATGAACTGATCGTGGGCCAGGGACACAGTTACGGCCTGACGTGGCTCGAACGCATTGTCTCCTCTTCCGGCCCGGTTGAATGGAAGAGACACCAGATCGATCCGCTTAGCAGCGAATATCACGATCTCCACTGGGTTGACATCGACGGCGACGGCAAAAATGAATTGATCACCGGTAAACGCTTTCGCGCCCATCCTGAAGGCGACCCCGGCGACCGCGATCCGTACGGTTTTTATGTCTTCAAGTGGGTCGGCGACGCTTTTGCGAAACACGTTATCGACTTCGGCCCGCTCGGCTCGGGGAAAGGGCTCGGCATCCATGCCGCGATTGCCGATCTCGACGGCGACGGCAGGCTCGATATCGTCGCTCCCGGCAAAGACGGTTTGGCAGTTTATTTTAACGAGGGGAACGAATGAAAATCGGGATCAATTGCCTCCTCTGGACGGCAAAAATCGGCGAGGGCCATTACCCGCTCTTCGCCAAATTAAAGAAAATGGGCTACGACGGAGTCGAGATTCCGGTTTTCGAGGGGACTTCCCGTGAATACAAGGCGCTCGGTGCCGTACTGCGCGATAATGGACTGGTCGCCACAGCCGTGACAGTGATGAGTTCCGAGACGAACCCCATCAGCGCCGATCCGAAAATCCGCCAGGCTGCGCGGGACCGGCTGCGATGGGTGTTGGATCACTGCGCCGAGTTCGACGCCGAGGTCCTGTGCGGGCCGCTCCATTCGGCGCTTGGGGTCTTTTCCGGCGCCGCGCCGACCGGCGAAGAGCGCCAGCGTGGCATCGAGTTCTTCCGCGATGTAGCCGGTCATGCCGCCGGGGCGAAGGTGCAATTGGCCGTCGAGTACCTCAACCGCTTCGAGAATTATTTTCTCACCACCGCCGCTGATACGCTGGCCTTTGTCAATGAGATCGATCAGCCCGCGTGCGGGATGATGTGGGACACATTTCATGCCCACATCGAGGAGAAATCGATCTCGCCTCTCGAGTCCGTCCAACGGCGACTGGTGCACGTTCATCTCAGTGAGAATGACCGGGGTACTCCCGGCACCGGCCAGGTCCAGTGGGAAGCCACTTTTGCCGCGTTGCGCAAAATCAATTATGACCGCTGGCTGGTTATTGAGGCTTTCGGACGGGCACTACCCGACCTGGCCGCGGCGACCCGCGTCTGGCGCGATCTTTTCGATGATCCACTGGCGCTTTGCGAGTCGGGCCTGAAGTTCATTCGCTCCGGCATGGGTCGCTGACGCACCGGCTCCTGAGCTGCAATTTTTACGCGTCAGCGTAGGAATTGCCGCTACGATGCCGTCGATGGAAACACCCTTCAGTTTCTGGTTCGGCTTTAACGTTGCCGTGGTGGTGTTGCTTGTGCTGGACCTGACGATCCTGCGCCAGGAGCACCGCTTCCCCTCGATGAAGGAATCGATCATCACCACGCTCGTTTGGGTGGCTCTCGCGGTCGGGTTCGGCTTCTGGCTGGCCAGGCAGGTGGGCTGGGAAAAGGGATCGGAGTTTTTCACCGGTTACGTGATCGAGTATTCGCTGAGCATGGACAATCTGTTTCTGTTCGTGCTGATTTTTTCCAGCTTCCGCGTGGCCCCGGACCAGCAACGGCGACTCCTCTTTTGGGGTGTGATCGGTGCGCTGATCATGCGCGGGATCATGATCGGGACGGGGGTCGCGCTGCTGAAGACCTTTGCCTGGGTCATCTACCTTTTCGGCGCGTACATTCTCTATGCAGGCTTCCAGATGCTATTGCGCCAAGCCAAGACCGAAGTGAGAGTTGAGCGCCATCTGGTCGTGCGGTTCGCGCGACGCTTCCTGCCCCTGAGTTCGGGCCAGCACGGCGATCACTTTGTGGTGAGAGAAGGAGGCCGCCTCAAGTTGACCGTCCTTTTTCTGGTGCTCTTGGTGGTGGAAGTGACCGATCTGGTTTTTGCCCTTGATTCGATTCCCGCGATCTTCGGCGTGACGCGGGATTCGTTCATCGTCTACACGTCGAATGTCTGCGCGGTCCTAGGCCTGCGTTCGCTCTATTTCGTGCTGGCTGGCGCAGTGAAAAGCCTCGTTTATCTCCGGGCGGGCCTGGGCTGCGTGCTGATTTTTATCGGCGCCAAGATGGTCAGCGAACGCTTCCTTCCCATTTCGACGGAACTATCTCTCCTGATCGTAGGAGGTATCCTGGGAGCGACGGTGGCCGCTTCGCTGCTGAAAACGAAGTTACAGACTCACTTGGAATGACCCGCGCCATTCCCGTCGACCTTATCCGACTCCGACCTTGGGTGAGTTACGGTGGCAGAACTTCGTTCCACGACTGGGAGTTGACCTGTTGCCATCGCATGCCTGATCTTCATCTCGACCTGACGGTGCATCTTTCGGGAGATTTTCATAAAAATCACCTCCTTTGGGTAATTCCTTTGCAGCAAGGGATGTTCCGTTTTCAGCAAAAACAGCCTATAGTGTGATGCGTGCGTTAGGGGCGCGACTTCAAATAAGTATTTCGCGAGTAAATGAAACGTTTTTTATCGAAACAGCAAACAAACTGCTGGTTAGGTCGTGGCCGCTTCACTGCCGAAAACAAAAATCAAAAACGAAGGCTCAGCCTTTGGCATGACCCACTTTGTCTGTCATCTGTCCATCAATCGTCTGGATAACTTTGAGAAAAGTGTCCAAACCGGGAAGTTTTGAATCATAATTAAAGCTGGTTTCCTTAACTCTCTTGTTCGTCGTGATGATCAGAGTCGCCACCGTTTGATCGACTTCACCGGGATTTCCAATTTTTTTCGGGAGACGCAGAATTTGTTGAATCGCTCTTGAGTCAGTGAGTTGCGTCCATTCTTCGCGCGATATGCTTCGGGAAGTGCTTCTCGGTAGTTCGGATTTGATGGTGGAATATTCGGTGTAGACTACTCTCTGATCAGTGAGGACCATTACAGACTGGCCGTGGTATCCAGGATCCATGCCTTGAAATGTTTTAAACGTTATGGAGATGACGCTATCTGCTCTCGAGAAGGACAGGCAGAGAACCGCTAAAGCGACAGTCAACCAGATGCATTTCCTCATAGGTGGCGCGGAAACATGCATGTAAAAAAGATTACACAATGTCCCACATTCTCGACGAGGAATTATATCAGGCGCTGATGGCGATTGCGGTGTGCCCAACCGCACCATGCCACGAGGCCCACGTCCGCGCCTGCCTGATCAAGCATCTGAAGGAATTGCCTCACGTCACGACGCGCATGGATGAATTCGGGAACCTGCACGCCAGCTACGAGCACCGGCCGGAACGCGAACCTTTCCGTGTCGTCGCGCATATGGACCATCCCGGTTTTGTCGTCCATCGCAAAAGCGCCGCCCAGGAGCTTCACTTTGCCGGCGGGGTGGAGGAAAAGTATTTCGCTGGCAAGGGAATCCTCTTTTACCACGAAGCAACGACGAAACCGCTGGGCCGGGCCGTTATCGTGGGCACGTCGTTCCCGGACGACGTGAAGCGCGTCACGCTCGACCGGGCCATCCCGGCGGAAGCAACATTCGCGATGTGGGATTTACCGAAGGCCCGTTGCACAAAGCGTTTTTTCCTCAGCCCGGCCTGCGATGACCTGGCGCAGGTCTCGACCGTGCTGGCCCTGTTGCGTCGGCTTGCGTTGGGAAAAGCCCGCGCCGGCGTTCATGCGCTCTTTACGCGTGCCGAAGAAATCGGTTTTGCCGGGGCGCTGGCCGCGTTGAAGTCGAAAACAACCCTCGCGCCCATGCCAACGCTCTCGCTGGAGACCAGCAAGGCGCGCGGCTTCGCGCGGGTCGATGGCGGTCCTGTCGTGCGGGTGGGCGACCGGCTCAGCATCTTCGATTCGAGGATCACCCACTGGCTCGAAACGGCCTTCCGGGATTTGCAGGCCACGCGACCCGCCACGAGCTACCAGCGGCTGCTAATGGGAGGCGGAACGTGCGAGGCGTCGGTATTTCACCGCGCGGGATTACCGACCGGAGCGCTCTGCGTGGCGCTGAATAATTATCACAACATGGGTCCCGGCACGGCCTTGCGCGCCGAATCGATTTCACTGCGGGATTGTCAGGGCCTTTACGATTTCCTCTTCTTCCTGGCCACGGAAGCCAAGTCCGTGCGTACGGCGGATGAGACCGTGGCGGCACGGTTTACGCGGCTGGAGGTGAAAGCCTTGAGAACATTGAAGGCCGATTTTTGACAGGAGTGACATAAATTACATGAAGGGGAAATTCCTTTTTCTTAGGTGAGTTTTCACGTCCTTCATGTTTCTCCTGTCAAATCCCCCTCCCCATAATCCTGTTAATCTTGTTAATCCTGTTCAAAAAATCCCCCCTGCTTTTTGTCTTTCTTAAAATTCCGTCAATTCCGTCAAAAATTCCTCACCAAAATCGGTCATTGACCGCGTCGCCGGGGTTTTTATCCTCACTCGATGGCAACTTTGGAATCAGACGAGGCAAATATTCTCGATGCGGAGACGATTAACTGGCAGTTGATCGTTTATCCAATCCTCGCGGCACTGGTCGTCGCGGTGGGCGGATTCGGTTATTATTTTTATTTGCAAAACCAACGGGAAGAACTTGAAGCCTCGGCGCGCGCCGCCCTGGTGCAGGCCAAGACACCGGAAGACCTGGTGAAGGTGGCCGATCAATTTCCCCACACCGACCAGGCAATGCTGGCCTTGCAAAGCGCGGCGGACGGTTCTTTTGCCAAACGGGACTACGCCGCGGCCATCCAGGATTACCAGCGGATCATCCAGACCGTCACGATCGATGCGGAACTGCGCGACTCAGCCCAACTCGGTCTGGCCTCATCGCTGGAAGCAAGCGGCAAAGCTGATGACGCGATCAAGGCCTACCTTGAAGTGGCGCAACGCGGCGCCAAAAGTCCCCAGGCGCCTTTTGCTTACAACGCCGTGGCGCGCCTTTATGAAGAGCGCGGTGACAAGGACAACGAGCGGAAATTCATGACCGAGGCCGCAAGCCTGGACCCGGACTCGCCGTTCGTAAAACAGGCTCAATTCAAGTTGAAGGAACTGACGGCTGCGGCGCAACCCACAATGACCGTTCCCATTCCAGCAACAAACGCGGTGCCCGCCGCTTCACCAGTCCCGGCGACGAACGCGATACCAGCACCAGTCGCGACGCCAGCGCCTGCGGTAAAACCCGCATCAACGTCTCCTTCCGCCCCGGCTCCGAATCAGAAATAAGGGTAGCCGCAGGCCTCAGCATCCGATCCGGACGAGCCGCGTATTCTCCGCCACCTCCCAGTCGCCACCCGCGTTGTCGGCCACGATGCAATGATCGGCTGTGCCGCCGCTGAACGCCTGCACAACAATCCCCGCGCTCTTCCCCCGCAACACATTGACGTGCCGCAGGGAGGGACTCGCGCTGGCCTCGATCTCAACACCGGGGCCTTCGCTGCCCACGATTTCCACCTCCTCGATAAGTCCCTGGGCTTGGGCTCGAAAACGGAGGCCCGCGCCTTCCGCCTCTTCGATGCGACACTGCCTCAGGGCGGGTCGTCCCCCGTCGGCAACGAGCACCGTGTCGCCCCGGTTGGCGATGAACTGGACCTGCTCCCATCGCCCCTTGCCCTGGGATGAAACCGCCAACCCGCCGTCGCCATTCTCACTAATCTCGCCCTCGATCATGCGAGGCGCGCCGTTCTGGGTGCATAGGAATCCGGTCCCGCGGTTTTGAGTGATGACGCAACTTTGAAACGCGGGCGCGCTGGCTTGGTCGACGTGAACGCCCAGGGCCTGATTATTCAAGATGTGACAACGCTCGAAACGGGGCTGCGATTTGTCTCCCACCCACACCGCCGTCCCGCCGTGATGGGTGACCTCGCAGTCGATGAACTGGCCCTCTGCTCCGTGCACGACCGTGATGCCGTTCTCGATGCCATGGTGGAGCACGCAACGCTGGAAAACGGGCTTGGAATTTTGCATCACCAGGATGCCAGCGAGCGCATTGGCAAAGAACTCGCACTGCTCAAATCGGCCCTCGGAGTTCGCCATGATCTGCAAGCCCTCCTTGTGACCGTCATGGATCACGCAGCGATAGAGCCGCGGATCGGACTTGTCCTTCACCAGCACGTTGGCCAGTTCATTGCTGAATATCTCGCAGTCGAGCAATTCCCCTTCCGCCTGCCCGCTGAGCTCAACGCCTTCCCCGTGATTATCAAAAATCTGGCATCCGGAAAAGCGGGGCTTGCTTTGCTGGCTGATGGTCACACCCATCCGGGCATTGTCGAAAACCCGGCAGTGCTCGAAAAAGCCCTCGCCCTGTTCCGCCACCAGGACGCCGTAACGTTCGTTCGCCGAGATTCGGCAATGACGGAAGTGTGGATTCCCTCCCCGCCGGCATTGCACGCCACCCACGGCATTGCCCCAGATGTCGCAATTTTCGATGAATCCCTCGCCACCTTCGCTCACATAGATACCCGCCATCAGGGCGTGGCTGATCTTGCAGGAAAAAAGGGTGGGCGAGCATTCCTTCCCGATAACCACCTGGGAGAGTTTGTTTTGGTAGAGATGACATTCCTCGAGGTAACCGATCGCCTCTTCCTGAAAGAGGATGCCTCCGGCCTTGCCGTCGTGGAGATGACAGCGGCGCAGAATCGCCTCGGAGCGGGATCCCTTCACTTCCATCACGGTCGAAATATCGCTGGTCAAATCACAATCCTCCATCACGAGGTGGCCCGCCTTCACTTCCACCGCGGCCTGCGTCTTCTTGTCTTTTCCACCGATGCCCTTGAGCGTGAGCCGGGCCAGGAAAAGAGACGCACCTTCCAACACCACGACCGACGACGCCAGCGATTCAATGATGACTTCGTGCAGCTCGCCCTCGGCCCGGATTTGCAAATCCTTCTTGATCACCAGGGTTTCCCGATAGAGGCCGGGCTTCAGCAACAGACAGGTATTTGGAACGGCGTCGCGCACCGCCTCGCGCAAGGTCGGTTTTTGCCCACTGGCATCCGGGTAAACCATGACGCTCTCTACAGGTTGAGACCAATCAGGCACCGGCCAATCCGACTCGGGCTCCTCCGCCAAAAATTCCACCTCGGCCTCATTCTGGATCGGAGTTTCGGCCTCGTGGCCCGGCTTCTCCGGCGCGGTCGGCGGCATCTCCGGCACTGCCGCTTCAACCTGCGCCTCCGGCTGATTAAGGCGAGCCGCCCGCGCGGAGGTGCCGAAGATACTGTCGAGCCGGGCGGTTGCATTCTCGGGCTGAAGCAGTCCCAGCGCAAGGGCCCAGCTCTCCACGGCCCATTTCGCGACATCACTTGAGATGGCCAGGTTTTGCTCGAGTTTGAGCGCCAGCCGCGCGCAAACCAGCTTGACGGACGGCCCACCGCTTTGGCGGCGCAACTGGTCGATCACGCCCACGCGCAGGCAACTCACCAATACGAAAATTTCGCGCCGGAATTCCCCGCTATAATCCTTGAGAAGCCCCTCGGTGCGCAGCGGAGAAGCCAGCAATGGTTCGCCATATTTGGCGACAATTTCGATCAGGACATCACGCGGCGTGGAGGTCATGGAAAAGACAAATGCGATCCGGCTTTAAACTTAATGATTGAAGTTATCCTCAAAGCGGGAACAAGTGAACGACAAACTGGTAGCCGTCGCGCGAAGGTCGATGGCTATCTTACGCCGAACCCACTCCCGCTACCGCCAGCGCCTCCAACGCGCGACGGGATTGGGCGAGACCCAGGCCGAGCGGCAGTGTCGTCCGGCCCAACTTGAGCGCATAGGGAATCTCCGCCTTTTCCGCGTTGACGATCCAGAGAGCCAGTTGGGATAGACGCAACTCCAGCGGCATCCGGCTCATCTCAGCGGCGTCCAGCCACAATTCATAGCCGGAACCACCGGTGAATTGCTTGACGGAAAGCGGCCTGCCCCGTGCAAAGGCCTTCCAATCGACGTGACGCAGCGATTCTCCCGGCATGTAGGCACGCACGCCGGAAAAATCATCGCCCGGCATCTGGCTGGCCGGCGAGCCCTGTTCGCCGCCGGGATGCAGTCCGGGCCAATGGGCGCTCCCCTTGGTTTGCGGATAAATATAATACTCCGCGTTCAACGGCACCCGGAAGCTCGCCCAAAACAAGCCAAACGGGTAGGAAGTCCGCACCAGCAGCGACTCGAACCGGTACATCCCGCGCCGCTCGGCCGGGAAGACAACTTCCGCGGAATACGAGTCCCCGGCGGCGATCCTCACTCCGTCGCTGCCCGGCGTACGGAGTGGCGTCGGACGGCGCGACAGCCCGGTCTCCTCGCCCAAACGCGCAAAGAAGATGCCGTAGATCGTGTGCCTGGCGGGATTACGCAAATAGATTTCCATTCGGACTTCTTCTCCCGCAAAGGCGGGCTGGATCCGGATGTGCTCCACCCGCAGCGAAGCCAGATTCTTCCAGGTGTGGAAAATGGAAACGAAACTCAATGCACCGATCAGGAAGAGGATGGCATAGACAAGATTGTTCGAGTAGTTCACCGCCGCCAGCCACATGCAACCGAGAACGGGGCCGAAAATAAGCCAGAGCGCGGTAGGGCGCAGGCGGAAATGCTCCTGCTTCATCTCACCGGGACCGCCCGAATAATTTTTTCCGTCAGGGACAGGCCGGAATCCTCCGCCCCCCCGGCGGATGAACCGAGGCGATGCGCGATGACGTTAGGCGCCACTGCCTGCACGTCCTCGGGCACCACCATGTCGCGCTCCGCCGCGAAGGCCCACGCCTGCGCGCAATGCTGCAATGCCAGGCCCGCGCGCGGAGATAGCCCCGCTCCCGCGCCGTCGATCTGGCGACTTTTTTCGAGCAGGTCGAGGATGTAATCCCGCACTGCGTCCGAGACGTGCAACTCCCTCACTTTTTCCTGCCACGTAAGAAGCTGTTCCGCCGACACCATCGGCTGCAGGTGGCGAATCAGGTCGCGGCGATCCTGGCCCGCCAACATTTCCTTCTCCGCCCGGCGGCCGGGAAAGCCCAGTTCCAGACGCATGAGAAAGCGGTCCAGTTGCGATTCCGGCAGCGGATAAGTGCCGATCTGCCGCTGCGGATTCTGCGTCGCGATGACGAAAAAAGGGACCGGAAGCAAATGCGTATTCCCGTCGATGGTCACCTGCCCCTCCTCCATGGCCTCCAGGAGCGCGCTCTGCGCTTTGGGCGTCGCGCGGTTCACTTCATCCGCCAGCAACATTTGCGCAAAAATCGGCCCTGGATGAAAAACAAACTGCCGCGAGGCCGGGTCGAAAATGGCATTGCCCAAAACATCCGCCGGCAGCAGGTCGCTCGTAAATTGCACGCGGCGGAATTCGAGGCCGAAAATCCTGGCCAGCGCATGGGCCAGCGTCGTCTTGCCCACGCCGGGAATATCCTCGATCAACAGGTGCCCGCGCGCCAGCAGGCAACAAAACGCCATGCGAACGGCCTGGTCCTTGCCCAAAAGAATCGAGTCGAGCCGGGCCAGCACATCATTGATTGAGACGCTCATGTTTCCTAAGTCAATGAAGCTACGCCATATTCGGGAACTGCCAAGTAAGACCCTCTTGCAATCGTAACACAGGCCCATCTCCGCACCGTTGCATTTCCAAATCCAATAGCTAGGCTATGGAGGCAAATTTCCATGAACTTTCGCGATGTTCCAAATCTCCAGAAATTTGAACGCCACGCCCGTGGCCATTCCGATGATGAGATCATCATGGATTGCTACAAACGCATTCGGGACGTAATCGCCCCGGTGCCGAAACCACCCGGCGCTTTGAGTTTCAGCGGCGCGCCCGTCGCCGACCTCAAGGCCAGTTGCGAAGCCGTGGAAAAATCGACTCGTCTGCTCTGGGCCTGCGCGGCGGCGACCGATCAAATTTCCCCCCCTCTCTGGGATTACCTGCCCGATTACAAATCGAGCCTCGATTATTTCCTCGGCCTCAACGACCTCGAATTGATGGCGGTCACCAAGCAGCACCGCATCACTTGGGAAGAGGCCGCCGAAGTCTAAACTTGGAGGGTCGACGACAGGTGTGCCTGCCCATCTTGATCCCTTTCGTCGTTCTCCATCGGTTCAGGCCTCCCGCGTTACTGCCGTGCGCAGCACCATCTTCAGTCCGTATTTCGGGCGAAGCGTCACGGTTGGATTGATTGCAATCTCGTGCCCTTTCACCGCTTCAAACCGCCAGCGCCGGGCCATCACCGCCAGCAGAATCACCCCTTCCGTCCAGGCAAAGGCGTCGCCAATGCAGATGCGCCCGCCACCGCCAAAAGGAAAATAGGCGAACTTGGGCCGGGCCGCCTGCGCCTGCTCGTCCAGCCATCGCTCCGGGCGAAATTCAAGGGCGTTGGGCCAGTACCGCTCATCACGGTGAATGATGTACTGGCTGGTGATGACAATCGTCCGGCGCGGGACTTCGTAATCCCCAATCGTGACATCCTCCAGCGCCCTCCGTCCCACCACCCATACTGGCGGGAAGAGTCGCATTGATTCAGAGAACACCGCCGTCGTGTACGGCAGCCGCGCCACGTCGTCCAAGCCGGGCGGGCAGTCCGGACCCAGCACGGCGTCAATCTCCGCCTTCATTTTTTCACGCACCGATGCGTGTTGCGTCAGCAGATGCCACGTCCACGCCAGCGCGTTGGCCGTCGTTTCGTGCCCCGCGAGAAACAGGGTCATCGCCTGATCGCGCACCTCGGTATCGGTCAGCCGCTTCCGGGGATTCTCCGCGTCCTCTGCTGCCAGTAACATCGAAAGCAAATCGCCGTGGTCGCGCGCTTCCCTGCGCCGCTGCGAAATGAGGCGATAGATCGTCGCGTCAAGCGTGCGCTGCGCCTGCCACAACCGGAGATTCCTCGTCGTCGGCAGGAACCGCGTATAACGCCAGAATGGCAAAAGCATCCGGTTGAAATTCTCGATAATCACGGTCAGCGACTCCGCAATGACGCCCGCTTCCGCATCGACCTCCGATCCGAACAGCGTCGCCCCGACCACGGCCAGCGTCAGACGGTTCATCTCGACCGCGAGATCGATTTCCTTTCCGTCGTTTTGCGCATCGGTCCACAGCTTCGCTTTTTCCGCCATGATCTCCGCGTAACCGGCGATCCGCCCGCGATGAAACGCCGGTTGGATGAGCCGTCGCTGCCGCGTGTGTTCCTCGCCCTCGCTCACCAGCAGGCTGTTGCCCAAAAAAATACGCGCGCCTTCCAACGCCTTCCCCTTGCGAAACGAGTTCTGCTTCGTCACGAGGACCTCGTTCACCAGCGCCGGATCGCTGAACAAAATAAAGCGCTCGTTAAAAAGACTGAACCGCGCGGCGTCACCAAATTTTTCCTTCAGGTCGCGAAAAAAATCAAGCGGCCCGCCAAAACGCCGGTGCACGCTCCCCACAAACGGAATCTCCCCCGGACTCGGAATGGTATGAAACGGACGCGAAGGCATGTCCGCCCAAGATAGATACCCGCACCAAAAAGCGAAGCCGATCCTGCGGATGGCAGTTATTATTGCCTTCCGCCTGCCATGGGTGAACATCTCGCGTCATGTGGACCGATCCCGAATTGCTTGCCGCCCTCCAGCACGGCGACGAGGAAGCCTGGGACGAGGCTTTCCGGCGGCTCTATCCTGCTGCGTTCGCCGCGGCGCGCCATCCACTGGCTTCGCTCACGCCATCCGAGGCTGAGGACATCGCCATTGAGGCGCTCACTCTGCTGCTTCCAAAGGTGAAACAAGTCGCCGAGTTCGACGAACTGCGCCTGCTCGTCATCACCATCGCTTCGCGCAAAGCCATTTCAGAAAAGCGCCGTCAGCTTGCCGACAAGCGCGGCGGGGGCGACCTGACCAGCCTCGATGCCATGCAGGACGACGAGACGATCCGCTTCGAGCCCGCGGAGCAACTCCTCACCCATCTCAAAGACGGCGACCTGCGCGAACTTTCCCGGCTCCTCGACGCGGCGCTCTCCAGCCTGGAACCACGCCACGCCGACCTGCTCCGCGATTTCCTCATGCACCATCTCGCCTACAAGGAATTGTCCGAAAAATACCGGATGCCGATCGGCAGCGTCGGCGTCAGCCTGGCCCGTGGGCTCGATAAAATTCGCGCCCATTTGCAGACCATGCCAAAATTGTGGAAAGAACTGGCCGCCTATTTGCGATAAGAAGATATGGACGCTGAATCCTTCACTGCTCTGGCCCTGCGGGTCATCTCGCGCGAGGCCACGGACGACGAGCACCGGGCGCTGGAAACGGAGCTGTCTTCAGCCGCCGCGCGCCGGGAGGAATTTGAGCAGCTTAAGCTCACACACGAGATTCTGCGCGCCACCGCGCCGATGGCACAGGCCGCGCAGGCGATAACGCCCGGGCTTCCCGCGTATCGCGTGAATGAACTGCGCACGGCGGTGCGGCAACATTTCGGCCCCGCGGCGACTACGGCTGCGGCGAACACGGAGTGGCACGTCTGGGGCCACGTCCTGCGCTGGGTTTTCGGCGGCGGCGGACTCGCGGCGGCTCTCTTTGCAACGGTCATGTTCTGCTTCGCAAATCGTACGGTCGAGGTCGGGTTTTACGGGAGCGATCTCTCGCGCACACGTGGCTACGAGAGTCTCACCCCGCAGGATTTCTCATCCGCAAAACTCCTCACCTTCGACCAGGACGCCCCGTTCGATCAATGGCAAAACCAGCCGCTGGCCTGGAATGAACACGCCAAAATCTGGGTCGATAACGAACACGACCTCCTTCACATCGTTCATCGCGTCCGCACCGGCCAAGTCGTTACCGAGACCCAGCCGTTGGCCCCGACGAACGAAGGCCAGATCGAGCAGATCAAGCAGATCGTGGCCGGGTTAGAAAAATAATTTGCTTCTAAGGCTCCGTTATCCTGAGCGAAGGCGAACGGGAGATATGTCTGGCCAAAGGATTCTGCTGAGCAGGACCAGCGCCGGCTGCCTGCTTTCCCCATTTGGTCATTTGGCGAAATTTGGAAATTTGGTCCTTCATCCCTTCAGCAATCAATTCGTCTCGAAGCCGTACTTCGCCCAGACGGGTTTGGCTGCCTCGCTGCCGCAATAATCAATGAAGGCTCGCGCCTGGGTCGGATTTTTCGCGAGACGGCAAACGGCCGCGGTATAGAAAACCGGCGGCGCATCCTCGGTCTTGAGAGGAAAAATATCGAAACCCGGCAATTTGCTCGCAACCGCATCCGTCTTGTAGACAAAGACGGCATCGGCTTGTTCCCGCTGGGCCACGGCCATCGCGAGGGTCTCCGTCTGCGCGTAAACGAAAGTGTCCTTATGCTCATCATCGAGCAAACCATGTTTCTGCAACGCGCGCTTGGCGACCCGTCCCGAAGCAACCAAATCGGGATTGCCCAGGGCGACTTTTTTCCACTCCGTCCCGATCAAATCGAACCAGTCGAGCTCATCGTCCTTCACCAGCGCCTTGCGTCCACAAACAACCACCGTGTTGCGGGCGAGCGAGCGTTGCCCGTCGGCGGAAAGGAGCCCCTTGTCGGTCATCGCCTTCACGTCCGCAACATCGGCACTGATGATCACGTCCCATGCCGAACCGCTCGAAGCGCTTTCAACTTTTACGCGAAGCGTTCCGGCATTGGTCAGCGTCAGGGGGACCTGCGGACTGGAATCCTGGCTGTCGGCCCAAGTCTGCGCCAGTTCCTGCAAAACCGCCTTCAGGCTGCTGTCGGCGATGACTGCGACGCCAGCCTGCGGAGCCGTTGCGGGAGGCGCGCTGTTCGTGGAAGGCGCCGCCGCCTTCGGTGGCGTGATCGAATCGGGAACGACCGGCAGCGCAGGCCGCGCCTGGCTCGGATCGGCAGGTTGGGCCGGCGTCGCGGTTTGGGCGGAGAGCAGGCCGAAACTGCACAGAAGTACGATCTGAAATATCATGAATGTTCTCATCGAATAGGGGGCAAAACCCGCATTTGCATCCAACCGGGATTTTTGGGTAAAGATTCTACCGAGAAATGCTTTTTCAGATCTTCGTTAAAAATGTCCAATCGACATTTCAGAGGCCGAGCCTTTATCGCATCCAATTCACTTTGGCTAAGATTAATTTTCAGGATAAGAGTCTGACCGGGTGCAATTTTGACTGGCGGACAGGATGCGGCCTTGTTATGCAGGGGACGTAAAAGCACCCAGTTACCCTTATCGCTTTCATAAAAAATATCGCACTCTGAATTCACTGCATCTGGGCCACTAAAATACCTGTCCGCCTTTGAAGTATTTTTGATGTCGCAGCGTATACAATTCTCGTGGTCTTTTTCCGATCGTATGTCTAAGCCCACGTATAGGGCGATGCCTTCCTGGCAATGATCCCACATGTTGTTAGGAATTGGGCTCTCCGCTATGGCCAAAAAAGCCATTAAGCTAGATAAAAGCAAAGTCACCAGCTTAATGATCGGATTTTTCAAAGGATCTTTGCCCCTACTCCATCAACTCATACGCAATCGCGCTCAGGGTAAAAAAGGCGGCGGTTTCGGCGCGCAAAATAATTTTCCCGAGCGAGACAGGAATAAAGCCCGCCGAGCGAGCCTGGCCGATTTCCGCCGGGGTGAAATCGCCTTCCGGCCCGATCATGACGACAATCGGCGTGCCCGGTTTCAGGTTCGGGAGATGTTCGCGCAGGACGCCCTTGAGCGGCTTCGCCTCGTTTTGCAGCGATGCGATCAGCTTCACCGCGCCGCGCGGAATCGCGGTGACAAAATCCTTCGGCGCCTGCGGCGGATGGACCACGGGCAGCCAATTCTGGCCGCATTGCTTGGCCGCTTCGATGGTGAGCTTTTGCCATTTCTCGACCTTGGCCTCGGCTTTTTCCCCATCGACGTGCGCAACGCTGTGGTCTGATTGCAGCGGGGCCAGCTCGGAGACGCCGAGTTCGGTCGCTTTTTCGATGATAAGGTCCATCGACTTGGCCTTGGTCAGCGCCTGCGCGAGCCACACGGGATGCGCCGTGCGCGGCGAATTCGCCTTGGCCAGAATCTGGAATTTCACCTGGTCGCGGGCGATCTCGGTGATGCGCGCCTTGGCTTCGGCTCCATGGCCGTCAAAGACCGAGAAAAGATCGCCCACGCCCTGTCTCATGACCTGGGCGCAGTGGTGGGATTGTTCCGCGTCGAGAAGACCGCGATCGAGTGAGGGGGAGTAGTAGCGTTTCATATTAAGTTCTTCTCGTTCCCAAACTCTATTTGGGAACGCGATTGTTGAGGCAACTCCATTGCCGATCCGGCTTCCGTCGATTCCGGATTAATTAGCGCGAAACGAAGTTTCGCGAGGAGGGATTGTTCCGCGTCGAGAAGACCGCGATCGAGTGAGGGGGAGTAGTAGCGTTTCATATTATTTTTTGTAGCCGCGCCCGTGAGGGCGTGGTCGGAGAGGGATCGCAGATCATGCACCAGGCACTGGCCAAGACGCAGACCACCGCCTCACGGCGGCGGCTACGAAACGGCGACAGGAAGCAATCCTTTTTCATTTAAAAAAATCCTTGGCTTTGCGGAAGAAAGAATTTTCCTCCGGATGCGTGTTTTCGTCGCAACTGTCGGCGAAGGCCTGCAACGCCTGGCGCTGCTCATGATTCAGCTTGGTCGGCACCTCGACATAAAGTTTCGCATGGAGATCGCCCAAGCCCCGCCCGTGCACTTCCGGCAGCCCCTTGCCGCGAAGACGGAATATCTTGCCGCTCGGCGTGCCCGCCGGGACCTTCAGCACGGCGTGGCCTTCGAGGGTCGGCACCTTGACCTCGCCGCCGAGGGCCGCCCTGGCAAAACTGATCGGGACGCTGCAAAAAAGATCGGTGCCTTCGCGCTGGAAAATCTCGTGCGGTTCGACATGCAAAACGACGTAAAGATCACCGGGAGAGCCCCCGCGCGCACCGCCTTCACCCTGGCCGGAGGAACGGAGCCGCGTACCGTCCTCGACGCCGGCCGGAATCTTGATTTTGATCTTGGACGTCTTCTCCACGCGTCCGTCGCCGTGACAGGTGTGGCACGGTTTTTCGATCGTTTGTCCCGCGCCACGGCAACGGGGACAGGTTTGCGCGATATTGAAGAAGCCCCTCGCCACGGCTACCTGGCCGTGACCGCCGCAGGTCGGGCAGGTGGTGACCTTGCTTCCCGGCTCCGCTCCTGAACCGTGGCAGGTGTCGCAGGCCTGAAGCTTGGAGATTTCGATCTCCTTTTCCACGCCGTGGGCCGCTTCCTGGAAAGTGATGCGCATGTCGTAACGCAGGTCGGAACCCCGTCCGCGGCCGCCTCGTTCGCCATCCTGGCCGGCGCCTTCGCCGAAAAAGCTTTCAAAAATACCGCCGCCCCGGCCACTGCCGAAAACCTCGCGAAAAACATCGAAAGGATCATGCACCCCGCCAGCGCCGCCCATGCCTCCGCCTTGGGTAAAGGCCTGGTGGCCAAACCGGTCGTAAGCGGCGCGCTTGTCCGGGTTGCTGAGCACCTCGTAGGCCTCGCCCAGTTCCTTGAATTTGTCTTCAGCCGATTTATCGCCGGGATTCTTGTCGGGGTGATGCTTCACCGCCAACTTGCGGTAGGCCTTCTTGACTTCCTCCGGGGTGGCATTTCGCTCCACTCCAAGGACATGATAATAATCGCGCTTCGTCGTGGCCATTTAATGTTTCTTAGCTTGTTTGCCTTCGGGCGGCTTGGCGACAAAAACCGACGCGGCCCGCAATAAACGGTCCTTGAGCTTGTAGCCCTTGCGCACCTGCATCAGGACATGACCTTCCGGATGCTCGGTCGATTCGTGATGACCCAGCGCCTCGTGCCGGTGGGGGTCGAAGGGGTGCCCGACGGCGTCGATAAGCTCGACACCGGCATCACGCAAGGCCTGTTTGAACTGCGCCAGCACCATTTCCAGTCCCTGGGAGATGGCCTTGGGATCCGTCGCCGTCTTGGCCGCCTCCATGCCCATCTCGAAATTATCGAGCACGGGCAGCAGGCGCTCCAGGATGGCTTCTCCCGCATAGCGGACCGCATCCTCCTTCTCGCGCAGAATCCGTTTGCGGGAATTGTCCCACTCGGCCTGGGCGCGGAGCAGGCGGTCCTTCAACTCCGCCGCCTGGGCCGCCTGCGCGAGCGCGGCCTTGAACATCTCGTTCGACACAGTCACGTAGGCCGAATCGGGATTTATAATGGGAGGAACCTCCTCCGTTTTCGGCGCGGACGCCTCTGCTTTTTTTTCTGCTTCTTTATTCATGTCTTTTAATCGGAACGTTGAACCGCGGCTAGGGTGATGTCGTCGTTTTGAGGATGCCCACTGCTGAAGTTCTGCACCCGGTCGACAATCGTTTTCACCAGGAAATCGACGCTTTGCGGACCGGCCTCCTGCAGCACGGCTTTGAGCTGCTCCTGGCCAAATTCATTGCCTTCATTATCCAGCGCTTCGTTGATTCCATCGGTGTAAACCACCACGGTATCGAGTGGTGAGAGTTCCACTGTAACATCCTTGATAACTTCGTCAAAGACATCACCTGCATCAATTCCGAGGGCCATTCCGGGCGCGTTGATGGCCTCGATGTGCCTGAAGTGGTCCCGGCACCAGAGTGCCGACTCGTGACCCGCCCGCGCCAGGGTAATCGTGCCCGACGAGTTCATGATGAGGTAGATCATGGTAATGAACATGTCCTCCTGCATGTCGGGGTAAAGCTGGCGGTTCACCTCGCGCAGGACCTGGGCGGGCGAGGAATTACCCTGCGCCTTGCTCCGCAGAACGCTCCGGCACATCGCCATGATGAGTGAGGCCGGAATGCCCTTGCCGCTGACATCCGCGACGGCGACGCCCCAGCTATGGGGATCGACCTGGATGAAATCAAAATAGTCGCCGCTGACTTGCTGCGCCGGGATATTCAGGGCCGCGCAGTTGAACCCTTCCACTGTGGGCGCCTGGTTCGGCAGGAGAATGCGCTGGATTTCGCGGGCGACTTCGATGTCGTGGTCCAGCTTTTTTTTCTCCGTCAACTGGCTGTAAACCTTGGCGTGCTGGAGCGAATAGGCAGCCTGGTCCGCGACCGATTTCACCAAATCAAAATCGGCCTTGCTGAAGGTCTTGCCCTCTTCACGGTTGGCCAAGGCCAGGACCCCGAGCTGCTCCTCCCGGTAATGAAGCGGAACAGCCATGTAGGTCTCGGTCTGCAACGCTTTTTGGCGAAACCAGGGGAAGCGCTCATCCAATTCCGCCCGCTCCGCATGGATGGCCACTCCGCTCCGGGCAACCTCCCCGATGACGCTGGTCGAATCGGCGGGGATGGCCTCGAGGCGCAAAAACGCTTCGAGATTCTCAGGCCGCGTCGCCAGTTGATCTGCCACGATATTATCGACCTTCAACACCGGCGGAAACATGCCGCTCACAATCGCGGCCACCAGTTTTTCCCGGTCGGCATCCCAAAGATAGATCGCCGCACCCTTCGCCCCCGTCACCTTGCGGGCGCAGGTCACGATGATGCGCAGGAGGTGCTCCCGGTCGATCTCCTCGGTGAAGGCTTCCCCCAAGTCGTGCAGGAAATCGTAGATAACTTTTTTTTCCTGCTGGAGCGCGACGAATTCCTGCGTTAACTGGGCCTGGATGCGGAAGCTCTCCCGCAACTTCTTGCGGATGTACAGAAAGCACAGCACGGCGAGAACCGCGCAGAAGCCAACGATGTACCAAAGGATGCCGTGCATAGTGCCCAGACGTCTAATCTAGCAGAACCCACGCGGGCTGTGTCTGCAAAATACGTAGCCTCCGCTGTGAGGCGGTGGGTGCTACCTGCGCCTCAATGCTTGGCCGGTTGACCGAGATCTTCCCGCAAAAATTCCACCACATCCTTGAATTTTGGGACATTCCGCGGATCGAATTCCATCAAATTCTCGTGGGCTTCGAGGATGGTTGGGGCCGCTTCCGCCCGAGTCGGGACCGGACAGGGCATTTCAGCCAGGTGCTCTTCCTTCACGCCATTCAGGGAACGCGTACCTGTACCGTTGACCTCGCCTCGTAAACCTTCGCCACAGCCCTCAATACTAATCAACCGGTCCAACCCCAGGTTCCGTAATAGCTCCAAGTTGCGGGGACTGGCGTTGAGAATGCGCAAGAGGCCATTGCCGCCCTCCTTGAGTTTGAGCCCCAAACCGAGCAGAATTCCGAGAAAAGTGCTGTCGAGGTATGTACAAGCGTCCAAATCGACGACAAACCGGCCCACCCCTTCTTTCAAGAGTTGCTGGTAAAAGGCCTTCAAACAACTTGAGTTCTGAAAAGAGCCCCGGCCTACGACTTTGACAAAACCTAGGTCGGCACTACGTGCCACCATAATTTTCGACATCTCCACCTTTCAAGTATAGGGCTCGCAAGACAAAGGTCAACGCCTAGAATATTAAGGAGTGTGTTAAACTTTGGTAACTCAGAGCGGGGTTTGAAGATGATCTTCCGTACAGACAAACCGGCTGTTTCTTGTTCAAGCCGCCAGACCGTGTATCCTGCAAGGCATGAAACTCGTCGTGGCGATCACCGGGGCCAGCGGCTCCCTGTATGCCCAACGCCTGCTCCAAGTCCTGCACGACGACGAAAAGGGGCCGCATGAAGTCCAGGTGGCGCTGAGCGGACATGCCCGGGAAGTGGCCGAGGCCGAGGTCGGCAAGCTGGTCATTCCGGACGGCTATGAAGTCCACGGTGATACGTCCATGCAGGTTCCCTACGTCAGCGGCTCGGCCCGGTTCGACGCCATGGTCATCATCCCCTGCTCCATGGGCACAATCGGCCGGATCGCCAACGGATACTCGGACAGCGCCATTGTCCGCGCCGCCGATGTCTTCCTCAAGGAAAAGAGGAAGCTCATCCTCGTCCCGCGCGAGACCCCCTGGAACCTGATCCAGGCCCGCAACATCGTGACCGTCCTGGAAGCCGGGGCCGACGTCATCCCGGCCATCCCCTCCTTCTATCATCGCCCGCAGACCGTCCTCGACGTGGTCGATACCGTCGTCGCCCGCGTCCTTGACCACCTCGGCCTCGATCACGAGCTTTGCAAACGGTGGATGGAGGAGCGAAGCAAGGATTGATCTAGCGACCATAATAGCCTGCCGCTACACTAAATCGAAATCATGCCTTCCTCCGTCGTTATGACTGCGCCACCGGGCGGACCGCGCCCCGGCTTGTTTCGGAAATTTTTTGGGACGCTGGAACTGATAAAGTTTTCCCACTCGGTTTTCGCCCTCCCCTTCGCCCTCTCGGCCATGCTGGTCGCCGCGCATGGCGTGCCGGACCTCTGGACGCTGCTCTGGATTCTCTGGTGCCTCGTCTCGGCCCGGACAGCGGCCATGGCCTTCAACCGCTGGTCTGACTGGGATTACGACGCGTTCAATCCCCGCACCAGGCGCCGCTCCCAACTCGGCACCCGCCGCACGACCATGGCGCTTTGCGCGATTGCCCTGGCCACCTTCGTCTTTGGCTGTGCGCAGCTGAATTTTCTCTGCCTCGCGCTTTGTCCGGTCGCCGTGATACTCATCCTCGGCTATTCGCTCACCAAGCGTTTCACTTCCTACAGCCACGCCTTTCTCGGCCTCGCGCTGGCCGCCGCCCCGATGGGCGGATGGGCCGCGACGACCGGCAATTTGATGTCTCCCCTGCCCTGGCTGCTGGCGGCGGCGGTCTGGTATTGGGTCTTCGGCTTCGATTTGATCTACGCGACCCAGGACGTCGAATTCGACCGTCAGGCCAAGCTCCATTCCTTCCCGGCCAAGTATGGCGTGAAGGCGGCGCTCCGACTGGCCCGCACCCTCCATCTTTTTACATGGCTTATCCTTTTGGCATTCGGTTGGCTTGCGATGTTTTCCCTGCCATATTGGGTCGCAATGGGACTTGTTTTTTTCGCGCTTATTTTTGAGCACATCCTCTGCCGGTCAAATGACCTGGCCCGGATCAATGTCGCCTTTTTCAACATGAATGCGCTCGTCGGTTTGATTTTCGTGATCGGCGTGGGAGCGAGCATTTATTGGCCCCAGCATCCGCTCCTGCTTATGAACGGGCACGTTCTCATCATGCCCACCCCTGGAGGCGCACCATGAGCTTTTCCCCCTCGTTCCCAAACTCCATTTGGGAACGCAATTGTCCGCGCAATTCTATTGCTCCGGAGACTTTTAGCCTGCAATCTGCAAGAATCGGCGGGGGATCGGCAACGGAGTTGCCTCAGCAAGCGCGTTCCCAAATGGAGTTTGGGAACGAGGAAAGTCTCACTTTTCCATTCCGTCATCCTGAGCGGAGAGAGGCGAAAGGTTTTGCTTTCCTCAGCGGGTGGTCCGAGCGCAGTCGAAGGACCTTGGTCGACCATGCGACCATTCTCGACGACGCGTTAAAGCCGCGAATCAGAAGGAGTGCCGCCGCTTGGCCACACAAACTCACGGCGGACATTAGGGAACTCGTCCTTCATCGAAAAACGTATATTAACTTTTCAGCGGGCAAGGTCCTTCGACTTCGGCTCGGCATACTCAACCGGAAAAAGAAAGACCCTGGCTCGCCTTCGCTCAGGATGACGGAAAGGGGAAACTACACCGCCGCTGGAACAGCGGCGGCTACCTCGGAGGTTTCCGCATGAGCTTCATGGACAAAATCATCGCCCGCAATGGCCTGACCGACATCGCGGAAAAAGTTTTCGCGGCGCAGCGCATCACCGACGAGGAGGGCTTGCGGCTCTACGCGGTCAAGGATCTCAACGCGCTCGGCTATCTCGCCAATCACGTCCGCGAACGGAAGAACGGCAATGTCGCGACCTACGTCCTCAATCTCTACCTCAACTACTCGAACATCTGCATCCCGAGCTGCCAGTTCTGCGCCTTCGCCCGCCGTCCCCACGAAAAGGAAGGCCAGTTCACCTACGACGTCGAGGACATGGCGCGCCAGGCGAAGGAGGCTTACGACAAGGGCATCACCGAGGTGCATATCGTCGGCGGACTCCATCCCAAGCTGCCGTTTTCCTACTACATCGAGATGATCAAGGCGCTCAAGACCGCCTGCCCGAATCTCACTGTCAAGGCTTTCACCGCCATCGAAATCCGGCACCTCGCCGAGCGAATCGCAAAGAAGCCGATCCGCGAGACGCTCGAAATTCTGCGCGAAGCGGGACTCAGTTCGCTTACCGGCGGCGGCGCGGAAATTTTCGATCCCGCTGTCCGCGACCAGATTTGCCGCGGCAAGGAAAGCGCCGAGGAATGGCTCGAAGTCCATCGCACCTGGCACCAGATGGGCGAGCGAAGCACCTGCACGATGCTCTATGGCCATGTCGAAACCATGGCGCAACGGATCGATCACCTGCGCCGCCTGCGCGAATTGCAGGACGAGACGCATGGCTTCACCGCGCTCGTTCCGTTCGCCTATGAACCGGACAACAACAAGCTGACCCATCTCGGCCTGGGCCGCGCCTCCGCCTTCGAGGATTTGCGGAACCTCGCCATCGCGCGGATTTACCTCGATAACTTCGACCACATCACCGCCTATTGGGTCAGCCTCGGCCTGTCCACCGCGCAAGTCGCTCTCAGCTACGGCGTCGACGATCTGCACGGCACGATCCAGCAGGAGAAAATTTTTCACATGGCCGGGAGCCAAACCCCGCAAAGCCAGACCGTGGCCACGCTCGAACGCGCCATCCGCGAGGCGGGCCGGATTCCGATGCAACGCAATACCTTTTATCAGCGCATCAATGCACACGAAATTCCCGGCGAAACGTTGCCCGATGAACCGGCTAAAAACGGAGTGTTAGTGTGAGCAATATAGGTCAGTCGCAACGACTCCCGGGATTTGCCGCTGCCGACTGGAAGCCTCACCACGCCATTGGCTCGGTCCCTTACCTCAACGCGCGACCTCTGCACTGGACCATTTCGGAGCCGGTTGTCTTTCTCGAACCGAGCCAACTGGTCCTCGAACTGGCCGCGGGCCGATTACAGGCGGCGCTTGTGCCGGTAGTCGAAGTGCTCGAAAGCGCCGACGCCTATCACATCGTCGACGGCGTGGCCATCGGCTCGCTCAGCAGCGTCTACAGCGTCGTCCTCGTCCACACACTCCCGATCGTCCGCCTCCAGACCGTCGTGCTCGATCCGGCGTCGAAAACGTCGAACCTGCTGATTCGCGTCCTGCTTGAGAAATATTATCGCATCAAACCGCGCTACGTTTCGCCCGACGAGCCCGCCGACGGCCAGCTTATCATCGGCGACCCGGCCATCGCCTATCGCCAGTCCCACCCCGACGAACGTTACCTCGACCTCGCCCAATCGTGGCACGCGCACACCGGCCTGCCCGCCGTTTTTGCCGTGTGGGCCGTGCGCCGGGATGCGCACGACACGGCAGGCCTGGCGAATAACCTGCGCGAAGCCGCCAAGGCCGGTCTTGCCGCGCGACGCGAGATCGCCCACAACCACTTCGAATACCGCTACCTGACCGAAAATCTCTACTATCACCTGGGCATTCCGCAAAAGAAGGCCCTCGCGGCCTTTGCCTCGGATTTGGTCGAAATCGGAGCCCTCGCCAAAAATCCGGAACTCAGTTATATCTAAGACCTATCCCGCCTCACCTTAATCATGTAAATCTTGTTGATCCTGTCCAAAACTTCCCCTGCTTTCCCTTTAAGAAATTCCGTTAATTCCGTCAAAATCCCCCTGCCTTTTCCCTCAAAGAAATTTCGTTAATTTTGCAAAATTTGGTAATTTGGTAATGCTTTCCCTACCCATGATCCAGTCCCTTCTCGATTCAGAAATCAAAGACAAGGTCCTCGACGGCAGACGCATCACGCCTGAGGAAGCGAAGCAGCTTTATTTCGCGCCGCTGACTGAACTCGGCGAACTGGCCGATGCGCGCCGCCGCCAGCGCAAGGCCGCGGCCTACGACGGCCACGGCAACGAGATCGTCACCTACCTCATCGACCGGAACATCAACTACACGAACATCTGCAACGTTTACTGCAAGTTCTGCGCGTTCATGCGCACCGAGCGCGACGACGACAGTTATGTGCTGACGCACGAACAGATCAGCGAAAAAATCAGGGAATTGGAGGCCAACGGCGGCACGCAAATCCTGATGCAAGGCGGGCATCATCCGAAACTCGGGATCGATTTCTATCTCGACCTGCTCCAGTACATCCGGACGAATCATCCGACGATCAACATCCACGGCTTCTCGCCGCCCGAATTCAATCATTTTGCCGAAGTTTTCCACATGTCGCTCGAAGAGGTCATTACGCGCTTCAAGGAAGCGGGGCTCGGCTCGATTCCCGGCGGCGGCGGCGAAATTCTCGTCGACAAGATTCGCAACCAGATCGCGCCGCTCAAATGCGATTCGGACCATTGGCTCGAAGTGATGCGCATCGCCCACCGGCTTGGGGTCAATAGCTCCGCCACGATGATGTTCGGCCATGTCGAGAGCATCGACGACCGGATCGAGCACCTGCGCCGTCTGCGCGAGGTGCAGGATGAAACAGGCGGCTTCACCGCGTTCATCTGCTGGACCTTTCAGCCCGAGAACACACGGCTCAAGGCAACGCCTGTCGGCTCGCATGAATACCTGCGGACGCAGGCGCTCAGCCGCGTTTTTCTCGATAATTTCGACAACGTGCAATCCTCCTGGGTGACGCAAGGCCCGAAGATCGGTCAGGTCGCACTCCAGTACGGCGCGAACGATTTCGGCAGCGTGATGATGGAGGAAAACGTCGTTTCCGCCGCCGGCACGAGCTACCGCCTCACCGTGGCCGAAATCAGGAAGGCCATCACCGAACTCGGCTACCAACCCCGCCAGCGCGATAATTGGTATCACCTTTTGTAATGTAGCGGCGGTCTATGACCGTCGCTGGAACCCCATGAAACTCGCCTTTATCCTTCTACTGGTGAGCATCTCAACGATCGCCGCAGACGAAGTACAGAAACTGCGAACAACTCATGGAATCGTAAGCTGGCGGGAAACAGAGAGTAAAAAAAGCGCCGACGGCCCCGGCTATGTCATCATTCAAGGCGTGCCCACCGATAGTGAACTGCAAAAGATGGAAGCAGACGCTACCCAGGCACCCGCGCTCATTTCCGAATATGTTCCCGAGGCTCTCCGCAGCAAAGACCTCCTGAAGAATCTCGATCTCGCCTTGGCCGGATGGCTTCGTTCTACAAACGCAGGTCGGGAATCCGCCGACAGAGTTACCCGTATTATCGGAGCCGCGTGTGGCCAGGAATGCATCTCAAACCTAAACGCCCGATGGGCCATTGTCTCTACTGATGGCGGTACGGATGTCGCCTTGGTCAAGGATGCCCCCAATCTCAGTTATCGCCCTACTTTTGTATGGACCTTCCCGTTCTCCGCTATCAGGAATCAGATCGATGACAAGAAGTCGAAGATCGTCTGGGACCTATACGCCTCGTTAAAGGAAGCCATCGAGAAAAACGAAGCCCAATAGCCTTTGCATCAGAAAAAAGCGACGGTCACAGACCGCCGCTGCAACTGAATCACCTCGGCAGCGCGAAGAAAAAGAGCATGACGAGCGTGGGAAAAAGCGCGGCGAGGAAGAGGCCGCCGGGTGCGATGCTGCCGCCGGGGAAATATTTCTGGAGGAGCGACTGGCCCGCCGGATTCGGCGCGTTGGCAATGACGGTCAGGCCGCCGCCGGCAATCGCACCGGAGACGACGGCGACTTTGAGCGAGTCGCTGAAATTCGGCACGAGCGTGGCCAGATAGGTGATCGCCGCGTTGTCGTTGAAGGCGGTCAGGACGGTCGCGCCGATGAGCAGCGGATAGTGGCCCAGGCGGCTCAGCACGGGCTCGATCCACCAGCCTTGCAGGCCGCCGTGGATGACCAAGCCCGCGAGGAAAAAGCCGACCAGCATGGGCGAGCGCATGTTGATTTCGTCCTGGTAGGCTGTAGTCGCCATGGTGAAGGCGAGGAAGAAAAGGAAGCCTCCGATGAAGAGCGCCGGTTCATGCGCGACGAGGACGGTCCAGCCGAGAAATGCAAGATGCACGCCGGTGATCCAGAGCGGCACCGGCTCCTCGCGCGCAGCTTCGTCCTGAGGAAAATCGAGGCGCGCGGCGGCCATCCGGGCAAATTCCTTCCGGAAAATCAGGAAGTAAGCCCCGTTGCTGACTAAAATGCCCGCCAGGGCGCGAAAGCCAAAATGTTCGAGCATGAACGCCGTCGTCCAGTTCCATTTTGCCGCGACGATAAGCACGGGCGGCGCGGCAAAATTGGTCAGCGCGCCACCAACGGAGATGTTGACGAAAAGCAGCCCGAGCGTCGCGTACATGAACCGGTGGCCCGGCCCGAGCCGATAAAATTCGCGCCCGAGCAGCACCGCGCAGAGCGTCATCGCCGCCGGCTCCGTGATGAACGAACCGAGCAACGGCCCGATGGTAAGCAACGCCAGCCACCAACGCGCCGGGGATTGTCCCGCAATCAGGCCCAGGACACGCGCCGAGGACTGCACGATGGGACGGCTCGCGGCGATGGCCATGATGATAACGACAAAAAGCGGCTCGATGTAGGAGACGTCCTGGTCGAGGTAATGCCGCGTCACGTCGGGGCCTTGGTAGATCCACATCAGCAGCGCGAGGGGAATCACCCAAATGCCGAAGACCACCTCGACCTCGCCGAAGAAATGGAGCACGGCGGCGGGAATGCTTTGCCGGAGGTGTTGCGGAATTTTTTCCTGGAGATCGGCGCCGTGAATCTCTTTGAGCCTCTCCTCGTAGGCCTGCTGAATCCGGTGCGACAGGCCGAGGATTTTCGGCGCGAGAAACGTATGAATGATCGCGAGAAGAAAGATCACCGTCGCGATCAGGTTGAACGGCTGGGCCAACGCGCGGCTGACGAGGACCGTCCCCACATCGGGATTGCCATCATCCTGATACGATTCGAGCGACGGCGGGAACACCGGGTTCGGCGTCGGCGCCGCATTCGTCGATGGTTCCGCCGCAAAGGCCAGCGCGGGGAAAAATCCGAGCAGGCCCAACGCGAAAAGCAGGATAAAGCGGTTCATGGCAACCTGGCTGTCATGACCGGATCGCGAGGAAAGATCAAGCTCAACTGGAGGGTCAGACTCCGTCCCGACCCTGACTCCCCCTCGTTCCCAAACTCTATTTGGGAACGCACTTGCTGAGGCAACTCCATTGCCGATTCAGCGTTCCGAGCAATTAAATTGCGCCGACAATCCCGTTCCCAAATGGAGTTTGGGAACGAGGGGAAGAAAACTACCTAATTCCCCGACGCGAGCCGGTTGTCCTTGATGAATTGCGCGAGCACCGCGCTCGGGTGCAACTGCTGCTCATGTACGATTAATGCATCGCGAAAGCGGCCCAGGTTGAGATAATCCTGCACCAGGGGCGGGATCGTGATCCCAAGTTCGCTTAGCGGTTTTTCGCCGTGATAAAACGCATCCACCTCGTCCTTGGGCAGCTTGCTGTTCTGGAGCGCATCTTGCGCTGCCTTCTTGACCGACACGAGATCGGGACACGGCCCAGACGCCAATCGAACCAAGGCAGATTTCTGCGCATCAGTGATGAGTTCGATCCGCCCCACCATGACGCGGGTAATATCGATCGGCGCACCGGTAATTTTCAGAGGCAAAATTTTATCCACCCACGCGCGCGGCACGATGTAGAAAAAACGCAGGCCCGGACTCTTGAAGTAGGAAAGCTCCCACGTCTTCAGCATCGCAGTCGCTTCGTCGTCGTAGAGGCCGTCTTTGACCAAAGCGTCGTGCATTGAGGATTTGAGTTTGGTGAGGTTATCGGCGCTGAAATCACTTACCGCAAATTTTTCAGAGAATGTCACCATTGGCACTGGTCTGAGTCCGTTCTGCCCTTGAGGCTCCGTCAAATGTGGTTCACGAAAAGCACACGAACCGTCCGCATGTATCTCCGCCAACCACCAACCACCGGTATACTCCAGGGAACCTGAAGACTTTTGCGGCCAGACTCCCACCTCACCGTCCCCATCCTGCATTCGCAACGGCGAATCGAGATGGCCCACGCCGCGATAAAAGAGGAAGTGCTCGGCTTGCGGCACCCCCACGGGGTCAGGCTGCGCGTTTCCACCTCGCCAATGCATCATCACTTGGAGCACCGGCGCGCTTACTTCGCGGGGAGTGGTCCACACCTTGTCATCGGTCTCGACCGGCTTCTCCTTCGAACCAATTTTCACCCCATTCCAATCGAGACTGCTCATCAGTTGCTCCGATATATTTGCCTGGCCATTGAACGGAACGGCGTCGGCGTAGGGGTAAAACTGCGTCAGCATCCCGCCATGAAAATCAACATGGACATCCAATGGCGGCACCGATGATGGCGACTGGCCTTTGGGTGGATAAATGTAAATGACAGGCGTTTCGAGCCGCATGGTGACAGCGGGGTCACCAGATGCCCATCCTTTTCCAGCAAGGTAAGGCGGTAGGCCGAAATTCCCAAGGTCATGCGAATACTGCGCCGCGACTTCCTGACCACCGCCTTCCTGAAAAACAAACGACGGTACCGGTTCGTCGTCGACATTGATCCCGCCGATGGCCTTGCCGTTCTCATCTTGAAGGCAGGTAAACGTGCCCCATTCGTGGACGATGACCTTGTCTTCGGCCCGTAGCGGATTGGACGTGCCGAAGAGAGCGATCAGACAGGCGCTGAGAAGATAGGAAAAGATTCTCATACAAACAGGGTACTGCCTGCCGGAAAAGAGTTGTCAGAAATTTGTAAAAACAAAGTAGGCTCCGCTGATTGCGGGGTCGAGGCATGCGCCTCCCCTCGTTTCCAAGTTGCACTTCCCTTGTTCCCAAACTCCATTTGGGAACACGCTTGCTGAGGCAACTCCATTGCCGACCCTGGCGGGCAAAGGCAAATGCAGCAATGGAATTGCGCGGACTATCCCGTTCCCAAATAGAGTTTGGGAACGAGGGGAAGAAAAGACCCCGCGCAAGGGCCTGCGCGGGCTACCTTCTGACGAATCAGGGTCAGGACAGAGTCTGACCCTCCAGGAAGGGTATAGCCATACGCCGCGATTTTGGCTAAGGTGACCGGCTCACCCTTTTCATCCCATGACCACCACCAAACCCCGCACACTCCTCTTCTCGGGGCAGGGCGCGCAGAAAGTCGGCATGGGCGCCGATTTGTATGAAAACAGCGTTTCGGCGCACGCGCTTTACGACCTCGCCAACAGCCGTCTCGGCTGGCCGTTGAGCGACTACAGCTTCAACGGGCCGGAAGCGGTCCTGACCGAGACGCGTGTCTGCCAGCCGGCGCTTTACGCCCACGGGCTGGCGATCCTGGCCGCGTTCGAGGACCACACGGGCCAGCCCCTGCGCTTCGAGGCGGCGGCGGGCCTTTCCCTCGGCGAATACACGGCGCACGCCGCGGCGGGCACCTTTACTTTTCAGACCGGCCTGCACCTCGTCCAGGAGCGGGGCCGCCTCATGCAGGAGGCCTGCAACGCGACTGCGGGCACGATGATCACGCTGCTCGGCGCGACGCCCGATCAGGCCCGCGAGATCGCCACGGCTTGCAACGTCGATGTGGCCAACCTCAATTGCCCCGGCCAGGTCGTCCTCTCCGGCGGCGTCAAAGAGATGGAAGGTGTCCCGGCCTTGGCGAAGGAAAAGGGCATCCGCAAGGTCATCGCGCTCAAAGTCGCCGGGGCTTACCATTCCCGGCTCATGGCCGCTGCCGCGACAGGCCTCGCCCCCTTCCTGACCAATGCCGAAATGCATGCGCCCCGCGTGCCGGTGGTGGCCAATTTCACGGCTGACGTGACCGATGGCGCCGACCAGATTTTGCGCGCGCTCGATGCGCAGGTCTGCGGAACAGTCCGCTGGACCGAATCGATCCAGCGGCTCATCGCGATGGGCTTCACCGACTTTGTCGAGTGCGGGCCGGGCGGCGTGATTGCCGGCTTGCTCAAGCGGATCGATCCCGCCGTGACCTGTTTGTCCTTGGAAACCCACGCCGACATCGTTAAACACGCGGAGGCACTGGTATGACTGAGAACGCAGAACTTAGAACTGGGAACATCCGATATTCCAGTGAATGCTTTTCAGTTCTGCGCTCTTCGTTCTAAGTTCTACGTTTTATGAAATTCCTCACCGATAAAGTCGCGCTGGTCACCGGCGCGAGCCGCGGCCTGGGCAAGGCGATTGCCCTCGCACTGGCCGCCGAAGGCGCTTCGATCGCCGCCGTGGCCCGCAGCAAAGAAGCGCTTGCGGAAACCCTGGAAGCCATCCGCGCGACCGGCGGCGTGGCCGAGCCCTTTGCGTTTGATGTCGCCGATGAGGCCGCGGTCGAAGCCGCCATGGAAAAAATCACGGTCCGGTTCCCGCACATCGATATTCTGGTCAACAACGCCGGCGTCACCCGCGACGGTCTGCTCATGCGCATGAAAAGCGAGGACTGGGACGCGGTCATCAACACCAACCTCAAGGGCGCATTTCACCTGACCAAGCCGGTGGGTCGCCTGATGGTCAAGCAGCGCTCCGGGCGGATCATCAATATCTCGTCGGTCATCGGCCTGATGGGCAACGCCGGACAGGCCAATTACGCGGCTTCCAAGGCGGGGCTGATCGGGTTCAGCAAATCGGTCGCGCGGGAGTTCGCTTCCCGGAATATCACCTGCAACGTGGTCTGCCCCGGCTTCATCGAAACCGACATGACCCGCGACCTGAGCGACGATTTGCGCAAAAAATTGCTGGAACGCATTCCCCTGCAACGCCTGGGCCAGCCCGGCGATGTCGCAGGGACGGTCGTTTTTCTTTGTTCCCCCGCGGCAAGCTACATTACGGGTCAAATTTTGACGGTTGACGGAGGCATGGTCATGTAGCGAGGATGAGGTTGGGGCAAACTGTCAAGCCCAAGAAATGAGAATACGCAGGCTTGACCTAAAGAAAAAGTTTGCCAAAGAAGGAACGCGCCCGTAACAACGCACGAACACTAAAAAGGAGCTAGAATTTTTTATGGCGGAAAAGTCGATTGAAGAGAAGGTCAAAGACATCATTGTGGAACAACTCGGCGTCAACCCCGAACAGGTGACGCTCCAGGCCAAATTTATTGAGGACCTGGGTGCCGATTCACTCGACACCGTTGAGCTCGTGATGGCCTTTGAAGAAGAATTTAATGTCGAAGTGCCCGATGAAGAGGCCGAAAAATTGCAGACCGTCGGCGATGTGGTTAAATACATCGAGGACAAGGGCTCGAAATAAGCCCGTCGATTCGCTTTCCGAAGCAAGGCACCCTGTCCGACGGGGTGCCTTTTTCGTTTCCAGCGACCCTCTAGTGAATTAAAGTACCATTATGAGCCAACGGCGCATCGTCATCACCGGCATGGGCGCGGTCACCCCGCTGGGCCTTGACGTCTCCACCACCTGGACCAACCTGATCGCCGGCAAGAGCGGCGTGAGCCCGATCACCTCGTGGGACGCCTCCAAATTCGACTGCCGCTTTGCCGCGCAGGTGAAGGACTTCGAACCCCGCAAATATTTCTTCAACGAGAAGGACGCGCGCCGGGCGGACCGCTATGCGCAACTGGCGATGGCCTCGGCCAAGGAAGCGGTCAAGCACGGCGGCCTGGACCCGCAACATGTGCAACTCGACCGCGTCGGCGTTTTGGTCGGTTCGGGCATCGGCGGTCTGAAATCGCTCGGCGACCAGACGGAAATTCTGCTCACCAAGGGACCGGGCCGGGTTTCGCCCTTCATGATTCCCATGATGATCAGCAACATGGCCGCCGGGCTGATTTCGATGGAGTTTGGCTTTGCCGGCCCTAATTTCTCGGTCGTGACGGCCTGCGCCACGTCCAACAACTGCATCGGCGAGGCCTGGCGCCTCATCCGCGACGACGAAGCCGACGTCATCCTCGCCGGCGGCAGCGAAGCGGCCTGCGTCCCCCTGGGCATAGGTGGTTTTGCCGCCATGCGCGCGCTCAGCACCCGCAACGACGAGCCGGAACGGGCTTCGCGGCCCTTTGACCGGGACCGGGACGGCTTTGTCATGGGCGAAGGCGCCGGCATTGTCATCGTCGAAGAACTCGAACACGCCAGGAAGCGCGGCGCCAACATTCTCGTAGAACTGACCGGCTACGGCATGAGCGCCGACGCCTATCACATGACGTCTCCCGCGCCCGGCGGCATCGGCGCTGTGAAGGCGATGCAGCATGCCCTCAAACGCGCGGGCGTGCCCGTGGACAAGATCGACTACATCAACGCGCACGGCACCTCCACCCCGGTTGGCGACGCCACCGAAACCGAGGCCATCAAAACGGTCTTCGGCGACCATGCGAAAAAGCTGGCCGTCAGCTCAACCAAATCGATGACCGGGCATCTGCTCGGTGCTGCCGGCGCGGCGGAACTCATTTTCTGCATCAAGGCAATCGAGCAGAACATTCTGCCCCCCACCATCAACCTCGATAACCCTGACCCTGCCTGCGACCTCGATTATGTGCCCCACAAGGCCCGAGAAGCCCGCGTTGATGCAGCCATGAGCAATTCCTTCGGTTTCGGCGGCCACAACGCCACCCTCCTCGTCCAGCGGTTTGTGGGGTAACCTCATTTTGGAGGGTCAGACTTCGTCCTGACCCCGACTGGAGAATAGGTCGGGACGGAATCCGACCCTCCAGCAGAAGACAAATAATCTTGCTGGTCGAAACCCGCCAACGGCGATTAAAGTATCGGATGCGATAGGATACTGCCCCGATGATTCCCCTCACCACCTACGCACCCGGTCGCGCCGAACTTCTCGGCAACCACACTGATTACAACGAAGGCTACGTCCTGGCCCTGGCGGTGGATCGCGGCACGACGATCACCGGGTACGCACGCAGCGATCGACAGATCCACATTCACTCCCGCGAGATGGACAAATCGGAGACCACCGCATTGGACCAACTCGCCGCCGAGCGGGTCGCGCCCTGGTCACGCTATTTGCTCGGAGTGGTCGATCAATTTCGCCGCAACGATCTGCCCGTCGAGGGTTTCGATGCCGAAATTTCGGGCAACCTGCCCATCGGCGCGGGATTAAGCAGCAGCGCCGCGCTGGAAAACGCCACAGTGCTGTTCCTGGCCAAACTTTTCGGCGCGAAACTCGTCCCCATGCAAATGGCGCGCCTTGCGCAGAAGGCGGAGCATGATTTTGTCGGCGTCCGCTGCGGATTGCTCGACCAAATCACCTCGCTCATGAGCACGGCGCGCCACGCCACCTTCATCGATTGCCGCACCACGGAAGTCGGTCACGTCCCGCTCGACGGCAAGGTCAGCGTCGTCGTGGCCAACTCGAACGTGAAGCACGCGCTGGTTGCCGGGGAATACAACGAACGCCGCTCCGACTGCGAGGCGGCCGCCCATGCCCTCGGTGTGAGCTTCCTGCGCGATGCCTCAACGAAAATGTTAAATTCCCGCAAAAGCGAACTCGCCGACCGCATCTATCGTCGCGCGCTGCATATCACCGGCGAAAACGAACGCGTGCTGGAAGGCTCCGAGGCCTTGCGCAGGGGCAACATCGCCCAATTCGGCGAGTTGATGTTTGCCTCGCACGAAAGCTCGAGGTTGAACTTTGAAAACTCATGCCCGGAACTCGACCGGCTCGTGGAAACCGCGCGCAAGACGCCCGGAGTCTACGGCGCGCGATTAAGCGGCGGCGGCTTCGGCGGCGCCACGATTAACCTGGTCGAAAAAGGGCGCGAGGAAGAAGTCGTAAAGACCCTCACCGCCGCGCTGCCCGAAGTCACCTGCCTCGTCACCGCCGCTTCCGACGGCGCGCTCGAATACGCAAAAAGCCATTCGGCTTAGCCAGGACGACTGACCGCAAAAGAGATACCTCGGCTTTCATCGACCGTGACCTCACCGATCTCACGGCTGGCCGGGGGACTGACCGCGCAATAAAAGTGAAACAGCCGCCCATCCCCGGCGATCAGGCCCGGCTTATGGGCATATTTGGAATCGACGCTGCCCGGCGGCCCCACATCGATCAGAATCTCGCCGCTTTTCGCCCAATGAAGCAGATCGGTTGAGAAGGCGACGCTGTCCCGCGCGTGACCGTCGCTGCAATTGCCAAAGTAGAACATGACCCACTGATCGCCATGACGAAACACGGCGGGATCGGACGCAAAAATGTCGTCGAATTGCCCCGGCTTTCCGTTCGGCAAAATGGGATTAAGCGGAGAACGTGTCCAATGGACGAGGTCGCGCGAGGTGGCCACGCCGGTTTGTTCGATCCATCCGCCGGGTTGGTCATTCTTCGCGTTGTAAAAGAGATAATAGGCGCCTTCGTGCTCCATCAGCCACGATTTATAAAGCCCGCCCGCCTCCCACGGACATGCCGGGTCCGGTTCGAGAATCGGCGCGCCGATTTCCCATTTTCTCAGGTCGTCGGAGAAGCAAAGGCCGATGACGGCGGGCCCCTCTTCGTAACCTGGCTTGGGATAGGCGTGGTAAGTTCCCACAAATCGACCTCCGACTTTTTTCAACGTGGCAGGGCCGAAGAGTTCGTTGTCGCGCAGGATGCAGGTCAACGCGGCGTTGTACTGCGTGACGGAACCCTCGGGACCGCGATCAAGGATCAGTCCTTCCTTGCGCCATGTCTCCAGATCGGTCGAGCTGGCCAGGCCCGTGCGGTAACCGGTTCCGTCCCAGCCAATGAAAGTCATGTAGTACCGTCCGTCGTGAAAAAAAAGAAAGGGAGCGTCGACGGCATGGCTGTCGAAGTTTCCCTTCCGGTAGGAAGGCGCGACGACAAGCCGGTTGATCTTATGCGGAGTGCGATAGTCGTCGAGACGCGGCGTGCTCATGAGAACTCATTAGAAGCGATTTAAAGACGCCACCAGCACTAAATGCCACGGCATCCCTACAGCTTATGCCCCATTTTCGTCCGCTTGGTGCGGAGATACGTCTTGTTGTGGACATTCGCTTCGATGCGAATCGGTACCGTTTCCACGATCGTTAAGCCGTATCCCGCCAGGCCCACGACCTTCTTCGGGTTGTTCGTCAGCAGGCGTAATTTCCGAACGCCGAGGTCGAAAAGGATTTGCGCGCCCAGACCGTACTCGCGGAGATCGGACGGAAACCCGAGCTTGATGTTGGCCTGCACCGTGTCGAAGCCGTCCTCCTGCAGCTTGTAGGCGTGAATCTTCGCCGCGAGACCGATGCCGCGACCTTCCTGCCGCATGTAGAGAAGAATGCCTCGCCCCGCCTGCTCGATCTGCCTCAGCGCGGTGTGGAGCTGGCTCCCGCAATCGCACCGGCGCGAGCCAAAAACATCACCGGTGAGGCATTCGCTGTGGACGCGCACCAGCACCGGCTTGCCGTCGGCCACGTTGCCCTTGACCAGCGCCAGGTGATGCTCCTGGTTCATGGTCGCGCGATAGAGAAGCAGGTCGAACGTGCCGTAATCAGTCGGCAGCTTCACACACTGCTCCAGCTCGATCAGTTTTTCGCGGCGGCGGCGATGTTCGATGAGATCGAGGATCGTGCAGAGCTTGAGCTTGTGCTTCTTCTTGAATTGAATGAGATCGGGCAACCGCGCCATCGTGCCGTCATCCTTGACGATTTCGCACAGCACGCCGGAGGGATCGAGTCCCGCCATGCGCGCCAGGTCGACCGCGGCCTCCGTGTGTCCGCTGCGCTGAAGCACGCCGCCAGCCTTGGCCCGCAACGGGAAAATATGCCCCGGCTGCACGAGATCGCCCGGCTGCGATTTCGGATCGGCAAGAAGGCGGATCGTCTTCGCGCGGTCCTCTGCGCTGATGCCCGTGGAGATGTGGTTTGTCGCGTCGACCGAAACGGTGAAATCGGTTTTGAAGCTCTCGCGATTATCGAGGACCATGCGGTTGAGCCCGAGCCGCGCGGCGCGTTCGTTCGTGATTGGCGCGCAAATAAGGCCGCGGCCAAAACGCATCATGAAGTTGATGCTTTCCGCTGTCGCCTTTTCCGCCGCGAGGATCAGGTCACCCTCGTTCTCGCGATCGGCATCGTCAACCACGATGACCGGCTTGCCCGCGCGGATGTCACGCAAAACGGCGTCAATCGAGTCGATGCCGCCCTTGATTTTCTTCGGCGCGCGTTTCTTGGCGGGTGCTTTCATCGGGTTAGATTAGCAAGAGGCGCGGCGACTGCAATGCCGTGGTAATCGCCTCGCTTCCTTTAGAAATTCCGTCATCCTGAGCGAAGCCGAGAGAAAAATGTGGATCGAGGGAGGGGCAAGTCGAGGCGCAGTCGAAGGACCTTGCCGGCATGCCTATTAGTGTCCGAATACATCGGAAGATGCACGATGCAGAAGACCGTATGCGAGTCGTTTGGGCCATAAGCGGCGGCCTTGGTTGAGAATCATGGCGGCTCTTCGCCACTTAAGCTCACGGGTAAAGTTACTAGGTCCTTCGACTTCGGCTCAACACACCACGCATGAAAAAGTGCGCCCACTGTTCGCCTTCGCTCAGGATGACGGAACCCTTATAATCCCCGCACAAACTCCTCGGCTTTGGCCAGCGCGGCAGCCACGCCCCCCGGATTCGCCCCACCGCCCTGCGCCAATTCGGGCCGCCCGCCGCCCTTCCCGCCCACCAGCGGCGCGATGGTCTGGATGATCTTTCCCGCCTGGACTTTCTTCGCATAGGCCGGGGCCACGGCGGCGAGCAGCGCGACCTTGCCCTGATCGACCGCCGCAAGGACGGTCACGCCCTGCCAGCGCGACTTAAGCGCGTCGGCCAGCATGGGCAGGTAGGCGGCGGGCGCATTGACCATGTTGTGCGCGAGAAAAGGAACGTCGTTCACCGTGCGGGCGAACGCGATCAGCACCGGCGCATCGGCGGCGGCGCGTTTCTGGAACGCGGCTTCCTGCTGCTTGGCGGAATCCTTTTCGTGTTGGGCGACTTCGGCGGCGGCCTGGCGCAGAAAAGCTTCACGGGCTTCCCAATGCTTCCAAAAGGCGTGGGGAGTTTTATCGCCGGAAAAAGTTTGGAGTGTGCCGAGATCGGTTTTGCGCAGAAGAAGACCCGTATGCTGTTCCTCCTGCTTGAGTAGTTGCTCGTGCACATGTTCGATCAGGGCCGGGCCGCTCGCCGCCTCGATGCGGCGAATGCCCGCCGCAATCGCGGCTTCGTGGAGAATCTTGAAATAGCCGACCTTGCCCGATTGCCGGACGTGCGTACCGCCGCAAAGTTCCTTCGAGAAATCGCCGATGGAAACGACGCGCACGACGTCGCCATATTTATCGCCGAAAAATTGCAGGATGCTCGGATCGCCTTTTACTTCCGCGTAGGGGCGTTCTTCCCATTTCACCGGCACATCGGCCTCGATCTTCTCGTTCACGAGCCTTTCGACTTCAGCCACTTCGGCAGGCGTCATCGCCGCCCCATGCGAAAAGTCGAACCGCAGCCGGTCCGGCCCGACATACGAACCCTTTTGCGTGATCGTGTTACCCAGCACTTTCCGCAGAGCCCAGTTCATGAGATGCGTTCCCGAGTGGTGGGCTTCGATTTTATGGCGGCGGGGTTCATCAACCTCTGCGCGTACCTGTGCGCCTCCAGTTGGCGTCCATGTATCTTGCGTTACAGCGTGTCCGTGGCTCGAATCAAGAATATGATAGAAAATCGCTCCGCGTTTTATTGTGTTAGAAATGCGAAATTGAGCTTTAGCGTCGATCCGCGTGATAACCCCGGCATCTCCGACTTGGCCTCCCATCTCTGCGTAAAAGGGGGATTCATCAAGGATTACAGCAACTTGATTCGGGCTATCCTCGACCATCAGTAATAAGCAATCGGCAGCCAATTCGTCGAATCCGCAAAACGATGTTGGCGGATAGTCATCGCTGAGCTCTATGAGAACCTTTTTTTGTGCGGCTCTGCCGCGTTCCTTCTGTTGCTCCATTAGCTGATCGAATCGAGCAACGTCGACCGTCATCCCGCGTTCTCGGGCCATTAGTTCTGTTAGGTCCAGTGGAAAGCCATAAGTGTCATAAAGTTTGAAGGCTTGCGCACCTGAAAAGACGTTCTGCAACTCACCAAGACTGCGGGCAAGTTCGTTTTCAGGCAGGCTTTTGATTGCATCTCCTAATACGTTTCGTTTTTCAAAGATTACTGACTCAAATAGCTCAATGCCGCGGTCAAGCGTGCGTAGGAAGCTCTCCTCTTCGCGGGTTAAAATTTTTATCACCTGCTCCGGGTCATCGAGCAGCGACGGAAAAACTGTCCCCATAGTTTTTACAAGAATTGGGACTAGTTCGCCCAAGAAAGCGTCTCGCAAACCGAGATTGCGGCCGTAGCGGACAGCGCGGCGGAGGATGCGGCGGAGGACGTAGCCCCGGCCTTCGTTGCTGGGCTGGATGCCGTCGGCGATGGAGAAGCTGAGGGTGCGAATGTGGTCGGCGATAACGCGAAACGCGACGTCGATTTTTTCCTGCTCGGTTTCGTTTTGCGCGGAGGCGGGCAGCGTGGAGCAATATTTCTTTCCGGTCAGCTTTTCGAGTTCGTCGAAGATGGGGCGAAAGACATCGGTCTCGTAGTTGGAGATTTTGGCGTTCTCGAAATCAGTGAAACCCTTCGTGCCCTGGATCATTGAGGTGACGCGCTCGAACCCCATGCCGGTATCGACGTGGCGGGCGGGCAGATCGACAAAAGTGCCGTCGGGATTGGCGTTGAACTGGATGAAGACGAGGTTCCAGATTTCGATGCAACGGGCGTCACCCTTGTTGACGAGGTTGCGGCCTTCAATCTGGCGCGGGATGTCGAGGTCGCGCGGGCCGGGCGTGAGATCGACGTGCAATTCGGAGCAGGGCCCGCAGGGGCCGGTGTCGCCCATCATCCAGAAGTTGTCCTTTTTGTTGCCGTGGACGACGTGGATGGCGGGGTCGAGGCCGGCGGCGATGAAGATTTCCGACCAATGTTCGTGCGCTTCGCGGTCGAGGCTGGCGGGATCGCCGGGGCCAGGCGAGTAGATGGTGGCGTAGATGCGCGAGGCGGGAAAATGCCAGCGGCCCACGACGAGTTCCCACGCCCACGCGATGGCTTCCTTCTTGAAGTAGTCGCCGAAGGACCAGTTGCCGAGCATCTCGAAAAAGGTGTGGTGGTAGGTGTCGAAGCCGACGTCCTCGAGATCGTTGTGCTTGCCGCCGGCGCGGATGCACTTCTGCGTGTCGGCGGCGCGCGCGGGCGAGTAAGGGCACGGCGCCTGGCCGAGGAAGATGGGCACGAACTGGTTCATGCCCGCGTTGGTGAAAAGGAGATTGGGCGAGTCGGGCAGGAGCGAGCCGGAAGGAACGATGGTGTGCTGCTTCTCCTTGAAGAAATCGAGGAAGGAGGCGCGTATTTCGGATGAAGTCATGGAAGGCAGGTTTCGCACAGAGGACTGAAGAGGATGGGAAGCAGAGGGGGAAGAGTTTTGGGAAATTTTAACGGAATTAACGGAATTCTAACAGGAAGACATGAATACAGGAAGGGAGGGGAAAGGTAGGGAACATTTTTGGATAGGATTAATGGGATTGGTTGAAAAAAACACCTGCCTTTAAAATCATTTTAATCTTATTAATCCCATCCAAAATTCCCCTTCATCAGCCTTCATGTTCCTCATGTCAAAATTCGGCCTGCCTTCAATCCTGTTAATCTTGTTAATCCTGTCTAAAAAATTTCAGGAGGCAGCAACAGGAATGGGCGCATCGAACCACTTGCCGTTTTCCTTGATGAGGTCGACGAGGCGCTCGACGGCTTCGCCTTCGGGGATGTTGAATTTGACGGGGGTCTTGCCGATATAGAGGTTGACCTTGCCGGGCGCGCCGCCGACGTAGCCGAAATCGGCATCGGCCATTTCGCCGGGGCCGTTGACGATGCAGCCCATGATGGCGATTTTGACGCCCTTGAGATGGTTGGTCGACTCGCGGATTTTCGCCGTGGTGGTCTGGAGATTAAACAGCGTACGGCCGCAGGAGGGACACGCCACGTAATCGGTCTTGAAGATGCGGTTGCCGACCGATTGCAGGATGTTGAAGGCGAGCCGGACGCTCGCGCCGGGGCCCGGTTCACTGCGGACGAGGATCGCATCGCCGATGCCGTCGCAGAGCAGCGCGCCGATGTTGGTGGCGGCGGTGAGCATGGTGTCGAGCACGTCGGGTTTCGCGCCGGGCGCGGGCGGATGAAACGTGTCCTTGAGCAGGATCGGGTGCTTGGCCGGAATCTGCGCGGCGAGATAGCGATAGGCCACGATGGGCGAGAGCGTGCAGCCGTCCGCGATAGTGACCATGTGAGCCCCGTGCGCGTTGGCGAGAAAATCGAGCGCCTTGCTGTCGCGCGGGTCGACTTCGATGACCGATTCCTTTTCGAGCACGAAATCGGGGAAGAGATCGCCGAGCTGGAGGCGCTTGTGCTCGATGGCGGCGAAGGTGCCCATGGTCGCCGCGACGCGGGTGGAGATGGTGGGGCCCCCGATGGAGAATTCGCTGCCCGTGAGGACATCCGATGCGCGGCGGCTGAAGACGAATGGATCGAAACTGAGCGGCGGTTGCTGGGGCGGAAGCTCGTCCTTGACGTGATGCGCCGCGAGCGTAACCAGCGCGCGCGCCACGGGGATTTCATGCACGCTGTCCTCGGTGAGCGAAACGCGAATGGTATCGCCGATGCCGTCGGCCAGCAACGCACCGATGCCGATGGCACTCTTGATCCGGCCGTCCTCGCCGTCGCCGGCCTCGGTCACACCAAGGTGAAGCGGATAATTCCAGTCAGCCCCGAGTTCGAGCAGCCGCGCGGAAAGCAGCCGGTAGGCGTTGATCATCACCTTCGGGTTGCTCGACTTCATCGAGAAAATGAAATCGTGGTAGCCGTACTTGCGGGCGATCCGCGCGAACTCGACCGCGCTCTCGACCATGCCCGCGGGCGTGTCGCCGAAGCGGTTCATGATGCGGTCGGAAAGCGAGCCGTGGTTGGTGCCGATGCGCATGGCGATACCGCGCTGCCTGCACAGGTCCACGAGCGGCTTGAAGGTCTCGTCGATGCGGGCGAGTTCCTCCTCGTACTGCTCGTCGGTGTACTCGCGGATGTTGAATTTCTTTTTATCGGCGAAGTTACCGGGATTCACGCGCACCTTCTCGACCCACTGCGCGGCTTCGATGGCGGCGTCGGGCTTGAAATGGATGTCGGCGACGATCGGAACATCGCATTCGGCGGCGGTGAGCTCGGCCTTGATGTTCTTGAGATTGGCAGCGTCCTTCACGGTGGGAGCAGTGATGCGGACGATCTCGCAGCCGACCTTGACCAGGTCAAGCGTCTGCTTGACGCATTCGCGCGTGTCCATCGTGTCGCAGGTGAGCATCGACTGGACGCGGATCGGGTTTGCCCCGCCAATGCCAACCTTGCCGACCTTGACCTCGCGGGAAAGGCGGCGCTGATAGTGGTACGGATTATGGCAATAGGGAACGGGCGACATGGCTCGAATACTTTAGATTCGAACGGGCGGGAGGGCAAGCTTGCGGGCTGAAGCCCTCGCTCCCCGGTAAAACCGTGCATCTCAGCCTGAAAGCCGCGCAAAGCGCCGGCTCGCGTTGAAAGGAAACCGACTCGAAGCCAAAAATGACACGGAAAAGACACACCTCAAGATTGCCGCGTGACGAGCCCTTTTTTGACTCAGTCTTCTTGGCAGTCTTCTTGCTTACTGGCCAAATGAGGGTTATGAATGAACAACCCCAAGCTGATGAACGAGAACATCGAAAAAAGGAGTAAATCATGAAAATAGAATTCCTGAGCAAGAGCAGCCCGTATCACGTTCTGGGAGTTCCTTCGTTTGCAAATGCAGGACAGCTACGTTCAGCCTATGCGAAGCGAGTCGAAGTGCTCCGGTCTTACTGTTTCAATAAAGCAACGCAGCCTGTTGAATGGCAGATTGTGAATGATGCGCTTCAGGAGCTTAACGAAGCCTATGCTGAAGTGCGTATCCCGAATCAAAATAAAAACCGTCTTTCTCGGGCGAAAGTAAATGCCACATCCCAAGCTAAACCCGGGCCGGCAAAGGATGACAAGAGCGTTAACACCCGGGTCAGCGTGGGTAATAGATCCTATAACAGCGATGGGGTGGAACGGGAGCAGGTCGTTAAATGGAAACCCCCGGTAAAGAGGAATGACGGAGATGGCAATATCTCGACCCTGCTCTCCAGTGAGTTCAGCCCGGCCCCTGAATTTGAGCGTCTTTTGGAATGGGTGCGCCTCGGTGCTTCCCGTGTCCGAAATAATGATGCCAGCTTTGAGGAGCATTGGAAAAGGTTGCGGGCGCGAGGTGAAACAAAAGTGCGCCTGAGCGAATTCAATCAATGGCCTCAATCCCCCGTGTTTACTGAACGGGAAAAGGCCGCCCTGAAGCTAAGTCAGGCCATTTCGTTGCCTGAGCCTCAAGGGCTGTGGGCTCAAACCCTCGAAGATGTGCGATGCCATTTTAACACCCATCAAATTGTCCGCCTCACCCTGGCAATCGCAGCCGTTAACGACTGGATCGATTTTCATGCCAAATCTCCCGACCGCATTTTGATCATCGACGGTAATCCCTGGGATCAAGAGCGCCTCTTTCATCACTTGCGGACGACTCAAATGGCGGAGAACGTTCTCTTTGTGCCGAACGGACGCGAAGCGCTTGAACTCATTGAAGATTCGAGAAGATCGGAGTGGAAATTTACCACCATCTTTCTTGATCTCCACCTGCCGGACATGAGCGGCCTTGAACTGCTGCAACGCATCCGCGCCATGACGGGAATGGAAGACACTCCGGTGATTGTGACGAGTTCCCAAAAAAATCCTCGAGAGGTGAAGGAATGCGAAAAGCTCAACGTCACGAGTTATGTCGAAAAGCCGGTCACTTTCACGACCTTTACCAAATCCATTTACAGAAACCTCCCAGAGTTCCACTACGGCAATTTGAAAACAACCAATCACGGCAAGAGCCTTGAGGCCTTAGTTTGAACCATGCCGATGTAATTGGAATGACGGGCCTTAAGCGTAAATCAATATGACCGTCCTAAATGTTCGCGTCGCCTTTATTTCAGCTTGTTTTTAGGCCTTACAATTCGTGGAGATTCTGGCACGGTTTCCTTCCATGGTGCGCCTGACGATCTCCTTCTGCATTCCGACCCACGGTCGGCCGCGCCTTTTGCTCGAGGCTCTGGAGTCGGGTTTGACGCAGAGCCGGCTGCCGGATGAGATCGTGGTGAGCGACGACATGGGCAGCGAGGAAACTCGCGTTTTGGTTTCAGAGTTTGCGCGGCGCACCTCGGTTCCGGTGCGATACGTCCATTGCACCACAGGCCAAAGCCAGACCGACAACATCAACTATTGCCTGCGGGAGGCGGCCTGCGATCTTATCCTGCTGCTCCACGACGACGACTTGCTCATGGCCGGCGCCGTGGAGGCGCTGGCGCGGGCCTTCGAGGAAAACCCGGCGGTGGTGGGCGCCTACGGCAAGCAGATGTTCATCACTGACGGCGGGGAGGAACTGCCCGGAGAGTCCGAGATCCTCAACCACGAGTACCGCCGGGACACAATGTATGCGGGCCTGCAACACGATGCCATTCTATCGGGAATCTGGCAGCAGTTCCCCAATGATGGTTACATGGTAAAGGCCTCCGTTGCGCGCGAAGTGTGGTACAGGCCCGAATACGGAGCGGGTACGGATTTTGATTTTGGGATCCGCATGGGCGAACGGGGCATGTTTTATTTCATCGATAAGTACACGGCGAAGTATCGCAAAAGCGCCCATTCGATCGGTCGTGGCGCAGGCAAGAAAAGCGACGACTGCGCTTATCATGCGATGCATATCCTTTTGCTCCTGCTCAAAACCTATCCACGCTACGAGGCTGAAATCGTGACCAAGATGAAAAATTTCTCCACCGGAAGCATTTGCATGGCCGTAAACACGGGCAGACTGAACGAGGCCATCGCCTGGTACTTCGGGCCCTATCACAGGCACCGCATTCTGACAGCAACTGGAATCCGGTGCGGTTTCTTGCTGACAAGGGCGTGGCTTCAGGAAAAATTCGTCCGTACCCGGCCCGTCGCCCGGGCATAACCACGACGCCTGACACCCGCTCAATCTCCTCGATCCTCAAGATTGCTGAAAAAATAGGATACCAGGGCTTTTTAAGAAAGCCGCTCACGGGGCAGACAAGCAGTTGCCACAAGGGCTTAAGTGCGGCAACTTATCGGCACATGGACGACTCGACAATGCAGGAGCGATATCGCGCGTTGTTGCTCGCCGCCCGGAATCTCTTCTCCCTAACGAGCCTGGATGATCTCGTCGAAAACATCCTGAAGTATTCGTGCGTGATGATGCAGGCGGAAGCGTGCTCCATGTTCCTGCCGGACAAGGCCACGCGCGAGCTGGTCATCCACTCCGCCCGCGGCAAGGAGGATGCCATCAACGCCTATCGCATTCCGTGGGACAAGGGCATCGCGGGCACCGTGTTCCATGAGCGCAAATTCATGCGCATCGACGACGCACTGAACGATCCCCGGTTGCTGCGCGTGACGAATGCGAAAACCGGCCTGGTCACCCGTTCGATGATCTGCTCTCCGCTGGTGGACAAGGACGAGTGCTTCGGCGTGCTGCAGGCGCTCAATCCCATCGACCGCCCGGTCTTCACCCGGCTCGATCAGGATATCTTCGAGGGCTTGACCAACATCGTCACCGGCGCGCTTATCCGTTTTGACCGGGAGTTGAAGATCAATCGCGAGGCCAAGCTGGCCCAGGAGATGGCCCTGGCCATGGAAATTCAGAAATCGTACCTGCCTCCCGAAGAACTGTGTCTTCCCCGATCGGAAATGCGCGTCCGTTACCGTCCGGCACGCACCATTGGCGGTGATTTCTACGCCTCCATCGCCCTGCCGGACGACCGACTGCTCGCGGCGCTGGGCGATGTCAGCGGCAAAGGCATCCCGGCGGCGCTGACCACGGCGCAGATCACCACGGAAATGCACGCGCTGTCGCCCTTCGCGGAAGAGGGTGGGCTCGAAGTTTATGTGAAGGCGCTGAACGAGGAGCTTTGCAAGCGGTTGGCTGCGGGCCGTTTCGCCGCGACCACTTTTCTGCTCTACGATCCGCACCGCGAAACGATGGAAGTGATTTGCGCGGGCCAATTCGAACCGTGGCGCTGGCACAACGACGCTTGGGAACCGGTCGTCGTTCCGCACTCCCTGGCGCTGGGCATTTTCCCCGGTCAAAAATTTACGGCCACGGTGTTCCCCGCGCTGCCGGGAGAAAAATGGGCCCTCTTCAGCGACGGGATCAACGAAGGGCGCAGTCCGACCGGGGAGGAATATGGCCTCGATCGTTTGCGCGAAAGCCTGGGGACGGAGGGCCACGCGGCTGAGGTCCTCAACAGCGCCTGGAGCAGTTGGGAGAATTTCGTCGACACCGAGCATCAGCACGATGATGCCTGCCTCGCGCTCATCCTGCTCAAGCCGGAGGCGAAGCTGGAAATCACCTCGGCAGCGCAGAACTGCAAGCTGGCCCGGCAATTCATCGAGGCCTGGGCACTCACCGCCGGATATCCCGACCTGGAACGGGGCCGAATTGTACTGGCCGCTGATGAAGCGGTCACCAACGTGATCCGACATACCTATAAAAGCGTGCCAGATAAGCCCATCCTTTTGTCGGCCGGGATCACCGGGGGTCATCTGCATCTGCGCCTGCGCGATTATGGGCCTCATGTGGATGTCGAGAGCTTGAAGGGCCGGGCGCTGGAAGACATCAAACCGGGCGGCTTGGGCCTGCATCTGCTGAAAAGCGTCTTTAGCGTGGTTGAGCATACCAAGCTGACGGATGGCAATGAGTGGCACCTGGCGAAGCCGCTCCTATCGGCTGCCGACGAGATTCCAAATCCGATCCCGGCGGTTGGATAATCCCACTTTTCCTTGCCCGTGGGACGAGGCTGACGTAGGATGACCGCTCGCGATTAGCAATCGTTCCACGCGCTCGTGGCGAAATGGCAGACGCGCTAGTTTCAGGTACTAGTGTCGAAAGACATGGAGGTTCGAGTCCTCTCGAGCGCACTTTTTTGAAAATCGCTTCCTCCCGGAGGGAATGTGGAAAAATTCTCTGCGACTCACCCGTTCAATTCATGAATTGGATCATGGAACGGGCGTTCTTGTAAAAGCGCTTCGATCCGTTCAATGACGCTTTCGGGCAGCACGTCTGTAATTGGAAAGTGCTTCCCACCACCCCCATAAATCAGTTTGCGCTCTTGCATCGAAAGGGGTGAATTATAAAAGGCCTGGGGATAAACGAAGCTGACCGAATCAGATATCTCCCGGGGATACGGGTGAAAAAGACCGAAGGAAAAGCAATTGGAAACGGCGACACCGGGCTTATTCAAGGCTGCAAGCAAATGGATGCCACCCGAATCGTTTGTGACGCCAACGACGCACTGGCTCATAAGATAGACAACTTGCGGAAGGGTCAATTGTCCGCAAAAATTCTCCACCGGAACCGAGGAGGCCGCCTGTTGGATGGATAACGCCTTTGGAGAGTCGGTTTTCGTTCCTAAAATGAGAATGCGCAACCCTCGGGTTTCAAACAAATGGCGGGCCACCTGTGCAAACCGGTCAGGCGGCCATTCACGAAAGGCGTCGCTGGCTCCGGGCATCATAATAGCAAAGGGGCCTTTAACCGGAGGCAACGGCACGGGAATGGGAAGGAGTCTGGTATTTTTAGGCAGGTCAACACCGGGAAGCACGGCAGAGAAAAGCCATTGATGGCGAACAAAGTCAAAGATGAGCTGATCAGGTTCAACAACAGGTGTATAGAACTTGTGGCCGAGCTGCACCTTCCGGCCGCCCGATTTGTCGCCCGGGATATCATGGCGCATCCATCGCCCGAAGCGTTCGCTCGCTCCACTCGCTCGCATGACGCAATCCGCCGAAAAGGACTCGAGGCCGTAAGTACACTGAATAGCCGTTTGAGCCCCTATCATCTTTACTTGCCGAAGAATTGCGAAACGAGCCCCCATTTCATTTAATAATTGCGCGCGGTCGATCCAGATAAACTCATCGAAGAAGTTCACATCGTACGTCTCAATAAAATCCTTTAGGACGACATTCGCACATAGTACGATTTTCTTGGATTTATAGGGCGCGTGGTTTCGAATCTGTAGCAGAAAATTTCTGGCGATTATGTAGTCTCCGAGTTGATCAAACTTAAGGATCAGGACGACATCCGATTTGCCTCTTCTAACGAACGAAAGTAATAATATATCGATCAGGATAAAAACAAAAACGCGTTTTAAATGCCAAAATGTCAAATAATGTTTTAATATTGATATCGCCTTGAAGAAGGATGTTTTCATGAGCATTTAACGCATTCCAAGACGCTTCGGGAAAGCACCCATTTCATTGTAAAGTCAAAAACAAAGCAGTCAACATTTCTTGATGATGCACGATTTTTATATAATATTTGATTTGCTCCAAATAAATTATCTCGAATGTGGAAATAACCTATAACTATAGAAACAGTCGAAAGGGGGCGCGTTCCTATGGAGCTTAGGGCCCAATCTTGAGGGATATCCTACGAATTTCTTTTACCCTACAATCGAGAAACTCAACAATACGCTGACAATTTAAGAATTTATTGACTGTCGCGCCCGCGTTTACCGGTTTATAAACAGCCATGGATTTCATCCAGCGTCTCTTTTCCACGGATGGGTTTATGCCGCACGGAATGTGCTACGACTGGAATCCTGCCGTTATTTGGCTGCACGTTGTGTCGGATGGTTTAATTGCTTTTGCCTACTACTCGATTCCCCTCACGCTCCTTTACTTTGTTCGTAAACGCAAGGACCTGGCTTTTGATTGGATGTTCGTGAGCTTTGCTGTCTTCATCATCGCTTGCGGAACGACGCATCTGATGGAAGTGCTCAATATCTGGCACCCAACGTATTGGTTGTCGGGAATCATCAAGGCGATCACTGCCACGACGTCTATTGTGACCGCCATTTTGCTGGTCCGCGTGGTGCCCAAGGCGCTGGCGTTACCAAGCCCGGAACAATTGCGAAAAAGCAACGAGGCCCTGCAACGCGAGATTCATGAACGGATGCAGGCTGCCGAAAAAATCGAGGCACTGAATCAAGAATTGCTGTTGCAAACCGCCAGAATAGAAGCCGCCAACAAAGAGCTTGAGGCTTTTGGCTACTCCGTTTCCCACGACCTCCGGGCGCCCCTGCGCCATATCGACGGTTATGTCGATCTGCTGCGCGAAAAATCTACGGCCCTGGGGGAAGACGGGAAACGGTACATGAATGTGATTTCTGATTCCGCGAAGCAAATGGGGATGCTTATCGACAATCTTCTGGCCTTTTCCCGCATGGGAAGATCGGCCCTGCATCCGGAGTGGACCAATACTGCGGATCTCGTCGCCAAAGTCCGCGAAGAATTGTCTCCTGATACGCGGGGCCGGATCATTGAATGGAAAATAGAGGCCTTGCCCCGGGTACATGTCGACAAAACCCTCTTCAAACAGGTCTGGATGAATCTGCTCGGCAATGCGATCAAATACACCCGGAACCGCGACAAGACGGAAATCTCAATCGGATGCAAGGAAAGCCAGAATGAATTTGAGTTTTACGTGAAAGACAATGGCGCCGGTTTTGATATGCAGTATGCGGACAAGTTGTTTGGCATTTTTCAACGCCTCCATTTTAAGGAGGAATTCGAAGGCAACGGCATCGGACTTGCCAATGTGCAGCGCATTGTTGCCAGGCACGGCGGACGTGCCTGGGGCCAGGGCGAGATCAACGTGGGCGCGACATTTTATTTCACCCTTCCCAAGGCAGATCCTGACAAATAATTATGCCTCATTTCCAATCCATCCTGCTCGTCGAAGACAACCTGAACGACGTCGAACTAATCTTGAATGCTCTCCGGAGAAACAATCTGGCCAATAACGTTGTTACGACCCGTCACGGGGGTGAGGCGCTCGATTATCTTCACCGGCGGGGCGCCTTCGCCGGACGCGAAGGCGATGATCCCATCTTCATGCTGCTCGACTTGAAGATGCCCAAGGTGGATGGTTTGGAGGTCCTGCGGCAGATTAAAGCGGACGAAAAGTTGAAACTGATTCCCATCGTGATGCTTACCTCCTCCAGCGAGGAAAGCGACCTGGTTAAAAGCTATCGCCTGGGCGTTAATGCTTATGTCGTTAAACCGGTCGACTTTGCACAATTCGTCGAGGCGATCCGGCAGGTGGGTGTTTTTTGGGCTCTCATCAACAAGCCGCCGCCCTTGGAGTAAGCCTGCCCCTCACAGCAATGATCGACTCTGTTCGGTTTATCTGCCACGCTTTAACTTATGGAGCCAACTGAAAAAAGTAAGTTCTACAAGGGCAATCCACACCCGTACGATGAATCACTGCCTTCGTTCGCGGTAATAAATGTCAGGGAAACGCCGGGAGAGGACACGTCTCAAAAATTATATTGTGAATTTATCACCGTAGCGCCTATCCCGAAACGCGACGAAGAGACGCAGGCGTACAGGTGGAGATTACTTGTTGAGCAAGTTAATATTTTGCGCGAAGACACTGGCGAGGGGATTTTTCCTCGCGTTAAGAAACTCGCTGAAGAAAGAGCGAAAATCGCCTTTCTCTTTGCAGCCCAGCCAACACGAGACACCATGGTTTTCTCCGCGGGCCAATCGTTTCGGCTCAACTTTGAAATCCCGGAAGACCAATTCTTGCAGATAGTCGCCAGGTGCGCCTTTGAAGACCCGACGCTCATCGACGGGATGATCGAGAAATCACAGAGCGCTTCGTTTCGCAACTTGATTGCCGGCCTCAAGCAGTCCTGAGGGCCGGCTAAAGAGGAGCTAAACCAGCTTCTCTTTACCAACTCCCCCAGCTTACTTTATTAGCAGCCCCATCTGTTGAAATTTGATAGCCGCGCGCAGACGAAGAAGAACGGGCAGCATTGGCCAGGCGGCTATTACCACAATTCAAATAAGCCTCAGCCATTTCTTTGCTGCCGTGGGTATTAAGGATGTCGATCAGCTTCGGAATAATCTCCTCTTTGCCTAAAGACACAAAAGTGTAAACAGCATTTTCGATCTTCCGCCGATCACCTGATTGCACGTCAGCCAGCAAAACCCGTTTTGTCTTTCCCCATTGGATATTAAGATTCGCGCCATCCTCATTACAGATCCAAAAATACACCAGCTCGCTATCTGACGTTGGATTCCAGCCGAGTGTCTTCAAAGCCGCGCCAAAATGATCTTTGGCGTCCCAATCCGGCAAAGCTCCGGCAAGCGCTGTCACGGCCCGTATATCGCCCAAGCTGCCCAGTGCCTGGGCAACGGAGTTTCGTATGTTCGCATCTTCATCCTTTAAGCAGGCGATCAATGGTTCCGCGGCCCGCGCATCGCCCAGGTTACCCAGAGCGATGGCGGCGGAGGCTCGCACGCGCACATCCTGATTTTTCAAGCAGGCGATCAACGCCTCCACGGCCCGCACATCGGCCAATTGACCCAGCGCTATGACAACGGAGTTTCGCGTGTTCACGTCTTCGTCTTTCAAACTGCCGATCAACGGCGCCACAGCCTGCGCATCACGCAACTGACCCAGCGCCTTGGCGGCATCGCTTCGCACGTCCGCATCCTCATCCTTCAGGCGGAGAATCAACGGTTCCGCGGCCCGCGCATCGCCCAAGCTACCCAGCGCAATGGCAGCGGAAGCCCGGACATGCGCATCCTGATCCTTCAAGCAGGCGATCAACGCCGACACGGCCCGCGTATCGCCCAGGTTACCCAGCCCAATGGCGGCGGCGGCTCGTACGTTCGCGTCCTCCTCCTTCAAGCAGGCGATCAACGGTTCAAAGGCGGGCCTGCTCAATTTGCCCAGCGCCTCGGCAGCGGTGTCTCGCACGTCCGCATCCTTTTTCAAGCAGGCGATCAACGGTTCCACGGACCGCGCATCGCCCAGGTTACCCAGCGCCCGGACGGCAGCGTTTCGCATTTTTGCAACCTGATCCTTCAAGCAGGCGATCAACGGTTCCACGGACCGCACGTCGGCCAATTTACCCAGCGCTTCGGCAGCGGAGGCTCGCACGTCCGCCTGCTGATCCTTCAAGCAGGCGATCAACGGGACTACGGCCCGCGCATCGTCCAGGGTACCCAGCGCTTCAGCAGCGGAGGCTCGCACGTCCCCGTCATGTTCCTTCAAGCAGGCGATCAACGGTTCGCAGGCAGGTTTGCCCATTTTACCCAGCGCTTCAGTGGCAGCGGCTCGCACGTCCGCATCCTCCTTCAAGCAGGCGATCAATGGTCCCACGGCCCGCGCATCCCCCAGGTTACCCAGTTCCCGGGCAGCGGCGTTTCGCGCGCTTGCGCTTGCATTCGGTTCCTTCAACGCGGCTATTTGATCCAGGACTTCGTCAGCCAATAGGCAATTAACGAACCCTAAGAGCAACAACAGGAATAGCCAGCGGCTTGCGGCCTTTTTCATCGTGCATGGCCTCATACTTATGTTGTCGGAGATAGTCACAGCGGTTTTTTGTAGATGAATTCCATTCCAGTTAAAAAGTGCAGCGCGTGAAGCTGGTAAATTGAGACCCCTTACCCAATAAAACCAGCCTTCTACCTTATAGTTGCGTTAATCGACGTTCAAATGCCCTACCCGCATACGAGTCGCTCAAGGCAGCTCAGCCAGAAAGCCGGGTTAAGCTCTACCCCCATGTGCTGGAACATTCTTCGGATAAAAAGGATGAAAGTTATTAATCTCGTCGCGGGTAACGCTTGACCGTCCTAAAGCAGCGGAGAAGTTGAAGCGACTTCGACGGATTCAGCAGGAATTGCTCGCCTGTCAAAGAGAGGTCGAGAAAGTCGCTATAACCGGCAACTTCGAGAGCCGTCATGGAATCGAGCTTCTTAAATCCCATCGTCCACTCTTTGAATACACGTTGAACGCGTTCCTCCCGTAGCAGGACAATGACATTCCGATGCCTTCGGTCGGCTTGAATTTTGGCCAGTAAGTCGCACACCGCCTTCTTGCGACCTTCCAGGCATTGCATGAACTTGCCATCCTTATACAGCAGCATTCCGGTAATACCCGCTATGCTGTTTTTCTGGCGATTCTTTTTAAGGAGTTCTTCCAATTCCCGTTCCGAAAAAGGCTTGACCGCCGAGCTGGCATAAACCAATCGAAACATGGCTAAATTTACCGTCACCCTGTATCGATGCAATGACAATTGGTTGCCCCTTGCCTCTTCATGAGCGTTTCTTGCACTTTTGCCAAACGCAATGCTTTGAGCTTTAACTTACCGGGGTAACGCTGTGTTATCGGTATATTAGTTCCTCGCAAATGGCTGACACGACTCAGTCTCCCTCAAAGAAACGGCCTTGGTACCGTCCTCTCGGACTTGCCATGCGATTCGTATTCAGCGCCGCGTTGGTGTATGCAGGTATTTGCGTGTTTCTCTTCTCAATGCAGACCAGCATGATCTACCCGATTAAGCAGACCGGGGCCGACCTATCAATAGATAGGGCTATCGCAATCGCGAAGTCGGTTAACCTCGTTCCATGGGATCGCGCAACTCAGGGATCAACCGCACCGCAAGGTTATGTACGGCCCGATTTCACCAACCCTGTGCCGCGCGGTACAATCGTGCTTTTCCACGGCAATGGTGATTGGGCCTGGGCGCGCACGGCTTACGTTGACGCTCTGACCCATCGTGGTTTTCGCGTCTTTCTCTACGAATATCCAGGTTATGGAGGGAGGCCGGGCCGTCCCGGCGAAGCCACGATTGTACCCGACGCCCGGGCGGTAATCCGTTCGCTCGACCAGGCGGGTTACGGTCCTGTTTATGTCTGGGGCGAGTCGCTTGGCGCAGGCGTGGCCGCAGCCGTTTGCGCGGATGGAACGCTGCCGGTCCATGGCCTCGCACTGCTTACCCCGTGGGATAATATTGCAAACGTGGGACAGTCTTTTTATCCATGGATTCCCGTCCGGCTCCTGCTGATCGACAAGTATGACTCCATCGCGAACCTGGAACACTTTCAGCATCCCGTTTGCGTGATCCGCAGCAAAATCGATGAGGTCATTCCGCCTCCGCTTACCTTCAACCTTTACGCGCATCTACCGGCGCCGAAGAAGCTGATCGAGCTTGACGGTTCCGGACACAACGAGTGGCCCGATTCTCCCGAACTGCCGTGGTGGGATGACGCGCTCGATTTTATCGCACCAAAGAAATAGTTACTTCGGCGCGACCGGATGAGGTGCTCCGTTGGTTACTCCCATCCGCGCGAGTTCCTGCGGGGTGAATTGGCGGGTCGGCACGGTGTAATAAATTTCCTGGCCTTTGCCGCCGTTGATTGATTCCTTTTGCACCACGAAGAACGGCAACCTGGGCCAAACACTGATGATCGTCCTCGCGATTTGGTCGGTTGACGGCATGACCCCACTGACATTGATTTTCCCCAGCACCACGAAGACCAGGAAATAAAGGCCAAGCGCGGTTCCGGCCAGGCCCCATAAACGAGGCGATTTGAGAATGGAAGAAAGGGACTTCAAGACAAAATGATTTTAGCGTGAAACCCGGGCGATGACAACGCGGCAATCCCCTTCAGTTCGCTCCCGCCGTCTTGATCAAGAGAGAGTTGAGCCGAAACTGCCGGGGCGATTGTCCCGTGATCGACTTGAAGCGTCGGGAAAAGTAGAACTCGTCACAGAAGCCCAGCGATTCCGCAATTTGACGGTCCTTAAGGGACCGGTTTTGCATAAGTTCGCAGGCGCGATCCATCAGCCGTCCCATCCGATAGCGGGCCGGCGGCTGGCCGGCAAGGCGGGTGAATCGTTTGCGAAAACTTTCAGCCGACAGGCCCACTTGATGCGCCAGATTATTCCAATCGGTCGGCCCGGCCAGATTCGCCTCAATCAGGCCGGAGACCCGCTCCAGCCAATGCAGGTCATCCTGATAAACGGTCGAGCGCCCCGCACCCGTCACAATATCCGCCAGAAGCTGCTGGAGCCGGCAAATTCCCAGCAGGGACGGTGCGGAACCCGCCTGGCGTGAAGCGTCCACCACCGACTCAATGCGGCGGCTCCATTCAGCAACCGGCTCGGCATGATGCACCGGCTTGCGCGGATCGAGCAGGCCCTGCCGGCGCCAAAGATCAAAAACCGGGCCCTGAAAACAAAGATAGTTCGTCACCCAATAGGTACCCGGCAACGGGTTGTAGACGTGGGCAATGTCGGGGAAAAGAATCATCACGTCGCCCGTCTCGATGTTCTTCCTGATTCCATTGCTGTCGGCGTATTTGCCCCTCCCATCCACGACATAAACGATCGCGAACTGCCCGAACGTGCGGGGCTCCCGCAGAGATTGAGCCTGCCGCACGCCAAACCCGGCGAGAGTAATCCTGCCCAGCGGGGAGGCATCGGCGTTTTGGAAACGCACCTCCGTGGTTTTGGATCGGTTGCGGAGGGACATGGGAACTCGGTGGAGACAAGCATCCGGTCAATGTCCAAAAAACACAAGTTTTTGTTCCACGGCGTCCATGCCCTTCCAGTGGAAAAGACGTTAGATTCTCCTCCATGGAAACAACCGCTGGCCTCTCCTCCCGGGGTTATAAACTCGACCTGCGCCCCGAGTCGTTTGGCGAATTGCTGCGCTCCGATGCCATTCTCAACGATTCCGATGCGTTGCGCGAACGGCTGGCGCAGGAGGGTTACCTCTACATCCCCGGCTTCTTCGCCCGTGAAGACATCCAGGCCGCGCGGTCTGAATTCCTCCGCCGCATCAACGCTTACGGCGGGCTCGATCCGGCCTTCCCCGCGGAGGACGCCATCGCCTCCGGAACACTTTCCCTTCCCCGCGGCGCGCTGCTCACCCAAAATGAGTCTCTGCGAAATGTTGTTTTCTCGCCGCAGCTGATGAAATTCTATGGGCGGCTCCTCGGCGGAGAATGCCGCCATTATGATCATATCTGGACGCGAGTCGTTGGACCCGGCCAGGGCACAGGTCCCCATTGCGATATCGTCTACATGGGGCGAGGCACGCACGACGTCATGACCGCCTGGATTCCCCATGGCGACATCTCACTCGAGTTGGGCGGCCTGATCGTACTCGAGAAGTCGCATCTGCAGCAGAAGCGGCTCCGCAAATACCTGGAAATGGATGTCGACACGTATTGCGTCAATCGCGAACCCTCCAAGCCAAAGGGCGGCTGGCTGTCTACCAACCCCGCGACCTTGCGCGAAAAACTGGGAGGACGCTGGCTCACCTCCACTTTCCAGATGGGCGACCTGTTGACCTTTGGCATGAAGACGGTCCACGCCAGCCTCGACAATAGCACAAAGTCTTACCGGCTCTCCACCGACACCCGCTACCAGCTGGCGAGCGAGCCGATCGACGCCCGATGGGTTGGCCCCGATACCGTGGAATACGCCGAAAAGAACCGCATCGGAAAAATTTGCTAAGTCCATGACATCCCCCCTCATCCGCGGCGATGGCATTCATGCCTTGCCGCCACGGGAACTCTGGACGGAAGCGGCACGGAGGCGGCGCGATACCTACGCCATCACCCCCGGCGCACCACTCCTCAAGACCGAGTTCGGTTATTTCTGCTGGGAGCAATGGAAACAGCAGGGAATGCCCGACATCGAGCAGGGGTCGCCCGAAGCCCACGCCCTCTTTCACTACGACGATTCCGGCACGCATGGCATCTGGAACCTGGGTTGGTGCGAACCGGAGTACGTGCCCCAGTTCGAGGTCAAAATCCTCGAAGACCGTGGCGAAACGGAACTCGAACAGGACTGGGCCGGCCGGCACGTCCTCTATTTCAAAGGCCGTCGGCAAGGTTTCATGCCCGAATACGTCGACCATCCGGTCAAGGATCCGGAGACATGGAAAGCCAACGCGGAGTGGCGCCTCGATCCGAAGGATCCGCGTCGTTACAAAGACCTGGAACAACGGATGGCCTCGGCACGCGCAGCTGCCTCGTGCGGAGAAATGATCACCCAACTCGTGGCCGGATCATTCATGTTTCTGCGGGCCATGCTCGGGCCGGAAGCACTGCTTTACACATTTTACGATCAACCCGACCTCATCGAAACGATCATGCAGCGCTGGCTGGAACTGGCCGACGCCGTAACCGCCGCCCACCAGAAGCATGTCACCTTCGATGAGATATTTTTTGCCGAGGACAACTGCTACAACCATGGGCCGCTTATCTCGCCGGACATGACACGCAACTTGCTTTTGCCCTACTACAAGGAATTGCTTCACCGGGTGCGGGCACGGCAGATCGACAAGTCGCGGCATCTTTATCTGCAAATCGACACCGATGGCAAATGCGAGCCGCTGATTGCCTTTTACATCAAGGAAATCGGCATGGACGCGATGAGCCCGTTTGAGGTGGCCAGCGGATGCGACGTGGTTGAAATCGGTCGGCGATATCCGGACCTGTGTATGCGCGGTGGAATCGATAAACGCGTTTTGGCCGCAGGTCCAAAAGCAATCGATGCCATGGTGGAACGCATTCTTCCGGTCATGCGGAAACGCGGCGGGTACATCCCCTGCTGCGACCACGGCGTGCCTGCGGAGGTGTCTTATGCCAATTACCTCCACTACCGCCGTCGCTGTGTGGAACTCGGCGAGTAACCAGCGCTGCTTACTTAATACGCATTCGGACGAATGACAACTTGTCGCACAATCGGGTAGTGATGCAGTTTGCAGCTACGAGATTTCACGACTCCATTTTATAACTCCTGTTTTTTTATTGATGCGAGCCGATTGAAATCCGTCAACCCAGACGCTAACCGAGATGAAGTCCTTGTCCGGGTCAACCTCGAGCCCTGCAATATAATGGTGGTGTCCATTACTCTCCTTTTCCTTCACCACCTCACAACACCAAAGAATATTGCCTTGAGGATCAACAGCGGCAACGTGGCGATGATCCGATTCCAAATAATAAATAACCTTGGTTCTCGAATCTTGTATGGCTTGAGGCGCAACAAATTCCGTGGCGGGAACCGAGCCCGGATCAACCGCTCCCGTTAGAGAACACAAACCTAACAAGAGGAAGCACTTTATCATAAGGTTGCCCTGCGACCCTACCCTACAAGTGCAATCACTTCTTCCAAGCTCCAACCGTGATTGCCTACCTCCGCCCGTCGATCAGTTCCCAGAACTCGGGCACCTTTTGCAGCATCTCGTCCTCGGCCATGGGCAGCTTGGTGCGGAAGAGAAAGTCCTTGATCGTGTTCTTGTGGAGGACGCGATGGATGAGCAGGCCCGCATCGATGCGCTCAAAATAAATCCGGTATTCCTTCGTGCGGTAGCGGTACAAATTGCGCTTTTCGCGATGGAGCTGGCCGAATTTTTCAGGATCAGCCTTATCGAGGTCCTCGGGCAGGAAATTGAATTCACTGAGGATTTGCAACTGAAGCATCTTGGGCAGGTGGGCCAGTTCAGCGGCGCTGCGATCGTTAAAGATGATTTGAAACACGGTGGAGAGGGATTATTGGATGAATGAGCCGCAAAAGAACGCAAAAAAACAAAAGAGGAATGGGGAAATAGCTAAATTACCAAATGGGGAAAGGTTTTTGTGGCAGGAAGATGCTCTCGAGAAGAATTATTGATTTTTTAAATTTGAATTCCGAATTTGGTAATCTGGTAAAATTTGGAAATTCAGTTCTGCCTTTTAAGTTTTTTACTAATTGCCAGTCTCGCTCTTCGGCCGCTCACCATAAAGCAGGTAGGGCCGCCGCGCTTCCCGGAAGGCCGCCAGCCCCGGTTGCCAGGAGGTGATGATTTCCTCCGGCGTCTTGCCCGATTGCAACGCGATCCGCAAAGCATCGGTGCCCGCGATGTGGTCGAAGGCGTCCGGGCCCGAATCGCCATTGCCCGAGTCGTGGAACATTTTCGTGTCGGGCGCGTGGTACATCCGATAGAGAATCTGCACCGCAAGATTGCAAAGGTTCACTTTGTCGCGGTCTGTGTAGTAGATTTGCGAGCCGTTGATGATCTGGTCCTTGAACACCCCGTAAAACGGCTTGAAGGTGACCGGGCGAAACACCACGCCGGGAATCTGCATCTTGTTGAAATCATCGGTAAGCGCGAACGAGTCGAAGCTCGAATGTCCGAACACCGCGAACGGCAGCGTGTAACCAATGCCGTGATTGATGCCTCCTGCCTCGCCGAGAAAGCCCGTGGCCACGTAATTCAGGGCCGTTTCCGCCGTGGGAATATGGGGCGACGTTGGAATCCACATGAGCCCTGTGTCCTCCCAGTACATGGAGCGGTACCAGCCAACCATGGGAACGATGGTGAGGGCCGGCTTGCTGGTGATCCAACCCGGGGAACGTTCGATCATGTAAGCCAGTTCTCCAGGCGTCAGGCCGTAGACGTAGGGGATGTTCCACTCGCAGGTGAAAGAGCGGAAATTGGGGTCGAGCATCATGCCCTCGACCCGGTTGCCGTTGAGGGGATTGGGCCGGTCGAGGACATAAAACTTGATGCCCGCCTCGCCGGCCGCCTCCATGGCGAGACCCATCGTGCTGATGAAGGTGTAACTGCGACAGCCGATGTCCTGGATATCATAGACGAGAACGTCGATGCCCTTGAGCATCTCCGGCGTCGGTTTTTTCGTCGGGCCGTAAAGGGAGTAGACCGGCAGGCCGGTGTGCGCGTCGGTACTCGACGCGACATATTGCCCGGCCCAATCGGAGCCGTAGACGCCGTGTTCCGGACCGAAAAGCGCGACAAGCTGGACGCCCGGCGCGTGGCGAAGGATGTCCACCGTACTCGTGCCGTGCGAATCGATTCCAGTGGCGTTGGTGATGAGCCCGACGCGCTTGCCCTTCAGTTCGGCGAATTGCCGGTCTTCCAGGACATCAATCCCGAGCTTGACGCCCGCGGCCTGGAGCAGCGGCGCGGAGAGCGCCAGCCAGGCGAGAAGAAAGGCTGTACGGGAAAGAATCATGAAGGGCCGGGCAAGGCTAGGCGAATGTCGCCCGGATAAACTCGACGTCCGCGGGACTCAACTCGCGGCCCACGCCGACAAGATTGCATCGCGCCTGGCGCTCGTTGCGGAAGCCGGGAATAACACACGCCACCCGGGGTTGGGCCAGAATGTAATTGAGCGCCGTGGCCGCCAGGTCCTCGGTCGAGGAGCCAAAGCGGGCCTTGAGCTTCTCGATCTTCGGTTTGATCTGCGCCAGCGATTCGGCGGCAAACGCCTTGTTTTCCTTGCGATTGTCCCCCGCTTCAAACTGCGGCGGCTTCTCCGCGCTGTACTTGTCGAGCAGGCGTCCCTGGGCCAGCGGACTAAAGGCGACAAAGGTAAGATCATGCTTCTCCATCAACTTCACCAGCCGCGAACCGGGCCGGACAAACTGATCATCCATCGCGTGGGCCCACGATTGCAGCGCGACCGGCTTGACCACCGGGACGACTTTTTCAAAGTGATCGACGCTGTAGGCCGACTGTCCCTTCAGCCGGACTTTGCCCTCCTTGACCAGGGCATCCATCGTCGCCGCCGCTTCGGGCAGGTATTTGTAATCGGGACCGAAGTCGCCATGATGAAAATAGTAGAGATCGATGTAATCGCGATCGAGGTTGATCAGTGACTGCTCGCACTGGTGCCGGATATGGGCCGGTTCGTAAGCATGCTCCGCCGTGCCTGGAAAATGGCCGATCTTGGTCGCGACGATATAGTCGGTCGATTTCACTCCGAGCTTCTTGAACGAGCGCGCCAGCATCCGTTCCGCGCGACCATTGCCGTAAACGTCGGCGTTGTCGAAATGATTCACGCCCGCATCGAGGCCGGTCTTGATCGCGCGCACAATCTCATCCTCGTCGACATTGGCCCAGCCATTGGGGCTGCCGTTGACCCAATTAAGTCCGCCCATGGTCCAGCAACCAAAGCTGACTTCCGAGACCTTCACGCTCGATGAACCCAGACGTCGATATTTCATTTCCGTTTTTTTCATTTCCCGCCAAGGATGCACGCACGGAACCATTTGTGAAGAATTAAGCGCGGCACAAAGACGCCTTAGGCGCAAAATCTTGAACCGGGAAAGCCCACCGTACGTCTTAAGTAATGAGACTATTATGAAAAAATTATCACTAATAATTGCGTTGTTGGCAGTGGTGGGCTTTTCCAGCCAAGCCAATGCCGGAGTGCGGTTCAGCATAGGGGTTGGCCCCGGTTATTACGGCGGCCCTTATTACGGCAATCCCTACTATGGCTACCCGGGGCCTTATTATTATGGCGGACCCGTGATCTATTACGGGCCCGGCTATTATCCCTGGTACAATGGCTACTGGCGTGGCGGATACCACCATGCTTATTATGGCCATGGAGGCTACTACCACCGCCATTGAGAAGACCTCCGCGAAAGAGCCTCCGCGCAAAAATGCTCCGTTATCCTTAGCGAAGCGAAACTTGTGCAGAGGTTTCTGGCCCGGAACTGATGCACCAGTGTGTGTGGTATTTTAAAATGCCCTATCCGGCTAAAACCTGCTTCAGCAATCGCCCCTGCGCCGCCGCCATTTCCTTCGCCAGCCCGAGCGTCGTGTCATCGTACCCGGCGAGGTGGAGCAGACCGTGCAGGGCGTAAAGCAACACTTCCTGGTTCACTTCGACACCATATTCCGCCGCGCGGTCTTTTGCCACGGCGGGGCAAATGAGAATTTCTCCGTAGGGAAAAGTGATCACGTCGGTCTCCGTGGGATCACCAAGAAAGTCCCCATGCACGCGGGCCATGGTGGCGCGATCGACCAGGACGAATTGGATCGCGGGAGCGGAAAAATTCGCCGATAGCGGACGGGAAAGCAGCGGCAGCGCCGCCTTAAGCCGCCGCAGAAGTGGACGAACCCGTACTGGTACTTCGCCTTGTTGGTTTGACAACCGTAGTCGCACTGGTTTTCTCCTTTTTAGCGTAGGAGATGCGGGTGTGCATCATGTTTTTCAGCGTGACGGACATCGCATCCGCCGCCGTGCGAATTTCGTTCATCGTGAGGTGACATTCATCAAGCTGGCCGGTCGAAATCTTGTTCTCGACGATCTCATTGACCAGGTCCTCGATCCGCTGGGCCGTCGGCTTTTCCAGGGAGCGCGAAGCCGCCTCCACCGAATCGGCGATGCAGAGCAGTCCGATCTCCTTCGTTTGCGGTTTCGGGCCCGGATAGCGGAACGAATTTACCGAAACGTCGGGCACGTCCTCCTCCCGCATGTTCATGATCTTCCCGCCTTCGCGGGCGTCCTGCTGTTGCTGAAGGGCGCGCTGGTGAAAATAGGTCACGACCGAGTCGCCGTGATGCTGCTGGATCGCCTCGATCACCTGCTTTTTCAATCCATATTTGAGCGCGAGGTCGATTCCCTCCTTCACATGCGCGATGATGATGAGCGCGCTCATGCTCGGCGTGAGGTTCTCGTGCGGATTCGCTCCGGGTGGAATGTTTTCCGTGAAATACTCCGGCTTGATGATCTTGCCGATGTCATGGAAGTAGGCCATGACGCGGCAAGCGGTGGCGTCCAGGCCGATGGCCTTCGCGCCCGATTCGGCGAGATTGGCCACGAGCAGGCTGTGATGATAAGTGCCGGGCGCCTCCATGGTCATCTGCTGCAGGAGCGGATGATTCAGGTCGGCCAGTTCAAGCCAGGAAATCGTCGTCGTGATTTGGAACGCGCCTTCCACGAGCGGCAAAATCGCGCTGACAACCAGCGCCGTCCCGATGCCGGCGCCAATCCCAAAAAGCGCCTGCAGGCCGAGGCTATTCACGCCGCGTTGATGGACCAGGCCGAGGACGACGGCACAAATGAGGTTGAGCGTTCCCACGGCAAAGCCCGCCTTGAGCAGATCGGCGCGCTTCCGGACGTTCTGGGTAAAATAGACCGCGGTGAAACCGGAAAGCAGGCTGATGAGCAAGAAGATGAAATTACGGTCGATGAGCAGCGAAGCGAGCATGCTGAACTGCACCACGGAGAAAAGGCCGATGCGGGTGCCCAGAAGAAGCGTAATCAGGAAGGGCGCGAAGGTGCAGGGGCTGAGAAAATAAAACTGTGACATGCCGGCCGGATCGTGGGCGGGCCAGTCGAGGTAGAGTCCCTTGACCATCACGAGATTGAACCAGATCGCCCCGAGGATCAGCACCAGCCGTGAGTTGGAACGCCAGACCTCCGGACAATCGAGTTCCAGCAACATCAGGCCGCTGATAAAGATGATAAAGGCAAGAATCTGGTCTTCCAGAAACTTGTCGCTCATCGAGTCGGCGGGACGACCCCAGGTCACGCCCAAGTGAAGCAATGCGATGAATGAGCCGAGAACAAGCAACCTTACTTTCCAGCTCGAATCGACCCGGCTTTGCAGGGTGTCATCGGAATGACTCAGGCGCGTTTTATCACACGCCAGACCCTTGCGGACGAGGCGGCGGCGTTCGAGCCAATCGGTGATCATAGGCGATACTATAGCGTAAGACTGGTCGTTTTCTCGCCGCGATGGGCCTTGTAGGAGCGGATAATGCGCTGAACCAGCTCATGCCGAATGACATCCACCTCGTCGAATTTGGTGAAGGAAATTCCCTCCGTGCCATTGAGCGCCTGCAGGGCCTCGATCAACCCGGACTTGCGGTTGTGGGGAAGGTCGACCTGGGAGGGGTCGCCGGTGACCACGCACTTCGAGCCCTCACCCAGGCGGGTCAGGAACATGAACATCTGCTCCGTGGTTGTGTTCTGGGCTTCATCCAGGATGATGAAGCTGCGGCTCAACGTGCGGCCCCGCATGTAGGCCAGCGGCGCAATCTCGATGATCCCCTTGTCCATGTGACGCTGGATTTCCTCGTTCTCAAGCATGTCGTTCAAGGCATCGTAAAGCGGGCGCAGATAGGGAAAGATTTTTTCCTGGAGATCGCCGGGCAGGAAACCGAGGGCCTCGCCCGCCTCGACGGCCGGTCGTGTGAGGACGATGCGCGTGACCTCCTCGTTTTTCAACGCGGCCACGGCCATCGCCATGGCGAGAAAGGTCTTGCCCGTGCCCGCCGGCCCGACCCCGAAGATGAGATCGTGCGTCTTGACCGCCTCGACGTATTTCTTTTGCTGGAGCGACTTGGGGATGATAGGCGGCTTCTTGGCCGAGATTTGAATGCGCGCGGCGTGGAGATCGGGCAGTTTGATTTCCGTTCCCTTGGTGACCGATTCCATGGCGAAATTAAACTCGGTCTTGCGGATATAGAGACCCTTCTCGCGCGCGAGATGAAGCTGTTGGAAGACGTCCCGCGCCTTGGCGATCGATTCGGGAGCGCCGTCCACCTTGATCCAGCCTTCGCGGGTGGTGATTTTAACGTCGAAGCGGTCTTCCAGTCGGCGTAAATTTTGCGGGTCGTTGACGTAGAGCGATTGCGCCGCGCGCGCATTTTCAAAGTTAAGGGTTTCGCTGTTTGCTGCGGGCTCGATCAGGGTGTTGGAACTCATGTTTAATTAGGAGGGGAATCTAAGAAGTGCGGTATTACGACTTATGGTTAGAGATTGGTGGTGAAGGGCTTCGTCTTCCAATCCGTTCGGTGGTTTTCAGGATATTTATTGCCCATGGAATCCTCGCCGCGGACATAATATTTTTGCCGTTTGCTGCCGTCGTACTTGAACCTCTCATTAAAGACGGTGCGCTTCTTGCGATAGTCTTCGTACTTCGCGTAAAGCTCGGGATTGGAATGCAGGGAAAGAATTTCGGGCTCCATGCAGCTGATGAGGTCGGACGGATAAGGGATGATCTGGGCAATCGGCTCGCCCCGCTCGAACCTGACCCGGGTATTCTTGGCCGTCATCTTCCAGTTCATGGTGAAGGGATAAGGCAGCCAGTCGGTCTCGACCACGCCCTCCAACGATTGAATGCCGTGCTTGGGGAGGTTGGCCGGGCCTTTGGTGAGAATGCTGATTTTCTCCTCGGTCCAGAACATGTACTCGGCGTGAAACGTGACGACGCCCGATCCGAAATGCGACGAAGGCATGAAATGCTTTTGGATATCGGTCAAATCTTCGGTGGCCCAGACTTTGAGGCCGCTGGCGGGTTCCGTTCCGTCCCATTCCATTTCGCAGGGGACATCGTTGATGACAAACCAGCCGAGGCTGTTCGCCATGACCAGCGGCAGGCAGTGGTAGGCAAAAGCGCCGGGCGTCTTGTCCATCCAGTCGCGCGTGCGCGCGGCCGGGACCAACGTCTGGCAGTTATACTCGAATGTCTTATAGGCGATCAGTTTCATTAAGTTGCAATTCCTAAGCTATGCTGGCGCAGGTTGCATTCCACCCGCTTCGCTGACAGATACCTCATGTTATTTTTATTCCAATGACATTCGTTGCAGTACATCGCGAGGGTTGGGGAGAATATACCACGTTCCCGCGATCCTGCGGGCGGCAAATCGTACAAACGACGGTGGAGCTTCGCCAAAAAAATACTGCCGCGCGCAGCATTTTTGCCAAGCGGGAAGATCAATCAATTTTCACTTCCTCTACTATTTACATGAAAAACTGTAACAAGAAAGTAACGAAATCTTTGCTCAAAACGGGTTTATGTCTTGAATTGCCTACAGGGGGGTTTATTTCTCAATGGGTCATGCCGGAAAATCAAATCCCCGCTACTCAACCCGAACCCGGCGGCGCTCCCGGTGAGTTCGATTTTGCCCAGCCCGCCTCGGAAAATCCCAGGCTCAAGCGGCGCTCGCTGAAGGCCAAACCCAAGGGGCTGCTCCAGCCTTCCGGCGGCACGCCGTCAGCAGCCCGCGAACTGGAACGCGAAGCGCCTCCCCTCTCCGCGGAACAGGTGATCAAGTCGCAGCCGCAGGAACCTGAAATAGCTGAAGTCGAGCCCGCCGCAAAGGTCGCCGAGACACCGACCGCTCCACCCCGGACAACCCCTTCCACGACGACAACGTCATTCCGTCCAGCTTCAAGCAGTACCACCTCCCCCAGGATAGCCTCAACCATCTCACCCTCCACCTCTCCGCACGGCACACGCCCGGCGACCCTTTATTATAGTTCTTCCACCCGCAAAGCGGAAAACCCATCCCCTATGAAAACGATTCCCACCGCCAGCCCTGCCTCTTCTTCTTCCGCTTCGTCCACCACCACTCTGCCCTCGTCGGCGGCGCGCTCAGCGACTGCTTCCACGCGTCCCGCAACGACCATCGATTACCGCGCGAATGTGGAACGGCAGTCACGCGAACAAAAGTCGGTCGGCAATATTTTGACCTACGTGGTCTATACGCTCATCGGTTTCTTTGTCATCAGCGCCGCGCTGGCCGGCTATGGTACCAAAGTCATTTTCGATCGACTCCATGACCAAAGCGCGACGGTCAGCGACCTCGACCAGCGTTATGCCAAAGTGACGACAGACCTGAGCGCCAGGCTCACGGCCACGCAGGACACACTCAATCAGGCGCAGGCTCAAATTACTCGCCAGCAGGACTTGATCGTGAAACAGCAGGAAGAGATCAACCGGATAATCGCCGCGACGAACGATAACGCCACCGCTTTCAAGGCGGAGAAACAAGCTCGATCGCAGGAGACGGCGGCTCTCCGCGCGCGTGTCAAGGACTTGGAAAACAGGGGCGCGTTCCAGCATTGATTCTTTTTTTCTCCGATGATTTCGCCAGTTGAACTGCATCGGATTCTGGCGGAGTGGCGCTTGCGATTGCAGCGCGCGAAGGAGATCCTTCAACCACCGACCTGGAGCGAGAAGGATTGGCGACAGTTCTCACAGGCGCTCGCCCTGATGGTCCGCGATCACGGACGAAGCTGGATCATTGACCCGAATGTCTATTGGGACCTGCGCTGGAACCTGCAGGATGGCGGCGAACTGGTCTGCCAGATCGAGCATATCCCCGGCGAAAAAACGTCGCTCGTCGTCGCGCAAAACGGCGGCTTCGCCGAGTCGGTCGGCAGCTACACCTGGCTCTGGGCCGAGTTCAACATGGAAGGCAATTTCGCGCGCGATCCCTATTGGGTCGAAGGCACATGGAAAGACGCCCTGACCGCATTCCTGCTGCCGCTCGACCGCCAGAGCGCCTACCTGCTGGCCGGCCGCGCGCAGACGCCCGACTCATTGCTGCTCCAGGACGGCGCCCGCCCCAACGACCGCAATGGCCTCGCGCTTTTACCGGGGATAAACGAAACGGGGCAGGCCGCGAACGGGAATAACACTGAAGATAAAATCGTATGGATTCGCGACGAGCCCGATGTTCCCGCCACACCGGAAATCAGCGAGGAAAAGCCGGCGGAAATCGTCAGCGAACCGGGCGCTCCGCCACCGCCGGAAGTCCGGGTCGAAACGTCCGCAGACGTTGTCAGCGATCCGGCCGCTCCCGCGATCCAGGAATCCGGGGAGATAAAAAACGGCGAAGCAAGCAGTCCGCGCATTGACACGCCCGCGCCCTTCGCTATCCGTTGGGGCATGCTCCCGAAACTCACCTGGAAGGACACCGACGAAATTGCCTACGCGTTGATCGACGCTTTTCCCGACCAGGACCCGCTCAAACTCAGCTTTCCCAAACTCCACAAAATGATCATCGAGTTGGAGGACTTCGGAGACGAACCCGGGAAATCGAGTGAGTCGATTCTCGAGTCGATCCAGATGGCCTGGTACGAGGAAGTGAAATGAGCGGAGCGACGGCCGCCTAGGTCAATTGGCATCAAACTGGATTTCATCCGCCGGGACTGCTGCCAGGCAGTTCTTCCCAAGAAATCCATAATAGCGCTGCCATTTTCCGGCGACTAAAACATCCTCGGCCTGCCAGATCGTTCCTTCCTGATCGGATCCCGTCGGCGCCATGCGCGTCCATCTCCCATGCATGGGAACGTTGGGCAACGGCGAGACCTTGCGCTCGCCCTGGCCCTCCATGGAAAAGATCGCGAGACCCGCGGTCAAGTCGGCCTGCGTGGCCGGGTGGTCGAGGAGAGGAAAGGAAAGCAGCCTTTCCGCGATAAAGGGATCATCCCTCTCACCCGAAATCGACTTTCGGAGAAGCCGGTCGCCATAGCGCCCCAAAAACAGCGCGACTTCCTTCACAGCGGCATCCCGTCGAGCGATCGGCCAATAGGGCTCACATTCCGGCGCACCGCGTATTTTGGAGATGCTAAAGGCGATCGCATCGCAAAGGCGCAGGTCGATTTTGGTCCCGACCGGCGGCGCATCGGCCACCCTCCACCCGGAACCGGGTGCGGTGTGGAAGGTCATCATCACCTCGTTCGAATGCGTAACTTCCGTCTGACCGATGACCTGTGTCTCCCCGAGTTGCTTCAACACGAGGGCGCGAAAAACGGGCAGACCCACGAGAGGAATCCGCGCGGAATGGATCGTCCACGTGGGGTCAGGGTCGGCCGCGCCGAGCGCCCATGGCGACCGTGCGTCCTGGAAGAGCAAGTTCGCGGTTTCAATCATCAGCGGCTCACTGTGATACGACCAAAGCGGAGCGAAGAACGTCGCGCCATAGAGATGCGCGAGCTTGTTGAACTTGAACGCGTCCACCGAGCGAATCCATTTCGCATACTCCACCATGGCCTGCGCGTCGCCGCTTTCGATGCGCTCCAGATACGTTTGGATCAAGTCGTCGATCTGGCCCGGCCCGTTGTTGTCGCCTTGCCCGCCGATGATTATCTGGAGCTCGCCACAGTACCAGCGAAGGCTCTCAAGTTGATTTTTACCGTCCCACTTCGCCACGGCCGATGCCAGCTCTTTGATTGGCTCCAGGGGAAATGCCGCGCTTGGATCTTGTCGGGCCCGGGCATCCCTTAACCGCTTAACCAGCAATTCGGAAATGGAAGGATTGACCTTATCGCGCAAAACGTCGCCCCAAAGAACACCAGGCGTGCCCGTTTTCTGCGGACGGTTAAACATGATCACGCCGTAACCCGCGAAGAGATCATGGCTCTCCGGCAGAACGATGTTCCCCGCCGCTTCCGCCCATGCTTCCGGCGTGGCATGGTCATCGCGCAGAATTCCATACCAGCGCTCGGGTTGAGACTGGCCACGATATTTGTTCCAGTATTCCCGGATCTTCGCCGCGAGCGCTTTCCGATCCAGCCGGTTTCCTCCGGGACCGTAATTGCTATAGGGCTCCGCAAGCGAAGGGAACTGGTCGTGACACTTGAGAATGGCTTGAAGCGCAGCGAAGGCTGGCTCCTCGACTCCTACGGTTCTCGACTTCCCGCAGATTGGACTTTGATCCAGCGTGCGAGTCATCCGTAGATCGCTTTCTAGGCATGAAATCAGCGGGTCGACCGCGTCGTCGCCTTCCCGGACCAGCGCCTGAACTTCAGGGCTCTCGCCAAAGACGATGTAGCCGGGGGTCATGATCGGCGCAGCCTGCACATTTTTCAGGTCTTGAATGAACTGGGCGATCCGCTCCGACTTGTCCTTGATTACATCGGGATGCCGTTCCTCGACATGCGCATTCCGGCAGGAAATGGCCACGCCAGCAAAGAGGACCAGCACGAAAAGCTTCCGCAGAACCATGTCCGCTTGTACTACAGATCCGAAACAATGACCACTTTGGGAAGTTGAATCCGTCATCATCAACAGAGACGACGCACCCCCGCCGATCCGCGCGGAAAAATTCCACCAACGAAAGCCGAAGACCGCGCATTGACACGCCCGCACCCTCCGCTATGGAAGTTCTATGAGCAAACGCACCGCCATCAGTTCCCCCGACGCGCCGCCCGCCGTCGGACCCTACTCCCAGGGCATCAAGACCGATTCCTTCGTCTTTCTCGCCGGCCAGATTCCACTCGTGCTCGACACGGGTAAAATCGTGGAGGGCATGATCAAGGAGCAGACCGAACAGGTCATCACCAACATCAAGGCGTTGCTCGCCTCGCAAAAACTCGACCTCAGCGACGTGGTCAAGGCGACCGTGTTCCTGGCCGACATGAACGAATTTACCGCGATGAACGAAGTCTACGCGAAACACTTCACCGGGACGCCCCCGGCCCGTTCGACCGTGCAGGTGGCGCGGTTGCCGCGTGACGCACGCGTTGAGATTGAAGTCATCGCACAGGTAAGGGCTTGATCATGCCGGACAACGCGCCTCTCGCCAGACGGATTTACGATATCGCCCGCATCACGGGCGACTTCACCCTGCGCTCCGGCGCGAAGAGCACCGAGTACTTCGACAAGTACCTCTTCGAGACCGACCCGAAACTGCTCAAGCAAATCGCCAGCGCCATGGTCGGGTTGGTTCCTCCGCACCTCGACGCGCTGGCCGGTCTCGAAATGGGCGGCATCCCCATCGCCACGATGCTCTCGCAATTGACCGGCCTGCCCCTGCTGTTAGTGCGGAAAAAGGCGAAGGACTACGGCACCTGCAAAATCGCCGAGGGCGGCCGGGTGCAAGGACGCCGACTGCTCATCGTCGAGGACGTGGTCACTTCCGGCGGCGCGATTCTCGATGCGGCGAAAGCTCTGCGCGAGGAAGGCGCCGTGCTGAGCGCAGTCGTCTGCGTCATCGACCGCGAATCGGGAGGCCCGGCAAATCTCGCCAGGGCCGATCTCATTCTCTCGCCTCTCTTCACCATGTCCGAACTGAAGAAAGCCGGCGCATAAGGAGACGCCTTCTCTCCAATGCCATCATTCCGGGCAGTGATTAAATGCAGATTGTTTCCGGCGGCATACCATCGCTACATTAGTGATTAATGCAACAGTACCACGACCTCCTGCGCCTCGTCCTGGAGCAGGGTCGTCCCAAGTCCGACCGCACCGGCACCGGCACGCGCTCCATTTTCGGCGCTCAGGCCCGGTTTTCGCTCCGGGAAAACTTCCCGCTCCTCACCACCAAGAAAGTCCATTTCAAATCGGTCGTCTACGAACTCCTCTGGTTCCTGCGCGGCGACACCAACGTCAAATGGCTCCAGGAACACGGCGTCTCCATCTGGAATGAATGGGCCGATGCGGAAGGCAATCTCGGTCGCGTCTACGGCGCGCAATGGCGAGACTGGCGCACGCCCGGCGGCGGTTCCGTCGACCAGATCGCCCGCGTCATCGACCAGATTCGTCGCAAGCCCGACAGCCGCCGCCACATCGTCACGGCGTGGAACCCCGCCGAAGTCGAAGCCATGGCGCTGCCTCCCTGTCACGCGCTCTTCCAGTTCTTTGTCCTCGATGGCGAACTGAGTTGCCAGCTTTACCAGCGCAGCGCCGATCTTTTTCTGGGCGTCCCGTTCAACATCGCATCCTACGCGCTTCTCACTTGCATGGTGGCGCAGGTTTGCGACCTCAAGCCCGGTGATTTCGTCCACACCTTCGGCGATCTCCACCTCTACGATAACCACATCGACCAGGCCAACGAACAGCTCAGCCGCGAATTGCGTCCCCTGCCCCGGCTCACGCTCAATCCCAAGATTCGCGAACTTGCCGACTTTACCTACGAAGACATCTCCCTGCTCGACTACAACCCGCATCCGCCCATCAAAGCGCCGATTGCGGTCTGAATTTTTAGACAGGAGGAACATGAAGGACATGAAAAGCAGACCTGCGAAAAAGGAAGCTTCCCTTCATGTTATTCATGTCTCTCCTGTCTAAAAACCAGCCTGTCTTCCAATCTTGTTAATCGTGTTAATCCTGTCAAGAATCCCCCATGCCTACCTTCTACGCCATCGCCGCCATGTCGGAGAACCGTGCCATCGGCAACCGGGGCAAAATCCCGTGGCAAATTCCCGAGGAGTTTGGCTGGTTCAAGCACAAGACCATGGGCGGCACGCTCATCATGGGCCGCAAAACTTTTCAATCGATCGGCAAGCCTCTGCCGGGACGCGAGACCTTGGTGCTAAGCCGTTCCTCCGATATACCCGGCGTGGCGACCTGCCACGACATCACCTCCCTCGACGAGACGCTTCGCCCTCTTCCCAAACCTTATTGGATTTGCGGAGGCGTGGAAATTTACCGGCAGATGCTCAGGAATTGCGACCTACTCTACCTCACACAGGTCAAGAGCGTCGTCTCCGGCGATGCCTTCTTTCCTCCTTTTGAGGATAAGTTCGATCTCGATCAGGTGATCCACGAGAACGACCAGTTCCGCGTTGAGCGGTGGAAGCGTCTATTCCATCACGAAATGCCTCCGCTTGAGCCGGAGGTCTGGCCTTTCCCCGAAGCTCGGGGATGACCGCCTCTACATAAAAAAAAGAGCGGCCTACTACGTAGGCCGCCCATTAATGTCGTCCGCAGGACTACGCCGTGGCGTCGGGGCTGCTGCCCGTCTCAGGCTGATGCTCTTCAGGCTGATGGTCGTGCGCAGTCGTATCCACGTCGCGGGGATTGCTCTGGCTCTGGACAGGACGCTTGTCCAACTTCGCGCCGCTGACCACGATCTGCCGGCCCATGAAATCGGTCCGGTTCAGCTTGGCCGCCGCTTCCTTGGCGGTTTCCAGCGTTTCCATTTCCACGAAGCCGAAGCCCTTGGAACGGTTGGCGTGACGGTCCATCGCGACCTCCACATTCTTCACCGCGCCAACCTTGGAGAAGAGATCGAACAGATCGCTTTCGGCGGCCTCGTAGGCGAGATTGCCCACATAGAGCTTCGGCGAAACGATTTCCTGCGGGATCGCATCGGCCTTCGGGGGCCGGTCCTCACGCCGGGGACGTTCTACCCGTTCCGCACGGGGCGTCCGCTCCTTGTTGAAGTCAGGACGCGCTGCGCCCGCGCTGGAGCGAAACGGCTGCTTCGTCTCGGGCTTGTCTTTCTTGGGGGAAAGCCAGCCGAACAATTTACCCAGCAGGCTTTTTTCCTTCTTTGGCGCCGGGTTGGGGCCTCCGTTGGTGTGCACCCGGTTCTCGCTGTACGAGCCGCCGTGACCGCTGCGTCCGCGTCCTCCGCGCCGGCGACGTCCGCCGCCACCGCTGCTACTGCTTCCGCCTGCGCCTCTTGGGCGATAATCTGAACTCATTTGATGTTACTGACATGCCGTGAATCGCGCGGTCTTGAAACGTACCCGCGCTCTTTTTCAGGCTCTACCCGCTGGCTCCACTTTGTCTGCTGCTGACGTACCGGCATTTCCAGGCGCGAAAAAAACCGCCTGAATGCCCTGCGACGAAAGATGCGTTCCATTTAATCCCATTACGCGAACGGACCGCTTGGCGGCCCCGGGTAATCGCGCTACCGCAATTGCCATCGCGTCCGGACCCGGTTGGGCCAAAGCTGAAAACGGCAATTCCATGGGAAAGTGTTGAAGCTGGTGAGGAGTCCTGTGGTTGCCGGGAAGAGCAAGGCTTCAAAGACCCGAGCGTCAATGCGCCGGGCTGGAGGTTGCGTGTGACCTTGCTTTCATCTCCATTTTGATGAGAACAAAGGCGCCAAACTGCCCCGACCACGAAAGACTTCACAACATGTTCCTTTCTGACGGCAGACTAGCAACAATTACGGCGCCATCAATAAAAATCGCTACTAAATCGCTCTCCCTCTGGGATTTAGCGGTATCGACCGTATTTATGCGCGGCCTCGTACATAGCCACGACATTCTCGGTAGGCGAATTGTCCTGAAGGGAATGGGTGGGCGAAAAACAATACCCTCCACCGGGCATCATAATCTCCAGGATATCACGGCAAGAGGTCGTAATGTCGGATACGGAGCCATAGGCCACCGGCCCCGCCGTGCTGATGCAACCGTGGAAAGCCAGACGACCGCCAAAGGTCGCTTTGAGATGAGCGGGAGACATATTTTTGGCTTCCGGCTGAAGCGTGTCCACCGCCGTGACCCCCATCTCGATGAAGTCTTTATAGGCCCAACTGCTGGAACCGCAGCTGTGTATCATCACCGGCAGGTTGTAGCTTTTCGCCAGGTCAATGAGTTTTTGGTGACGCGGGCGCAGGTGTTTGCGGTAGACTTCCGGGCTGATCATCGGCGCAATCTGCGTGCCCAGATCCTCGCCCAGCCAGACGAAATCAATGCCCCCTTTCGCGGCCTCAAGGGTGCGACGCATGATTTCCATATCGATGTTGATGCGACGGTCGGCCAGCAGCAAACCGGCCGGGTCATCGGTGACCAGATCAATCAGCGTCTGTTCCATCCCCCGCAGGCGTCCATTGCCATTGATGAAATCAGGCACGCCGACATTGCCGGCGAATACCGCAAACGATCCGACTTGCCGGCACGCGGCTTCAACCCCGCTGTAATCGAAAGCATCGGGGGAAGGCATCGGCCAGCGGGCAACAGTCTCTTCATCTGCGTCCTGCAAAGGGAAGTCGCAGAAGTCCCAGTATCCGCCACTGGAGTGCTCGACCCAACGGGTGTGGACTCCCCAATCACTCACCCGCACGCCCCGCTCAGGGATGTCAGAATGAAGCCTCTGGCCGCGATAGACGGGACCAACTCCGCGAAAATCGACACCCAGCGCCACGCGCAGGCCTTCATCGTTGTCAGGCGCGAGGCCAAAGTGAGTCTTGAGCCGATGGTCGATGCCTTCGTTGGCCATGTAGTTGATGGGAACGCGATCCGCCGGTCGGCTGGCAAAAGTAGTGAGAACTCGTTCTTTGGGCTGCACGACTCCTACTAAAACATGGAAATAGGCGCATAAAAATGGCATATTGACAAAAAACATGCGTAAAAAGTTCAAGGCCCCCTTTTTGGATACTCGATCCCCGGTGGTTCTCTTCGCCAGTTGGTTTCAATTTGCCGCTTCGGAACGGATTTTGAATCCACGCGTGCTGAGCCGGATGCTGCTCTGGTGCGAGAAAGGCAGGGGACGGGTGCGGGTCAACGGCGTCTGGCATGTGATGCAGCCGGATGACTTCCTCTTTTTGCCCTGGCAACATGAGGTGCTTTATCTCGCCGACGCCCGCGAGCCCTTTTGGGTGGGCGGGATCCATATCATCCCGGATCACCCGACGGATCGAAAGCTGGTCTTCTCGGTTTCCCACCACGGCAAGGATGGCTGGGCAAAGTGTCTCTGGCGCCGGGATCTCGCCTGGCCGGGCTTGGAGGGCGTGCGGGCCGGGGTGGCGCGGGCGCAAAGCCCGCTGCGATTGCTTGCCGCCTACATCGTCGAGCGTTTCGTGGAAGGGGCGATGCCGGAGGCGTCATTGCGAAAGTTATCGCAGGTGCTGGTGGAGGAAATCGCGCGGACGGTGGCGCAGAAGCCGGATTCCCGGTTGGGTAACGACGTGGTGCGACGGGCGCAGGAGATGATCGAATCGCACGGGAGCAGGCAGATCCCGTTGCACGAACTGGCCCGGTTGTCTCATTGCAGCGTATCGACCCTGCGGCGCCAGTTCCTGCAGACGCTGGGGATGCCGCCTTATGAGTGGATGCTGCAGGCCCGCGTCCGGAACGCCCGGCGTTTGCTCGCCACGACGACATTGCGGATCAAGGAAGTCGCGGTCCAGGTCGGCTTTGACGATCCCTTCCAGTTTTCACGAATGTTCAAGCAGCGCACCGGCTTGTCCCCGCGGCAATTCCGGGAAAACCATGCCTTCGCGCCGAAATAGACGTTCCATCCGCCGCGGGTTGTCCCTTGACATATTTTGATATATCGATAACTATCGATATATGAACATCAAAAAAGCGGCCAACGCCTTCAAGGCGCTTGCGCACCCGCACCGGCTTGCGATTTTTCTCCGGCTCTCGGATTGCTGCCAGCGGCGCGGCCTTGATGCAAGGGAGTGTTCCCGCTTCTGCGTGGGTGAATTGGGGAAAGGGCTGGGCATCGGACAGTCCACCGTGTCGCATCATCTCAAGGAATTGACCCGGGCCGGTTTGATTCGCACCAGCAAATGCGGGCAAACCACCGAATGTTGGGTCGCAGAAACGACACTCGACGAATTCGCCCGTTTTTTCCTGAAGGCGAAGCAACCGAAAAAAATCGGTCGATGAACAAGCCGTCCGTCCTGATTCTTTGCACCGGCAACTCGTGCCGCAGCCACCTGGCGGAGGGCATTCTTCGTCATGCGGCGGGCGATCTCTTCGACGTGCACAGCGCGGGCTCGAAGCCGGCGGGCTACGTGCATCCAAAGGCGATCGCGGTGATGAAGGAAATCGGTATCAACATTTCCGGCCATACCTCAAAGCACATGAACGAATTTCTCCAACGCAAAATCGATACGGTCATCACGGTCTGCGGCAACGCGGACCGGGCGTGTCCGATGTTTCCCGGCCAGGTGAATCGCTATCACTGGGGCTTCGACGATCCCGCCCATGCCACCGGCTCTGAGGAGGAAGTCCTCGACGTTTTCCGGCGCGTGCGCGACCAAATCAAACTGGTATTCGAGGCTTACGCCGCCGGATATCGAGAAAAGAAATAATCCCATGACAACACGAAATAATCCCCCGGCAACACCCGCCAAACGACTCGATTTTTTTGAACGATACCTTTCCCTCTGGGTGCTCGCTTGCATGGCGGTGGGTATCGTGCTGGGAAAGCTTTTTCCCGATCTCACCGCCCAAGTCAGCAAGTTCCAATTCGGCCAGGGGTCTCAGGTCAACGTCGCCATTGCCGTGCTGATCTGGCTCATGATTTATCCCATGATGCTCAAGATTGATTTCGGCGGTCTCAAGGGCGTGGCGAAAAAGCCCAAAGGCCTGTTCATCACCCTCTTCGTTAATTGGCTGGTCAAACCGTTCAGCATGGCTCTCCTGGGGTGGATTTTCATTCAAGCCCTCTTTTCTTCAGGGCTGGGTTGGATCGAACCCGACGCCGCCAAAAACTACATTGCCGGCTTGATTATTCTCGCGGCGGCGCCCTGCACCGCCATGGTGTTTGTGTGGAGTTACCTGACCGACGGCGATGGTCCCTATACCCTGGCTCAGGTGGCCATTAACGATCTCATCATGATCTTTGCCTTTGCGCCGATCGTGATGTTTCTGGCGGGAGTCAGCGGAGTCCATATACCGGGAGAAGTCCTGCTGATCTCGGTCATCGTTTTTATCGTGATTCCCTTGTCGGCGGGTTGGCTCAGTCGTGTGCTGATCATCAAGGCAAGGGGACGCGAGTGGTTTGAGACGCATTTCATGCCCAAATTCCGGCCGGTGACGATCCTGGCGCTTTTGGCCACCTTGGTTTTGATTTTCGCGTTCCAGGCCGAAAACATTCTGACAAAGTGGCCGGTCGTCCTCCTTTTGGCCGTGCCGATTGTGATCCAGGTCTATTTCAATTCCGCCCTGACTTACGGTCTCATGCGGCACTTCAAAGTTCCGCATAACATCGCAACACCGGGATCTCTCATTGGCGCAAGCAACTTTTTTGAATTGGCGGTGGCCGTCGCGATCACTCTTTTTGGCCCCACCAGCCCCGCGGCATTGGCCACCGTCGTCGGGGTTTTGGTTGAGGTTCCGGTGATGCTTTCCGTGTGCCGTCTTTGCATTGATTCCCGCCATTGGTATGAGGGCGCAGGTATCGTCAGCGCTGAAAAAACGCGTGAGATCAAAGCCGCATGACGAGCCAACTGAGCCTATCAGGAAAAAGCTCTAGCCTTGGGCCGGTCATATCTTTCGCGCGATTTCGACACTGCGCCGGGCGCATTCGCTGATGGCGATGGGATGGTAATCAAATATCCGGGAATAAAGCGTGTCGTGGAGCGGGGCCGTCCATTTAGCGGGAATGCTTTTCGCACCATGCATCGCGCCAAAAATCGAGCCTGCGGTCGCGCCGTTGCAATCGGTGTCCCAGCCGCCCGTAACAGCGAAGGTGATGACTTTTTCAAAGTCGCTTTGACCGAGAAGCAATGCCGCAACAACCAGAGCCGCGTTGTTGTTGGTGTGGACCGGATTATAGTGGCCAAGGAGCGCATAAATGTCGTCGAAGACTGCCTCGAAGGCCTTTGCGGCAAAATCATGTTTGCGGCAGATTTCGATCACCTGCTCCATTTCGACGTAAAGGCGCGAGCGGCGGGGAATTTCGGCCAAGCCCGCCTTGACCACCTCGAGGGGATTGTTGAGGACAAAACCAGCCGCGATCATGGCCGCGACAAACATCTCACCGTAGATACCGTTTTTCACATGACTCATGCGGGCATCGCGCCAGGCGAATTCAGCGGCGAGTTCAGGATTTCCCGGTGCGGCATAGCCCCATGAATCGGCGCGGATTTGAGCGCCGATCCATTCCCGGTAAGGATTCTGATGCGTGGCAACCCAGGTCCAGTCAACCGTCGGGGTAACGCCTTGGTGCACACGATAACGGAGAATATAATTTCGATAGGCCTGGGTCTCCGCCGTGCAGACGTAAGTATACGGAAGCTCGTTGATCCAGGCCGCCATCACGTCGTCCGTGATGAAATCGCGTCCCTTTTCCTGGAGGATTTTTTGTCCGAGCACGGTGTAACGAATGTCGTCGTCCGACTCCATGAAGCGGATGTTTTCACGCTGGGAATCAGGGCAAAAAAGAACGCCCGTCTTGTCCTGGGCGGACGAGGTGGCGGGAAAATAATTGCGCAACGGATACTCGTCCGCGGAGACGCCCTGGAGATAGGCCTTGATCCGCTCCTTGCTCGAGAGACCGTTATTGGGCCCCATAAACAACTCCACGGGTTTTCCAAGGGCGCAGCCGCAACAGCGCCCCAGCCACGCTCCCAGCATGCGATCCGAGAGTTCGCTCTCGGAATAAAGGAGGGGACGGCGTTGAGAACCGGGCGTGCGTTCGGCACAAATACCGGCGAGGTCACTCGGTTCGACAAAGGAGAAATCAGTCCGCTGGGGCGCCTGCTGCAGTCGGCTCCAAAGTTCGGAAAGGACGGCATCATCGGCCCCCTTCCAATCAAAGTCGTTGAGAAGATTTTCGATCCATTTCGGATCACGACCTTCGTCGGCCAATTGGAGAGCCTCTTGCTTGGCCAGGCCCGGCGCCAACTCCCAACCCGCCAAATAGGGGACAGAATTCATGATTCCAGTTTAGAGTTGCTGATCAGTATATGGCCATCACGGAAATGAGAAAACACGGTCGTCCGTGCGATTGACCCCGGCGCTTGTTTGATGCAACGTGCGTTGGGTATGCGTGGCTTTCTCAAGGGAATTTTTCAGCTTCTTACAATCGCGCTTGCCCTTTTTCTGCTTACGGCCACATGGATCGTTTTCGATGGCCTGACCGACCTGGGAGACAAGGCGGATGTCGCCTGGGTATTCGGCAAGTCGGAGTTTTCGCATGGCACTTCGGACCCCAGGCTGGATCGTTTGATCAAGCTTTATACCGATGGCGACGTTCCTTTCTTTGTCGTCAGCGACAACACCCGTGGTCAGGCCGACGTCATGGCGAAGTACCTGGAAAGCCACGATGTTCCGGCAAGCGCGATTTTTGAAGGTGCCTGGGGAGATAACACGCAGGACGCGGCCCGCAAGATGGTCGAAACCATGAAATTGCACAAGTTCAAATCCGTCATGATCGTCACCGATTATTATTATGCGACGCGCACGAAATTGGAGCTTTTTCATGAGGGGATTACGGATGTCCAGAAGGCCCATGTCGGGAGGCTGCACGAGGCGGATGCATGGAAGATCGGACACGAAGTCGTCGCGCTTTGTGATTTCGTCGCTAAAGATTACCTCCTCCCGGCCGCGGAGAAGGCCAAGGATGAAGCCAGGGTTGGGTTGGACAAGGCCAAAACCGATGCGGATCAGGCCAAGAAAAAAGTGGATAAAGGCCTCGATAACATGGCCAAGTAGCCGCCGCTGTCCGCAGGACTATGCCCTTGCGTGAAAAAGCAGCGTGGGGCAACTTCTTAGCGCATGTCTGCCGCCGCGTTTTCTTCTTCCAGTGGCCCCGCCGTGGGTAGCCAGGGACAGTCCCAGGGACAATCCCGGGGAGACGGGCCGGATTCCGCGTCCGGCAGCGTTACCCACCAGATTCAACAAACCCTGGGTTCCCTGTCCCTGGAGCAGCTCGACCACATTTTTTCCATGGCGGAAGAATTGCGCGAGGAGGAGGGCGCTTATCTCGCGCCCCGGGAAATCACGCAGCAGGAGGCCCGGTCCACGGCGGGATTCGATCTGATGCCGCTGGTGGTGGGCGGCGAAGAATGGGCGCAAATCGAAGCCGGCCTGAGCCAGCGCGTGCGGGCCTGGAATCTTTTTCTGCGCGATATCTATAGCGGACAGGAAATTTTAAAGGCGGGCGTGGTCCCGTACGAAATCGTTTATTCCGATCCCAATTTTCATCGGGGTTGCGCCCGGCTGCCCGGCGTCACGGCAAACTATCTTCAGTTGACCGCCTTTGATCTTCAGCAGGATGTGCGCGGGCAATGGCTCGTGGTGGAGGACCATCTCGGCGTGGCTGACGGCGCCAGTTATGCGCTGAAGAAACGGCAGATCCTGCGCCAGATCGCCCCCCGCTTGTTCGACGGCCTGGAAATCCTGCCCATCGAGGATTTTGCCGCGCAGGTGCTCGACGTGCTGCAGGAGCTGGTGCGAATTCCCGATGGCGGCGCTCGCGGCGTGCTTCTGGCCCAGGGCAGCAGCGATGAGTACTACCTGGATGACGCGGCCCTCGCGCGGCAGATGGGTGTTCCCATCGTGCAGGGAAATGACCTTGTCGTGCTCGACAGCCGTCTTTATCTCAAGACCATTGCGGGGATCGAGCCGGTCGACGTGGTGTTACGGCGGCTGGCGACCTCCCTGCTCGATCCTGTTGTCTTCGATGCCGGCAGCCGCTACGGCGTTCCGGGCCTCCTCTCCTGCGTCCGCAGGGGCTCGTTGGCGGTGGCCAACGGACTCGGCTCGGACCTGGCGAACAACCGCGCCCTGACCGCCTATCTTTCGGTCATCGTGGAATATTATACGGGAGAAAAACCGCTCATCCCCTCACCGCACGTGCTGGAAATGCGCGACGTCGACGTCCGGGAAGAAGTCGCCGACAACCGTGATGCCTACGTGATTCGTCATGCATGGAAACGCGATGCCTCTCACGAATGGGTGGCGCGGCACATGCCGGCCCATGACTGGAACCGGTTTTGGCACGAGATCGAGACGGCCCCGAGCGAATACGTGGCGTACAAATTGCCTGCCCAGGCTGCCTATCCGTGCTGGACCCCGAGCGGTTCGCGCTCGCTGCCGGTGACCCTGCGCGCCTTTGCGCTGGGCCAGGAACGCATTTCACCCTGCGCCCTGGCCTGGACGGGATCGACGGCGTCACTGGCGATCTCAGCGCAGACGATGGACCGCATCAAGGACGTCTGGATTTTGCGCACCGTGCCGGCGGCCTCCGTGGTCGTCCACGCCCAGGCGGAGGAAGCGCCCAAGCGGTTGCGGCTCACCAGCCGCGTGGCCGAATCGCTTTTCTGGATGGGCCGTTACGCGGAACGGGCGGAAGTAACCACGCGCATCCTGCGCATCGTCCAGATGCAACCCTCGCCGCTGACGGGAAAACCAATGGCCCGGCAACGCCAGCCCCTCTGGGCGGCGATGGCGGCGATCAGCGGACACCCGGCCGATTTCTTCATGAAACTGGGACGCGACTCGGTGACGCCCGGGGAAGTTCCGTTTTACTTCCTGCTCGACCGCAAAAACGGCGGGTCGGTCCTCTCGTACCTGCTTTCGTGCCGGCAAAATGCGGAGAATATCCGCGAACATTTCCCGCCGGAAGTCTGGTCGGTGCTCAACCGCCTTTATCTCGAGGTGGCGCTTCATGCCGACCAGAACACGACGGGCCTGGTGCGCATGGCGTTGGAAGACCGGTCCCTCCACCAGGACATCATCACGCAATTGGACGAACTTACCGGAGCCCTGGAAAAGCACATGCTGCATAATGATGCGTGGCATTTCTGGCAGCTCGGGGTCCATGCCGAGCGCAGTCTCATGACGATCCAGACCCTGAAACAGGTGCTGTCTCCCGAAGTGGGAGGCGAGCCGGCCATCGGTCCCGTGCCCAGTACCAATCTCGATCTGCTCCTGCAAATGCTGGCCGGACAGTACGCCTACCGCAGTCTCTACCACGCGCGGCCCGTGGCGGCGCGGGTGGCGCGGTTGCTCCTCCAGGACCAGGAATTTCCCCGTTCCGCGCTGTTTTGTGTGGACAGGATGCGCCGGGCCCTGACCGCCACGTTGGGAGATCGTCCGGCGAAAGGTTCCGACGCGCCCCTCAAGCATTGCGCCCTGCTGGTCACCGAACTGAACTTCATCGACATGCCCACCTATTTCCCGCGCGCGGGTGAGACGGATGTCGCCTCGGCGGAAGACGATAATCTTTCGGAAATGCCCACGCTCGACTTTCCGAGGAAGTTGACCGAGCTGACCAAGCTGCTCCTCGACTTTAACGTGTTGATCTCGGATCATTACCTCGACCATCAGGTGATGTTTCGCGAGCCGGAGCTTTTTGAACTGACGCACCCGCGATGATTTTTAATCTCTTTGGGTAAATTCCCCGCCGCTTGCAGCGGACAGTTCGGGTGGACCGGCAACGACAGGCGTGCCTGTGTTGTCCGGGTGCGCGAGCGCGGCATCGCGAGCGCACAGGAACCTGCTTCTGACTTCCGTCGCACGGAGTGCGACGGCTGCGTTCGGAGCCTCTTGGCAAGACAGTAAAGATCAAGGGGAACTGCTCCGCGTAACGTCGTTCTGGGCGCAAATGCGGCCAGATTTGCGACCGCTTTAGCGACTCGGGCAGGATTCGACATCACTCCGCCAAAACCCCGCCAGGACTCCCCATGCAAATTCCATGATACACCTCGACATGGTGAATCTTCTCGTAATTTTGTAAGTTGAGTTAATATCAGGTGGCTCGGAAACGCATGGCATTTACATTGTGCCGTACGAACCTATTCAACCCTGTTTCCCCGAAGGACAATCTCACGGCTATCCGGGCCTTCGACTTGTACGAAGATCGGTACCGGGCCGAGTGGGCCGGAACCGGTGATGAAGGCGTCGCGGGTATTTTGAAGACGGATAAATGCTTCGGATTTTGGATTAGCGTCAGCCCTGAATCCTGACAGCTCAAGCCCGGTGACGTCATCGCAAACGATGGCGGGGCGAAGGTCGGGCGATTCCACGCGGAACCGGACGTTGCTCAAAGAGAGATCATCGACGTGGCGGGCATAAAGACCATAGGCGGGGAAGTCGCCGTAGAGGCCAAGTTCAGGATATTCGCGATCGCGTTCCGGTACCTCGCGCCGGGCTTGTTCCGCGGTGCCGCCGCCGGGAAAGGTGATATCGATGTTACTGAAGCTGATTCGTCGCGGACGAGTCCGCGTGGTGCCGGTGATCGAGATGCCCCATTCCGTCGCTGGAGAGGATGCCCGGATGTTCTCAAAGCTGATGTTCTCCAGTCGGCCCTGTTCCCAATTGGAATCCTCATGCACGGCCCAGATGATCGATTCAGCCTTCCAGCCTTTGAGATAAATTGAGATGGGGCCTTGTACGTTTTCCATCAAAATATTGGAAAAAAGAAAGTCCTTCATCACCGCGCCATGTGTTTCCTGGATCTTGATGCCATTGAGCCTGGTGTCGCGGATGATGCAATTGGTGACGGTGACCCTTTCGATATTGGCAACGGCGTCAGGGCCGATGCGAATAGCGGCGCAATGCGAGCTAAGGATGCAGTTACTGATGACTACGTCGAGGCACGGCGCGCCATGCTCAGTGGTTTTGAGGGCAATGCAGTCGTCCGAGCCGGAAATATCACAATCGGAGATGAAAACATTCTGGCAGCCATCGACGTCGATGCCGTCGTTGTTGGGCCTCAGCCGGCTGTTGATCCGCAAGCCGACGATCCGGAGATGGCGGCAATGAACCGGGTGCAGGTTGAAAGAGGCCGAGTCTTTCAGCAAAATGCCCTCAACTCGCGCATAAGCGCAATCCCGCAACCGGATTAGCATGGGCCGCACGTCTTCTTCCCTTGGGCTGAAAAGATTGGCTTGTCCGTCTACGGTCCCGGCTCCGGTGATGGCGACATGCTCACAACCTTTGGCATAGATGAGCATCTTGCTGAGGATCGGGTAAGGTGTTTCCGTGTCGGCATGATAGAGGGAGACATCGGGATGGGCCAGCAGGACGGCCGTCGATGTCAGATGAAGTTCGACATGACTGCGTAGATGGATGGTTGCCGAAAGGAACCGGCCGCGAGTGAGCACGACCTGGCCTCCGCCGTTCCGGGCGCAGGTGTCGATGGTACGCTGGATTGAAGCCGTATCGTTCGTTTGGCCGTCTCCCGTTGCTCCGTAGTCGCGGACATCGAAGAAAAGGCGTGTTTCAGGGGATGTTGTCATATGATTTTACCTTCGAGTGGGACTTTATAAACTGGCTACGGTTATTTGGATCCTAGCGTGGTCCAGGCTTCGTCCATAATAATACGTTCGAGCCTTGGCCCGGCGTAGCCCCAGAGCATAGCCATCGGTTCCGGCGCTTCGTCGATAAAATAGTCGACGCGACCGCGCGGTTGTAAAGCAGTTTCGCGGCTCGACATTTTGTAGCGTTTTACCACTATCCGCCTGCCGTATAATGTGGATGGTCTCCTCCATACTGCGTCTTTTTTTGCTTCATGTGTCGGGACCACTCCTTAGGGCCCCGGTACTAACTCTTCAACTGAGCACTTTTTCGGAAGCCACTTCAACCCTGAATGATTGCTATTTTTAACCATCAACAACCTGGATTGTACTTAAACTCAGGATGTGGTTGAGTGAAGGCTGTGGAAAATATTTCTACACCTCCCGAACCAAGCCTGCTTCCTGCGCGAAAAATACGCCGGGAAAGTCGTCACCGGGGTAAAATAAAAAGCGGACATATTTCCCTCGTCAAGCAACTTGGAATTATCGTCGCGGTGGCTGGAATCGCAGCCTTGGCTCTTCTTGTTCTTCTCAAGTTTATTGCCCAGCCCGGTGAGCCCACTCCTGTTGATCAGGCGATTCTGAACGCCGCGGACCAATAAACTGCTGACAAGGCGACGGGCGTGGTTCAATTAAGATTTAATGCCTGGAATACAAGCACGGTGAATTTCGTTACAATTAAAAGCCGATGACCTTCAATATCGTTCATACCACCGCTTACGAGTATTCCGCTCCGGCCATCGAGTCCTTTACGGAATTGCGTGTCCGGCCCCGCCAGAGCAACCGGCAGATCGTCCATCGTCACGTCACCGAAGTGACGCCCCGCGCGGCCCTGGAGGAATTCATCGATTATTATGACAACGCGGTCGAATGTCTTTCCGTCCCCTACCGGCACAAATGCCTGACGGTAACTTCCCGCAGCACGGTCGAAACGCTGCCGCACAAGGACGCCCTGACCGCCCTGGACCTGTCGGTGAGCGAAGCCGTGCGGCTGAACTGGCCGCAACGCCGCGAGTTGTTCGACTTTCTCATGCCCTCCAAGCATGCGCCGATCACGCCGGAGCTGGAGGCGTTGTCCAAACAGCAATTACCGAGCAGCGCCTCCTTCGCCGAATCAATCCTGGGGCTCTCCTCTTATATCTATAAGACGTTCACGTATATGCCGGGCGTGACTGATATCCGCACGCCCTTGACCGATGTGCTTCGCCAGCGGCAGGGGGTGTGCCAGGACTTTGCCCATCTCATGATCGCGCTGATTCGTTGCGCCGGTTTGCCCGCGCGCTATGTCAGCGGGTATCTTGAGACCGAATCGGTCCGGGGCACGAGCGGATTGGTCGGGGCGACCGCCAGCCACGCCTGGGTCGAAGTCTATCTGCCGAGCGGCCTCTGGGTGGGAATCGACCCGACAAACGACATGCTCGAAGGCGAACGTCATGTGCAGATCGGCATTGGCCGCGATTACGGCGACGTACCGCCCTTGCGCGGCGTTTTCAAAGGCGCCAAGCGCCAGCAGCTTTCCGTCATGGTCACTGTCTCGCGCACCACCGGTGAAATGGTGACGTGAGGGAAAAAACAAGAACCATGAACTTGAACGCCCAAAAAATGCTTCCATCAAAAAAAGCCGGGTGGATTTGGGATGGAAGCGATCCCCACGGCTACAATTATTATTTGCAGGCGAGGCGGACCTTCACCGTCGGCCGGGTGAGCTCCGCATTGCTTTTGATCACGGCGGACGCCCACTATCAAGCCTGGCTGAATGGACGGTGCCTGGGCCACGGCCCGGCCAAAAGTGCGGGCGGATCGCGTCCGGTTGATCGGCATGATCTCCTGCCCTTTCTGGCGCCGGGAGAAAACGTCCTGGAAATATTGGTCCTTAGCGTCGGTGTCGGCACATTCACTTATTGCCCGGGCGAAGCCGGGTTGCTTTTCGAACTTCGCCTCGACTCGAAAATCATCGGCAGCGATTCGCGGGTGCAGGTCCGGCGCTCGGCGGCGCATCTTCACCCGACCGCGCGACGCTGGATTTTGCCGTGCCTGGAGGATGTCGACGCCCCGGCCCGGCCCGGCGCGTGGCGTCCGGCCAAAATCGTGGACAAGACAATCCGGCTCTATCCGCGTCGGGTGCCACTGCCGACACGGGAGGAGCTCTATCCGAAACGCCTGATGGAGTCGGAGCAGGTCGAGTTGCCGAATTTCAGCGTCAGCTTCCGTATCAAACCAGCCCTGGTCAGTGCCGACCAGGCGCGGCGCGCGAACATGTTTAAGACTCCGGCGACGTTCCGTGTGCCGATTTTTTCTCCCAAGGCCCAGACCTTGGAATTCACTCCCACGCTGGGCGCCGTCGAGTGGTCCTTCGCCGGAAAAAAGCTTTTCACGGGTTCAGGCTGGGGACTCTGGAAGCCCAAAGGAAACACGACGGTCATTCGCCTCAAGGCCGGGCGCAACGAACTGGTGGGTCGTCACCTGGAGAATCATTTTGAGGACATCAGCGTGGCCGGTTTTGTGGCGGAAGAGGTCCGGGTGGGGCCGATGGAGGTCCAGCGGGACGACGGTCAGAAATTTGAGTTGGACCCGATGCCCTTCGCCAATGCCCACGATCTCGCCGTGGGCGCGCGCGTCTCGGCCGCCGGCACGGTGCGCCGGACCATTTGGGACCTGGGCTGCGTCTACAACGGCTGGATTTCCTTCGCTGCCGGGGGGCGCAAGGGGAGCGTGCTGCTTCTGGCTTTTTTCGAGGGAATGGAGGATGGCGTCCCGAGGCGCATCCAATGGGCCGACGGCTGCAACAATGCCCTGACCTATCGCCTGCGCGACGGCTGGCAGGAGTTTGAAAGCTTTTTCCCTTACGGCGTCCGCTACATCGCGGTGCATGAAATCAAAGGCCCCGTCGATGTGAAATCGTTGCGGGTCCTCAAGGCGACATGCAGCCGCAAAACGCGGGGCCATTTCCTGTCGGACGATCCGCTGTTCAACGGTATTTATCAAATTTCCCGCCAGGTAATTGAATCAGGCACCGATGACACCTTCACCGATTGCCCGACGTTCGAACAGGTGAACTGGAACTTTGACAACCGCCTGGCGGCGCAGGCGGATATGTTGTGCGCGGGCAATGACGACATCATCCGGAATTCGATCCTCCTTTTTGCCGAGGACCCCGCGCGCACCGGGACCGTCGCGTCACAAACGCCCAGCACATGGGACAGGCAGTTGCCGCTCTGGTCCTTTCATTGGATTCTCTGGTGCTGGGATTATTATTGGCACACGGGCGACCACACCTTCTTGCGGAAAGTTTTTCCCTGCATCAGGGAGGGAATTCAGGAGGCCCTGGGCCGCATCGGGCCGCGCGGCCTGATGGAATGGAACGGCGTCTGGCATTTCATCGATTGGGCGCACGGGCGTGACGACGAGCATGCCATTAACACCGCGGAACAGGCCGGGCTTCTTGCCGCCATGGATGCGGCGGGCAAAATTGCCGCCGTTCTGGGCCGGCGCACCGACTTTTCCCGGGCACGCGCGCGATTGACGCGGGCCATCCGCCGCCAGCTCTGGAATCCGGCCCGGGGCTGTTTCGTCAATAGCCTCCATGAGGACGGTCAGCTTTCCGATTCCTGCAGCCAGGCGACCAACGCGATCATGGCGCTCTATGGCGCCGCCGATGCCGACTGGTCGAAAAAATTGGCCGGGAGCCTGCGCCGGGGTCGTAACTCGCTCGCGGAACCCGGCAGTCCGATCGGCTATTATTACCTTCTCGAGTTGCTGGATCGTTACGGTCACGGTGAACCAATCCTCTCCGCCGTCGGCAGGCGATGGGGCGAGATGCTCGCCGCGGGTGATGGCACGACCTGGGAAATGTTTTCGGATTTCAACAAGAGCTCATGGCCGACTCGAAGCCGGTGTCATCCTTACGGCGCCTATGTGCTGAAATATCTGGTCAAATACCTCCTGGGCATTGAATCGCTCGCACCGGGTTTTTCCTCCGTCCGCATTAATCCGCAGCCGCCGACAGGAATGAAGGCGTGTGAAGGATCGGTGGTTACGCCTCACGGATTACTCCGCGTTTCGTGGCGGCGAAAGGGTCGTCGCCTCGACCTGCGCGTGGACGCCCCGAAAGGCATCAAGGTGACCGGGAAACCTTTATGACGGCAAAGCCGGCCCACGACGAAGCCGGGACGTGGTGGCGCCCGGGCTTAAGCCGGCAGATCGTCGTGGGCTTGCTCGTCGGCATCATCGGCGGCTACATCGTCAACGTCTCCTACGGCAACTCCGGGGTGGACAAAGCCGCGCGCGCCGCAGTCCTCGCCTGGCCAAACCTCGTTAAGGACATTTTCCTCCATCTGATCAAGATGATGGTCGCGCCGCTGGTCTTCGCGAGCCTGGTCCAGGGCATCGCCGGCCACGAGGACATCAGGAAAGTCGGGCGGATCGCGGTCAAGTCGCTGATTTATTTTGAGGTCATGAGCGCGCTCGCGCTCGCCGTCGGATTGTTCTTCGTGAATGTGATCCAGCCGGGAGCGGGCATCACGCTCAGCGGCGACGTCAGCAAGCTCAGTTCGATTGCGCAAGCGCACCCGCATAGCGTGGTCGAGACGATCCTGCACGTGTTCCCAACCAGCGTCTTCCAGGCCATGGCGGAAGGAGATGTCCTGCAGATCGCCGCGTTCTCGGTCGTGTTCGCCATCGCCGTGTCACTCGCGGGCGATGCGGGAAAGCCGGTGCTCGATTTCTGCGCGAGCCTGCGCGAAATCATGTTCAAGTTTGCCGGCGTGATCATGACCGCGGCTCCGTTCGGCGTGGCGGGAGCCATCATGGCGACCGTCGGCGACCAGGGACTGGCCGTGTTGCTTGGGCTCGGCAAGCTGGTCCTGACGCTCTACTTCGCGCTCATCATTTTTATCGTGTTCATTTTCGGCGCCGTCATTTGGCTGGCGAAAATTCCTCTCGGGCCTTTTGTGCGCGCGACCCGCGAGCCGTTCACGCTGGCCTTCGCGACGGCCAATAGCGAAGCGGCGCTGCCCGATGCGTTCGCGAAAATGGAGCGTTTCGGCGTTCCGCGCGGCATTGTCGGCTTCGTGCTGCCGATGGGCTACTCGTTCAACCTTGACGGCACGACGCTCTATCTCTCCATGGCGTCGATCTTCATCGCGCAGGCAGCGGAGACCGCAACGCACATTCATTTCAGTCTCGGCGGGCAGATCGCAATGATGCTGACGCTGATGCTCACCTCGAAGGGCGTGGCCGCCGTGCCGCGCGTCTCGATGGTCGTGCTCATTGCCACGCTGGACCAATTCAAGCTGCCGATCGAGGGCGCGGCCATGATTCTCGGCGTCGACGCCTTCATGGACATGGCGCGCACCTCGGTCAACGTCCTTGGTAATTGCCTCGCCAGCGTGGTCATCGCGCGCTGGGAAAACGAGTTCGATGTGAAAAAAGCCGTGGCGGAGTTTGGAAATGAAGCGATCCGTCGCGGACGTAAATCCAGCGATTTGTAAATAATCTGAAAAACATCGCGTGGTTTTCGGCAGGAAGCCGCGCCCTTCCGTAGCCGGAGCGTAGCGAAGCCCTGAGCTTGTCAAGCGGGGAAGGCGAGGTGCTGCGCACGGCGGTTGTTTCTCTGCGAAAGTATCGCGCCGTATAAAAAACTCCGTCATCCTGAGCGAAGGCGAGGTGCTGCGCACGGCAGTAGTTTCTCTGCGAAGCCGTTACTGCCCTGCGCAGCAGCGAGCCTGAGTCGAAGGACCCAGGCTGCATGGACACGGAGGTGCATCACACGACAAGCTGCCGTCGTGATAGGGCGGTGTGTCGGCCTGGCAT
>Ga0182030_10000185_pt1 | contig 109116 bp, 95 predicted proteins | sample 812S3MmetaG_FD_121299 | JGI IMG/M metagenome (GOLD analysis project Ga0182030, IMG submission 121299) | Permafrost microbial communities from Stordalen Mire, Sweden - 812S3M metaG (Illumina Assembly) | ecosystem: Environmental > Terrestrial > Soil > Wetlands > Permafrost | place: Sweden...
CGTGGACTCGTCCAACACCGACGCGGCCATCAACCGCAGCGCTCCGGCTCGTCCGGCCGCCGCGAAACAGGCAGCGCCGGCCCGCAACAATAATGCGGCGCGGCCTGCACAGAACGCCGCCCGCCCAGCAGCGGCCGCCCGGCCCAACGCTGCTCCCAAGCCCGCCGCGGCCAGCAAGCCCGCTGCGGCGCATTCCAACACAGCGGCGCACCCCAATACCGCAAGATCCAACACGCCGGCGCACCCCAACACTGCTGCGCACCCCAACACCGCCAAGCCTGGCAATTCGCGACCCGAAGCACGGCACGAGGCCGCAAGTCGCGACAGTAAAGCTGGCAGCGCGCGCAGCGGTGAACATGCTGCAAAAGGCAATGCCCCTGGACGCCCCGCGGCCAAGAACGCTTCCTACAGCCACGGCGAAAACCTCCATGGCGGGCACCGCATTGCTGAGGATCGCTTCCGCGGAAGCTTCGGCCGCGACCACCAGTTCCGCATCGGCCATCCGACCATGATCGGCGGTCAGTCCAGCTTCCAGTTCGGCGGAATGTGGTTCGGTCTCGTCGATGCGTGGCCGGCTGCGTGGCTCTATACGGACGCGGTCTTCGTCGACTTCGTCGCAGGGGAATATGTTCTGGTGAACGTCGCCCATCCCGAGATTACGGTCGCGGTAAGCGCCGGAGACGCGGTGGCGACGACATGCACCGCGGAGGCTGCGGTTCCCGTCGCCCCGGTGGTTGCCGCACCGGTCGTGGTCGCCGCCCCGGTCGTGGTGGTTCCCACTTACCGATACTTCACCTACCACTACTGGCGGCATTACTGGCTCTAGAGCCAGGACGAAGCTGCCTCCTGCAAGTTGTTTCCTCGCGCTGCCGTGAACCTCACGGCAGCGCATGTTTTTTGGCCCTTACCGGACTCTCCACGGAGCCACTTCGTACAGGAACGTGCCTAGTCCGCTGGGGAATGAGGACCCGGTTCGGCGATGCACGCGGCGCCATGCTTCCCACACATTACCAACCAGCACGCCGGCCAACAGATAATAGACCACTCCGGCCAGTTCGAACAGCGCGTAGCTCACCACCGCGACAATCAGCCCGCAGAACACCTGATCGCGATACTTTGCCGGCGAGGTCGGCGGATCGGTGAGAATGAAGAACGCGAAATACAGGACCGCTTCAATATCCGGAGTGCGGAATATCTCGGCGACCGGCAGCGGGTCGGCAACGAATGCTGTCGCGGTGAAGAGCCCGAAATAAGCCGCTAGAAACGCGACGACCAACGGCATCTTGTTCACGCGGTCCACGATAATCGCACCGCCCACCAGCAATGGCAGTTTCACAATCGGAAGAACGTCCGTGAGCGCGCCCCACCAGTTTTGGGCGGTATGGAACAGGTAGAAGCTGGCGATGATCCCCAGCGCCGCGGGATTGAAGATGTTGGCCGAACGCGTTCTGAAAACGTATTTGCCGAGGACCCCGATTTCAGCGGCAATGGTCGTGATATACCAGGGCTCCTGTGCGCGCAGCACCATGGTCACGATGATGGCGGTCAGAATCGCGCCGCTGGGAAATTCCCACGCCCTCTTGCGCAGGCGAAGGATCAGGAGATCGGTCAGGCCGGCGACGATCGCGGAACCGACCAACCCAGCCATTACGGCCCGGAAACCCTGACCCCGCGTGGCCAGTGCAAGGAGGATCAGAAGGACGATTGTCGCCAGCCCCTTCGGTGTCTTGAAGAAGCTTTTCGCCTTACGCGGCGTGTTACGCAACACGGCGCAGGCCTCCTGTTTCGTGGCACTCCAGATCCGGCGTCACAATCAACCCTTCCACGCCGACGCGATTCAGAAGTTGAATCCCTTTGAGCGGGCCAAGAACAAACACCGCCGTTGCCAATGCGTCGGCGAGCATCGCGCGCGGAGCGACCACCGTCGCGCTGGCGACCTCACCGGCGGACTCGCCGGTACGCGGGTTCAGAATGTGATCCCGGCGCTCGTAATCGCCCGATGTGCACACTGCCTGATTCGTCACGCGCAGTGACGCGATCAGTTCGCGCTCCCTTCGCGGATGGCGAATCCCTACGGACCACGGAGCCCCGTGCTGGTTCGATCCGCCGAGGTATAAATCGCCGCCGGCGTCGATGGCGAAGTCGGTGAACGCCTCCAGTTCGCGCGCCGCCGTGTCTACAGCCAGGCCCTTCGCGACCGCACCCAGGTCCAGCGTCAGAGGACGGCGGAGGGTAATCGTTCTATGCTCGGGATCGAGCTGGACATCCCGGTAACTGGCGTCTTCCTGCGTGTTCGCGGAACGGATGCGCTTCCCGGTGCAATGGTTCCGGTCGAATCCGCGGGCCTCCATTCGATGTCCGACGGTGGGGTCGAAGGCTCCGCCGGTTTCTTCCGCGACGAGAAGCGCGAACTGCACGGCTTCGTAGAGGATCGCGCTCACCGGTACCGCGCGGCCGGCCTGAGCCGTGAGCTGGCTGAGCTCGCTTCGTTCATTGAACCGCGTGCAGCGCTCCTCGATGGCGTGAAACCATCCGAACGCGCGCGAGATCGCCTCAGCGGCTTCCACGCCGTCGCGGACGACATGAATCGTGACCAGCGTGCCCATCGCGGCTTCCGTCCGGATCACTTCGCCTTGCCCAGAGCCGCGACCACCGCTCCGTAAAAAGCGTCCGCGCTCTGTGTGGCGCCGGAAACGTAATCGACGTCCGGGCTCTGGCGCAGGGCTACCTGCGGAGGGAGCCTGTCGATCACCGAACAGGAATAGCGCGTGCGGCATTGCGAGATGATCGCGGAAGCGATGCGGCCTCCTTCAATGACGACCGATGCCTCGATGTTGCCATGGCGCGAATAGCCCCAGCCGGTATAGGTTCCATCCTTCCAGACGGGCACAGGCGGCGCTTCGACCTTGGGTTCCACGACCTTTTGTTCGACCACGGGCGGCGGCTCAGGCGGCGCGACGGCCTCGGGAGTCGGGCCAGGAGGATCGGCAGGCAGGACCTCGACGGCCTTGGGCGCGACGGCCGCGGGCACCTTTTTCGCGGGTGCCGCGGCGCGCGGACGATCGTGCTCGGGCTTGTGAAACGGCTCGGGAATCGGCGGCATCGATGGATCGTGAACGACGGGCCGCCGTTCGGCGATCTGCGCCGTAAACTTTTCCGCCGCTTGCTGCGTGCGGGTGTATCCGGCGATATAGACGGCGAGGACTCCCGCGCAACTCGCGGTAACCAGGCTATTCGCAATTTTCTTGCTGGAACCGCTCTGCGCCATTCCTCATCAGTATAAATTAGCTCGCGCGGGTAGGACGATAAGAGCCACTTTGAGGGCGGCTGCAGCCAAAATTGGCCGCCCCACTCTCTCTTCTCACTGAGGCCGCGAAATTACGCAGAATCGAAGCGCGACGTCCGCTGACGTGGCCTCGACCCAGCTTAATGAGCGGGACTGGTGGTAGTGCTTGCCGGCAGCTCCCACAGGAACTTGTGCAGGAACGTATCCATGCGTCCGAGAGTATAGATCCACCGGCTGTGCAGTAGCGATTCGTGCACGTCGTCCGGGAAAACGATGAGTTCGTAATAGACGTTGCGCTGTCGCAGCAACTGCACCAGGCCCACCGTTTGCAGGAAGGACACGTTGCGGTCGTCATCGCCCTGCACCAGCAGCACAGGCGATTTCCAACCGTCAATTGCGCTGATCGCCGACGACTTGTAGGAGACCGATTCCGGATCGAGCGAGTTGCCTTCCAGGTGCACGCCCGCCAGATCGACGCCCGCTTTGAAAATATCCGAGTTCCGCGCCAGGGCTTCCGAAGTCAGCAGACCTCCGTAGGAGAGCCCCCAGATGCCGATTCGGTTCGGATCCACATCGGGCCTGGTTTGCAGGTATTTTCCGCCCGCCAGAACGTCTTTATACTCGCTGTTGCCTTGCGCTCCGCCATTGGCCGCCTGTCGGAACGACCGCCCATAGCCGACGCCGAGGCGGTAATTAATCGACATCACGATATATCCCTGGTCGGCGAGCCACTGATTGATGCCGTATGCCCAGTGATAAAACTGCATGTAGTGATAGGCGGGCATCATCTGCCGCGGAGGCCCTCCGTGCACGAATACGATCGCCGGCCGGCGCTCGCCCGGTTTCAAATCCTTCGGAAGGAAAATTTGGTTGTGAATCTCGAGTCCGTCATCGGCCCTGGTGAGGACAATTTCCGGTTTCACGTGCAAATTCGTGGGAAAGCCGGGCATCGAGGCAGGGAAGACGATCTTCTGCTTCGCATCTGACCCGTGTTTCCACACGCCGATCGATTGCGGCATGTTCCAATCCGCGCTCAGCGTCGCTAAAAACTTGCCGGATGCGAGCGGTGCGGGATACGTCTCCACGCCCTCGCCCTCGGTGATTTGCATCGGCGTGCCGCCCGTCACCGGTACGGCCCAGATGTGGCGCCGTTCGACGTCTTTGGCGTTGGTGCAGTAAAAGAACGTTTTTTCGTCGGCCGAAAACGCGATCGAAGTTTGATTTTCAATCAGTCCGTCGGTGGTGGTCAGCAGCACGGGCCGCGCCGCCGCATCCATGATGTTCACGGAGTAGTAGCGTTCCCACTCATCGACCGGCTCGGCCGGTTTGGGAGGCTCTCTCATTTCGGGAGTTCCCCGGCCCGCCGCTGCGGCACCGCGGCCTCCACTCCTCCCGCCGCGTCCGCCTCTGCCGCCCGCGCCAGGCACCACGAACTGGAAGATCACATAGTCGCCGGCCAGGTGAGGATTAGAAATGTTGGCGGCGATTTTGTCGTTGGGCTGGTTATGCCAGATCTCCTGTGCGTCGCCGGTGATGACGTCGGCTTTGTAGAAGCCGATGGTATAGCCTCCCTTGAACGCCGCGCGCATGATCCCCGGAGCGTTGTTGACGGGAACTTCCGTGTTGCCCGTCGCTGCCGCCGCGCCTCGTCCTCCACCACGGCCGCCCGTGACTGTCGCTGGACTCTGCGGAGGCGCCGCATAGTTCGCGCCGCTGCCCGCGCCCGTCTGGAGCGTCTGTAACCCGAACGGCAAGCCCGGTTGCCGCATGAAAATCAGATGCTTGCTATCGGCCGTCCACATGGGCGACGTATCGAAGTCCACGCTCGGCGACATGTACTTCACCGTTTTCGTCGCGACGTCGTACACCATGATGAAGCTGTGATCCACGCGCGTGCTGACCCAGGCGATCTTCTTTCCGTCCGGCGACCACTTCGGATCGCTTTGCGTCCCCCATTCGGTGATGAAGGCCTTTTCGCCGCGATCGATCTCCGTTGCCGCCTTGGTTGGCGTGAGCTTCGCGCGATAAATCTGCCCGTCCTTAATAAACAGAATCGAGCTGCCATCGGGCGCGATTTCAGGATTAGCCGCGTCGACCACCCTCCACGCCGCTCCGCCCGCCGTCCGCGCCGCCCAGATGGCGTGTTCCGGCCCGTTGGGGTCGGCCGTCGGATTCGGAGCCCAGCCGGACCGGTTCGGAGCCTCGCCGCGCAGGAACACCACGGTGCTGCCGTCGTCCGAGATCTTGATCTGCGACATCATGATCCCGTCGTCTTTCATGAAATTGGTCAGCCGCACGGGCGTGAAGTTGGGTGCAGCCGCCGTGAAGGCATTCCTCTTGCCCTCGGCATAATCCACCCAGGCGATGCGATCCACTTTTCGCGCGGCAACAATCTCCTGGGGCGAGTCGGGGCTCATGAATTGCTGATACAAGGGAACGCGAGGCGGAGCGGCGGACAACAGCGCCGCGGCCGCAATCGGGATCAGGAAGAATCGGGTCAAGATGCGCATAAAAACCTTTGCGTGAGGATAACACGAGATCGGCCGAGTTCAGGAGACGGCTTCCCATGCTCTCCAATGATCGGAGCAGTAGTAGCGGCTGCGACCGATTCGCCTCCGGTGCCGATAGCAGCAGGCGTTACCGCATCTCTCCACGCGCTCACTTAGTTGCAGATCACCGCGGAAGCGATCGTAGGGCCGGGGTTCCTGGCGGCCGGAGGTGGAAATCCAAAACCGGCGCGTCAGCTCGAAGTCTTCGATCTCGACGATGGCCCCGCGCTGCTCGGGCGGTTGTGCGATCCAGATATCGCCGACTCGCAGGTCTTGAATGCGGACATCGCCGCGCCGCTTGATGGGCCAGTCGCAGGTCGCATTCGCGTTGCGGCAATCGCAGAAGCGGCATTTCTTGCCTACAAAAGACAAGCAGTTAAGTCTTTTATTATGAATGGTGAGCGCGGCGGGAATCGAACCTGCAACCTACTGATTAAGAGTCAGTTGCTCTGCCAATTGAGCTACGCGCCCACGTGTGGAATCCAACTTTTCCATTCTACAACGATTTCAGCCGCTCTGCCTCTTCCTTTGTGATTTTTAAGAAGCTGCCGTGTTTGCTGCCTTCGGGGAACTCGACCTCCGCTGGCGCCCAGTGCTGCAGATCTTTCGACTGGACCGCCTGCATCCGCTTCGGATCGCGATAGTGATCGTAGTAGACGATATATTCACTGCCGATTTTCATCGCCGACGGGCCTTCTGACCAGGATTCCGTGAACGGCTCGCTGATATCGGTCCAGGGGCCTTCGAGAGACGCCGCCGAAGCGATCTGGATGAATTTTTTCAGCGGCTCCTTACGCTCGTCTTTGAAAATCAGGTAGCATTTCGATGCGGTCTGGAGAATGGTCGCGTCGATTACCTCATAGCCTGGATCGAAGAAGAGCGTGGGCGTGGTGAAGTGGTCGAAGTCAGCGGTGAGCGCGCTATAGATGCGGTTGCCCTCGTGTTTCCCGTCCACCACGCTGGACCATATGATGAGCCACTGTTTCTTTGGCGCGTCCCAATAAATCTCCGGAGCCCAGGTGTTGCGCGTGCCCTGGATTCCAGCCATCAGAGGGATCTCCTTCTGCTCGGACCAGTGCACCAGGTCTTTGGAATGCGCGTAGCCGATCGATTTGACGCGCCACTCCCACGTCCAGACCATGTGAAATTCGCCGTCCGGTCCGCGCGTGAGGAAGGGGTCGCGCATCAGTTCACCGGGATGGGACGGCGCCAGCCAGGGCTTGCCGGCGTTCAGCATTTTCCATTTGTATCCGTCGTCGCTGACGGCGGAATAGACGCCGCTGGAGCCTGGGTCGTGGAACGTCGCGTACAGATACTCGGCGCGCAAAGTGAGCCCGCACAACATCAGCCAGGCGAGTTTCATAATAGACTTCTATTGTGGCGAAATTCCTCGCACTCCTGCTCATGAGTTCTTTGGCCGCGGCGCAGAAGCCGATAAAGATCGTACTGATTGGCGATTCCACCGTCAACGATGAAGGCGGCTGGGGCGAATATTTTCGCAAATCGTTTGGTCCGCCGGTGGAGGTTGTGAATCTGGCCAAGAACGGCCGCAGTTCGAAAAGTTTTTGCGACGAAGGGCTGTGGGCACCCGCGCTGGCGGCCAAGCCTGATTTCATCCTGATCCAGTTCGGGCACAACGACGAGCCAGGGAAAGGGCCGGAGCGCGAAACCGACCCCGCAACTACATACCGCGCCAACATGGAGCGATACGTCGACGAGGCGCGAGCGGTGGGCGCGACGCCGATTCTGGTCACCTCGATCGTACGCCGGAATTTCGACGCTGACGGGAAGATCAAGCGCGATCATCTGGTGGATTACGTCGCCGAGGTGCGAAGACTGGCGGCCGCGAAAAAGGTTCCGCTCATCGATCTTTATGCGCTGACGCTCGCGCAGTCGGAATCGCTGGGACCGGAGGGCAGTAAGGCGCTCGGTGCAACCACGAAGGAAGGGAAGCTCGACACGACGCATCTGAGCGCCACCGGACGCCGGGAAATCGGAGCAATCGCGGCGCGGGAGTTCGTGCTGCTGGAGCCCGGACTGAAGGCTTATCTACACTAGCCGGAAAGGGCCCGCAGCCGCCCATTGGGCGGCTATCCGTTACGGTGGATCTTACACCAGCATCGTGGCGACGTCTACGTTCGAACGGTGGCCTTCAATCACGACAATGCCGCTATCGGTCACGTGGTAGAGCTTGCGGTCCTGCTCCAGGTCGTAGCCGATCACCGCGTCTTCCGGCACGCGTACGTTCTTGTCGAGAATCGCGCGCCGCACCTTGGCACGGCGGCCGATATCGCAGTTATCGAAGATAATGGAATCCTCCACCAGCGCCCCGGAATGGACGCGCACGCCGCGGCCGAGCACGCTGCCTCGCACCAGGCCTCCGGAAAGAATGGTGCTCCCCGCGACAATCGAATCCAGCGCCTGCCCGCGGCGGCCGTCGAGATCGAAAATAAATTTTGCCGGCGCGTCGGAGTATCCAGCGGTTCTCAGGGGCCATTTGCGATTGTATAAATTCAGCGCCGGCGTCACCGCGCGCAGATCCATATTGGCTTCGTAATAGGCGTCGATGGTTCCGACGTCGCGCCAGTAGGGCTCCTGATTGGCCGGATCGCCGGCGATGCGATTGGTGGTGAAATCGTAAGCGAACATTTCCGTGCGTCCCACCAGGTTGGGGAGAATATCGCGTCCGAAATCGTGCGAGCTATCCGGATTCTGCGCGTCCGCGTACAATTCCCGCAGCAGCAGGTTGGTGGAAAAAATATAATTGCCCATCGATGCGTAGACGCGCTCCGGATCGCCCGGCATGGTGGGAGCGTCGGCTCGCTTTTCGTGGAACCCCATGATGCCTCCGTCCTGCGCCGTCTCGATGACGCCGAATTCGCTGGCCAGTTCCTTCTCCACCGGAATCGACGCGATGGTCACCTGCGCCCGCTTGTGCATGTGAAACTCCAGCATCTCGCGGATGTTCATCCTATAGATATGGTCCGCGCCGAAGATCACCACGAAGTGCGGATCGGCCTGTTCGATCAGGTTGATGTTCTGATATATGGCGTCGGCTGTGCCCCGATACCAGTCCTCGCCCGGCGACCGCATCTGCGCCGGCACGGGAATGATGAAGTGCTCCTTCAGCAGGCCGCTGGCCTCCCAACCTTCGCGCAGATGCTGCAACAAGCTTTGGCTCTTGAACTGGATCAATACGTAGGTGGAATAAATCCCCGAATTAATCAGGTTGCTGAGCACGAAATCGACAATGCGATAACGTCCTCCGAACGGCACCGCCGGTTTGGCGCGTTCTTTCGTCAATGGATACAACCGGGTGCCCTTTCCCCCAGCGAGCACAAATGCCAGCACGCGAACTTGCATGCGGTTATTGTGTCAAGAGGATCGGGGAAAAGGCAACTTTTAACGCATAATAAATTCAGTGGACCGCGACCAGACCCTCGCCCGTTTGCGCGAAAGGATTGTACGATACGCGGCATCTAAGCTACAGAAGGACTCGGCCGAGGACGTGGCGCAGGAGGTTTTGATGGTCCTGCACGAAAAATACGCGGCTGTGGATCGTATCGAGGAACTGCTCCCTCTATCGCTCGAAATCGCCCGATTCAAAATCTGGGGCGCGCGCCGAAAAACGGTGCGCCGCGGCGAGAATATTTCCGTGTCGGTGGACGATCTGCCGTTGGCCGGCACGGGTCCGGATCCTCTGGCGCAGACCGAAACGCGCGAGCGCGTAGACCGCCTGGAAGCCGCGCTGCTCCAGCTTGGAGACCGCTGCCGCGAGCTGTTTCGATTGAAGCTGGAGGGCCTGTCGTTTCCGGAAATACAAAAGCGGCTCAAGGTCGAGTCAATGAACACGCTTTATACTTGGGATTTTCGGTGCCGCAAGCAACTGGCGGGGAAATTGAATGACTGACGACATCCGCGATCTTCTCGGCCGCTACGCCACCGGCTCGCTCACGGCGGAGGAACGGAAGCGCCTGTTCGACGCCTCGCTCGACGATCAGGAACTGTTCGAGGAGCTGGCCCGCGAAGACGAGATGAAGGAACTGCTCGCCGGGCCGGGAGTTCGAGACCGGCTGATTCGAGCGCTGGAGCCCCCGAAGCGCCGGATTTCCTGGGTTTGGGCGCTGGCGCCTCTGGCGGTAATGAGCGCGGCCCTGTTCGTGATTCTGACGCGTCCTGTCCCCAAGCCTCAGCAAGTTGCGGTCGCGACAGTTTCCGCGCCGCCGGCTGCACCCACGGAATCGACGGTCGGTCAGTCTCAGCCCGTAGCCGCGCCGGCGCCGGCGCCGGTGAAAGCGAAACCGATCGCACCGGACGCGCCTGACGCTGCCAGGCCAGCGGATGCGAAGACCGCCGATGCCGCGACCGAAACCGCTGTGAAAAAGGACGAACAGAAGGAAGCCGCGCCCAAAGCGATGGATCAGGTGGCGGCCGCCGCGCCTCCGGCAACTCCTCCGCCCGCGGTCGTGGAAGTCCAGGCGCAAACCAGCCAGGTCCAGGTTTCCGCTCTCGGACAACAGAACGCGCCGGGCGGGCCGAAACAGAACGCCGTCCAATCCGCGCGATCCTTCGCGCCGGCAGGCCGCGCCGCCGGCAAGATCGCCACGCTGGCCGCGCCAGGCTTCGGTTTCCACTATTCCGTGGAGACGGCGGGTCATCTGATCTTCATTCCCTCGGCAGATGGCTACCTGGCAGTCAAGTCCGGGGATGGCGCAGCTCTGTTCGCCTCACGGCGAATCGCCACCGGCGTGGTAATCGATGTTGTCCTGCCCGCGTCTGTCCGCTCGGTCTCGATACTCTTCTCCGCCGCCGCGTCTCCGGCACCCGTGACTCCAGCCGTTCGTACGGCTTCCGAGGGCGACGTGCAAGCACCTGTCGGCGGACCGTCGGCTGTCGCTATCGAGGTGACGATAACCCCCTAGTGGCCTGCCGCGGAGCACTTTTCGCTCCCTAGCCCGCGCGGAAATTTTCCGGTAACTCGCGCGGAATCAGTTCTTGCGTGTTCAACTCGCCAAAATCGACGCGCCGGACGACCCTCCGCCGACCCGATATAGCGGAAATTTCCGAAATCGCGTTTAAACGCGTTCCAGGGGCCAGCAAACGGAAATCGCAAAAAGGCCCCAGGGGAGGACAGCACGCCAGGGGTTACAACCCCGTCCGTCAGGACGGGGATTTTGCGATTAGCTGCGCCGGCGACGATATCGCCGACCGGATTTTATGAATATCATTGGACGCTCCAAGTGGCGCACGCCCTCGGCGTGCCGCGTCGACACTCGTGTCGATGCTTGGCGCTAACCCGAGGGACGGGCGTCGAGAAGAGTCTCGACGCGGCACGCAGGAGTGCGTACGCCACGTAAGAGACAGGATTCTAAGCTAAGCGGCGCTCACCGGCGACGTGTTTTCGATAATCACGCGCGGATTTGGATTCGGATGGGGAACGGGAAGCCCCATTTCTTCCAGCAGGCTGACGTATTCAATCATGCCCCACTTGGCCTTATAGAGGCAGTCTTCGACAGAGTTCCCCACTCCCGTGAAACCTTCCAATTCGGTGGAGTAAAAGCCAAAGAAACTCGGATCCTCGGTTGCTTCGATGGTCAAAGCGGATTTCAGATCAATCATAGGTGCCACATTGCCTAACTCACCAAGTCACAGATACAAACGACATTTTAACGGATTTATTTATCAATCATTTACAAGTTTCAGGCACCGTGTTACGTTCCCCTGGTCCGCTATGGTCCGGGTGTGTCTTACTATGCTGGTGCTTCTGCTGTACGTCGTTTACGGCCAAGCGCGCGACATCAAGCATGTGCCACGCGATCTAGCGGGTCTCGTCCACCGCACCGTACGCGGAACATCCCGCTGCTTTGTAAAAGACATTTCTAGAGAAGGCCCGCCACCAACAGAATTGGGTCCAATGCGGGCCGAAGTCGTCGACATATTCAGCTCTACCAAAGGTCACGAGAAAGCTTTTGCCAGATTTAAGGTCCTCCTTTTCGGCAATTGTAATGGGGAGAAGGTCTGGCCTGTCCATGGAGACCGGCATATTAAAAGTAAACTTCTCAACCTGCCGCGGAAAAACGACTCCGATCGTTGCTCCCTGACTCGGTCTCCCATAGAGATTGAGAGAGGATCCTTGCTCGCTTTTCACTATTTCAACAATGCTCGAAACGTACACCATTCGAGCTGGAAGTTTTCCCTCGTTAACAATCTGGACCGAAGAGGACACGGTATTCAGATCCTCGAATGGGCTCTCGGGCGTCTGTGGAGATATACGTATCCATGCTCTCTCATCAACCCGAAAGTTGTGTTGCAAGTCTCGCCATTGAAAGTAGGTCACAATGGCGTATCCTATTCCAGCTATACCAACAGTAAACTGAAAAGCCGCCTTCCACCATTTTGGGTTGTTGTACCACTTGGGTTTGGTATTTTGGGCGCCTTTTGGGGGTTGCTTCACGTCGATGATGAGAGGTGCTTGCCGCAGGCTGGAGTCGCCGCTTTCGTAGGGTTTGGGTTGATCGCCTTGAGCTTGTTCGTGATCTTGCCGTGGAGTGCTAATTAATACGTATCCTTCCTTGGAGAGAGCATGAAGCATCCTATGAATTTCATGAAGTTTCACGCTGACTCTCTAACCTTACGCATCGGCGGTGCCTTGATGACCTGCTTAAGGAGCTTTCGGAGGCGGGGGAACCGGGGACGGACGAGAGCGTCCAAAACCTTGTGAGCCTCTTCCTACAGGCCGCAGCTATCCCCTCGCCCGCCGCTTCGCCGGACGCTCTTCCTCTACCGCAGCAGGCTCCGATGTGGTGGCCGACGCTGCTGGCTTCTTGACCATTGCCAGGCTCGCCTTCAGCGCCTCCATAATGTCGACCACTTTGGCCTGCTGCGGTTCTGGGGTTGCCACAACCTCAGCACCCTGCTTCTTCGCTTCGATCATTTGAAGCAGGTTCTCGCGGTAGTTATCCTTGTATTTCTCCGGCTCGAAATCGCCCGCCAGCGCCTCGATCAGACTGCTCGCCAGCGCCAGTTCCTTGTCCTTCACCAGACTGAGATCGGTACGAAACTCATCGACCTTTCGGATTTCGTGCGAGTAGTACATCGTATGCATCAGAACGCCGTTTTTTCCCGGCCTCAGGATCACGATGTGCTCGCGATTATGCATGGCGATTTTCGCGATGCCTACGCGTCCGCTCCGCTTCAGCGCGTCGAACAGCAGCGCGTACGGTTTCTCGCCCGCTTCGTCCGGAGCCATGTAATAGGAGGTTTCGAGATAAATCGGGTCCACTTGCTCGGTGGGCACGAACTCCAGAAGCTCCATCACTTTGGCGCTTTGGGGCGCGACTTTTTTGACCTCTTCGTCCTCGATCACGACGTAGCGGTCCTTCTCGTACTCATACCCCTTGACGATTTCGCTGCGAGGGATGGGCTTATCCTCCGCCTGGCAATACAGGACCTGTTTCACGCGCGACCCGTCCGCCTTATGGAGCTGGTTGAAGCTGATGCTCTCACTCCTCGCCGCGCTGTACAATCTGACAGGGAAGGAAACCAAGCCGAATGTCAGATGCCCTTTCCAGACCGTGGAAGCCATGTTCACCTCGTGCGTTACTTGTAGCTAATACTATAACCCAAACATTTTCGGTGTATTTTGTCAATTGAAAAATATCGCGAGAAACGATCCTTCGATAAGACACCGGAGCCGGCGCCCTCGTTACAAAAGACGACACCGGCTCATCGCGGCGCGCATCCGCTGACTTTCTGCGTCCAGCGCCACCATGCCAGCCATCTGCATTACGATTTCCGGCTGGAACTCGACGGGGCCCTCAAATCCTGGGCAGTCCCCAAAGGCCCGACGCTCGACCCGGCGGAAAAGCGACTCGCCATGATGGTGGAAGACCATCCCCTGGAATATGGAGGGTTCGAAGGCATCATTCCCAAAGGGAATTACGGCGCAGGAAGCGTAATGTTGTACGACCGCGGCACGTATGAAGTCCTGGGCGAAGCCACTCCGCAGGAGCAGCTTGCCCGGGGCGATTTCAAGTTTCATCTAACCGGCGAAAAGCTCAACGGCGATTTCGCCATCGTCCGGACGAAACGCGGCAAGGGAAACGAATGGCTGCTCCTCAAAAAGAAGGACGCATACGCGCACGCCGGCTGGAATCCGGACGACTACGCCTATAGCGTCCTCACGGGCCGTACGCAGGAGGAAATCGCGCAGGGGCTCAAAGCGTCGTTGAGAACCGCCGAAGCTCTGGAACTGCCGGTCATTTCGCCGATGCTTGCGACAATTGGCAAAGGCGCGCCTCCCTCCGGTCTCGACTGGCTGTACGAAATCAAATGGGACGGCGTCCGCTCCATCTGTTACATCGAAAACGGCCGTCTAAGGCTGGTTTCGCGAAACGGTAATGTGATGGATCGCCAGTATCCGGAGCTTTCGATCCTCCCGCACCACATCAAAGCCAAGACCGCAATTCTCGACGGCGAAATCGCGGTGCTCGATCCCCGCGGCCTGCCCAGTTTTGAGCTGCTGCAGAGCCGCATCAACGTCTCCGATTCGAGCGCAGTCGCGAATCTTTCCCGCCATCTGCCAGCCGTCATTTTCCTGTTCGATCTGCTCTACCTCAACGGCCGCGACCTTCGCGGCGAGCCTCTCGTTGAGCGCAAGCGTCTGTTGAAGGATATTCTGCAACCCAATGAAGTCATTCGCTATTCCGAACACTTTCCCGGCGCGGGAGCGGAGCTGCTGGAAGCAGCTAAGCTTCAAGGATTAGAAGGGATCATCGCCAAGCGCGCCTCCAGCTTTTACGAATCCCGCCGCGCCGGCGATTGGATCAAATTCAAACTCTCCACCACAGCTGAGTTTGTCCTCTGCGGAATGATAAAAGGCGAGCGTGAGCCCTTCGGAGCGCTAGCCCTGGGCATTTACGATCACGGCAAATTGAAGTGGGCTGGCAACGTCGGCACCGGATTCGACCGCAAAAAAATGGAGACGATTCACTCCAAGCTGGTCCCTCTGACCACCGAAAAGTGTCCTCTCGAACCGGAAAAAGATCTACCCAAAAAAGGTGTCACCTGGACCCGGCCGGAACTGGTCTGCGAAGTCCGATTCTCGAACATCACCGACGACGGTAAGCTGCGCGCGCCGGTCTACGTCGGGCTCCGTCCCGACATCGACCCTCAGGAATGCACCCGCGACCTGCCCCAGGAGCGACCCATGCTTCTCGACCCCTCGAAGTCCGAAGAGATTCTGACCGTTGACCACCACCGGCTGAAGTTCACCAACCTCAACAAACTCTATTATCCAAAGGATAAAATCGCCAAGCGCGACCTGATCAATTACTACGATGCTGTGGCCACATTAATCCTTCCGCATCTGAAGGATCGACCGCTTTCCCTCAAGCGCTACCCGAATGGAATTGAGGCTGATTTTTTCTTCCAAAAGGCGACCCCTGACAGCTTCCCCAAATGGCTCCGCACTGCCGACGCCGATGGCATCGAATCGGTCATCGGCAACGACCGCGCGACGCTGCTGTTTCTGGTCAATCTCGGCTGCATCGACCATAATCCCTGGATGAGCCGCCTCGGGTCGCTCGAAAATCCCGATTACATGCTGATTGACCTCGATCCGCAGGACTGCTCTTACGAAAAGATCGTCGAAGCGGCGCACGTCGTGCGTGTCAAGCTGGATCTGGCGGAACTCGAAGGCTACCCCAAAACCACCGGTGGCGACGGCATGCACATCTTCGTCCCTCTGGTCCCTCGGTACACCTATGAACAGGTCCGGTCCCTGGCCGAACTGCTCTCGCACCTCGTCGCCGCCGAGCGACCCGACCTGTTCACCACCCCGCGCGCCGTCGCCAAGCGCGATAAAGGAAAGGTGTATTTCGACTGGCAGCAGATCGCGCGCGGGAAAACAATTTCCGCACCTTATGTTTTACGCGCCTACCCCGGCGCTCCGGTCGCCACGCCCCTCGCCTGGCGCGAAGTGACACCCCGCCTGCACCCCAGCCAATTTAACATTTTCAACGCTCTAGCCCGCTTCGACCGCGTCGGCGACCTGTTTGCCCCGGTTTTGGCCTCTACACAGGAAATCGAACCTGCGTTACACAAATTATCTACCCACTTGTAATCCGCCCGAAGCGCCGCCCGTCTTGACGCATGAAGGAGTTAGCACCCCACACATGAAATTCAATCTATTCCTGATCACCGTCGCCGCCACGGGCCTCGTCTTCGCCCAGGGTCCGGCACGCCGCGGTCCCGGCGGTCCTGTTGGACCGGATACGGAAACCCGGCTCACCAAGACACTCAACCTGAGCGCGACCCAGCAGAACGCCGTCCACACGGCCTTGCAGGAGCATCGCGTGGCCACTTCCGGCCTGCAGGACCAGATGCGCGATCTGAACACGCAGCTCCACGCCGCTATCAAGTCCGGAGCCACCGACCAGATCGACAAACTCACATCCAGCATGGCTACTCTTCATGCGCAGGAACAGGCCAGCCAGTCCAAGGCTGCGTCTAAGATTTATTCGACTCTCACCGCCGACCAGAAGACCCAGGTTGGCGACCACATCGAAATGCTGACCGGCGGTGGCTTCGGCGGTGGGCGCGGCCCTGGCGGTCCGCCTCCGGCCCGTCGCGGCGCCGCGCCGAACAATAACTAGAAATCCCCTGGCTTACGCCAGGGGTTATAACCCCGGCCTGTGAGGGCGGGGACTCGGAAGCCGGGGACGCTCACCACGTCCCCGGCTTTCTAAACTTCGTCAAGTCCTTCACCGCTTCCATCCAATTGTAAACAATCGGACAATACGTCGCCCGGTCCACAAACTGCCACATCCGGCTGACCATCGACCCGGCCCCTTTCAACAAATGCGGAAACCGTTCGCAATTCCCCGGCCGAGCCTCGTAAACAGAGCACTCATTTCCAATTAAGAAAACGCACCCGGCTTCCCGGGTCCGCTTCAGGATCAGTTCCCCATCTTCGCCCTGCATCGTGTATTGTTCCAGGAATTTCGATTCTTTCAACCGAAGAAACTTAGCCAGATGTTCGACGTCGCGCTCCGCCAATTGGACCTCGGTGACGCGGCAGCACTCGCCGCATTGCCGGCAGTCGATAGCGTCCTGGATCTCGTCGGCCGCCCGCCGGAAATTGCGCTCCACCCAGTCGTGATTTTTGAGATATTTCCGGAATTGCAGATTCTCGTCGCGCTTCTTTTCGCCGAGGCGGCGGATCTGCACCAGGTCCGTGATCATCTATCCATCATCGCAGCGAATCCAGCGCCGGGTCTCAGCGGCCAAATCAAATGTGCCGCCGCGCCGCGCTACAATCGCAACATAAGCATGTCCGACCGCCTCTATCTCTCCTGCTGGATCTCCGGCTACAACGAAACCAACATGCTGCGCCACTTCGGCCGCATGCTCTCGCTGTTCCCTTTTTCGAAGCTCGCCAAACGGGGGCCAGTCGTCCGCGTCTACGCCCTCGAACATACCGAGCCTCCTTTGTTCGAACGCGAATTCGGCCCCGGCGTCGACCCCAAAAATCTGCTCGAATCGGCCCGCGAATTCATGCTCGACGACTGCACCACCGAAGTCGACGCCGCCTGGGATCTATGGGACCACAACGACGTCGAATGGAAACTCGCGCCCGTCCCAGTGACTCTGATCTGCTTCGCCCCAAATTTCGATAACGAACTCGGCGACCAACTGCGCATCGAATTCGGCCTCGACGCGCGTTTTCTCCCAACCCCGGGGGTTGAGGGCGCACTCAGGATCGGCCAGTCGAACATCCGCAGCCTGCTTCACCTGGTCGAGGAGATCGACCGCGTCATGAAACCGGAGCGGCGCACGCTGTGGTCGGAGAGCGGCGCGAATTTCGCGGAGGTACTGCGCGGAGTTTTGGGAACAATCAACGTCAATTGACGTCATTCTCATCATGAAGCTGGTGTCGGTCCTCGTTCTACTCGGTGTCGCACAGGCGCAACCCGCATTCGAGGTCGCCTCCGTGAAGGTCGCACATGGCGGAAGCGGTTGGAAAGGAGGCTGCCACGGGATCGATTCCAGGTACGGTCCGAATGAGGCCTCCTCGGCGGTGCCACTCGGCCGATGCGTGATCACGGACGCGCGTCTGAGCCACCTGCTTGCGATCGCGTTTCCGTTCCGCGCCCTTCAATTCCTCAAGGGCGGCCCGGATTGGGCGACGTTCGGTGACCTCCGGTTTAACATTGAGGCCAAGGCGGAAGACCCGGCCAAGGCCACCGAGGAGCAGCTTGGTCAGATGCTTCGGGCCCTCTTGATAGAGCGGTTCAGCCTGAAGTTCCACCGTGAAACCCAGGATATGCCTGGATTCGCATTGGTGGTCGCGAAGAATGGACCCAAGCTCCGCGAGGCGGCGGGCGAGGAGACGGTTACGAGCTTCAGCCCTTCCTTCAAGCCAATCCAAGGGCAGCCCACCACTTTAAATGCGCGGGGGTGTTCGATGTCAAGGCTAGCGGATATTTTTACGCAGATGGGGGAGCGTCCGGTAAACGATGAGACCGGGTTGAAGAGCGCCTACGACTTCAGACTATCGTGGGATGAAACGAACGGCCCGTCGCTAGTGACAGCTCTGCAGGAACAGCTGGGGCTAAGACTCGAATCAAAGAAGGTACCTGTTACGGTTTTCGTGATCGAATCGGCTCACAAGCCGATGGAGAACTGAAGGGTGAAACGCGCTACGCCAGCCGCCACAGGACAACCGACGCGTATCCCAATCCCGCTCCCAGCAACCCTCCGGCGACCACGTCGCTTAAAAAGTGCATGCCCAGCAGGATGCGCGAACACGCCACACTAGCGGCGCAGAACAGGAGTTCGGCGCGCATGGCGGGATAGAAGGTGCCGAGAGAGATCGCCACGGCGAATGCCGTGATCGTGTGGCCCGATGGAAATGAAAATTGGTCCGGAGGCAGCAGCGTCGCCCAGCAATGCGGCTCCAGGGCGCACGGCCTTTTGCGTCCGAAAGCCCGCTTCAGTTTGAGGAACAGCGCGATGCCGGTGCCTACCGCGGTGGTGGTCGCCAGCAGAGCCGCGAATCGCTCCGGTCCTCCGAACAGTAGAACCACGGCGCCGATGCCGTACCATAGCCAGCCGTCACCGCAGCGCGTTGCCGCGATCATCCACAATCGAAACCAGCGCGGAGCCCGCCAGCGGTTCACCTGGCGCATCAGCCGGTGATCCCCTACTTCGACCCAGTGAATGACTGAGGTCTGCATGTTACCTTTTTAGAGCCCTGGTATAACAGGGGTGTGACACTGCTATAAAACATTTGTGACAAATATTGATTTCATCTACTTCGACGCCGGTGGAGGCCATCGCGCTGCCGCGACCGCGCTGAAAACCGTCATCGAACAGCAGAACCGGCCCTGGAACGTCCGCCTCGTCAATTTGCAGGAAGTGCTTCATTCGCTCGATGTCTTTCGTAAACTGACCGGCATACGTCTCGAAGATATCTACAACCTGATGCTGGCGAAGGGCTGGACGCTCGGGTCGGCGCAGGGTTTGATGTTCATGCACGGGGTGATCCGTTTGTACCACGGATCGACGACGAAGCTCCTTTCGCGGCATTGGTTGGAGTCGAAACCGGACATGGTTGTTTCGCTGGTTCCCAACTTTAACCGCACCATGTACGACGGCCTGCGCGCGGCGCTGCCAGACGTGCCTTATGTGACCATCCTGACCGATTTCGCCGATTATCCGCCGCACTTCTGGATGGAGAAGCAGGACCAATATTTCATATGCGGCACGACCAGGGCAGTGGAGCAGGCGCGCGCGCTGGGACACAAAGACGACCATATTTTCCGCACCTCCGGCATGATTCTGAGGCCCGGTTTTTATCAACCCGTCACTGTAGATCGCGCAGCCGAACGGGCGCGTCTCGGCCTCGATCCGGAGAAGGCGACAGGACTCGTCTTATTCGGCGGACAAGGGTCGAAGGTGATGCTCGAGATCGACCGGCTTCTCGACGAGACGCAATTAATTTTCATCTGCGGAAAAAATACCTCGCTGGCCTCTAAGCTCCGTGCGCGCAAATCGAGCGCCAGGCGGTTCATCGAAGGCTTCACTTCCGAAATCCCTTACTACATGCACCTGTCCGATTTTTTTATCGGCAAGCCGGGCCCCGGCAGCATCTCCGAAGCGGTCGCCATGAAGCTGCCGGTGATCGTCGAACGCAATCTGTGGACCTTGCCGCAGGAGCGTTACAATGCCGATTGGGTTCTCGAACAGGGCGCGGGACTGGTGCTTCCAAACTTCGACCATATCAAAGAAGCGGTGCACCGCATGCTGGACTCGCTGGATGAGTATCGCGCCAACGTGGCGAAAATCGAAAATCGTGCGGTGTTCGAAATTGTCGACATTTTAGCCTCGCTATGAAACTGCTGCTCATTGGTGCCTTGATCGCCGTTTCTGCTGGCGCGCAGCCGGAAAAAGTGGTCTTTGATACCGATTGCGCGCACTTCAACGACGACGGCGCGGCGCTGGTCATGCTGCTGCATCGGCCACAGCAGGTCCAGATTGAGGGCATCACGGTCGTACCTGGCAATTTCTGGCCGTCCACCGGCTCCGAGTATATGCGGCATATTTTAAAGCTGATGCATCGTTCGGATGTGCCGCTGTATTTCGGCGCGCAGGCGCCTTTAGTACACACCCGCGCGATGGTCAAGAAAGAGACGGGAATCGAATATTCGGGCGCATTTTCGACCGATCCACCGAAGTACTCCGGCCCAACGATGGCGGTCGATTTTCTGATAAAAACCATCGAAACATCTCCCGGCAAGGTCACTGTACTAGCCCTCGGCCCGATGACCAACATCGCCATCGCACTGAGGATGCGGCCGGATCTGCAATCGAAGATCGGACGGATTGTTTTTATGGGCGGGAAGTTGAACGGCAAAGAATTCAATTTCTGGTTCGATCCGGAGGCGGCACAGATCGTCCTGCGTTCCTCGATTGCCCAAAAAGTAATGTTCGGGCTCGATATTTGCGACCATGCGCCGATCGACAAAGCGCATGCGGATCAGATCACGGCCAAGACTCCGATCGCGGATTTATATCGCGAGGACCGGGTGAAAAATCCATCTCCCTACGTTTGGGACACGCTCGCCGCAGCGTATCTTCTTGACCCGAAGTTTGTCACGAAACGGGAGACGGATTTTCTGGACGTCGATACCGTGTTCGGCAAGAACTATGGCTCGGTGATGCCGCTGGACCGGTCGCTTGCGCCCGACGCGACGCCGGTAGAAGTCATGCTCGACCTGGATTTCGAGCGCTTCTTCGCGCTATTTAAATCCCTGATCCACTAACTGATACACTGGAAGTTGGCTGCCGTCATTGTGCTGGCAGCACTCGTACTGGCTCAGTCGAGTGGCAGCGGTCCGTACTACACCGCCGACAGCATCGCCAATTCCGCCGCCAATGTCACGGGGCTCTACGCTCCGAATACCTTCGTCACGATTTACGGGGAGAACCTCGCCTATACGACGCGCGCTCTCGCGGCTTCGGATATTTCGGGAGACATGCTACCGACGGTCCTGGGCTCGACCGGCGTGCGGGTGCTGATCAACAACATCCCGGCCGACATTTATTACGTCTCGCCGACCCAGGTCAACCTGTTGATCCCAACGTCGCTGATTCCCGGTCCGGTGATGATCCAACTGGTGGTCGACGGCCTGGCTGGTCCGGCGATTCCAATCATGTTGCAAAGCGCGGCTCCGAGCCTGTTCCAGTTGGACGCGACCACGGTGCTGGCCGTGCATCTGAACGGTTCGACGATCACCGCCGCATCCCCCGCGCAGTCCGGCGAGGTGGTCGTGCTGTTCGCGTCCGGACTGGGGCCGACGAATCCGGCGGCGATTCCCAATCAAATCCCACAGCAGGCCGCAAGCGTCACACCGATGAGCAGTTTCGCGATGCTCATGAACGGAGCCCCGGTGAATCCTCAGCAGATTCTCTATGCCGGAGTTGTTCCCACGTTCGCCGGACTATTTCAGATCAATGTGCAACTGCCCGCGAATACGCCGTCCAACCCGCAGATCCAAATCGGATATGCAGGCATTCTGAGCCCGGCGGGGCGTGTGCTGTCGGTGCAATAAGGACCAGCGATTGATAAATCCCCTCCATCACTTCCAGCCCCATGCGTCAGAGTCTGTGTGAAAACCCGGAAGAAACCGCTCCTTTTAGTCGCGGCTCAGTATCTGCTTCTGTGGAATCAAGGGGATGCTACCGAGCCGCGACCGCAGGGAGCGGTTTCTTCCGGGTTTTCACACAGACTCGTCAGCTTGGGGCTTGCACGGGAAATCGCGATAACCCCAGGCTGACGCATGGGGCTGAACGCGCTCACATCCCAAACGAGTGCCCTAAAAGCGCAGTTTCCCCGCGAACTCAAAATCCCTCGGATTCCCGGCGCTGGTGATGGTGGCGAATGCGGCGCTGCCGAAGGAGCCGTTGGGGTCGTTGAGCGGCGGCGTGTTGGTGACGTTGAAGACTTCGGCGCGGAATTCGAAGCCCACGCGCTCCGTGATGCGGAACAGTTTACGGATCATCAAATCGGCGTCCTGCAAGCCAGGGCCCCGCACGGGGTTTCGCGAGCTGTTGCCGAGCGCATACGTTCCGGCGGCCGTGAAAGCCGTTTTGTCGAACCATTCCGAGGCGCTTCGTCCGGCGAAGACGTTGGGATTGGCGATGCGATTCGGGCGCTGCACGGCGTAGCCGAAAGCCGACAGACTGTTGGTGGCCTGGGTGACGGGCACGGCGTCGCCGGCCTGCACACGCACGATGCCGGCGATTTCCCAGCCGGAGACTTTCCACACGCGAGGGATCTGATAGACCCAGGCGCCGGTAAAGACGCGAGGGATGTCGCCGCTCGATACGTCGCGCTCCAGCTTGCGGTTATTGGCGTCGGCCGCTCCGATGGTGGTGAGGGTCGGGCCGGTAAATAGGGTCTGGGAAAAATACGTGGACGCGTCGTCAATCAGCTTCGAGAAGGTGTAGGCGAAGGTGAACGTTAATCCGCGGGCGAGGCGCTTTTCGAGTTTCATTTGCGCCGCGTCGTACTCGGAGTCGGCGACGTTGTCGCGATAGAGCGCCACCGTAGTGAAACGGGGAAACGCGCGCAGCAACTGCTGCTGGGCGATGGTCGGCTGGCCGAGCGATGAAGACGCTGGGATCTGGCCGTAGTAGGGATTCGGAACTTTTACGGTCAGGGCCGAACCCAGGGCCAGATCGGCGACCGGGACCTGATTCAGGTTCGATTCGGGCAGGCCGAGGTGCGTATTCTTCGAGCCGAGGTAGCCGACCTCCAGGTTCAAGTCCTTTCCGAACGTCTTCTGAATGGTGAAATTCCACTGCTGCGAATTTCCCGATCCCACCGTGCGCTGCGCGCCGAACACGCCCTGCCCGAGGCCGGAGTTGGGATTCGGAGCGGTGACGACGACCGTGGGGCCGCTGGATAGAAGGAACGCGGGGTTGATGTTGTCCTGCGACTGCTGGCCCAGCGTCTGCACGAACGGAAATTGAGGAGTCGTGAATGGCGTGGTGATGCCGGTCTGCTCGAACCACACCATGCCATAGCCGGACCGGATCACCAGCGAATCGCTCAGGCGGTAGGCGAGCCCCAGGCGAGGTCCGAAATCGCAGCATTCCAGGTTGCGGGCGGTATGAGGGAAGTCGAGCTGCTGCGTGTTGAGATTGAAAACGGCGGTGTGATCGTGCACTTCGGTGGAAGGAAAATTCAAGGTGTAGCGCGTACCGACGGTGAGAGTGAGGCGGTTCGATACTTTCCAATCGTCGGCCACGAAGAATTCGGCGATGTGGGCGCGTTCCTCAATGGACTGGTTCTGGATGTCGATGCTGAAGGCGTTGACCTGGCCCAACAGCAGAGACGCCAGCGCATTGCCGCCCGCCGCCGCGGATGAGTTCGTACCCGTGGTGGTGAAAGCGTACGAACCCGTGGGATTCGACGGATTGATAATATCGAGCGCCTCGCGGCGGATATCGGTGCCGAACTTGATAGTGTGGCGTCCCTTGACGATGGAAAAGGTGTCGAGGTATTCGGTCACCGAAGTATTGAAATTTTCGCTCGCGGCGGTGGTGGGGCCGATCTGCTGGAAACCCGTTACGGTGAAGATCGGCAGCGTGGAAGGAAACGTACTGACCGGCGCTCCGGGGACGGTGATGCCTCCGTTCTGCAACGAACTCTGATCGACCTCCCGCCGGGTGAAGCCGAAGCGCGCCTGGTTCAGCATGCTGGGCGAGACGGTCCAATCGTACTCCGAGGCGATGCCGTCGCCGCGCGTGATGGCGTGGCCGATGACGCCGGAGGTGAGGCTGCCGCTGCCGTCGGGAAGAAATGTCACCGGGTTGTCGTCGTCGCGCAGATAGGAATAGCGGGCGAACACGCGGTGCTTGTCGTTGAAGATGTGATCGATGCGGCCGTCAAACTGGTCCTGATTATCGGGTTCGGTCGCGGTGCGGGTGTAGTTGTTCGCGCCGGAGGCATTGGGCAACGGGTAATGTTGCAGCACCTGTAGAGCGATTGGGTCGAAGCGGCTGATGGGGATGGTGTTGTTGGCGAAGGGCACGCGGGGCGACGTGGCGGGATCGTAAATGGCGGCTGCGAAAACGCCGGAGCGCTGGGCCAGGGTCGGGACCACGCTTTGGCGTGTGATGCCGGTTCGAAGGCGCGTGCCCTGCCAGTCGGCGAAGAAGAACGTCTTGTTTTTCCAGATGGGTCCGCCGACAGTGAATCCGTATTGATTGCGCCGGAATTCGGGCTTGGGCCCGGCGGGCGCGAAGTAGTTGCGGGCGTTCAGATCCTCGTTGCGGAGGAACTCGAACAGCGTGCCATGCAACTGATTGCCGCCCGATTTTCCAATCACCATGACCGTGCCGCCGTTGGATCTGCCATACTCCGGCGAATAGGAACTGATGTTGAGCTTGAACTCCTCCATCGCGTCGATGATGGGATAAAACGCTACTTGCCCGGGCTCCGGTTGTAACACGCTGACGCCGTCATAGAGGTACTCGTTGGTGCGGGGACGGCTGCCGTTTATGCGTGGCAGCAGCGATCCTCCTCCGGGCAAGGCTACGCCCGGGGAAAGCGCGACCAGCGGAATGAAGTTGCGTCCATCGAGCGGAAGCGTCTCGATTTCCTGCTGGCTGACATGGTAGCCGACGGAACCACTGGCGGCTTCGAGCAAGGGAGCTTCGGCTTCGACGTTGACGGACTGGGTCGGCTGGCCGATGGCGAGCTTGACGTCCAACTCCGTCTGGTCGCCGATTCGAAGCACAATTCCGGTTTGCTGGTAGCGCTGGAACCCGGGCTGTTCCACCGTCAGAACGAATCTTCCGGCGGGCAACCCCAGGAGGTGGTATTCGCCGTGACTATCGGAGGTAGCCTCAAACCGGGCGGCGGTGGACTGCTCTTCGGCCGTCACTTTGGCCCTTGCCACGGCCAGGCTTGAAGGATCGTGAATGGTTCCGAACAGTTCGGCTTTCCCGGCCTGGCCGAAGCAGGGAAGGGAAGCGGTCATCAGGAGGGACAGCAGGGATAGGATTCGCATGTCTGGTAACAAGAACAGTGTAAGGTATGAGGGACATGCTCGACTTGGGCCGGAGCGCGCGGGCGAGTGTTCTTATTGCATAAATCTGAGTTACACTCAAAACAGGAATGAATATGCGTGTAATTCCGGTTCTGCTGATGGCGGCGGTTGTGGTCTTCGCGCAGGATGCCCTGCCAGTCGCGACTCCCTCTGCTGACGCCAAGCCCGTGGGTAAAGCATTTCAGGTCGAGCCCGGCACGCACATTCCGCTCAGCCTGATTAATTCCGTCAGCACCAAGCACGCCGCTGCAGGCGATCGGGTGTATCTCGAAACCGTTTTTCCGATTCTTTCCGGTGGTCGAATCGTGATTCCTCCAGGCAGCTACGTGATGGGCACCATCACCAACGTCGTGCGTCCGGGCAAAGTGAAAGGCCGCGGCGAATTTTATCTTCGCTTCGATTCCCTCACGCTTCCCAATGGAGTGACCCGCGATTTTCGAGCCCGCGTTTCGCAGCTCGACGGCCGGGCCAGCGAGGAACTGGACCGCAACGAAGGCGCGATCCGCAGTGAAGGAAATAAATCGGGCGATGTGCGCACCATCGGCGAAACGGCTGCCGCCGGAGCCAGCATCGGCGCGCTGGCCGGTAGCGCCGCGGGCGCGGCTGGAATGGGAGCGGGCATCGGCGCCGCCGCCGGAGCCGCCGCCGGACTCGTCGGAGTTATGTTCACCCGCGGACCCGAAGCGGTGCTGGCCAAGGGCACCACCATCGAAATGATGCTTGACCGCACGGTGACTTTCGAAGAGACCGAGCTCGATTTTTCGAATGCCCCGGGTCGCCGCGTGAGCACCAATGACGGCCAAGGTCCTCTGCCCAGCCAGAAGACGCCGGCCGTCCGACGGTTTCCTTAAACCGCTCCCTGTGGTCGCGGCTCGGTTGAATGCCTGAGTTACAGCCAGTCTGCACTGTGTTAGAGTGCACCTGTGGATCGTTCTAACCTGTCCAAAAAGGCGCACGGCGGTACGGCTGGTACGGTACCTTTTTTCTCGCTGTTCGGAACGCCTCTCCGGCTGCATTTCAGCTTCATCCTGCTGGTGACGGTGGTAATTGTGAAGGACCTGGCCGGGCACCAGACCACCTCCACGTACACCTGGTTCCTGCTGGCGATGCTGGCCAGCGTGCTGCTGCATGAGGTAGCGCACGCCCTGGTGGCCAATCGCCTGAAGGTGCGGACGCTCGAAGTGGTCATGTTCCCCATCGGCGGACTGCCGCGTATGGAGCGAACGCTGACGCCGGGCGAGGAGATCTGGATTTCCATTTCCGGCCCTCTGGTCAATGCGCTGATCGCGGCAGGGTTGTTCATGTATCTGGCGAACTCGCACCAGTCCACGCCTTTTCCGAAGCCGGCCGACCTGATGCAGCCGAATGACGTGAATCTGCTGGGCTTAATCGCCTTCGGCAATCTTCTGCTGGTGGGGATGAACCTGCTGCCCGCCTTTCCCATGGACGGCGGAAGAATTCTGCGCGCTCTGCTTTCTTATATCAGGCCCGAGGACGAAGCCACGCGCATCGCCGCGTGGATGGGACGGATGTTGGCGATTTCGATGGGCCTCTACGGGCTGTGGGCTTCGCAGTACATGCTGGTGTTTTTCGCGATGTTCGTCTTCCTGGGGGCTGTCATGGAGTTCGCCGCCGCAACGGGCCGCTCTCTGACACGCGGCATTCCGGTGCGCGTTGCGATGATGACGGAGTTTCACACCTTGGAGCACGGCAAGACCATCCGCGACGCCGCGAACATGCTGCTGGCGACGTCGCAGCAGGATTTCCCGATCGTGCATGGCGACCAGGTGGTCGGACTGTTGGGCCGCAATCTATTATTGAAAGCGCTGGCCGCGGAGGGTCCGGACGCGTACGTAGCAGGCGTGATGGATCGCGATTTTCTGTCCATCGAGCCGGAGAACGATCTGGCCGAAGTGCTGCCGCTGATGGCGCAGGCGGGCCGGTGCGCGCTGGTGATGGATGGCGAGAAATTGGTCGGTTTGTTGACGACGGAAAATTTGTCGGAGTTTCTGTTGTTGCGGCGGTTCGGGATGGAACCTGCATCTTAAGAAAGAAGTAGCCAGAAGCCAGGAGCCGGTAGCCAGGAGAAAAACTCCCGAGGGGAGGCCCTCGAACCGGCCCAGCGATAAAATACTGACGTGTTCATGCGGCTCTTATTGGCTCTTTGTGTTTTAGCGGGTTCCTCCTTTGCGTGCACGTGCATAGAACTGCCCGCCAAACAGGCCAAGCGAGGAAGTGAGGTTGTGTTCCGTGGCACGGTTGTAGCTTTGCGTGATTCCGGCGCAGGGGAGCGCATCGCTGTCTTTCGTGTTAGTCGCGTTTGGAAAGGCCAAGTGACAGAGACGTTTGAGATGCCGATCTTCCGAATAGGCTGCGGCATCGGTTTTCAAATGAACGTCGACGTTAACTCGGAGTTTTTGATTTTTGTTGGGAGGCTCGCCCCAGCGGACAACTTTTACGTTCCCCGTGGTTGTAATACAAACCTTACCAATAACGCAGAGCGGCAGCTGCAAGAGCTGGGTCGAGGGCGAAGCCCAAGGTCAAGGTAGCTGCTACCGGAAAGCACTCTACTTGCGTTGGACCTCCCTTATGCGAGACACTAACAAGTTTTCCCGGGTGAATTTCCTTCATGAGGATGAGAATTCTTTATCACGATCATTGTTTCGATGGCGCGGCCTCGGCGGCGTTTTTCAGCCGCTTCATCGAAGCGAAGTTCCATCCCGGGGCGGAGTTCGTCTATACCGGTCTGGCCCACAAGGCCTCGCAATTATTTGAGCCTGGATTATTCGACGGCGATGAAAACGCCATTGTCGATTTCAAATACTCCACCGATCCCCGGCTCACCTGGTGGTTCGATCATCATCAGAGCGCGTTCCTGACACCCGAGGATGCCGAACATTTTCGCCGCGACACCACCGGGCGGAAAATGTACGATCCGAGCTTCAAATCCTGCACCAAATACATCGCCACCGTCGCCCGCGACCGTTTTGGCTTCGACGCTCCGGATCTGGAAGATCTCGTGAAGTGGGCCGACATCGTCGACGGCGCGCAGTATGCCGACGCGCAGGAAGCCACCGATCTGGGCTCGCCCGCAACCCAGCTCACGCTGGTCATCGAAGGCTCAAACGGCTCAGACACCGTGCAGAAGATCATCCGCAAAATGCGCCACTGCACCCTGGAACAAATCGCCGGCGATCCGGAAATCAAGGCGATTTATCAGCCTTTATATGAGCGGCATTTGCGCTCCATCGAAGTGATTCGCGAAAAATCCACCTGCCAGGGCGGCGTAGTGTTCTTCGACCTGGTGGGCGACGGCATCGAGGGATATAACAAATTCATTCCATATTATTTGTTTCCCGAATCCGTCTACACGGTTTCCGTGAGTACGTCCAGCTTCCGCACCAAAGTCAGCGTCGGATCGAACCCCTGGGTGAAGGAGCCGCTCAAATACAACTTGGCCTCGATCTGCGAGCGCTACGGCGGCGGAGGCCATTCGAAAGTGGGCGCCATCAGCTTCGAAATCGGAGCGGTGGAGCGGGCGCGCAAAGCGGCTCACGAAATCGCGGCGGAGCTTCGCAGTTAGGGTTTCCCTAGCGAACACAGCGGATCCCCGATCACCACGTTCTGCCAACTCAGCGACCTGATCGACAAATAAAAACTCTCTGCCAGGTTGCGCCCGTTGTAATACGCCGGCAACAGCAAATCCGGCCGAGGTGTCTGCCCCAGGTACGGCTCATACACGTGTCCCGACGCGCCCGTCGCGCCCTCGAACAGATAATCCGCGGTCATGGTCTGCGGGCTGCCCGCGAACGCCCCTGGGCCACTCCAGCCCTTCCCGATTTCCCAGGAATCGGGCGGCTTCCTGAACGTCCGCGCATTGGTGGAGACGAACTCGGTGACGATGGCCCCCGGCAGCCAGTGGAAGCCGAGAAATCGGCGGTGACGGTTGGTGTCGTTCGACCCCCAGCCGGCATAGGCGATCACGTCGGTCAGGTCGTACAGCACCTTGGTCGTCGTGTCGAGCACCACTCGATCCTTGGGCAGGAAAACCGCCGCGCTGTGCAACCACTCATCGGCGCCGGCCTCGCCGGAGTCTTTTTCGTCGATCACAAATTTCCCTACGTTTCGAGCCTTCAGCGACCGGTCGATCATCCCCTTCACGCCATCGAAATCGTAAGCGGCAAGGCGCGTCACCAGGTACATGGGGAACTGGGGATGCCCGAACGCCGCGTCTTTCTTGCCGAAAAACGGATTTGGAATGGACCCGCGAATCACGTGCGGCGTGCCGCGCTTCATATCCAGATAAAGCAGCGTCAATTCGCTATCCACCGCCGCCGCGTCGCCGTCCATGTTCGCCGTGCCCCTGATTTTTAGAGGCGCGCCCACCGTGGTGACGATGTACAGCACCCGGTCCACCAGGCCGCCGCGTCTCAGGAACGCGGCGATGGGCGTGGCAATCTGCCGATTGTAGACGTCTCGCGAAATTTCCTCGTCCTCGGTCGTGCGGATGTGGCAGATGTTGGTTTCGGGGATGGAGCGCCGCCGCGCGTAGTAATCGCCGATGCTGCGCGAGAGCGGTGAAGCGTCGTTGACCACCACCAGAACGCTGTGCCCGTCGCTTTGAGCAAACCATGCCGAGGCCAGCGACGAACCGAGCATAAGAACTGCAATGGAGCGAAGCGTGAGCATGCGACCGTTCAAAACCGCTAAACTCAAAGATATCCCGTTGAGGGTCGTACATGGACCTCGATCAGCTCCACACATTCCTGGAAATCGTACGCCTGAAAAGTTTTTCGAAGGCGGCGCAGTCGTGCTTCCGCACGCAGCCGGCGGTAAGCGCGCAGGTGCGCCAGTTGGAGCAGGAGCTGAACGCATCTTTATTCGAGCGGCTCGGAACGAAGATCGCGCTCACCGCCGCTGGGCGCATCTTCGCCGATTACGCCGAACAGATCCTCGAACTGCGCCGGCGCGCGCAGAACCAGATCAACGAACTGGAGCGCGTCCCGCGCGGAGAACTGGTCATCGCGGCCAACGAAGCGACGTGCATTTACGTCCTACCGCGGGTGTTCAGCGAGTATAAAAAACGTTTTCCCAACGTGCAGATCCTGGTCGACCGGTCGTTCGGCTCTCGCGTGGTGGACGCGGTGGTCGATAATCAGGCCGATTTCGGCATCGTTCAGCTTCCGGTGAAGGAGAAGCGATTACAGGTGGCCAAGATCCATGCGGATGAGATTAAAGTGATCGTGCCAGCCAAACATCCTTTAGCCGGAAAAGCGCAGGTCTTTCCGCAGGACCTGAAGGAACTGCCGTTGCTGCTGCCCAAGACCGGAACCACCCGCAGCCGCATCTCGGCGTGGCTCGATCCGGTGGAAGAAGATTTGCGGATTTCGATGGAGCTCGACTCCACCGAGATGATCAAACGCTTCGTGCTGGCAGGCCTGGGAGTCGGCTTCAGCGCCGGTGCGCATTGCCGCGAAGAAGTGCGTACGGGCACGCTGGCCGCGATGTCGCTGGGACCCGACCCCATGTTCCGCCAGATTGGATTAATCTATAGGAAGGACAAGGCGCTCTCGAAAGCCGCGTTGGGTTTTATTGAAGTCACCCTGCAATACGCGGCGATCGAAGGGACCAGGGCAGTGGTCCGCATGACGGACCGCGGCGAGCGGAAGCCTCTGCCGGCGGAGGGCTGATGTATGCAACGCGTAACCGTGAAGACCTCGACGATCTTCATCGCCAAAGGCGGAAAGACGCACGTGTATCGATCGGTGAGCGAAGTTCCGCCGCGCCTGCGCAAGGAACTGGAAGAGTCCACCAATAGCTTCAATTCGGCGACGATTCTGATCGCCGACCGCCGCGGCCGCGAAGAAATCCTGCGCGCGTTAAACGGCCTGCCATCCGGATTGCGAACGCGTCTGGCATCGTCGCTCGCGTCAAAACCCATCCCCACGCCGACGTTCCGCACGCTAGCGACGAAGAGTCCGACGGTGGCTTTCCTAAAGCGCAACTGGGCGGAAATCCTGCTACCGGGAGCGGTCGGGTTGATTGTCTGGCTGGCGTTTAATTATCGATGACAATTACAGTTGATATCAGTCCCGAGGTGGAAGCCGAGCTGGCGCGCAGAGCGGCGGCTCGCGGAGTCGATGTGCCGGCGTTTGTCGCGACGCTGATCGAAGAGGCTGCGCAACCGGTTCGCCCGAAGTGCCAGCGGCCCGAGGGTCGAAAGAGCCTGGCGCAGTTGTTCGCTGAGTCGCCCCTTGCCGGACTGGATCTCGATTTCAGCCGCGACAGACGATAGGTTCGGAAAGAATGTGAGCTCAGAACCGTCGGCGTTACTCGAGGCAGGTGCCGAAATACTGTATGGATTCATGCGCACCCATGGGTTCGAATTTGCGCCGAACGCGGCCGGCGTTGGCAGCGGCGGTGCGTTCGCTTCCGGTGAATTTTCGCGGGGCGATCGGACATTGGAGTTGCACTTCAGGCATTCATTGGGACTCGTCACCTACCGGGTTGGAAGTCTTGAGCTCTCCCACGAGGATTACATGTGGTCAGTCCTGGGTCGGCGATGGGCGACTCGGTATCCCGGGTTCTCGAATGAGCCCCTGGATGGCTTTCGACATCTTCTCGCGGACCTGCAGGAGCATGGCTGCGATTTTCTCGTCGGGTCTGATGCGGATTTCGCCCGACATCTTGGTCACGCAGAATCGCTGAAGAAGTCCGTTGCCACGCTGCCTTGAGTTGACAGCCCACCGCTTTCCCATTGGACTGTCAATCTATTTCAACGTAGGTTCCGGGCCCCGCTGCGTTCACTGCATCAACGACTCGCTGAACCTGAGGACGAAGCTGAGGCCATTGCTGCTGCCCTAGAACTACAATCGCGATTTTGCGCGCCGCGAGGTTCTGCTGATAGCGGATGTTCTTGTCTGTTGTCAGCAGCAGATCGAATCCGGCTTCCTCCGCCACAGCCAGCAAATCGCCGTTCCTAAGCTTGTCCCAGCCTTGCTGTGCCGCCGTGCGCACAGTGTGTCCCTGGAGAAAGGAACGAATCGGAACCGGCGTTGCCTGATCGAAAATGATTCGCATTTACGGCGCGTACGCGGGTTCCTTATCGAGACTGCGGACGGCGAACTCGATCACGGCCTTCACCTGCTCCCGGTCCAGCCCGTCGAACCACTCCATGATGTCGTCAATATTTGCCCCGGCTTCCAGATTTTCGAAGATCGCGGAAACAGGCATGCGCGTACTCTTCAACACCCACGCGCCGCTCATCTTGCCTGGGACGCTTTCTACTGCCGGACATTGTGCCCAATCGAGTGCCATATCATTTTCATCCTATCAGCGATTGACTTCCTGATCGAAAAAGCGTTACGTTAACCCCTAGCGCGAAGGGCGCATCCAGTCCGCGGAAAGGGCCGTGCCCACCTTCCTTCGTTCGATTGGTTTTCGAACATTTCTTTCAGCCTGATCAGGGCGGACTCCAGGCGCATATGAAAGGAACGTTCCCATGAACATAAAACCTCTTCCCGCTCGCCCCAATCTGGAGCAGTACCGCAAGCAAGCCAAGGAGCTCGTGAAGAAGACTGGAACCAAGCTCGCCGATGCGCAATTGACCCTCGCCCGCGAACACGGCTTTGACAGTTGGCCGAAATTCGCGAAACACATCAAAGCCCTGACCCGCAAAAGCTCGCCCATCTCGCAATTCGAAGAGGCGGCCGAAGCCATCATCAATGGCGACGCCGCCACGCTCACGCGCCTCCTCGGAGAAAATCCGGACTTGATCCGAGCCCGGTCGACGCGTGTGCACCGCGCGACGCTTCTGCACTACATCGCGGCCAACGGCTTCGAAGACTACCGCCAGAAAACTCCCGCCAACGCAGTGGACATCGCGAGAATCCTGCTCGACGCCGGATCCGAAGTCGACGCGATCTCGGACAGCTACGGCAAGGACACGACCCTCGTCCTGGTCGCAACCAGCATTCATCCCAAACGCGCCGGCGTACAGATCGCTCTGCTCGAACTCCTTCTTGACCGCGGCGCCGCCCCCGACGGCGTGAACGCCTGCCTGGGCAATGGACGCCCCGAAGCCGCCGAATTTCTGGCCCAGCACGGCGCGCCTCTCGATCTGGAAGCCGCCGCAGGCCTTGGTCGTCTCGACCTGGTTCAAAAACTCCTTAACGAAGCGACGCCAGTGCAAATCAACCGCGGTCTCTGGTGGGCCTCCGAATACGGCCGCAACACGGTAGTCGATTTCCTGCTCGACCATAGCGCCGACATCCGCGCCGGCGAGAACACCGGACAAACAGCCCTGCACTGGGCCATCGTCGGCGGACAACTGGAAACCGTGAAGCTTCTTCTGAAGCGCGGCGCGTCGCTCGAAGCCAGGAATCAGTACGGCGGAACCGCCCTCGGCCAGGCGCACTGGTGCTTAGCCAACGCCGATTCCGGCTTCGACTACGCTCCCATCGTGAAACTGCTCGTCGACGCCGGTGCAATGTAAGCCCCATGCATAAGAGTCTGCGCCAAAACCAGGAAGAAACCGCTCCTTTTAGTCGCGGCTCAGTATCTGCTTCTGTGGAATCAACGGGATGCTACTGAGCCGCACCACGGACTTTTCACACAGACTCGTAAGCATGGGGTCATTTCCAAGCCCGCACAACCCCAAGCTGACGCATGGGGCTGGCCATTCCACGTTGCACAGGAAGTTCACGTTCCCGCCTGCCGTTCCGATAAGCAAGGCATGGAACGTCGTAAAGAGCCGCGGCTGAAGACGAATCAAGCTGTGATGGTGACTCCCATCGGCATGATCGGGATGCCTCCCGTGCCCGGCCGCGTCCTCGATATATCCGGCAGCGGGCTGCGGCTGATTCTGCCGAACCCTGTGCCCTGCGGATCGCCCATCAAGATCGAAACCCGGCACATGGCAATCGTCGGCGAGGTCTGCCGTTGTGAACGGGATAAACGCGTCTACGTCGTCGGCCTGATGGTGCTGCACGCGGCCACTGTTGCCGACAAGCCCGCTCGCGCAATAATGGGAGTGTGAAAAGAGTCGCAATCTTTGGCGGTGGTGGACAACTGGGCGTCGAATTGAAAGCGGTTTTTACCGCCCGCAAGTATGAGGTGGCGTGTTTTGAGCGCACCAAGGTCGATATCACCGACCCCGCGCAGGTGGAACATGCGTTGGCCCAATACGACCCCGCCATCGTGCTGAACGCCGCCGCCTACAACCAGGTGGACGTCGCAGAGAAAGAGCCACTGGCGGCGTTAACCGTGAACGGCCTCGCCGTGCGCAACCTGGCCATCGCCTGCCGCCAGATCGACGCGCAGTTGGTGCATTTCTCCACCGATTACGTGTTTGACGGTCTCGCCGGCCGCGCCTATCGCGAAGAGGATCCCACCCGGCCGCTGGGCGCGTACGCCGTCTCCAAACTCGTGGGCGAACTCTATGCGCGCGCCTATCTCGACAAGGCGCTGGTGATTCGCACTTCGGGCGTCTACGGTCCCGGCGGCCTCGATACCGCGCGCGGAAATTTTGTCGAAATGATGCTGCGCCTCGCCGCGAAAAATTCGCCCATCAAAGTGGTGGAGGATCACGTTGCCTCACCCACCTTCGCGCCCGCCCTCGCCGAACGTACCGCGCAACTGGTGGAACAAGGCATCGACGGCATCATCCACCTGGGCGGAGGCGCGCCCATCTCCTGGTTCGATTGGGCGGTCAAAATTTTCAAAGCCGCCAACGTGAATCCTCCCGTCAAGCCGACCAATGAGCGCGAGTTCCGCACCGCGGCCCGGCGCCCGAAATATTCAGCCCTGTCGAACGCAAAATCGGAAGCCCTGGGCATCGCGCCCATGCCGACGCTGGACGAAGCGATCCGCCTATACATGGAAGCGCGCGCCAAAAAAGTAGCGCCGGTGTCGGTTTGATCGTGGCTACGACTTTCTTCCAGCGCCTCCGCCTCACGCTCGAAATGATCAAGTTCGAGCACTCCATCTTCGCGCTCCCCTTCGCGCTTACCGGAGCCCTGCTCGCCTGGCGCGACGCCGATTTCGCACAGCAGGGCCTGCTCTACCGCCTCGCCTGGATCGTCGTCTCGATGGTCGCCGCGCGATCGGTGGCGATGGCGTTCAATCGCGTCCTCGACGCCGATATCGACGCGAAAAATCCGCGCACCGCGTCGCGCCATCTGCCGGCCGGTCTCATCACCTTGCCGTTTGCCTGGGCCTTCATCGTCTTCTGGTGCCTGGTCTTCATTTTCGCGGCCAGCAAACTGAATCCCCTCTGCCAGCTCCTCGCGCCCGTCGCGCTCGCCATCGTGATGTTTTATTCCTTCACCAAGCGATTCACCCCGTTCTCCCACCTCGTGCTCGGCTTCTGTCTCGGCATCGCTCCTTCGGCCGCCTGGATCGCCATGCGAGGCTCGCTCGACCCGCGCATTCTATGGCTCACCGCCGCCGTCACCCTTTGGACCGCCGGCTTCGACATGATCTACGCCTGTCAGGATTATGCCTTCGACGTCCACAGCGGCCTGCATAGCGTCCCGCAGCGATTCGGGATCCCGGGCGCGCTGTGGATAGCTCGCGCGATGCACGTGGGAATGCTCGCCTGCCTGATAGTGCTGGTCCGCGTCTTCGCGCTCGGCCCCATCGCCATGGTCGGCATCGCGGCGGTCGCGGCATTGCTTCTCTGGGAGCACCGCCTGGTGAAGGCAGACGACCTTTCCCGCATCGACGCCGCGTTCTTCACCATGAACGGCTACGTCAGCGTGATATTCTTTCTATTTTGGGCTACTGATATATACCTTAAATGAAACCAGTCTTTGACGACCCTCGCCTGATCCCGATTGCCGACAAAGTCGCCGCCGGTGCACGCCTCGATTTTAGCGACGGCGTGACCCTCTACCGCTCGCCCGATATTCTGGGCGTCGGCTGGATGGCGAACCTCGTCCGCGAGCGCCTGCACGGCGACAAAACGTACTTCAACGTTAACCGCCACATCAATCCGACCGATGTCTGTGTCGCCAGTTGCCGCTTGTGTGCCTTCGGCAAACGCGCCAAGGACCCGACGGCCTACACCATGTCTCTCGAACAGGTGTGGGAACGCGCGGGCCACGGCGTCAGCGAAGCGGTGACTGAATTTCACATCGTCGGCGGCCTGCATCCCGAATTGACGCTCGACTGGTATTGCCAGATGCTGCGTGGCTTGAAAGAGCGTTATCCGCAGGTCCATCTGAAAGCTTTCACCATGGTCGAGATTGGATTCCTGGCCAACCGCGCGAAAATCAGCATTCGCGAAACCCTTGAGAAGCTGCGCGACGCAGGCATGGATTCGATGCCCGGAGGCGGGGCGGAAATCTTCTCCGAACGCGTTCGCCGCATCATCTGCGACCACAAAATCACCGGGGACCAGTGGCTGGATGTCGCCCGCACCGCCCATAAAATGGGACTACATTCGAACTGCACGATGCTCTACGGCCACGTGGAAACCGAAGAGGACCGAGTCGATCACTTAATCAAATTGCGGTCATTGCAGGACGAAACAAAAGGTTTCGTCACCTTCATCCCTCTGGCGTTTCACCCCGAAAACACGGCGCTCGAGCACATCGGGAAAACCACCGGCTTCGACGACATCCGCGAAATCGCCGTCTCGCGCCTGATGCTAGATAACATTCTCCATGTGAAGGCCTACTGGATTATGATGACGCCGCGCATCGCGCAAATCGCCCAGCGCTTCGGCGCCGACGATATCGACGGCACTGTGATTGAGGAAAAAATCTATCACGACGCCGGAGCCACCACCAGCCAGGACCTGCGCCGCGGCGATCTGCTGCGCCTGATCCGCGAAGCGGGCCGCGAGCCTCTGGAGCGTGACACGCTTTATCGTCCTGTCGAGCGCACCGAAAACGTCTTCACCGTCCTGGTCTAGTAAGCTGTCCCAGTCATACGCGTCTGTCCGCTCCCTGACGGTCGCGGTTCCCTTGAACCGCCATGCGTGAGCATGCGGACAGACTGGAAATCTCCGCTAACAAAATCGCCGGGATGTCCCGGCCCTAACGGGTCGGGGTTAGGGAACTTCCAATACACGCTTTAACCACCTCCCGCGTCAAATCTCTTCAGTGACACAAACGATCCTGGTGTTCCTCTTGTCCCTAGTCGCGCTCGCCCAAATCCCGGCGTTCGAAGCCGCATCCGTAAAACCGGCCGCGCCGGGCAGTCGCGGAGGCCGCACCGCATCGAGCGGCGATCGCGTTATCTACGCGAACACGACCCTCTCCAATGTACTCATCCGCGCTTACGGCCTGAAGGCCTTCCGCGTCGACGGCCCCTCCTGGATCTTTTCAGACCGCTACGACATCCAGGCCAAAGCCCCCGACAACACGCCCAAAGACCAAATCCCTCTCATGCTCCAGGCCCTGCTCACCGAGCGATTCCAGCTCAAACTCCATCGCGAATCGCGCGAGATGTCTGTCTATTTTCTGATTACTGGCAAGGGCACCGCGAAATATCAAAAGAGCGAAGGCGAGTCAGGTTACGATATGGACAACGGCCGCCGGGTATTAAAGAACCACACCATGGCGCAACTTGCCGATACGCTCACCTTCACCGTCCAGCGCCCCGTCCTCGACCGCACAGGTCTTTCCGGAACCTACACCATCCCACTCGAAATGTCGCAGGAAGAACTCGGAAAGTCGGACGGATCCGCCCCGTCGATCTTCACGATCGTCGAAGGCCTGGGCCTCAAGCTCGAATCCCGCAAGGCTCCTCTCGAAATCCTTGTCGTCGACAGCGGAAATAAAATCCCGGCCGAAAACTAGCGAACGGAACCGCCATGCGTCAGTATGCGGACTCGCCTAAAGAGAAATTCCCTCTCCGCCGGCTGCAAACCTTTTTCCTCAGCTGCAGTATCTATTTGCAGCCGCCCTATGCTCGACGCCATCCTCCAGGACCTCCGCTACGCTGTCCGAGCCCTCCGCTCCAGCCCCGGCTTCGCCGCCGTCGCAGTTCTGTCTCTTGCCCTGGGCATCGGAGCCAACACCGCCATCTTCAGCCTCATCGATTCGGTGATGCTCAAGACGCTTCCGGTCGCGCACCCGGAAGAACTCCTCCAAGTGACGAGTGTCCTCTATCGTGGCGCCTTCGCGAACCCTCTCTGGGAGCAGGTCCGCGACCGTCAGGACGTTTTTTCCGGCATCTTCGCCTTCAGTCTGAACCGCTACAATCTCTCCCAGGGCGGAGAAGCGCGCTACGCGATGGGCAACCGCGTCAGCGGCCAGTATTTCGAAACCTTGGGCGTCCACGCGGTCCTTGGCCGCGCCCTTACCGCCGCCGACGATAAACGGGGCTGCCCCGGCACCGCCGTCCTCAGCTACGATTATTGGCAGCGCGCTTACGGCGGCCGTGAGGATGTGCTCGGCAAATCCGTTTCGCTCGACGGCCACCCCTTCGAGATCGTCGGTGTGTCTCAGCCCGGATTTTCGGGCGTCACCATCGGCGAAGCGGTCGACGTCACCGTGCCCATCTGCACCGATGCCATCATCCTGCCGGAAAACAATTCGCTCGCCAAGCCCGCTGACTGGTGGCTGAACGTCATCGCCCGCCCCAAGCCCGGTATTTCGACCAGCCAGGCGGCAGCCCGTCTCAATACGCTGGCTCCTGATATTTTCAAGGCCACTCTTCCGTTCAACCTCCGCGCAGATAATGCCAGCAAGTATCTGGCGAACACCTTTACCATCGCGCCCGCCGGCAGCGGCCTCTCTCAGATCCGCTCGCAATACCGGCTGGCGCTTCTTACGCTGATGGTGGTCGTCGGCGCGGTACTGCTGATCGCCTGCGCCAACGTTGCGAACCTGCTGCTGGCGCGCGGTGCAGCGCGTCGGAGAGAAATCGCCATCCGCATGGCGCTGGGCTCAGGCCGCGCGAGGATCATCCGTCAGCTTCTCACCGAGAGCCTGCTGCTCTCGCTCTCGGGCGCAGCCCTTGGCATCGTGTTCGCCCAATGGGGCACGCATGCGCTGGTCGGCTTTCTCTCGACGTCGCGCAGTTCCGTTTTTCTCGATCTTTCGATCGACGGCCGAATGCTGGCCTTCACCGCCGCCGTCGCGATTGCGACCGGCCTGCTGTTCGGCCTCGCCCCCGCCTGGCGAGGCACGCGGGTTCAGCCGCAAACCGCGATGAAAGCGAACTCGCGCGGCGTCATCGAAGGCTCTAAATTCGGCTTGGGCAAGGCATTAGTCATGCTGCAAGTGGCTTTGTCGCTGGTCCTCGTCGTCGGCGCTGGCCTGATGCTCTCGACATTTTGGAGGCTGACGTCCATGGACACCGGATTCAACCGCCAGAACGTGCTGCTGGTTCGCGTCGATATCCGCAACGCCAACTATCCCGTCGAACGCCGGGCCGCCGCCTGGCAGCAGATGCTTGACCGCGTCCGCGCCATCCCCGGCATCCTGTCAGCCAGCATGTCCGGCCTCACGCCGATCAGCCGCAGCAGTTGGACCGAATCGCTGCTAATCAGCGGCGTGACTACCGGTGGCGTCGCCTACAACTCCGTCAGCCAAGGATATTTCGATACCTTAGGAACGCCGCTCATCGCCGGACGCGATTTTAACAAATACGATACGCCGCAGTCGCCCTCGGTGGCGATTGTCAACGAGACGTTCGTGAAGAAGTTCTTTCCCAACACTAATCCTCTGGGGAAAACCTATCAATGGCGTCCCAACGATATCCTCAGCGCGCCGGTGGAAATCGTCGGCGTGGTGAAGGACGCGAAATATTTCTCGCTGCGCGAGCCCGTTCCTCCCACCAGCTTCCGGGCTGAAAGCCAGGAGAAGCCGCGCTTTTTTGCAGTCATCGAGATCCGGTCTAGCACCAATCTCATCCCGGCCGTAGAATCCGCCATGGCGGAAGTCAATCGCGACGTGACCCTTCAGTTCACCAGCTTCGCCACACAGATCGACGAATCGCTGGTTCGCGAGCGTCTTCTCGCCGCACTTTCCGGATTTTTCGGCGCCCTCGCTTTGCTCCTGGCCACCATCGGCCTCTACGGAGTGATGTCCTACAATGTCGCGCGCCGACGCAATGAAATCGGCATCCGCATGGCCCTCGGAGCCGAACAATCGCGCGTCCTGAGAATGGTCCTGCGCGAAGTCTGTATACTTATTTTCATCGGCTTAGCGGTAGGGCTCGCTACCACCCTGGCCACCACTCGCTTCGTTTCCAGCTTCCTTTATGACCTGACGCCCAACGATCCCCGCACCCTGGCGACAGCCGCCGCCGTGCTAGCCATCGTCGCCGTATTCGCTGGATATCTGCCCGCGCGCCGGGCGTCGCGCCTTGACCCGATGACCGCGCTTCGCGAAGAATAGAGGAATGAGTGAGTTAAGGTGGCACCCGCTGCTGGAGCAATGGGTAGTGGTGGCCGCGCATCGCCAGGGGCGCCCGCAGCTGCCCGCCGACTGGTGCCCGTTCTGTTCGCTGCCCTTCAAGTACGATGTACATCTCTATCCGAATGATTTTCCGGCATTTGAGGGTCACTGCGACGTCGTTCTCTATAGCCCGGAACACACCTTGCTTCCAAGCCAACTTCCCGTCGAGCAGTGGGAAAAGGTGGTCGGTCTGTGGGCCCGCCGGACAGCCGAGTACGAAGCCGACCCAGCCGTCAAACATGTCGCGATTTTCGAAAATGCAGGCGAAGCAGTCGGCGTCACCATGCCTCATCCGCACGGGCAAATCTATGCCTTTCCCTTCGTCCCGCCGCGCATCGAGAAAGAATTGGCATCGGTCGCGAAGTCCGACAAGTGTCTATATTGCCAGATTTTGGAAAAAGAACTGGAAAATGACACGCGAATCATCTTAAAGACCGCATATTTTTGCGCTTTTTCCCCATATTTCGCTCGTTTTCCCTACGAAACCTACATCTACCCCTGCAGTCACGCGAGGTCGCTCAACGACCTTACGGCTGAGGAAAAGGCCGATTTTGCCAGTATTTTGAGCCAGATGCGAAAGAAATACGACGTCCTGTTCGGCTTCCCCATGCCGCTGATGATGGTACTGCATCAAAGCGTGCATTTTTATGTCGAATTTCTCCCATTACAGCGTTCTCCGACGAAATTAAAATATCTGGCGGCGGTGGAATCGGCGTTCGGAACCTTCTTGGAAGACGTCACGCCGGAGGACGCGGCGGCTCAAATGAGAGCCGTATAGCCTTTGCTCTTAAGCAGATCCCGGGCTTTGGCTTCGTTTTCCTCGTCCACGTAGAAGAAGGCGCCGGTGCGCTCAGCGCGGAAAATGATGCCGCCGACGTAGGTGTCGGGCTCGACCTCATATTCGATGCCGGCCTGTTTGAAGAGCTCTTCAATGGCCAGCGCCTCCTTCAGGCGCTTCGAAATGTAGACCAGCGCCGTCACGGTGCGACGCGCGACGCGAAGGCGGCGAATGTTTCCGGGCCCATATATTTGGCATAGGCCTCGGCCACCGTTTCCAGGTTCTTCCAGGCATTCGGGTCCTTGTTCGCCTGGCGCGCGGCCTCCACGACGGGCTTCAAACGAAGCCAGAACAGCAGCAATTCGCGATGGCTTTGGAAGAACAGCTCCTCGTTCAAGACGCCGGACGTGACGAAGCTGGCGACCATATCCCAGTAGGATACGGCTTGGCGGAAGGAAGCATTGCCGTCGGTGCCCGGACCGGCGATGGAGAACATCTCCTCCACGGATTTGGGCTTGAAATTGGTTACAAACCAGTTTCTGGCGGCCCGGAGCTTTTCCTCGCGGCGGATGTCATAAAGACGCAGGATGAGGTTTACGTCGTCATAGGTTGCTTTGCTCATTTGAATCCAGATTACCGCAATGGCCCTCCCCTGGCTGACGAGTCCCGCTCCTGCGAGTCGCGGCTCTGTTTCGAATCTTGGGATTCATCCGACGAAGAGGAGCCGCGACCAGCAGGAGCGGTCTGAGCCTGACTTTTCACACAGACTCCCGGCCCGTGAGGGCGGAGATTTGTGAGAATTCTGGAAGGTTTTCCGCACAGAGAATCATGCAACCTGCGCTCAGTTCGGAAGAATCGCTCCACTGGCTGGCATTACGGATGTCGGCGGGGGTGGGGACGCGAAAGGCGGGCCAGCTGGTCGAGATCTTCCGGTCGCCGGTGGCGATTTTCCGGGCCTCGGCCGACGAATTGCAAGCGGCCGGGTTATCTCCGGCGGCGGCGCAGAGCATCGCCAGCGGCTGCGCGTTTGAGGAAGCCGCGATGCAGCATGAGAAGGTGCGCCAGATGGGCGTGGAACTGGTGCCGATTACGGACGCGCGGTATCCGCCTCGGCTGCGGGATATTTTCGATCCGCCTCCATTGCTGTATGCGCGGGGCAGGGTGGAGTTATTACAGCACCTGATGCTCGGGGTGGTGGGGACGCGCAGGCCGACGGCCTACGGGACGCAGGTCGCTTCGCGGCTGGCCAAGGACCTCTGCGAAGCCGGGTTGACCATCGCCAGTGGAATGGCGCGAGGGATCGATACGGCGGCCCACAAGGCGGTGCTGGAGGCTGGAGGCGATACGGTGGCCGTGTTCGGCTGCGGCGTGGACGAGGTCTATCCTTCGGAAAACAGGAAGCTAGCCGAAACCCTGGCCGAGAAGGGGCTTCTGATTTCCGAGTTCCCTATGAGCGCACCCCCGTTTCCCCAAAATTTCCCCGTCCGGAACCGCATCATCAGCGGAATGAGCGCCGGGGTGCTGGTGGTGGAGGGAGGCGAATATTCGGGGTCGACCATTACGGCCAAGCTCGCTTCGGAGCAAAACCGGGAGATGTTCGCGGTGCCTGGAAACGTCACCAACAAGATGAGCTGGGGGCCGAATCTGCTGATTAAGCAGGGGGCAAAACTGGTGCAGGAGTGGAACGACGTCGTCTCCGAACTGAAGGCCGAAGACCGGCGGATGTTGGTGGAACAGGTTCGTAACAAACTGAATCTACAGGAGAAGATAGTATGTGAATCGCCAGCCGCTTCCCAAGCATCCCAAATAAGCGGTCATGCTCGACAGGTTCTGAAAGCCCTGAAGCACGACGCTCCAGTGACAATGGAGGGTCTGGTGGAGGCGCTGGAAGGGCTCACGCTGAGCGACATCATGGCCTGCCTGTTCGAGCTGGAAATGAGCGGAGTCGTTCGCCAGCTGCCTGGCAGGAGCTATATTAAGGTGTGGGCGGAATAGGCGGCAGCGCATGGCGTTGCCCCACATGGTAAGATTTCGGTTGTTTCGCTCTCATAAACAAGAAAGACATTGTAAATCCTATGGAAAAGAGTCTCGTCATCGTCGAATCGCCGGCGAAGGCGAAAACGATCGGAAAGTATCTCGGCAAGCAGTTCGTGGTGAAAGCCTCACTCGGACATGTGAAGGATCTGCCGAAAAAGAATCTGTCGGTGGACGTCGACAACGACTTCAAGCCTGTTTACGAAGTGATCGAGGGCAAGAAGAAGTTGATGGGGGAGCTCAGGACCGCTGCCAAAGGCGTCGACAACATATATCTGGCGGCCGATCCGGACCGCGAAGGGGAAGCCATCTGCTATCACCTTCAGGAGGAATTGCAGACTAAGAAGGACGGTCCCAAATTTTTCCGGGTGATGTTCAACGAAATCACCAAGAATGCCATTCAGAAGGCCTTTGAGAAGCCGCTTTCGGTCAACCTGCATTTGGTTGACGCGCAGCAGGCACGGCGCATTCTGGACCGTCTTGTCGGCTACAAGATCTCGCCTCTGTTGTGGGATAAAGTGCGGCGAGGACTGTCGGCCGGACGCGTGCAAACCGTCGCGCTGCGGCTGATCGTAGATCGCGAACGCGAGATTCGCGCGTTTCAGAAGCGTGAATACTGGACGATTGACGTCCACTTGGCAGCGAAGAAGCCGCCCCAGCTTTCCGCGCACCTGGCCAAAAGAAACGGCGAAAACGTTGAGATCGCGGACGAAGCCGGGGCCAAGGCGATTGTCGATACGCTGGACGGGACGGCGTGGGTCCTCAAATCGGTCGTTAATAAAGAGAAGCGCCGGAATCCGGTCCCTCCTTTTATTACCTCGACCTTGCAGCAGGAAGCGGCGCGCAAGCTCCGGTTCAGCGTGAAGCGCACGATGATGCTGGCACAGAGGCTGTATGAAGGCGTGGAATTGGGCGCCGAAGAAGGATCCGTCGGTCTGATCAGCTACATGCGTACGGATTCGGTGCGCGTATCGAATGAAGCGGTCGACGAAGTGCGGGCCATGATCGAGGAGCGCTACGGCGCCGATTACCGGCCCGAGAAGCCTAATTTCTACAAGGGCAAGAAAGACGCCCAGGATGCGCACGAAGCGGTGCGTCCGACTTCGTCTCTGAGAAGTCCAGAAAGCCTCGCGGCTTTCCTGGACGAAGACCTTCTGAAATTGTATCGGCTCATCTGGATGCGATTCGTCGCGTCGCAGATGACTCCGGCGGTGTTCGACCAGACTACCATCGACGTGGAGGCGACTGGCAAGGACAAAGCGGTCTATCTGTTCCGCGCGACGGGCAGCGTTGAGAAGTTTAAAGGCTTCCTGACGGTCTACGAAGAGGGAAAAGACGCCAAAGACGAAGAAGACGCAGAGTTGAAGCTGAAGATGCCCGCTGTCGAGCCCGGCGAGACGCTGAAATTCAAGTCGATCGATCCGGAACAGCATTTCACCGAGCCTCCGCCGCGATTCACGGAAGCGACGCTGGTCAAGGAACTGGAATCGGACGGCGTCGGCAGGCCTTCGACCTACGCGTCGATTCTGTCGACGATTCAGGAGCGCGAGTACGTTCGCAAAGAAGGCGGCAAGTTCGCGCCGACCGAGCTGGGCGAAGTGGTGACGGACCTGTTGCTCGAAAGTTTCAGCGATCTGTTCGACGTGAACTATACCGCGCGTTTAGAAGCCGAGCTGGACGAAATCGAAGAGGGCAAAATCGATTGGCGCGTGGCGATGAGCGAGTTTTACGAGCGCTTCACCAAGGATCTGGACCACGCCGCGCTGCACATGACCGACATCAAAAGGATGGAGGAGCCGATCGGCGAGGATTGCGACAAGTGCGGCAAGCCGCTAGTGATCAAGTGGGGCAAGAACGGGAAGTTCATCGCCTGCACGGGATATCCGGAGTGCAAGAATACGCGCGAGCTGCCGGCGGCGGAAACGGGCGAGGTCTCCGAGCAGGACGAAGCCGAGATGTGCGACAACTGCGGCCGTCCGATGGTGCTGAAAAAGGGCCGCTTCGGGCAGTTTTTAGCGTGCAGCGGATATCCGGAGTGCAAGACCACCAAGCAGTTAGGCGCGGCGCAGCAGCAGAAAGACGTGCCGCTCGAAGAAAAGTGTCCGAACTGCGGCAATCATCTGATCAAGAAGTTCGGCCGTTACGGCGAGTTCGTAGCTTGTAGCAACTATCCGACCTGCAAATTCGTCAAACAGAAGACGATTGGCGTGAAGTGCCCGAATTGCAGCGAAGGCGAAGTAGTCGAGCGGCGCTCCAAGCGAGGCAAGACGTTTTATGGGTGCAACCGGTACCCCGATTGTGATTTTGTGGCCTGGGGCAAGCCGATCGCGGAAAAATGTCCGCAGTGCGGCGGCAGCTACATGATCGAAAAATATCTGAAGGCGGGGGCGTTCGCGCAGTGCCCGAACGACGAGTGCAAGTTCAAGCCGCTTGAGGTCCAGGCTCCGGTCGAGGCTGTGGTTTAATGGCGGCCGCGGAGACAACGGCACCCGATTACGGGTTGGACGCGCCGCTGCTCGTGAAAAGAATGTTCACGCGCGCGGCGTGGACGGCGGCCATCGGCATCGCGGTTTTCCTGATCAACCGGACTGACAATCCGGGTCCGGCGGGGACGCTGCTGGCCGTGTTTCTGGCGATCGCGGCTATTTTCTTGGCCATCGGCGGATACATGACCTGGTCGAGCCGTACCGGCAAACTCCAACTGCGCGACACGCTGCTGGATTCGCTCGCGCTCTCGGGCGACGAAAAAGTGCTCGACGCAGGATGCGGGCTCGGGTTGATGACGATCGGAACCGCGAAGCGTCTGAAGACCGGCAAGGCGACGGGCGTCGACGTGTGGGATGCGTCGGTGCTGTCCGGCAATTCGTCGGATGCGGCGAAGGCCAACGCGAAGTTGGAGGGCGTGGCCGATAAGGTGCGGTTCGAGACGGGCGACATCCGCAAGCTGGTGTATCCGGAAAAAAGTTACGACGTGGCGATGTCGGCACTGGCGATCCATAATATTGGGGATCAAGATGGTCGGGCGAAAGCAGTGCGCGAGATGTTCCGGGTGCTGAAACCGGGCGGGAGGCTTCTGATTCTCGATTTGTTTCATGTGGGCGAGTATGCGGCGGTATTGACGGAAGCGGGGGCGCAGGATGTCACGGTCGGCTCCCACGGATTCCTGTGGTGCCTGCCGACAAAAACGGTGGTGGCAAAAAAGTAATGCGTATCTTGATCTGCCTGCTGGCTTTGGCGGGAACGGTTTTCGGGGGGGACCGTTCGGTCCTTTTGTTCACCATCGAGAAGAGCTCGAATGCGAACCGCGTGCAGTATGAGGCTCATCTGAAAGCGGATGGTCATATCGATCCGCAGCTGCCCGTGTCCGCCTACTGGGTGATGGCTGCCGAGGACGGGCGCAGGCAGGAGTTGAACATTCTGGAGCGCGCCAAAGCGTACGGCTTCACGCTTCGCCGGGATGGAATCGATTCCTACAAGTTGTGGGTGGTCAGTCACCGGGAGAAAGAAATCCACGTGTATCGAGACGGTTCCACGGTGCGGGCCGAGGCGGTCATCGGCGGGCGGGTTTCGCTGGTGGAGAAAATCTACATCCAAATGAGAAAGTCGTTTCTGTTGAGCCTGCCGGATTTCGGCGAGATGTTCGGGTTCGACCGCGAGACGGGGGAGAAGCGATACGAGAAGGTGCTACGGACGGAGTAGCATGGAGGTATGACGTATCGCGTGGCGCTACTGGAATCGGAAGAGGGATTCAGCGTGTCCGTGCCGGGCTTGCCAGGATGTTTATCGCAAGGACGGACCAGAGAAGAGGCAATCGAGAACATCCGGTCGGCGATCCAGGAATATCTGGAAGTGCGTGACGAATTATTCCGTGAGCCGGGGATGCAATTCGAGGAAGTCACGGTCTAATCCGTGGGCAAGTTTGCCGGCGTACCGCATCTAAAGGCCATTCGCGCGTTTGAGAAGGCAGGGTTCAAGGTTATTCGACAAAGCAAACACGTTGTGATGTCGAACGGCGCGCGGATCTTGACTATTCCGCGTGGCAATCCAGTCAATGCGTACACACTGGGTGAGGCGATTCGCGTCGCCGGGCTGACCATTGAGCAGTATCGTAAGTTGCTCTGAGCGGAGATTTGTTGGAGGAACAAGTCAAAGATCCGAGGGTTTACCTGGCGGCCGAGCGGACGTTCCTCGCCTGGATTCGCACCGGCCTCGCGCTGATGGGCTTTGGCTTCGTGGTCGCACGCTTTGGATTATTCTTGCGCGAACTGAGTGTCACCGCGCAGCCGGTTCCGCAGACAACCCATTTTTCGGTTTGGGCCGGAACGGCGCTGGTGCTGATCGGGGTCGCGGTGAACCTGCTCGCCGCGTTGCATCATGTGCGGCTGGTGCGGGATCTGAATCGCGGAATCACGTCGTTCAATCGTCCGTCGACCCTGGCGATCGGCGTTGCGCTAATGCTGGCCGCGGTCGGAATCGCGATGGCGATTTATCTGGCTTTCGTACGGTAGCGATGTGGCGTACGCACTCGTGCGTGCCGCGTCGAGACTCGTCTCGACGCGTGTGGGCGGGCATCGACACAAGTGTCGACGCGGCACGCCATGGGCGTGCGCCACATCACGCTAACCCAGCAGAAAACGGGCGACTTGCGCGGGCTTGGCGGATTCGAGAAGACACGTCCTGGAACCTTCCCGGCCTTCGACTCTCACCGAACCGTTTTGTTCCGTCACGCGATATGCCGTCTTGGCGCCATGATGCCACGACAGCGAATCGAGGGGCCAGTCCGAGTCCGCGAACATCTTTATGTGCCCGTCGTGCCCGATCAGGATGGTCGTGTGCGAGCAAGCGCCGGCGGATTCCGCCGCATCCAAAATACTCATCGCTTGCTCTGCGAACCGGCTCACGTGAATCTTATCGGAGTGCCAACTGCTAATAATAGGTTCTTCCCAGCCATTCGGCGACCAGGGCTGGTTTGTCGCGGCCCTCTACTTCGACCGTCGACAGCCAGGCGATTTCAACGCCGCCATCGACGTCCTTTATCGAGGACAAAGTGAACCGTCCGCGTATACGGGAGCCCGAGGGAACGGCTCCAGTGAACCGCAGGCGGTTGAACCCGTAATTGACGCGCAGCTTCACGTCGCCAGTGATTTCGACGGCCTCCGTAATGAGCATCGGGAGCAACGAGACCGTCAGGAATCCGTGTGCGATCGTCGTCCCATAGGGCGATTCGCGAGCCGTGCGGTCGCGGTCGAGATGGATCCATTGATGGTCGCCCGTGACATCGGCGAACTGGTCGATTTGCGCCTGCGTCACTTCATGCCACTGGCTGACGCTAATCTCTTGACCGATGCGCGTGCGCAGCTCTTCGAGATTCATTTGCCGTCGACCGAGAACACCAGCAGGACGTTACCGGCCGCGCCTCCCCACATCCCGTAGCCCGACGGCGTGAACACCATGCCGTTAACGATCACCGGACCGGGGGCATCGAAGGAACCGCCCTTCGCCGGCACCTGGTTGACCGTATCGAAGGGCCGTGCGGCATCGAAATCCCACACAATATTCCCAGTCTTCGAATCGTAGGCGCGGAAATGCTGGTCGACGCCCCCCGCGAAGACGATGCCGGGGATCACGGAAATAGCCGCGGACATCATGGTCTGGCAGCCGGGAGTGCCCGGCTTGCAGCCTGTGTCGGGCGCGAGCGTGGTCCACAGTTTCTCGCCTGTCTTCAGATCGACGGCGCTGAGCAGGCCGGGCCCTCGGGGACGATCGGAGATCGCAGCGTAGGCGCGTTCATCGTCCACCGCGTGGCCCCATTCAATGCCACCCAAGGCTCCGCCCTTGCCGATGCGGGTCTGCCAGAGAATTTTCCCTTTATTATCGGGATCGAAAGCCCACAGGATGCCGGATTTCTGTCCGGCCACAATAATATCCTTGCCGCCGACCGTGCGCAGCGCGGGCGACGTGCCGAAGTCGAAATCGGGCCCCTTGCTCTCCGGGCAGTTGGCGACGCCTGGCTGTCCGCAAGCCATCGTGAAATTATCCTTGGCCGTGACCTGCGTGGACCAGACCAGCTTGCCGGTTTCCAGATCGAAGGCAACCAGCGCGTCGCTGGTGTTGATTTCGACGTCAGTGTAGGAATCGCCGGTGGCGGCATAGACCAGTTTTCGTTTCGGATCGATCGTCACCGACGACCAGATGGGCGCGCCTGCGGGCCCGTAAAGCTTGGCGCCGGTGGAACTGGTTTTGTACTCTTTCGGCGGATCGAGGATGGTGAAGGATTTCCAGAGAACTTTGCCGGTGGTGGCGTCGAGCGAGGCAACGCTGCCTTGGAACTTGCAGCATTCGTATTTCGGTCCCATCGCCGACGCCTCCTCAATCGAAGAGATCGGAACGTACAGCCGGCCGTTGTAAAAATTCGGCGTGCCGGTGATACGCGCCACCGGATGATCGTCCAGCTTGACCTTCCAGAGAGGCTCGCCCGTTTCGGCGTCGACGGCGTGGGCGAAGGCTTTGACGTCGCCGAAGAAGGCGATGTACCGGTTGCCGACTTTTTCGATAGTCGGGGCATTGCGGATGGATCCACCCGCTTTATAAGTCCAGTACGTGCAGCCGGTGGTGGCGTCGAGCGAATACACGTTGCCGCTGACGCTGCCGATGAAGACTCGCCCTCCCACCACCGTGGGCTGCGATTGCACCGAGGCGTCGCCCGGGAATCCGAAGGCCCATTTCAATTTGAGCTTTGGCACATCGGCCGCCCCGAGGCCGGGATGCGGCTGGTAGCGCGAATTGCCGATGTCCTGTCCCCAGCCGTTCCAATCCGTGGAAGCGATCGTCAGCGGCTCCGGCTTCGCCGTGCACTGGCCGGCCATGGAAGCGGCGGTGGGCGCCGAAAACTCCTTGCCGGTAATGAAGTGCGCGATCGCGCGTTCCTCGTCCTCGCTCAGGCCGGCGGCCTGCGGACCCATCACGCCCTGGGTCATCGCTTTGAAGACCACCTCCGGCGTTTTCGCGACCAGTTCATCGCGCGAAGGCATGTGCAACTGCGGTTTTCCGTCGTGGCACATGGCACAGCGGGTTTTATAGAGCGCCGCGCCATCGGGGGCGGCGGCGAAGCAGGCAGTAGCGAGGGACAAGGCGATCACGATGCGACTGAGCATAATCTGGGGCTCACTTTAGCACATAATTGACACTGTGCCGGAAGCGCCAAAGTTTGCACAGTTTCGATGCCCTGGATGTGGGGGCGAGATGGATTTCGATCCAGCGTCGGGAATGATGAAGTGCGTGAGTTGCGCACGCACGGAAGAAATTCCCAAGGGGACCGCAACCCTCATCGCGCATGCGTTGGAGGACGCGCTGAAACACGTCACACCGCTGAGCGCGGAGGCGCTCGAAGTAAGCTGCAGCGGCTGTGGCAGCGTGGTGGTATTCACACCTCCGGAGGTCGCGGGCGCGTGTTCATTCTGCGGAATGACGATCGTCGCGCAGCCCAAGGCGGCCGATCCGATGATCGCTCCTGACGGGGTGCTGCCCGTCAAGGTGACCAAGGACGCCGCGCAGAAGGAGGTGCGCGAGTGGATCTCAAGCCGCTGGTTCGCTCCCAACGCATTGCAGAAGATGGCACAGCAGGAAGGCATCGCGGGCGTCTATCTGCCGTTCTGGACCTACGCGGCCGATACCGAGAGCCAGTATTCGGGCGCGCGCGGCGTTCATTACTGGGAAACGGAATACTATACGACGCAGGATAGCAACGGGAATCAGGTGCAACAATCGCGTCAGGTGATGCGGACAGCATGGTCGCCCGCGTCGGGTAGCGTCGGGAGGAAATTCTCCGACTTGCTGGTGCCCGCCACGAAATCGGTGAACGAGCAGCGGTTGGACGCCCTGGAACCGTGGGATCTGACGTCGCTCTCCCCCTATGAGCCGGAGTACCTGGCGGGTTTCAAGGCGCAGCGGTATCAGATCGAATTGCCGGACGGTTTCGAGAAGGCGAAGCGGATCATGGAGCGCCAGATCGAGCAGGACGTACGGAGAGACATCGGCGGCGATGAGCAGCGGATCAATCAGGTGAACACGCAAACGTCGAACGAGACGTTCCAGCACCTGCTGCTTCCGGTATGGATCGGCGCGTACCGGTTTCAGGGAAAAGTCTTTCAGGTAGTGGTGAACGCTCGGACAGGCGAGGTGCAAGGCGAACGTCCGTATAGCGCAATGAAGATAACGCTGCTGGTGTTTGGGATTATTTTCGTGATTCTGATCTTGTGGATCATGGGGCAGAGGTGATCCGCGTTCATCTGTGTTCATCGGCGGCCAATATTGGTTTTTCTTACGCCCTTGCCGTCCGTCGTGCTGCTACCGTCGGTCCGGCATCGAGAGATGTCCGCAATGCAAGAAGCGAAATGGGCCGCTGATGAACGCGGATGAACTCCAATTCAAGCCCTCCTGGTAGAATGGTCGAAATTCATGCGATTTGTTTTGTTTTCATTCGCGGCGGTGGCCTTCGCCCAAACGCTCGGATCGCCAGTCGTTCGCGAGAATTATTCGAAGTTTGAATATCGCATCCCGATGCGCGATGGCGTGAAGCTGTTTACCTCGGTGTACGTCCCCAAGGACGTTTTCTCCGACGGCAAAACCTATCCCATCATGATGGACAGGACGCCGTACACGGTCCAGCCGTACGGGCCCGACGTCTATCGCAACAGCCTTGGGCCCTCTGAGTTCTTTCAGAAAGAGAAATTTATTTTCGTTTATCAGGACGTGCGCGGGCGCTACATGAGCGAGGGCGCGTTCGACAATATTCGTCCGCACAAGCCCGTGAAGGGGCCGAAGGATACCGACGAAAGCACCGACACCTACGATTCCATCGACTGGCTGGTGAAAAACGTCCCGGGCAATACGGGGAAGGTCGGGTTATGGGGGATTTCGCAGCCGGGATTCTATTCGAGCGCCGGGATGATCGACGCGCATCCGGCTCTGGTGGCCGTTTCCCCGCAAGCTCCGGTGACCGATTATTATCTGGGCGACGACAATTTTCACAACGGCGCGTTCATGCTGGCGGCGAATTTCCGTTTTTATTTGGGTTTTATGCCGCGCGAAGGAGATCCGGCGCGTCCTCCCGCGCCAAGGCCTTTCGATTTCGGAACTCCCGACGGGCACGATTTCTTCCTGCGCATGGGCTCGCTCGCCAACGCCGACGAAAAATATTTCAAGCACAAGAATCCGTATTGGATTCAGAACCTCGATCACACGACGTACGACGAAGTGTGGCAATCGCGATCGATCTGGAAATACTTGAAGGGCATCAAGCCGGCGGTGATGGTTGTCGGAGGGTGGTTCGACGCCGAGGATTTACAGGGTCCTTTGCGGACGTTTGAGTTTATGGAAAAGAACTCGCCTCCCAAAACCAACATGCTGGTGATGGGTCCATGGACCCACGGAGGTTTTTCACGAGGCGATGGAGATCGCGTCGGCAATATCAGTTTCGGGTCGAAAACGGGGCTGTATTATCGCGAGAAGATCGAATTCGCGTTCTTTATGGACCTTTTGAAGGGCCAAGGCGACGGGAAATTTCCGCGGGCCTGGGTGTTTGAGACAGGCACCAATGAATGGCGCAAGTTCGAACAGTGGCCTCCGAAGTCGGCCGTTTCTAAGACCTTCTTCCTGGATGAGAAAGGAACGCTGGCAACAGTGCAGCCGACGAAGTCGGGCTTCGACGAGTACGTCTCGGACCCCAACCGGCCGGTTCCGTACATGTCGAAAATCGCGATGGGCATGCAGGCCGATTACATGACCGACGATCAACGCTTCGCCGGTGTCCGGCCCGATGTGCTGGTGTATAAGACGGCTCCTCTGGAACACGACGTGACGGTTTATGGGCCGATTTTGGTGGATTTGAAAGTGTCGACATCGGGCACGGATTCGGATTTCGACGTCAAGCTGATCGATGTTTATCCGCCTGACTATCCGGCTGCCGATAATGCGCCCGCCGGCACACCGGTTCTGGTTCCACTGGGAGGTTACCAGCAATTGGTGCGCGGCGAACCGTTCCGGGGAAAATTTCGTAAAGGGTTTGAGAAGCCGGTGCCGTTCGAACCCGGCAAGCCGGACCGCATCACGTTCAAAATGCCGGATGTGGCGCACACGTTCCGTGAAGGCCATCGGATCATGGTGCAGATCCAGAGTTCGTGGTTCCCGCTGACGGACAGAAATCCGCAGAAGTTTATGGATATTCCGAGGGCCCTGTTCGAGAATTTCGTGAAGGCCACCGAGCGCGTGTTTATTGGGGGCGCGGAGGGATCTCGAGTATCGGTGCTGGTGGCGGAATGACCCCGTTGGCGAGGACTAACTCAGGCGTTCGATTCTCCAAACCTAAGCCGCTTCACAGCTTCGCGCCAGCGCCGGTGCTCCAGCCTTTCGCGATAGATGCTCGCGACAGTGTGGGCGGACCCTCCAACCAGGATCGCCGCCAGTAATATCTCAAAAACCGTGTCCATGACTCCTAGCATGCCCTTCCGTGGCTGCGCGCGCTACGTCCCGAAGGGTTCATTTTTCATGGACGGATGGTCCTGGGAATGCGGGTGTCGTGAGTACTAATGGCATGTCGCCGGGAAAGCATTAGCATCCCCTCCATTACTGTCGGGGCTCGGAAGGAAACCCGCACTCCGCTACCGAGCTCCGACAGGAATGGAGGGGGCATGCAGATACAGGCCACTGGTAAGCTGTCCCGGTCATAGCGTTAGCAGCTGATCCCCTGGCTCACGCCGGGGGTTATAACCCAGTCACGTAAGTGCGGGGATCGGGCGATCAGCGGTCTGATCACGAAATGACCGGGAAAGTCGGTTAAAATAATGAGGTACGCCCCGATAGCTCAGTTGGTAGAGCGCCAGTTTTGTAAACTGGATGTCGCTGGTTCAATCCCGGCTCGGGGCTTTTCGATTTTCCGCTAGACTGATTTGATGCGGAACTCGATCCTCTTCCTTTTTTCCCTTTCCTTATTCGCTCAGAATACGCCTCCGGCTCCAACTGCGGCCGGTGGACGAGGCGGGGCTGCGGCGACCACCACGCCTGCTGCCGCGGCTGGCCCGGGACAGCAGGTCAATCCCAACGACACGGTGCTGAAGGCGCTCGACGACATCATGTGGGTGCAGAAGCTGAGCGACATCGCCGACGTCGATAAGGTCGCCTACACCAGCCTCCCGCCGACGCATATTCCGAACCGCACCGCGCCCGGGGCGGGGAATCCGGTGATCATTCGCGCGTACACCTTCATTCCCAAGAAAATGGACCGCTCGAAAATGCAGCCGTTACTCGTGTTGGCACATCAGGGTCTGCACGACAATGTGAAGTCCGTGGAACTGGCGCACGTGATCCGCGAAATCATGGAACAGGGATACGCCGTCATCGCACCGGATTACCGCGGCAGCACCGGCTACGGGCAGGGTTTCTACAATTTGGTCGATTACGGCGGGCGCGAAGTGGACGACGTGCTGGCGGGCAAAGCCTGGATGCTGGAAAAATACAGTTTCTTAGATCCGAAGCGCGTCGGCGCGATCGGCTGGAGCCACGGCGGATTGATCACGCTGATGCAGATCCTGGCGCATCCTGATTCCGGATATGCGGTCGCCTACGCGGGCGTGCCCGTCAGCGACCTGGTGCTGCGCATGGGCTATGAATCGGCCGCGTATCAGGCGCAGTACTCCGCCGCGTATCACATCGGGAAATCGGTGCGGGACGATATTAAGGAGTACGAGAAGCGGTCGCCCATCACCTACGCGGCGAAGCTGGCGATCCCTCTGCTGATCCACACCAACACCAACGACGAGGACGTCAATGTGCTGGAGGTGAAGCGCATGATCATGGCGCTGAAGGCCGAGGGCAAGCAGTTCGAATCGAAGATCTACGAAGACGCGCCCGGAGGGCACATGTTCAACCGGCTGGATACGAAGCTGGCCCGCGATTCGCGGCAGGAAATTTACGCTTTCCTGGCCAAGTACTTAAAACCGTGACGGCCGGCGAGTAGGGATAGTGAACCCCCGCGATTTCAACAGGGCCTGGACTGACCGCTCCCGAAGGTCGCGGTTCTGAATCCACGCACTCGTGGACCGTTTCGTCGATATCGTCGCCGATTCGCACACCGCGAATCCCCGGCCTGACGGCACGGGGTTATAACCCCTGGCGTGAGCCTGCGGACTCCGATGGTGCTGCGACAAGGATGATTCGTTGGCATTCCCCGCATGCGGATGGCAGACCTTTTGACGTACGATTGCAAAAGATGGTGACCGGCGAACCCAGGATCGACAGTGCGGACCTGGCGCCGAATCTCGCCTTGCCGTGGGTTTCACGCCTTCGCTACGGAATGGTTGCGGGCGAGGCAATACTGATCCTGGGAATGGCCTACGGATTCCGCCTGAATCTGCCCGTTTTTGGGACTCTTGCGCCCCTGGTGGTCGTCCTGGCCAGCAATATTTTGCTGGGCCGGTTGGGTGCGCTGCCCGCCCGATTTCCGCAGCAGACGCTGGGCGCGATCTTCTGCCTGGATACGCTGTGTCTCACCGTGATGTTAGGACTTACCGGAGGCCCGAACAATCCGTTCAGCCTCCTTTACCTGGTGCAGATTGCCTTGTCGGCGATCGTGTTGCGCAAGTTCTGGACGTGGGTGCTGGGCGCGTTGTCCACCGCATGTTTCGGATTGCTGTTCTTCTTTCACATCCCTCTGGCCGTGTTTCAAACTCATCACATGGAAGAGGGATTGTCTCCACACTTAATTGGAATGTGGATTGCCTTCGTCATCGCGGCCGCGCTGATTACCTTCTTCACCGGAAAAATCGCCGATGCCCTGCGGCGCAGGGAGCAGGAGGTTCTGGAGCTTCAGGATCAGGTGGCGCGCCACGAGAGACTCGCGTCGATGGTGACTCTGGCCGCCGGCGCCGCGCATGAACTCGGTACGCCCCTGGGCACCATCGCCGTGGTGGCGCGGGAACTGGAGCGATATGCGTCCAATGTTTCCAAAGATAATGCGACGTTAGAAGACGCGCGGCTGATCCGTTCGGAAGTGGATCGCTGCCGGGTGATTCTCGAACGGATGAGCGCGCAAGGAGCGCAGCCTATGGGCGAGACTCCCGAGCGGGTCCAAGTCTTGAATCTCCTGACCATGGTGTGCGGCCAGTTTACAGAGTCGCAGCGGGCGTTTCTGCGCATCGATCTTACCGATGAAACGCTGGAGGCCGTGCTGCCCGTGCAAGCGACGGCGCAGTCGCTGGCGGCGCTGATTCAGAATGCCCTCGACGCCAATGTCGAGCAGCATCCGGTCCACATCGGCGCCACGGAAACCGCTTCAACGCTGCGAATTTCCGTTCAGGATCGAGGTCATGGCATGAGCGAAGGAGTGCTGCGGCGGATCGCGGAGCCATTCTTCACCACCAAAGAGCCGGGGAAGGGCATGGGGCTGGGGACCTTCCTGGTCCGGACCTTCGCCCAGAATTTAGGCGGACGCGTTTCGTTCGATTCGACTCCCGGCGCAGGCACCACGGTGACGCTGGAGCTTCCGCTGATCGGGTCGCCGCAGAGCGCTCATGCCGATTGAGGACCTCCCGCTGGTGCTGGTGGTCGATGACGACGAAGTGTTTCGCAATCGCCTCTGCCGCGCATTTTCCGAACGGAACTGGGCCGCGGATGCGGTTTCGAACGGCGACGACGCACTGAACTATGCGCGGGACCGCAGTCCGGACCTGGTGCTGGTCGACCTGCGCATGCCCGGAATGGGCGGATTGGACCTGGTGCAGGAATTGCGCGCCGTCGATTCTTCGATGAAGATTGTCATGCTGACCGGCTATGGAAGCATCCCCACCGCGATTTCGGCGGTGAAGCGCGGCGCCGATTATTATCTGAGCAAGCCCATCGATGTCGATCAAATTCTGGCCGCGTACGAAAATCTGGAGTCCGCCGCCGCCGAAGCCGAAGAGCCGGAAAGCGTTCCGTCGCTTGCCAGAGTGGAGTGGGAGCACATGCAGCGCGTGCTGGCCGATTGCGGAGATAACATTTCGCATGCCGCCCGCCTGCTTGGCATCCATCGCCGGTCGCTGCAACGCAAGCTGGGAAAGCATCCTCCGCCGCGCTGAACTCTATCGTCGCTCCGCCTGCGACAATTTGCCGCATTCCCAAAACGCGTTCCAATCGTTAGCCTAAGAAGGCCGATGCTCAAACTGGCATACTTATTTTTCGTCGCGGCTATTCTTGCCTCTGCCCAGCAGGCGGTGAACTACGCGAGCCTCGGCGGCCGCGTCACGGACCAGTCCGGCGCCGTGGTGGAGAATGCGGATGTCAACGTTCGCCAAATCGATACGAATATCGTTTCCGCACAGAAGACCGGCCACGACGGGCGATTCCTGCTCCCGTACCTCAAAGTCGGCAGGTATGAGGTGTCGGTGCGCCATCAGGGATTTGAGGAAGCGACCAGGCCGGTGACGCTCACCGTCGGCGCCGATTTCGATTTGCCGTTTTCACTCACCGTCGGCCAGATGGAGACGAAGGTTCAAGTCAGCGGCGACGCGCCCGTGATCGAAGCCGCGCGTACGCAGATCGCCAGCACGATCTCCGAGGCGGAAGTGGCGAATCTGCCGCTCAGCGGACGCAACTATTTCGACATCGCGTTGTTCGCTCCAGGCGTATCGCCCACCAACACCGCCGCCAATCAGTTATTCGCCGAAACCTCGGCCATGCCTGGACAGGGCATCTCCGTCGGCAGCCAGCGGAACTTTTCCAACAGCTTCATCATCGACGGCGTCAGCGCCAACGACGACGCGGCGGGAGTCGCAGGGACCTTCATCGGCCTCGACACAGTGCAGGAGTTTCAGGTAGTCACCTCTGGTGGGCAGGCGGAACTGGGACGCGCCCTCGGTGGCTACGTCAATGTGGTGACCAAGAGCGGCGGCAACGACCTGCATGGCGACCTCTATGGTTACTTCCGCAACAGCCGCTTCAACTCGGCCAATGCTCTTTCGAACACGGTTCTGCCGCTCACGCAGGCGCAGTACGGCGCCAGCGTTTCCGGGCCCCTGGTGCGTGACAAAACTTTTTACTTCGCGAATTTTGAAGCGCGCGACCTGAACCAGTCGGGCCTGATTACCATTGCTCCGTCGTCGGTGGCAGCCATCAATGCGAGGCTCACCAGCACCGGCTTTCCCGGACCGCTCATCTCCACCGGTGACTTCCGGAATCCGGTGCATAACGAAAACTTCTTCGCCAAACTCGATCACCACTTCAGCGATGCCGACCAGTTCAGCGCCCGCTACAGCCTCTATCACGTCGAAAGCATCAATTCACGCGGTGCCGGAGGACTGAGCGCGCCCAGCGCGTCAGCCAATTTGTTCGACACCGATCAGACGATCGCGGCAAGCAATGTCTGGACACTTTCTTCCCACATGGTGAATGAAACCCGCGTGCAGTTCACCAACAGCAATTTATTCGCTCCGCCGTCCGATCCGGTTGGCCCGGCGGTCAGCATCTCCGGCGTGGCTTCTTTTGGCACTCTGTCAGGATCGCCCACGGCGCGCCTCAACCGGCTCTATGAAGGGACCGATAGCCTGTCCATCCACAATGGCGCGCACTCCATCCGCGTCGGCGTCGACTTTCTTGATAACGACGACACCATCACCTTTCCGCGCACCATCCGCGGGAGCTATGCGTTCTCCTCACTGGCCAACTTTCTGAGCGGCATTTACAACAGCTCCGGTTACACGCAGACCTTTGGTGTCACGCAAATCCACCAAACGAACCCGAACGTCGGGTTTTACGCACAGGACGAATACAAAGTGACTCCCAGCTTCACCCTGAACCTGGGCCTTCGCTACGATCTGGAATTTCTGAACACCATCGCGACCCGGAAGGGAAACGTTTCGCCGCGCGCCGGCTTTGCCTGGTCGCCGTCGGCCTCGCGCCGCACCGTCGTGCGCGGCGGCTACGGCCTGTTTTACGACCGCATTCCGTTGCGACCTCTGGCCAATTCTTTACTCTCGGCGGGGAACACCACGGTCATCGGTAATCTGCAACAGCTGAGCATCAGCCTTTCTCCGACCCAGGCCGGTGCGCCGGTGTTCCCCAATATTCTTGGCGCGTTGACCATCCCCGCGGGTGTTCTGTTTAACTTCTCCACCATGGACTCGCACTTGAAAAACGCCTACGCCGAACAGGGGAATTTTGAGATCGAACAGCAACTCGGTAGGAACGCCACGCTGACCGTCGGCTACCAGCATCTGCGCGGTTTGCACCTGATTATTTCCGTCAACCAGAACGTGCCGTCGTGCGCGGCGGTCGGCACCAACGATGGATGCCGCCCGAATCTGACCTACGGCAACGACAGCCAGTATTCCTCAGCCGCCGATTCGCACTACGATGGCGCGCACATCACGTTCCTTCAGAGGCCCGTCAAATGGGGCAATTACCGGGTCGCCTACACTTACTCAAAGGCTCTCGACGACGTGAGCGAGTTCTTCTTCAGCGCGCCTATTAACAACTTCAATATCTGGCAGGATTATTCCCGAGCCGACGACGATCAGCGCAGCCGCGTGGCGTTCGAAGGCACCATACACTCCTCGCTCGCGAAGGCGTCGACGAATTGGGAGCGATTAAGCCACGGCGTCCAACTGACAACGTCGCTGACCGTGTACTCACCCCTACCGTTCAATATCACCACCGGAGCCAACACCATTCAGGGCACCGGCGCCCGCCCCACCATCAACGGAGTGTTTATCAGCCGCAATGCCGGGGAGGGTCACGCGATGCTGAATCTGAACGTGCGCCTCAGCCGGACCTTTGCGCTCCGTGAACGGATGCGCCTCGAAGTGCTTGCGGAGATGTTCAACACACTGAACCACGTCAACGTGGTTACGTTAAACGGCGTGTTCGGCGCGGGCATTTATCCTACCGCGCCGTCGTCCACGTTCCGGCAAATTACCGCCGTGAACGATCCCCGGACCGCGCAGTTTGGTCTGCGGCTAAGTTTCTAGCCAGACGCCGCGTCACGATCGAGCCGTTCTCTTCCCACGCCGCCAGGACCCCTCCATCGGCGAGACTCGTCAGGGTGGGGAATGCTCCGGACTTCGCCAATTCCGTTGACTTGTCCGCCGTCCAGGCGACGACGGCACCCGCGCTCGTCCAGATGGCGTAAATCTGGCCGCCGCTGGCCGCGATAGCGACGTCTTTGCCCGCGCCCATCAGCTTCTCCGCCTGTCCGGGCTGATCGAGGAAAACCTGTTCGCCGCGACGCCATGCCGTGACCACCTGTTTTCCGGAAGCGACCAGCCCTCCTCCGTCCATCGGACAGGCGTTCAGTTGCCAGCTCCCCTCGCCCAGCTTCGCCGGCTTGGTGAACATCACTCCATCGCGCGATTTCGCCAGGTACATATCGCGCGCGCCGCCCAGCCAGTTGCGCCACATGACCAGGATCTGACCATCCGCGGCTATCGCCGCCGAGGGATGGCAGCATTCGCAAATGGTCCCTTCCGGCGAATCGTAAATCAGGACGTTCTTCGACCAGTGAACGCCATCGGTCGAATGCGCGCCGTACAGTTTCGTTCCCTTCGCGCTCCGCTTGTCAAGCCACGCCGCGAACAGGTTGCCCTTCGCATCGCTGGTGAGCGCGTGCAGGCCCTCCGTTGGCGCACCGGGGACGTCGTTAACGACAGCGCCCTTCGACCAGCTCTTCCCGCCGTCCGTGGAGCGCCACGCGATCAAGTCTCCGTCAGTCGGAAGGCCGTGCGCATGCGGCCCCTCACTCAACGTCTTGCCCGTCACCGCCGTGATGACGATCGCGCCGGCGGCCAGCGCGATACGCGGCCCACGGTGGCGCGTGAGCGGCAAAACCGATCCTTCCGCGACTTTCACCGGATCGGAAAACGTCTCCCCGCCGTTACTCGACGCGCTGAAGTAGATCTGCTTGCCCGCGCCGAACGTCATCATGACAACCGAGCCGCGAGTCACCATTTGCGGTTCGTGCGCGGGCGCATCCGGCCCCATGGGACCGAGACTGGCGGCGAGAGCGATCAAGAGAAGTGGTGTCATGGAGCCTTGTACCATCAAACCGCAAGTTCCGTGAATTTAGAGTGCGGCAAATTGTCGCACGTTCCCGGTCCGCGAAAAGGGCCAAAGCGGCAACGAACAAAAGGCGAACTCCGCTGAACCATTTGCACAATTGCTGAACATTTCGTCAGTTCTGGATGTTCTCCGATGAAAGCGATCTGCCGTGCCGCCTATCCTCCAACCCCGGTACACCGTCATGGAAGCAGTGTGCCGGAAAGCGTTTCGGACCGCAGTAAAAAATGATCACACCGTTGTGTGCGGCCAGCATATCTCTCGATAGAGGAGACTATGCGGCGCATGCGGAGGTCGTCGCATTTTTCCGCAGTGCGTTAGAGTCGAAGCTCATTGCGGCGCTACAGAGCCTCATAGCACGGACGAGTCTCGTTGCACTCGTAATCGTCGGCGAGCTTCGCATCCGGCCCGATACACTGCTGCGACTTGTGGCACCAGAACAGCCGGTCGCCCGAATGAGGCATGTTGCTTTCCGACAACACAAACATGCCTTTCCAGCGCAGCCACTGGCAGCGATCTTCGTCGATGCGCGCGGAACTGGCGAACTCCATATTTATGCCTTGTGCGCGGTGGCGAGAAGAGCGCGTTTGACAGCGACCTTCGCCAGTTGAACCTTGTATGCGTTTTGCGAAAGAGGCTGCGCGCCCTCGACTGCCGCGGCCGCCGCGTGCTCGGCCGACGCTTCATCGATCGATTTTCCGATGAGCGATTTTTCCGCCGCCGCCGCGCCCCACGGAGTCGGCGCGACATGCCCCATCACAATGTGCGCGCTGGCCACTTTACCGCCGCTCAGCTTCAGGGCGACCGAAGCCGTCGCCAGAGGCCAGTCGAGCGCCTCCTTTTGACGAACCTCGTAAGTCGCGTTCTTCATCGATGCCGAAGAGGAGGGGATCACGATCTCCGTGACGATCTCATTCGGATGCAGATCGATTTCACGATCCGCTTCGGACTTCGGGATCACAAAAAACTTGTCCACCGCGACCGTTCGCGCGCCCGTCGGCGAAACGATCTTCACATGCGCGCCCAGCGCCGCCAGCGCCGGCCCGAGGCTCGACGCACTCACGAAATACGCGGGATTTCCCCCGAAAATCGCGTGATACCGGTTCTCGCCGTTGGGCACCAGGCTCTTGCCGTCGTGCATCGCAAACAATCCGTGCCCACTGCGGAAATACCAGCATCTTGGCCTCTGGCACAAGTCGCCCGCGACCGTTCCCATGTTGCGAATCTGCGGGCTCGATACGCCCAGCGCCGCCGTAACCAGGGAAGGGAACTCGTTGCGGATGGTCTGATTCAACGTCAGATCGTCGAGCGTGACCGTAGCGCCGATGCGCACGCCCGCCGACGTCTTTGAGATTCCGCCGAGTTCGGAAATACCCTTGATGTTCACCACGCGCTTGGGCGAGGTGACGAAATCCTTCATCATGCTGATCAGGTCGGTGCCGCCGGCCAGCACCTGCGCGTCGCTCCAACTTGCGCCCAGCATCGCCGTGGCGTCCTTCACCGTTTTTGGGCTCGTGTATTCGAAGCGTTCCATTTATGCGTTCCTCCCGTTGTTCAAAGCGGCGAGTACTCGATTCGGCGTCAGCGGCAAATGCCCGACCCGCACGCCGATCGCATTCGCCACCGCGTTCGAAATGGCCGCCATGCCACCGATTGCCGGAGGCTCGCCGAGGCCGATAATGCCTCGCTTGTCATGCTCGGGCGAAATATCCATGTGGACCAGAATCTCGCCGATGTCGCCGATGCCGGACAACTTATAGAATTCCATGTCGGCGTTCAGCACGCGTCCGGTCTGCTGATCCATCACGCGCTCTTCGAACAAGGCCGCGCACGTGCTCATGATGCACGCGCCCAGCACCTGGCTCTCGGCGGTGCGCGGATTCACGATCAGCCCGCAGTCCTGCACCGCGACCATCCGATTCATCTTCACGATGCCGGTTTCAGTATCGACGCTCACGTCGGCCATCTGCACGCCCGAAACGCCCTGATTGATCAGCCCTTCCTTCGGCGCGTTGCGCGAAAGATTCTCGCCCAGCTCCGAAATCGTCTGCGTGCCCATCTTGGCGCAGGCCTGTTTCCAGCTCATGCCCTTATCCGGCGCACCCTTCGGCTGAATCCGCCCGTCGACCGCTTCCAACCGGTCGGCCGGAACGCCCATGATCGGGGCGAGAAGATCGAAAATCTTGCCCAGAGCATTAACCGCCGCTTTGCGCGTCGATACCGAAACACCGCCGATGGTCGTTGATCCGCCCGATCCGCCCGACGGCGGAAAATTCGTATCGCCGAGGCCGATTTGCACCTGTCCGATTTCGAGGCCGAACGTCTCGGCCGCGACCATCGCGATCATGGTGCGCGTCGCCGTGCCCAGATCCTGACTACCAAGGTCCACCGAAACGCTGCCGTCGGATTGAATCGTCACGCGGCACTGGCTGTCGTGCCCCAGTCCGCCCCAGAAATTGACGCCAATCCCCAGACCGCGCTTAATCGAACCCTTCGTCATATCCGGCCGCGCGTGGCCGTACTTCGACCACTCGATCATCTGCGCGGCTCTCTCCAATTGCGCCTTATAAACGTCCGGCTTGTTCGTCAGGTCGACGTTCTTCAGGAAAAACTGCAGCGAATCCATCCCGCACTTCGCCGCGAGATCGTCCAGCGCGGAACATGACACCAGCGAAATCTGCGGATGATTCGGCGCTCGCCATGCCCTGGCTGTCCCCGCGTTCAGCGATACTCCAATGTGGTTGATGCGCCGGTTTTTCACCTTACGATAAACGTAGGGAAACAGGTCGGCGTTCAACCCCGCCGGTGCGAATCCGCCGGTGGCCCAAGTTTTGGACTCCCAAACCGTGAACGTCCCGTCCTTCTTGGCGCCCAGCTTGACCTTCGCGTAGACCGACGGACGAACGCCAGCGATGGTCAACTCCGTTTCGCGGTCCAAGAACATTTTTACGGGTCTGCCGTTGCTGGCCTTCGACAGGTGCGCCGCTTCGATATCCCACAGGTCGGCTGGGAACTTGCTGCCGAAGCCTCCGCCCATAAAATCCATATGGACGTGGAAATTGTTAGCCGGAACCTTCAGCAGAGGTCCATACTGCGCCGCGATGCCCGAAACGTTCTGCGTGGACGGCCACACTTCCACGTGATCTCCGCTCCACTGCACGATGGTTCCGTGCGTTTCCAGGCAGCAGTGCGTGATCACCGGGACCCCGTACTCGCCCTCGACAATCACATCGGCGTCCTTGAACGCCTGGTCCGGATCACCCTCCACTTGTTCGCCCGCCGGTTTGGCGCGATTTCCCGCCGCCGCCAGATCTTGCTCTTTAACGAGATGCGGCAGAACCTCGTACTTCACCACGACCGCGCGGGCCGCATCGCGCGCGACTTCTTCATTAATAGCCGCAACCGACGCGATCTCCGTTCCCGCCCACTGCACTTCGTCGCCGGCCTTTTTTATCGCGCGAACCGCGGTCACGCCCGGCATCTTTTCCGCAGGCGACAAATCGATACTGGTAACGCGCGCATGGGCGTGCGGACAAGTGACCAGCGTTGCCCACAACATGCCTTGCGGACGCACATCGGAGTTGTACTTGGCCCGTCCACTCGACTTCACCGGACCGTCCAGGCGCTTAATGGGTTGGCCCATCACGCGCCGCTTGTCCATTGGCGGCCAACTGTAGTTAGGCATTTTTCCCTCCCATGTTCTTCGCCGCCTGCATCACGGCCTTGCGAACGCCCACGTACGTTCCGCAGCGGCACAAATTGCCGCCGAGGCCCGTCTTCACCTCTTCATACGTCGGATTCGGATGCCGATCCAAAAATCCCTTCGATGCCATGACGAAGCCCGGCGTGCAATAGCCGCACTGCTGGGCATCGTTATCCCAGAACGCCTGCGAAACAGGATGTAATTTGCCCTCCGGCGCCAGACCCTCGATAGTCTCGATCTTCTTGCCCTGCGCGTCGACCGCGAGAATGGTGCAGCTGTACATCACCTTCTTGTCGACGATCACCGTGCAGGCGCCGCAGGTCCCGCGATCGCAGACGCGCTTGGCGCCCGTCAGATCGAGTTGATTGCGGAGCGTGTCGAGCAGCGTGGTCCGAGGCTCGACGCTCGCTTTATAGGCGCGACCGTTGATGTCGAGCGTGATCGCAACGGCGTCAGGCCCGCTGACCGGAGCCGCTGGCGCGGCCTGCGCTTCTTCCTCCGCCAGGATGCCTGTCGAGAGCACGCCCGTACCCGCGCCCAGCCCCTGCAAAAATCCGCGCCGCGAAAACGCACTTTTCCGCTTCTTTTTAGAGTCGTCTTGAGGATTGCTCATCGCCGACCGTCCTTTCGTTTCCTTGAAAAACGAGTCTATCAAATTAGGGATGTCAACGCCCCGGCCGAACCGTCAATCCGGCGCGGCGGGCGAGTTTGGCCTGGTCCTTGTCGAAGGTGAAGAAGACGTCGGCCTCGAGTTCAACGCCTATCGCGACTTGCAGAATGTCCAGAGTGCGGCAGCCGAGGGTCCGCGTGTATAGTTTCGACAAGGCAATTGCGCGGGCGAGAGCGTCGGCAGGAACCGGCTTACGTACCAGCACGCCCATCGCAAGATCGGCACGAAACGCTTGCATCGATTCGTCCAATTCGGCCACGCTCAAAAGCTTTCGAAAGGTCTGCGCCTCGAAGGCGGTGATAAATTCCAGTTCGCCGAACGGTGTGACGATGAAGTTGGGATGCAAGGTTTCAATCAGACGCACCGCCTGCTCCGAGTTCGCGTCGGTCCCGTACAGCGACGCCAAAAAACTGGTATCGGCGTAGGCGATCAATAGCGTCCCTTCCGTTCGGCAAGAAAATCGGCCCAGGAGGTTGTGAGGACCTTGTCCCCGTAAATCTTCTTCAGGCGACCTCTGAAATCGGGGAATTCAACCTTTTTCGACCCATTCGCAGGCGCAAGCGTCCCGATGACCTGATTTCTCTTGGTGATCTCAATCGTCTCCCCCTCCGCCAGCATCTTCTCCACCTTGGGAAAATCGTAGCGCAGATCGCGAACCGAGGCCCTCTTCATGTGATACATGTTAGCATCACAAAAAAGTTCTTGTAATCCGACTATGCGGATAGTAGGATGGCTGTGTCAGATAGTTATGTTGCTGCCGAAACTCACCAAACTCGAACTCCAGATCATGGAAACCTTCTGGAGCCGCGGCGCCTGCTCGGTGCGCGAAATTCAGGAATCGTTTCCCGAGCGCGGCCGCCCCGCGTACACCACTGTCCAGACCACCGTGTACCGCCTGGAGCGGAAAAAAGCCCTCCGCTGTATTAAGCGCATCAGCAACGCTAACATCTTCGAGGCCGCCATCTCCCGCGACGACGCCCAGCGCCGCCTGATCGACGAACTTCTATCCCTGTTCGGCGGACGCGCCAAGCCGGTGATGGCGCACCTGGTCGAATCGGGCAAGCTGACTCTGAAAGACGTGAAAGAAGCGGAGAAGGATCTGCGAAAGCTCGCCAGAAAGGACGCGTTATGACCGGCATCTTGAACCATCTCTGGCAATCGAGCCTCTTTGCTATCCTCGCCGGTTTGCTGACGTTGGCGCTGCGGCGAAACCCGGCCCGCACCCGCTACTGGCTCTGGTTGGCGGCATCCGTGAAATTTCTGATCCCCTTCTCTCTCTTGGTGGACGCCGGAAGCCGCATCGAATGGAGGCCAGCCCCCGCCATCGTGCAACCTGCCGTCTCCGTTTCGATGGAGCGGGTTTTCACTGCTCCGGCGGTAATCCTCGCCTCGCCGGAAGTAACGCGGCCCAAAACCAGCTACTGGCCGGTTGCGCTCACTATCGCGTGGTTCTGCGGCCTCGCGAAGGTTCTGTTTTCCTGGACGCGCCAATGGCGGCGGATCTACGCAGTTGTCCAAGCGGCAACGCCCTACCGTGCGCCCTTGCCGATAAAGACAATGTCCTCCACGGCCCTGCTCGAGCCCGGAGTGTTCGGCATCTTGCGCCTGTCCTTCTGCTCCCCGAAGGGATCGCCGAGCGGCTGATGCCCGATCAATTGGACGCGCTCGTGGCCCACGAACTCTGTCACGTCCGCAGCCGTGACAATCTCGCCGCCGCCGTTCACATGCTGGTCGAAGCGATCTTCTGGTTCCATCCGCTGGTCTGGTGGATCGGCCGCCGCCTGGTCGACGAACGAGAGCGCGCCTGCGACGAGGAGGTGCTTCTGCTGGGCAGCGCGCCCGAGGTCTATGCCGAGACGATTCTGAAAGTCTGCGAGTTCTACCTGGAGTCCCCTCTCCATTGCGTCTCCGGCATTACCGGCTCGGACCTCCGCAAGCGAATCCGAAATATCATGATCAACCGCGTCTCGCGAAAATTAGGTGCTGGAAGAAAGCTGCTGCTGGCCGTCGGCGGAACCGCGGCGGTAGCCGTGCCGATCGTGTTTGGCGTCCTAAATGCGCCCCGGATGCGCGCCCAATCGCAGAATTCTGAGCATTTTGCCTTCGAGGTCGCCTCCGTAAAGCCGGTCGGCGAGGGCGACGGGGGGATGAAGAGCGCCAACGGAAAAGGACCAGGGCCGAGTAGTGGCCTGGAGCACCGAAGGTTGAACGTTCGCATGAACCTGTATGCCCTCATCGTCAATGCGTACGCCCTCAGAGGCTGCCCTCCCTTTGGGCATGAGCGCGGATGCAAACTGCTTTCTGATGGGCCCGATTGGCTTCGGAACGACCAGTATGAGATCGTCGCCAAGGTGCCCGACAATGCTCCCGACTACACGTCTACTCAGTTTGTGAACCTCCACGCGCCGCAGGTCCAACTGATGCTGCAAGCGCTGTTAGCCGACCGTTTCGCTCTGAAAGTCCACCGCGAAACCAAAGACCTTCCGGTCTATGCACTGACAATCGGCAAAAAAGGACTCAAGTTCAAAAAGTCGGATGGCAGCAAGGAACCACGGCTGATGTTTCGCGGATCGGCGGCACCGGACGGTTCGCGAATGATCAAACTGATTGTAGAGAACGGCTCCATGCGGGAACTGGTCGATCTGTACGCGAAATTCATGGACCGTCCGCTGATCGACAAAACCGGGCTCAAGGATCGGTACGACTTTGCGGTGGACTATGAAGCCAATACCGATGCCCCCGGCCCGTTCTCGGAACTCAGCGGCCCCTCGCTATTCAAAGCCTTCGAAGATCAAGCCGGCCTAAAGCTGGAATCGAGCAAGGCCCCCGTTGAAATCCTGGTAATCGACGACGCCTCAAAACCCACGGCGAACTAGCGGCAAAGACAGCGTGAGCGGGGAAATGGCAGCGATCTGACTGCGACAAGCCACTAGGTGCCCTTCAGAACCTCAGCGATCTCTTTTTCGGCGATGGCGCCTTCCTTGATGACGCGCCAATAGGGTTCCGTTACGTCGACAGTAGTAGCGCCGGTGCCGGTCGCCAGGCCTCCGTCGAGCACCAGGTCCACGCGTCCATCCATCATGCCGAAACATTCGATGCCGCTGGCGCAGGTCGGCTGGCCGGACAGATTCGCGCTGGTGGAAATCAACGGCTGAGCCAACCGTTCGAGCAGTGCGTTCGCGACCTTCGATTTCGACTGCCGCATCGCGATGCGCCCGGTATTGCCGGTGACTTTCAACGGCACTCGCGACGACGCCGGGGCGATGATGGTCAGCGCACCGGGCCAGAAATATCGGGCGAGCAGGCGAAAGCGCGCCGACACCTCTTTCGCTAGTTCTTCGGCCATGATGACGTCAGAGACAAGTAAGGGAAGGGCACGATGGATGTCGCGTCCCTTCGCCTTGAAAACGCGGCCAACGGCGTGCAGATTCAGGGGATCGGCCACCAGAGTGTACAGCGCATCGGTGGGGATGGCGACGACGTCGCCACGGCGCACGGCGGCCGCGGCGCGCTCAATCGCGGATTCAGAAGGACGCTCGGCGTCAATCTCGATGAGATCGGTTGCCACCGAATCAGTGTAGCGTTTCTGGCCCGTAGCCGTTGTGGGCTCGAGGTCCGCCGGTCAAGCGGCTTGTCAAGTTATCAAAGGAGCGATTGCTGAGAATTCCTCATGATGGGCTCGAAGGACCACGGCGGATCCGAAGGAAGACAGCGATGTTGGACATCCCGCGCGGCAGCCCTAATTGGGAAGTGGCTAGGTTTCGCCTTACCGCAAAGTGCCCGCATGCTGACCCATGGCGGCTCCGGGCGCAACTGAACGGCCATGCGTCAGCATGCGGACTGCGCGGCTAACGGGCAATCGCCCCGGCGACCTCGATGGCCATTTGATAGCGGCCGAACGGCGCGCTCAATTGCACGCCCGCGACCATCGGACGCACCCTCTCCACCATCTGCCGGGCGATGGCGATTCCTTCAGCGCGGGCGGCTTCGGCGCTTTCGGCGGCCTTCATGCGGTCCATATATTCCTGCGGCACGGGCACGCGCAGCTCGTTCACCATGAACTCGGCGTTGCGGAAACTGGTGAGCGGCCAGATGCCGGCGATGAACGGCAGGTGAAACTGCTCGGTGCGCTTCATGAACGCTTCAAGCAGGTCAAGGTCGAAGACCGGCTGCGTGACCACGTACTCGGCTCCGGCGCGGACTTTCCATTCGAAGCGCTTTAGTTCTTCGTCCATGTTGAGCGCGCCGGGATTCGCGCCGACGCCGATCAGCAAGCCTGTTTGCGATCCGATCGGATTGCCGCCGAGATCGAGGCCGTGATTTAAATTGTTGGCGATGTTCGTCAGCCCGATGGCGTCGACGTCGAATACGGCGGTCGCGTCCGGATAAGTGCCCATGCGCGGCGGGTCGCCGGTAATGCAGATGAGATTCTTCACGCCCACCGCGTAGGCGCCCAGCAGTTCGCTCTGGATGCTGAGAATATTGCGGTCGCGGCAGCAGAAGTGGAGCACCGCTTCGATTTCGGCGTGACGCTGGATCAGCTGGCAGGTGACCTGCGCGCTCATGCGGGCGCTGGCGCGGGGGCCGTCCGGCACGTTGATGCAATCGATACCGGCGGTTTTGCAGAGCTTCGCGCCTTCGATTTCCTTCGACGCGTCGATGCCGCGCGGCGGCAGGATTTCGACGAACGCCACGAATTTTCCGGCCGCGAGTTTTCCGCCCAGCACGCTTTTTTCGGGAATCGGAATTTTTTCGAGCGACTTGGTTTTTGTAGAAGGCTCTTCGACGGTGACGTCCAGTTTGCGAATTGCCGGTTGCAGGCTGCGCGCTTCGCTGCGAATTTCCTTGATGTGCGCCGCAGTGGTGCCGCAGCAGCCTCCGACAATCCTGACGCCCGCCATTAGGAAGCGGCGCGCGTATTGGGCCATATATTCGGGCGAGCACAGATAAATGTTGCGGCCCTCAATGGTCGCGGGCAGCCCGGCGTTGGGCATGGCGCTGAGCGGCTTCTTGGTGAAAGCGAGCATTTTTTCGATCGCCTCCAGCATCACCTTCGGTCCGGAAGAGCAGTTGAGGCCGATGGCGTCGACGGGCCATTCATCTAAACGGCGGGTGAAATCCTCGGTGGTGGTGCCGTCGCGGAGCCGGCAATCGTCCTCGATGCTGACCTGCGCGATGATCGCGATGTCGTCTCCGGCGGCCTCGCGGGCGGCGAAGATGGCTTCGCGAATTTCATTCGAATCGCGGAAAGTTTCGAGGATCAGTAGGTCGACCCCGGCCTCGACCAGCGCTTCGATCTGTTCGCGAAAAATGGCTCGGGCCTCTTCGAAACTGGTAGGTCCCAGAGGTTCCAGCCGAATCCCGAGAGGTCCGACGGTCCCGGCCACAAACGCCTGATCGCGAGCCGCCTCGCGAGCGATGCGGACGCCTGCCTGGTTGATGAGACGAACTTTCTCACCGAATCCATAAGCCGCCAGACGCTTGCGATTCGCGCCGAAGGTGTTGGTACCGAGAATTTCCGAGCCGGCCTTGATGTACTCCTGATGAACGTCGCGAACCAGCGCCGGGAGCGAGAGATTCAGCTCGTCGTAGCAGCGGTTAATGAAGACGCCCTTGGAGTAGAGCATCGTGCCCATGGCCCCATCCGCCACGAGAACGCGGTTTTCCAGCGCCTCGCGAAATTCAGCCGACCGGGTTTGCGTGAGAGTGACACCCATGTTCTTTTACAATAGCGCGATGGTCAAGGTTTGGAGGTTCACCGTTAAAATAGCGGTGGAGTGTCGCGAGGGTTGACTCTAATGGACGGTGATCCTATAATTCCTGCCACCAACATCAAGGAAATTTCTCATTGCCGATAGTGAACTTAAAGCAACTGCGGATTATGTTCTTGCTCTTAAGCGCCCATTTAGCGGCGCAGAATGTCCCCGTTGTTAATACTGGTGGGATCCTCAACGCGGCCAGTTATAATCTGGCGTCGACCTCGGTGGCGCCCGGTTCCATCGCCACCCTCTTTGGGACTGGTTTGAGCGATGGCACCGTCTGTGTGACGCCTTGCGGCCCGACCTTCGACAAGAACGGTGTGCTGATCCCAACGTTGGCCGGGGCTTCCGTCACCTTCAACGGTATCCCGGCGCCGGTCCTCTCAGTACCCAGCCAGGCGCAGATCAGCGTACAGGTTCCGGTCGAAATGGCGGGGAGTTCCTCCGCGGCTGTAGTTGTAACCGTGAACGGCCACAGCAGCGCTCCGATCAATGTCCCACTGTCTCCAACTGCGCCGGGGTTTTTCGCTGTAAGCGCGAGCGGAAGCGGGCAGGGCGCGATTCTGAATGTCTTGGACGCGAATGTCGGCGTGGCAAGCCTGACGGCTCCGTGGTAGGGTTTCCCGAGCGCACATTCAGCGCAGGCGGGCGACGTCATTGAGATCTATGCGACGGGATTGGGCGCATTGACCGCGCCCGTCGCCACCGGAACGAGGCCCACGGGGAATCCGCAGACCGCCGCAACGCCGACTGTGACGATCGGAGGAGTTCCGGCGACTGTACTGTTCGCCGGCGAGGCCCCTTGCTGCGTGGGCCTGAATCAGATCAACGCAACCATGCCTGCCTTACCTACCAGTGGAGTGGGCAACTATTCCGCGGTTCCTATTACGATGACAATTGGCGGTCAGAACAGCAACACGGTTACGGTGGCCACCGGAACCACTATCGGCGGTGTGAGCGGCACGGCCCAATCAGTCAGCGGAAAGATTGGTAGTGGGGAAATCACCAAAATGGGTCTTGACTTGCCGCTTGGCACCTCGTCCATTGGTGCTTATTCCCTCTCAGGGAATGGCGTCAATTCTTCCGCGCAAGCCGTTTATTCGCTCACCGGAAGCGGCAGCGGAACGGTAACGTCATGCCTAATCGTCGGGGGTGCGAATGCGTCGGGTAATTGGACTGCTTCGGGCACGATGACCGTCACGGTCAAATCCCGGGACCACCCAACCCGGCGTGGTATTGGGAAGGTATAGCGCGTCGACCTCGCTCACCCTCTGCGGCACGGCGCTACCCGCTCGAATCACCAACGGAGCGGTGATCGGCACGGTCAACCCGGCAGGGAATGTTAGCCTGATCCTGGTAATTCCCTGGGGGCCCCAGTTCAAGGTGGCCTTTCACCGGCACTGTGGATACCGGAGTCAGTGGTCTCCTCATCACCGGGGGGGGAGCTTTTCGGCAGCCAGACTCAAGTCACGGGTGGAATCACGGTGACGGGCTCTCTACAGGGCTCTTCTCCTAACCAGACGTACACAGTGACCGGAAGCGGCAGTGGAACATTAATGTGCTCGCTGCTTTCAGGCGCTTATCCCCCGGGCCAAACTGGCCCCTGGAGCATTTCGGGGTCAGCGACGTTCACGCTTAGCCCATCTCCGGCTTTGTAAGCACCGGAGGCAGCGTGTCGGGAACGTGGAATGGATTCGCCGGGACGGGCACCGCCTGCGGACCCAGTCCACTGAACCCAATAAAGTTGCAGGGTGGGACGGTGACCGGAACTGTCTTCCCCGGAGGCGGCGTCACGTTGTGGTTTAGCCAATAGTGGCAATTAATCCGAGCAGATCGGGACTTCGCCTGACTTCCGCGAAGAAAGAAGCTGGACCGGCCTCTTTTGCTGCTCGACATCTCAGGAGCAGTGTTGGGGCGATAAAACTCGGGAGAAGTGGAAGAGGGGAGCCGTTGTCCTGTTTTTAGCCCCGCCACCGTAGTGATTTGATAAGAGTCAAGAAATATGAAGCTCGCGTGCAGCGAAGAGGAACTCAGACAGTTGCTCGGCGACGTTGCGTTTACCCGGAACCTCGGGTTCGTTTTGCAAAAAATCGACGATGGGGAGTGCACTCTCGACGTCCCGTTTCAGGAGGCGTTTGAGCGGCCGGGTGGGATTGTCAGCGGGCAGGTCTTTATGGCTGCTGCCGATGTGGCGATGTGGCTCGCCATTAAGACGAGGCTTGGCCTTGACGATGGCTCGGTGACCGCGGAAATGAAGACAAATTTCCTGGGAGGAGCGAGACGGGAGAGCTTCCGGTGCTCGGCCGAGGTGCTGAAGTTCGGGCGGCAGTTGATTTACGGAACGGCCGAATGCGTCAGCGCCGATGGCAGGCTACTGACGCATCACACGGTTACTTATATTCGACGCTGACCAGGATTTCCAGGCTGTCCGCATGCTGACGCATGGCGGTTCCGTGCGCACAATCAGCCGCGCCAATTGGGGAACAAATTGATCATTCCGCCGCGCGAGTTTTCGATCAGGTCGGGGACACGCGCGCGGCGCTTCATCAGCCGGGCCAGCAGCACTTCGAGCGCATCCTCATCGCCAGCAAGCCACGCCGGAGGGATGGATTTTACGGCCTGGTCGACGATCTCTTCTGGGAAATTCACGATGCGCGAGAGCCAGGGGTCGAAATCGGCCAGGCTGCGGACATTTTTATAGACGTGCGGGCGGAAATATAGGCCCTGAATTGCTGAATCTGTGAACTGCCAGTGCGGGCCTCCGAAGACGTAGCCGTTGTCGATCATCTGCGCGACATAGCCCATTTTCAGGCCGTGCGCTTCGGGAATCCATTCTTTCAACCGGGCCCGGAAAAAGATCGACTGGCGGGCGTCGGCGTTCCCCATCCATTTATCGAACGCCAGGGCGCCGAGAAAGTCCGACAGGTTTTCGATGGTCCCCAGAATTCCGTCGGGCAGGAAATCGTAGACCGTGTTGGTCATCGGGCTGCCGGGGAAGCGCGACCCGAAGTGCCAGCCAGGTTGAGGGAGTTCGTGGCGCTTACCAAGTTGCAGATGCACTTCGGGATTGGCGGTTAGGAAATCATCCGATATGCGAATCATCGCGGCGGCGGGCGTGGCGATTCCGAGGTAATTGAGAAACGTCGAAGCGATCCATTCGTTGATCAGAATGCGGCGGTGTTGCGGGTTGTTGACGAACTTCACTACGTAGGCGTGGCCATCGGCCGCTTCCAGGAGATGTGCCTGCGCCCCGCCGCGCATTTTGCGAATTAGACGGCGGGCGTCGGTTGGCATGGAGGCGGGAATCGAGTACTCTTAGAAATTATATGACGGACGAAAAAGAAACACCGCCCAAAACTGGGGAAAAGACTGGCGCCAGCAAGGATGAGGTCGCACTGGAACTGATGCGATTCATCACCACCACGACCGGGATCGGCAAGACCTCGTCAGGCGCGGGATTCGGCGGGAAGTCGCCGAAGACTCCAGAGGAGCAGGTGGATACGTTGCTTCAGTTGTTCGAAAAGTGCCGGGAGGCGGTGGGGAAGGCTTGAACGTCGGCTGAAGCCGATGCGGCAAGCTGAAGCTCGCGCCACCTGGACATACCCCACTTGCATCGCTTGAGCAAGTTTGATACCCTTTAGTTTCGTATTCCCTTGGGAGGCTGCGGGTCTGCTATTGTGACTCGGGCCGTTTGGACCATATACAACATGAGCCGCAAATCAGGTAAGAAGTACACCGCTGCGTTAAAACAGGTCGAGACAAAGCCGTACGCTCTCGATGACGCCGTTCCCCTCATCAAGAAAATTAAGTTCGCGAAGTTCGACGAAACCGTCGAACTGCACATGCGGTTGGGCGTCGATCCGAAGCACGCCGACCAGATGGTGCGCGGCACCGTCGTCCTGCCGAATGGACTTGGAAAGTCAAAAAAAGTCCTCGTCATCGCCTCGGGCGACAAGATCAAAGAGGCGCTCGATGCGGGCGCCGATATCGCCGGCGGCGACGAGATGGTGAACAAGATCCAGACCGAAAACTGGACCGACTTCGATGCCGTGATCGCTACGCCTGACATGATGCGAGGCGTCGGTAAGCTGGGTAAGGTGCTCGGACCGCGCGGATTGATGCCGAATCCGAAGACTGGAACCGTCACCACCGATGTTGCCAATGCGGTGCGCGAAGTGAAGGCCGGTAAAGTAGAGTTTCGCGTCGACAAGACGGGCGTAATTCACGTTCCTTTCGGCAAGGTGAGCTTCGATTCGACGAAGCTGGTGGAGAACGCGACGACGCTGCTGAATGCCGTCATCAAAGCCAAACCGTCGGCGGCCAAGGGCAAGTATGTGAAGAGCGTCACGGTCTGTTCGACGATGGGCCCGGGCGTGCCTTTGGACGTCGCGCCGTTTAACGCGAAGGCAGTTTAAGGATCTCAGATGAAAAAGAAACCTGAAAAACAAAAGGACATGGAAGCACTGCGGGACCAGCTGGCCAAGGCGCAGAACGTGTTCCTGACCGGCTTCGAGAAACTGACCGTGGGTCAGGATTTTGAGCTGCGCAAGACCATTCGCGGCGCGGGCGCGAACTACAAGGTGATCAAGAATCGCATCGGCGAGAAGGCTGCCGAGGGGATTCCGGTGGGCGACCTATTAAAGGATCTAAAGGGCATGTGCTCCATCGCCTATACGTCGGGCGATCCGGTGGCGCTGGCCAAGGCCCTGACTGTTTACGCGAAAGCGAATCCGAGTTTTACGTTCAAGGCGGGGATGGTGGAGGGCCGGGTGGTGGACGTCACCGGCATCCAGGCGCTGGCGAGCCTGCCTCCTAAGGAAGAGATTTATGCGAAGCTCCTGTATCTGATCCAGGCGCCAGCTCAAAGGCTGGTGACCGCGATCGGCGGAGTGGGCCGGAACCTGGCGGTGGTGATCGACCAGGGTGTGAAAGAAAACAAATTTTCAAGTTAACAGTAAAGGATAAGGGAAATGGCAGACATCAACGCAATTGCGGAACAGATTCAAGGGCTGACGCTCCTCGAGGCATCGAGCCTGGTGAAGTTGCTTGAGGAAAAGCTGGGTGTTTCGGCTGCGGCAGCGGCCGTGGCGGCTCCGGCGGCGGGCGGCGGCGCTGCAGCAGCGGCCCCGGTCGAAGAGAAGACTGAGTTCACGGTGGTTCTGACCGCTGCGGGCGCCAATAAGATCAACGTTATCAAGGCTGTACGCGAAGTGACCAGCCTCGGCTTGAAAGAAGCCAAGGATCTGGTGGACGGCGCGCCCAAGACCGTAAAAGAGGGCGTGACCAAGGACGAAGCGGAGACGATCAAGAAGAAATTCGTCGACGCTGGCGCCTCGGTTGAAGTGAAATAGAGATTCTGCGCGCAGCGTAAAACCAGATTTTAGCCACTTGCGCGGCGGGATGGGGCCTGAGTTTTCTTGGGGGTCCTGCCCTGTCGCGCAAGAACGCCGTTTGACAGACTGAAACGGCGTTTGTTATGATTCAATTAACTGGAGAAGCCCCGTAACTGGCAAAGGTGAATTTGGAACTCCGCGATCTGCACGGCAGTTCGTCTGAACTCCCGCCAGGTTTTGCCCTGCGCGCACATACCTCGCCCGAAGTGTACTCACACTGTCGGGCCTTTTTGTTTTGATTTACCGGCGGCATCCTGACCGCCTGCCGGCGTCCGATCGGAACTGAGGACTTTGGATCATGCAAACCCCGGAACATGTACCTTACCGCGAGCGAGTCGATTTTTCGAAGATTAAGACAACAATCCCGATCCCTAACCTGATCGAGGTTCAGAAAAAATCCTACGAGCGGTTCCTGCAAATGGACCTGCTGCCGAGCGAACGCGACGACACCGGTCTCGAGAGCGTTTTTAAGAGCGTTTTCCCGATCTCCGATTTTCGGGGATTGAGCCAGCTCGAATTCGTCGATTACGCGATCGGCAATTGGGAGTGCAAGTGCGGCAACCTGAAAGGGCTGCATCACCTGCGCTCGACCTGCCGCAATCCTGCGTGCGGCGCGACCATCAAGACCGATCCGTTCCACCTGGGCGACGTGCTCTGCCATCGCTGCGGAACCTTTAACAAAAACATCGTCACCTTCTGCAACCGCTGCGGCGATCCGGTGGGTTTGCAGCTCAAATACGACGTGACCGAGTGCGAGGAGCGCGGCATGACCTACGCGGCTCCGCTGAAGGTCACGATTCGCCTGACCGTTTTCGATAAAGATCCCGAAACGGGCGTAAAAACCATCCGCGACATCAAGGAACAGGAAGTTTTCTTCGGCGAGATTCCTTTGATGACGGAGAACGGCACGTTCATCATCAACGGCACCGAGCGCGTGATTGTTTCGCAGTTGCACCGTTCGCCTGGCGTGTTTTTCGAGCGGCAACAGGCGCAGGGTTATTTCCTGGGCAAGATCATTCCGTACCGCGGCAGTTGGGTTGAGTTCGAATACGACATCAAGAACCTGCTGCACGTCCGCATTGATCGCAAGCGCAAATTCTACGGCACCGTTTTCCTGCGCGCGTTGGGTCTGAAGACGGACGCCGAGATTCTGCGCGCGTTCTATAAGACCAACGACATCGTCCTCAAGGACAAGAAATTGTTCTGGCGGCTGGTCGATCGTGATGGCAAGCCCAAGGACGGAATCATCGGCCACAAACTGTCGTTCGCCATCAACTCGAAGTCGGGCGATACCGTGGTCACGCAAGGCCGCAAGATCACCAACAGCGTTTTCAAGGAAGTACAAAAAGCCAAGATCGAGCAGGTCGAGGTTTCGGCCAACGACCTGGAAGGCGCGTATGTGGCGGCCGACGTGGTCGACATGGATACAGGCGAGGTGTTGATCGAGGCCAATCACGAATTGACGGCGCCGATCATTTCCAAGCTGATGGACTCTGGCATCACCACGTTCGACATGTTCTTCCCCGAGCTCGACGACGTTGGGAACGTCATTTCGATGACGCTCAAAAAGGACGGCGTGAAGGCGCAGAACGACGCGCTGCTCGAAATCTACCGCAAATTGCGGCCCGGCGATCCGCCCACCGTCGACACCGCGACCCAGCTTTATCAGGGCATGTTCTTCGACCCGCGCAAGTACGATTTCTCGCGCGTGGGCCGCATGAAGTTCAACATCAAGCTGCACGAGAAGGCGGATTACGCGCCGGAATCCTGGCCCGCGGACAAGAATCCGATGGACCGCCGTGTTCTCGATCACGACGATTTTATCGGCACCATAAAATACCTACTGAAACTGCGCCGCGGCATCGGCGCGGTCGACGATATCGATCACCTGGGCAATCGCCGCGTTCGCGCGGTGGGCGAACTGCTCGAAAACCAGTTCCGCATCGGCCTGGTGCGCATGGAGCGCGCGATTAAAGAAAAAATGAGCGTGTACCAGGAAATGTCGACGGCCATGCCGCACGACCTGGTGAACGCGAAACCTGTGATGGCCGCGATCCGCGAATTTTTTGGATCGTCGCAGTTATCGCAGTTCATGGATCAGACCAATCCTCTTTCGGAAATCACGCACAAGCGGCGTCTTTCCGCTCTTGGACCGGGCGGTCTGTCCCGCGAGCGCGCCGGATTCGAAGTCCGCGACGTACACCCGACCCACTATGGCCGCATATGCCCGATTGAAACGCCGGAAGGTCCGAACATCGGTCTGATCAGCTCGCTGTCGTGCTTTGCGCGCATCAACGAATACGGATTTATCGAAAGCCCCTACCGTCGCGTGAAGGACGGGCACGTCGTCGATGAAGTGCAGATCATGAATCCTGGGGACACCGACCTAAAAGTCGGCCAGGTGCTGCTGCGGCACGATCTTGACAAAGCCGTCAAGGCGGCGGGCGGCAAGAAGGGCACGCTCGATTACGAAGCGCATTGCGATTATCTGTCGGCGTGGGAAGAAGACAAATACATCGTCGCCCAGGCCAACGTCGCGATGGACGACAAGGGCAACATCACGGCTGAGCTGGTCAACGCCCGCCAGGCCGGCAACTTCGTGCTGAAGCACGTCGGCGAGATCGAGTACATGGACGTCAGTCCGAAACAGCTGGTCTCGGTCGCCGCCAGTCTGATTCCGTTCCTTGAAAACGACGACGCCAACCGTGCGTTGATGGGATCGAACATGCAGCGGCAGGCCGTTCCGCTGCTGCGCGCCGATTCTCCTTATGTCGGAACCGGGATGGAGCGCGTCACTGCGCGTGACTCTGGCGCCGTAGTCCTCTGCAAACGCAGTGGCATCGTCGATTCGGTGGATAGCGAGCGCATCATCGTTCGCGTGGAAGGCAACACCCAGGAAGGGCAGCTTTCCCGCGAAGTGGGCGCCGACATCTACACGATGACGAAGTTCAAACGCTCGAACCAAAACACCTGCATCAATCAGAAGCCGATTGTCATGCAGGGAATGAAGGTCAAAAAGGGCGACGTGCTCGCCGACGGGCCTTGCACGGAACTGGGTGAGCTCGCTTTGGGCCGCAACGTTCTGGTCGCGTTCATGCCGTGGCGCGGCTACAACTTCGAAGACGCGATCGTCGTGTCGGAGAAGCTGGTGAAAGAAGACTACTACACCTCGATTCACATTGAGGAGTTCGAGGTCGACGCCCGCGACACCAAGCTGGGCCCTGAGGAAATCACGCGCGATATTCCCAACATCGCCGAGGGTTTCTTAAGGAACCTGGATGAAAGCGGCATCATTCGCATTGGCGCGACGGTCAAGCCGGGCGACATCCTGGTCGGCAAGGTCACGCCGAAGGGCGAGACGCAGCTTACTCCGGAAGAAAAGCTGCTCCGCGCGATTTTCGGTGAAAAAGCTGGCGACGTGAAGGACGCGTCGCTCTATTGCCCGCCGGGAATTGAAGGCACGGTTGTCGACTGTAAAGTCTTTTCGCGCAAGGGCGCTGAGCTTGATGAGCGCTCCAAGCTGATTCTTGAAAATCAGGAAGAGCGTCTGCGGCGCAACCTCGAAGACGAAAAACGCATTCTCAATGACGAGCGGTCGAAACGCCTGTCAAACATGTTGGACGGCAAGCAGCTCCTTGCCGATCTGCATGATGAGAAAACCAACAAAAAGCTGCTCGCCAAGGGCACCGATCTGACGCGCGACATGATCGAAAAGTTGCGCGCGCGCGATCTGAAGCGCATGAAGCTCAAGGACAAGGATCCGCGGCTCAACGAACAGGTCGACGAGATCGAAGAGATGACGTCGCGGCAGATCGCGGTGCTCGAAAAAATCACCGACGAAAAGATTGCCAAACTGCGCAAGGGCGACGAATTGCCTCCTGGCGTCATTAAGCAGGTGAAGTGCTATATCGCCATGAAGCGCAAGCTCTCGGTTGGCGATAAGATGGCCGGGCGCCACGGCAACAAGGGCGTCATTGCCCGCATCGTTCCGGAAGAAGACATGCCGTATCTTCCCGATGGGACGCCGGTGGAAATCGTTCTGAATCCTCTGGGCGTTCCTTCCCGTATGAACGTCGGGCAGATTCTGGAAACGCACTTGGGTTGGGCGGCGCACGCATTGGGTGTCAAGTTCGCCACGCCGGTATTCGACGGCGCCACCGAAAAGGACATCAAGGCTCAGCTCAAATCGGCGAACCTGCCGAGCTCCGGCAAAGTTCAGCTGGCCGACGGAATTTCGGGCCAGACGTTCGAACAGCCGGTGACCGTTGGCTACATTTATATGTTGAAGCTGTCGCACCTGGTGGACGACAAGATCCACGCACGGTCGATCGGCCCGTATTCGTTGATCACGCAGCAGCCTCTTGGAGGAAAAGCGCAGTTTGGTGGTCAGCGCTTCGGCGAAATGGAAGTTTGGGCGTTGGAAGCTTATGGAGCCGCTTACGTTTTGCAGGAACTGTTGACCGCCAAGTCCGACGACGTCTACGGTCGCGCCAAGATTTACGAAGCGATCGTGAAGGGCGAAGCGGCGGCCGAGCCCGGCGTGCCGGAAAGCTTCAACGTCCTGATTCGCGAATTGCAGTCGCTGTGCCTGGACGTCGAGTTGATGAAGAAGCAGGTCGAAGAAGTCGATACTGCTTTGGCTGCTGACTAATTGAGATTGAGACGGCGGGTGTCCACGATTACCAATCGCTGGACACCAGCCACATTTGGGAGACATCATGTACCGTTCTTCTCCGTACGACCGTGCAAATTTGATCGCCGATTTTGACTCGATTCGCATCTCGCTGGCGAGCCCCGAAAAAATCCGAAGCTGGTCCCATGGCGAAGTGACCAAGCCCGAGACCATCAACTACCGGACCTTCAAGCCGGAGCGTGACGGCTTGTTCTGCGCCCGCATTTTCGGACCGATCGCCGATTGGGAGTGCCTGTGCGGCAAGTACAAGCGCATGAAGCACCGCGGCGTTATTTGCGACAAGTGCGGCGTCGAAGTCACTCTGTCGCGTGTTCGCCGCGAGCGCCTGGGCCATATCGAACTGGCCAGTCCGTGCTCCCACGTGTGGTTCTTTAAAGGACTTCCGTCGCGCATTGGCTACCTGCTCGACATTACTCTGCGCGAACTGGAACGCGTGTTGTACTTCGAAGCTTTCGTCGTGGTAGACAACGGCGAAGTGCCCGACCTCAAGAAGGGCGAGGTCATCTCCGACGAGCGCAAGCGGCAGCTTGATACCGAATACGCCGGGAAATTCGTCGCCATGATGGGCGCCGAAGGCATCAAGGATCTTCTCAAGAAAGTGGACTGCGAAGGCCTCAGCCTGGACATCCGCGAGAAGATGAAGACGGAAATTTCGCAGCAGAAGAAGCTGAAATACGCCAAGCGCCTGCGCGTGGCCGAGAGCTTCCGTAAATCGGGTAACAAGCCGGAGTGGATGATTCTCGACGTGATCCCAGTCATTCCGCCGGAACTGCGTCCTCTGGTTCCGCTGGACGGCGGCCGTTTCGCGACCTCCGATTTGAACGATCTGTACCGCCGAGTGATCAACCGCAACAACCGTCTCAAAAAGCTGATCGAGCTTCATGCGCCGGACGTCATCGTCCGCAACGAAAAACGTATGTTGCAGGAAGCCGTCGACGCGTTGTTCGACAACGGACGCCGCGGACGCGTGCTGCGTGGCGCGAACAATCGCCCGCTCAAGTCTCTTTCCGACACATTGAAAGGCAAACAGGGCCGTTTCCGCCAGAACCTGCTCGGCAAGCGCGTCGATTACTCGGGCCGTTCGGTGATCGTCGTCGGACCGGAACTCAAACTCAACCAGTGCGGGCTGCCGAAGAAGATGGCGCTCGAACTGTTCAAGCCGTTCATCTACCATCGCCTGGAACAGCGCGGCCATTGCACCACCATCAAGCAAGCGAAAGAACTGGTCGAGCAGCAGGACCCGGTGGTTTGGGACATCTTGGAAGAAGTCATTAAGGATCATCCGATCCTTTTGAATCGCGCTCCAACCCTTCACCGTTTGGGCATTCAGGCTTTCGAACCCGTGCTGGTCGAAGGCAAGGCCATCAAGCTGCACCCGCTGACCTGCACCGCGTTCAACGCCGATTTCGACGGCGATCAGATGGCCGTCCACATTCCTTTGTCGCCGGAAGCGCAGATCGAAGCGTCGACCTTGATGCTTTCGTCGAACAACATTCTGTCTCCCGCGCACGGCGCGCCCATCGCGGTGCCGACCCAGGACATGGTGCTTGGTCTTTATTACCTCACCAAAGCTCGCCCGGGCACCAAGGGCGAGGGCCGCATGTTCGCGTCGATCGACGACGTTTTGATCGCGCTCGAAATGGGCGAGGTCGAGACTCTTTCGCCGATCCGTCTGCGCTACACCGGCAAGGTTATCGACCTGACCAAGGCCTTCGATAGCCAAAACCTGATGCACACCGAGCCCATCGAGTTCGTGAAGCAGTACATGGACACGACGGTCGGCCGCGTCATCTTAAACGACACACTGCCCGACGAGATGCCGTTCATTAATGGCTTGCTTAAGAAAAAGGGCCTCGCGCAACTGGTTCAGTATTGCTACCTGAAGTACGGTTTGCCGATTACCGTCGGGATGCTCGACCGCGTGAAATCGCTCGGGTTCCTGTATGCCACCCGCGCGGGCATCTCCATCGGCATCGACGACATGATCGTGCCGAGCGAAAAAGCGGGCCTGGTCCGCAACGCCGAGAAAGCCGTCATTGAAGTCGTCGCGCAGTATCAGGAAGGCGCGATTACCCACGGCGAACGCTACAACAAGATCATCGAAATCTGGTCCAAGGTCACCGAGCGCGTTTCCGAAGAAATGTTCAAGACCATGGAGGAGGACGACCGCACCGGCCGCTACCTCAACCCGATTTACATCATGGCCGATTCCGGCGCGCGCGGTTCGAAACAACAGATCCGCCAGCTGTCCGGTATGCGCGGTTTGATGGCCAAGCCCTCGGGCGAGATCATTGAACAGCCGATCACCGCGAACTTCCGCGAAGGCCTGGACGTGTTGCAGTACTTCATTTCCACGCACGGCGCCCGCAAAGGCTTGGCCGATACGGCGCTCAAAACCGCCGATTCGGGCTACCTGACGCGCCGCCTTTGCGACGTGGCCCAGGACGTGATCGTCACTGAAACCGATTGCGGCACGGCGGACGGAATTTACGTCGAGCCGATCATCGAATCGGGCGAAATTATCGAACCTTTGCGCGACCGCATCGTAGGCCGCGTGGCACTTGAAGATCAGCTCGATTACGAAGGCAATCTCATCGTTGCGGTCAACTCCGAAATCACGGAGGACCTGGCCGGAGCGATTCAGGGCGCGGGTATCGATCGCGTCAAGATCCGCTCCGTGCTGACCTGCGAATCGAAGCGCGGCGTCTGCCAGTTGTGCTACGGCCGCAATCTGGCCACGGGCCGTCTGGTGGAGCGCGGAGAGGCTGTCGGAATCATTTCCGCGCAGTCCATCGGCGAGCCCGGCACGCAGCTCACCATGCGTACGTTCCACATCGGTGGAACCGCAACCGGATCCGCGGAGCAGTCCAAACAGGATGCGAAATCCGACGGATTCATCAAGTTCCTCAATGTCGTCACGGTAAAGAATGCCAAGGGCGAGTTGATCTCCATGAACCGGTCGGGCATCATCGCCATCCTGGACGAGAAGGGCCGCGAAAAGGAACGCTACCAGGTGGTCTACGGCGCGAAGATTCATTACGCCGATGGCGCGCCCGTCAAGAACAACGCAGTGCTGCTCGAATGGGATCCGTACACATTCTCGATCCTCACCGACGTCACCGGCGTGGTTCATTTCAAGGATCTGACCGACGGCCTGACGATGCAGGAACAGGTTGACGAAATCACCGGCCGCTCGCAATGGGTGGTGATGGATTCGACCGATGAGAAGCGCGTCCCGGCGGTTCTGGTTCGCCCGGTGGGCGGCACCAAGGCGGAGGAGAAACGCTACCTCATGCCGATGAACGCTCACTTGATGGTGTCGGATGGCGATGAAGTACACGCCGGCGACGTCATCGCGAAGATTCCTCGCGCCACCACCAAGACCAAGGACATCACCGGCGGTCTGCCTCGCGTCGTCGAACTGTTCGAAGCGCGCAAGCCGCGCGAAACCGCCGTCATCACTGAAATCGACGGCATCGTGAAGTATGGAGAGATCTCCAAGGGTATGCGCAAGCTGTACATCATCGGCGACGATGGTGAGCAGAAAGAGTACGCCATCCCCCGCGGCACGCATATCAACGTGCAGGAAGGCGAGCGCGTCAAACACGGCGATCCGCTGATGGATGGCCCGCGCAATCCTCACGACATCATGGCCGTGATGGGCGAAAAGGACCTGCAAAAATATCTCGTCAACGAGATTCAGGAGGTCTATCGTCTGCAGGGCGTCAACATCAACGACAAGCACCTGGAAGTCATCGCCCGTCAGATGATGCGCTGGGTGAAGGTCGACGACATCGGCGATTCGGAATTCCTGCCGGAAGAAGTGGTCGATAAGTTCAAGTTCCGCGCGGAAAATAACCGCGTGCTCGAAGCCGGCGGAGCGCCGGCCACCGGCAAGACGGTGCTGTTGGGAATCACCAAGGCGTCGCTCTCGACCGATTCGTTCATCTCGGCCGCCAGTTTCCAGGAGACAACGCGTGTGTTGACCGAAGCCGCCATTAACGGCAAGGTCGATTACCTAAGAGGCCTCAAGGAAAACGTCATCATGGGCCGTCTCATCCCGGCCGGAACCGGTATGTTGTACTACCGGAACGTCAAGATTGCCGGCGAGGATGTCGAAGAAGAGCTGGTGGCGGAGCAGGAAGCCGCCGCGCTCGACGCCATTCCGGGTTACGACGAAGAGACGCGCGCGCTGTATGCGGGCGGACTTTCGGAAGCTCCGGAGCCGGGTCCCGAAGAGACCCTCGCAGAGTAGCTTTTTCGAATCTGTCCTCTCCCGGACGGTGCGCATCGGAACCGCCATGCGTCAGCATGCGGACAACTAGGATCGCGTTGCCTGCCTTCTGAAGGTGAGCAACGCGATCAACATCAAGCAAGCAATTCCCGCAGTGCGCCCGACGATCACCTCGGCCGGCGCTTGAAACACCATTCTTATTGCATGCGGTCCAGGCGGTAGCTCGATCAGCATGTGCCCCACCGCGTCCGCGCGAATAGGTTCAGCGCGGCCATTCTCATACGCATGCCAGCCCGGGTCATACGTTTCCTGAACCAGCAGTGCCTCGCCCGGACCGACCTCGGCGTTCACGTTGAGAACGTCGCTCCCGCTCCAGCGGCCGCGCGCGCGATCTCCGTTTGGTCCTGATTCCACCACGTCCGCATAGGCTTGCACCTGCGTCATCACTCCTGCGATTTGAATCGCCGGTACCGACTCCAGGCGCGCACGATCCACCACCCTGACAATCCCCATCGCGCCACGCGGAACGCGGTAGTATCGATTCCCTTCGCCATCGTCGCGAAGCAGCGGCAAGAAATCGTCGTAAAGCTTCGGATGCGGAAAATCTCTGTACGGCTCCTGCGACTTCTCTCCAACCACCACCAGAATGTCCACGCCCAGCGCCTGTAGCCACGATGTAATCAGCTTCGGGTCCACCGCATGCGCGATCATCCATTGCGCGCCCGGCAGCAGAGGATTCAGAATGCCTTGCTGCGCAGCGCCGTCGGCTTCCTGTCCATCGTGCCAGGCGTCGTACCAGAAGCGAATCGTGCCGGTGACGAAGGAGCGCTGGTCGGGAAAATGTTCGTAGAGCCACGTCTCCGTTTTGTACTCCACGCGTTCGGACACGCGCTTCTCCTCGGGAAATTCGTAGTAGGCGTGCTTCAGATAACGCCAACTCGGACGGTAGGCGAGAAACAGAAGAACGACCAGTGCAACACGCGGCGCGAGCTTCAGCCATCCCGCCGGCTGCCATCGCCAGACGATTCCCGCCAGCTGAACCGCGCACAGAATCGCGAACAGGTCCATCTCCGGAACCAGACGCAGCGAATTCCCCGCCACCTGGAATCCGAACCAGCGATAGCCGAGGATGTAAGTCACCAGCCATGCCAGCGCGCTCCAGATGAAAAATGGGTACGCCGAAACTTTCCTCAGCCGAGCCATCGTCAGGCTGGCCGCGACATAAACCGCCAGCAGTGCCACGAATACCGGGAACGACCATGAATTTCCGGGCGGCGAAACCAGGTATAGATTTCTGGTAGTCACTCGCACGTAGGACGGCACCAGCCACCAGGCGACCAACGCCCAACCCATCGTGGCGATCAGCGCCCCATCGCGAACCACTCGCCAGTCGCGGCGCGCCAGCAGGCAGGCCCATACCAGCAAAGGCATGGTGATCGCCAGCGCCGTCAGCCCGTAGAAATTGATCGTGACCGTTAACGCGATTCCGATGGCGCTGACCCCGAGCCACCGCGCACTTCCTCCCTGGAACCGCTTCCATGCTCCAATCCAGGCTATCGGCAGCATCGCGAGCGACGAAATGTGCGGACCCTCGCCAAACATCATCAGCACGTGCAGACGCGGAGGCGCGTGATACATGCGTTCACTCCAATCCGGCAGGAATGGAAACGATGGCGAGGCTACCGCGACCGATACCGTCGCGAGCCACGCGGCCGCGCGTGAGCCGGTGGCGATGCGGGTCCACAAGTACAGTACAACAAATCCGAAGACGTAACAGAACCCGATGAACACGTGATATCCGCGCGCCGCGGAAACCCGCAGCAGCGTGGCAAAGATCGCGACGCCGTAACGTGGCCCAGGCGGATAAACGTAATCCGCCCGGGTGCCGCAATACCACAAGGGCTGCCACAGATGATGAGGCCAGTTTTCCATGAGCGCGTGGCCGTCAGCGACGAACGCACCTTCAATAGAAGGCCAGTTCTTGAGATATTCCAGCCGGAAAAGCGGAAGGACAAGGATCGCGGCCAAAGCGAAAACGGCGGCGGCATCAAGCGACCAGCTCCACCGCAAACGGCTACTCAGGAACATAGAGGAATAAAGGATACCGATTCACAGGGAGGGCGGCGCGCTTCCTGGCCAGGCACCAGGTCTGTTCGCCTCGATTCTCGGTGTTATAGCCGTGCTCCCGGAGGAAATTAAGCATGGGCGCGTGTAAGGAGTACTCCTCGATTGTGCTGGTGAAAAAGTTGGTGACCTCGAAGCCTGCCGACTTTACCGTTTCCTCCAGCTCGTGCGCGGTGTACTCGCGCATGTGTCCGATTTCAGGCGACCGGCCGGGCGCGGGACGATCGTATTTGAAATAAATCTGCGGGTTGTCGTGGCCGTCCAGAGTCTTGCCGACGCTGGCGATGCTCGCGACGTTAGGAGTCGTAACCAGCAAATAGCCACCTTCAGCCAGAACCCTCCGCGACTCCAGCAGCATGTACATCGGGTCGTAAATCAGATGTTCGATAATTTCGCCGGCAATCACGAGGTCGAAATGGCCGTCAGGGTAGGGAAAGACGTGTCTCTCGACATCGAAGTGATCAATTTCGCAGGTGAAATCGCCGTCGGGGAAATGAACCGTTTTCTGATCGATCCGGCCGGGCGGTCCGTAGTAGGCGCCCCGAACTTCGCGATAGCCGCAGATTCTCTGAAGCAGCGGAGTGATCTGCATGTAGCAGCCGAGTTCCAGCGCACGTCCCGTCAAGCCCGGAGGCGGCACCAGGGCGAGGGTCCGCGCCAATCTTCCCAGGTGCCTATCCAAATACGCCCGGGCATCCGCATTTGGCGTCGGAAATTGCCGCAGCGCTTCTTCGAAGAGTTTTACCTTGTCGAAATCGAACTGACCGGCTAACCCGAAATCGCCCGGGGATGTGTAATGAAAATTGATGCGTTGAAGCAGGCTGCGAGCCACGCGAAGAGGGAAGGGAAGCGGCACCAACTCTAGAGTTTAACAGGCAGCTTATGCCGCCGAAAACAAGCACTGCTGCTCAGTGTATTCGCGCCCGAACTTTTCCAGTTCCATCGGGAATTTTCGGCGCAGTTCTTTGGGCGCTGTTGCCCTGGCGTTGCCCATCATCGACTGTAATTGCAGAGCGTTCACCACGCTCTTGCCCTGCGCGTCGTTGTTGAAGATGACAAACGTCCGGTCGGCGAAGCGGTTGATGTGCTCGATCCGCTTGGCCCATTCCGCCAGCTCGGCCTCGGAATAAAGGTAGTCGTGCTGCCGGACTCTCTGCCCCGCACCCTCGCGAGTATACGCTCCAAGAGAATTCTGAGGATTCCTTCCGTGTAGTCGGACATATCCCACTCCGGATGTCAAATAGGATGTCGGAGGCATGGCACGGGTATAGTCCGGCTGATCGATATTGCAGAATCCAACGCGGTAATCGAGGAACACGCCGACCGCTTCCTCGGCCATCCAGCTGGAATGCCTCATCTCCGCCACCAGGGGAAATTCGTGGAACGCTCTTCGCAGCCGGATGAAGAAGTCCTTGTTTTCCGCCGTGAACCGAAACGACCAGGGGAACTGCATCAGCAGCGCGCCGAGCTTTCCGGCTTTCAGTATAGGCCGCACTCCCTGGATGAAAGCATCCACTTCCGCCTGATCCAGCACCCTCGAATGCGTAAAAGACTGATGGAGTTTGGCGGTGAACTGAAAGCGGGGATTGGCCTCCACTTTCTTCATCCACAGCCTTACAACCTCAGGTTTAAGATGTTGATAAAAGGAGCTGTTAATTTCTACTGCATCGAAACGCCGCGCCAGGAATTCAAGCGCGTGGAAACCGCTTCCGTAGGTCTTCGGATACACCAGTCCGTTCCAGTGAGGATACGACCATCCTGCGGTGCCAAAAAAGGGGGAGGTGGGCATGGCAGACTCTCCGTTCTCTATTTATTCGCCTATTTGATAATAGCGAAGAAGAGGCGAATCTGTCAAGGTCTTATTTTAGCTATGACACGAACGCCGTGGTGTCTTCAATCAGTTCTGCGAGCCGCCGCATTAGCCGTAGCCTAAGGTGACGGAATAAGGATGCTAGGTTCACACCCTAGTAGTGTGGGAAGCATGGATTATTCTCCTACCGGAAAGTCCTTAGCTCAGGCTTCTCCAAGTGCGGGACCGCGTTGAAGGAATCGAGGGAAATGCGTTCCTTCGAAAACGTGAATTCAGTAAGGGAGCAGTTTTTCACGCGCCAGTTGATTTCCAGAAAGCTGCGATCGGGCGCTCCGATCGCGGTCTGCACCAGCACACTTACCGGGCCGCCCGAGGTGAACAGCACGACGTTGCGATTCGACGGCCCATCTTGGAGCCGTCGTAGTGCTCGCATGACTCGCTCGCGAAACAGGCCCCAGGTTTCCACCGTCGGATGCTCTTCCGCCGCCAGCCAAGAGAGCATCGCCGGCTCGAACACTTTTTGAAATTTGCGATTGCGATCCGCGCCGGGCTCCAAATCATAGGGCGGCGCGAAGTGGTGCAGGATGCCGTTGGCGTCGTACTCATTCCAGTCGTCGGAGATTTCGGGCGGCCGGCCAGAGGCCAGTTCGGCGGTTCGCCTCTGCCTCTGAAGCGAACCGCTCCAGACCTCGTCGAACGCCATCCCAATCCGTTTCCAATATTCGGCCAGTGTGCGCGCCTGCTCCTCGCCCAGCGCCGACAGTTGATCCGGGTTGCTGTCAAACGGCCGCGCCTGCCCGTGGCGCACGACGGTCAGCGTGCTCATTTTTTCAATTCGAGCTTGGCGAGTTCTAATTTAGCGATGCTCTCCATATGAACCTCGTCCGGACCGTCCGCCAACCGGAGCGTGCGCGAGTTGGCCCACATCGCCGCCAGTTCGAAATCCTGGCAGACGCCGGCCGCGCCGTGGGCCTGAATCGCGCGGTCGATCACGCGCAGTGCCACGTTCGGCGCGATCACTTTGATCATGGCGATCTCGGTTTTCGCCGCCTTGTTTCCCACCGTGTCCATCATGTGCGCGGCCTTCAGCACCAGCAGCCGGCACTGGTCAATTTCCATGCGCGATTGCGCGATGTCGGCGCGGATGGTGCCCATCTCCGCGATCATGCGCCCGAACGCGACGCGACTTTTCACGCGCCGGCACATCATTTCCAATGCGCGTTCGGCCTGCCCGAGCAGCCTCATGCAGTGATGAATGCGCCCTGGCCCCAGCCGTCCCTGTGCGATCTCAAATCCGCGGCCTTCGCCGAGCAGGATATTCGACACAGGCACGCGGACGTTGGTGAACGTCATCTCGGCATGGCCGTGCGGCGCGTGATCGTAGCCGAATACGGTCAGCATGCGGTCGATCTTGATGCCCGGCAGGTCGAGCGGCATCAAAATCATCGACTGCTGTTTATGTTTCGCGGCCGTCGGGTCCGTCTTGCCCATGAAAATCGAAATCTTGCATCTGGGATCGCCTCCACCGGAGGACCACCACTTGCTGCCGTTCACGACGTATTCGTCTCCGTCGCGGACGATGCTCGCTTCAATGTTGGTCGCGTCGGACGAGGCCACGGCTCGCTCGGTCATCGAGAAGCAGGAGCGGATTTCACCGGCCAGCAAGGGCTTCAGCCATTTTTCCTTCTGCTCCGCCGAGCCGTAACGCGCCAGCACTTCCATGTTTCCGGTATCGGGCGCGGAGCAGTTGAACACTTCCGGCGCCAGCGCCGAGCGACCCATGATTTCGCACAAAGGCGCGTATTCCAGGTTGGTCAATCCCGCGCCGTTTTCGTCATGTGGCAAGAATAAATTCCACAATCCCGCGTCGCGCGCCTTGGGCTTCAATTCCTCAATTACCTTTACCGGCTGCCAGCGATTCTGTTCGATTTCGTGGTGATAGCGAGCTTCGTTCGGATAAATGTGCTCGTCCATAAACGCGACAATGCGTTGTTGGAAATCCTTCACCTTGGAAGAATGGTCAAAGTTCATATGGGTGCCTATATATTATCGAAACGTCCGAAGCTGCGCTTCGTTCAGATGAGGCGTGGCGTTCATCGTGAAGAGGCGCACTTCCTCGCCGTGTACGCGCAGCGTGGTGAACGATGCGTTGAACATCACCGCGGCCAGCCACATCGCCCGGCCATCGAACAGTTCGAGGGTGCGCGCCGCGGAAACGCCGATGGGCGTGGCCGAGGTAAAGACCGCGACGTTTCCTTCGTGAGCGGCGGCGATTACGCGCGCGAGCGCCGCGTGAATCCGCTCGACGAACGCCGTCCAGGACTCGCCGGAGTACGGATACCGGCCCTCGACCCAGGCCCGCACGCATTTCTTATCGCAATCGTTCCATTTGCGATGCACCGCCGCTTCCTGGCGCGCGATCGCCTGCTGCATTTCCTCGTACTCGATGCGAAATTGCCGGTCGTCCCGCATCAGGTGCGGCGCGAGATCGCGGTAGACGTGCGATAAATCGAATTCGTCCCAGCCTGGATCGACCGTTATTGTTGTGGCCGGCAAGACTTCAGCGCCGGTCGCCTGCTGGCGCGCGAGAGCCCCTGAATACGCGGCCGCGAAGTGAATCCCCTGGGAGCGAAAATACTCGCCCATCATGCGCGCCTGCGTGCGCCCCAGGTCCGAAAGCGAATCGTAATTCTCTCTTGTGCCGGCTTGCCCATGACGGACCAGATAGAGGACGCTCATTCGGTTAGGATCCATGCCGCGCCGCACATCGCCAGCGCCACAAATCCGCTATTCCATTCGTTTCCATTGTGCGGACTAGCCGCGATTTGCGGCGCGTGCACCAGCAGCACCCACAGGAAGAACATCAACCCCAACAGCCCCGCGCCCAAGCGAAGTTTCCATCGCGTCATGATGCTCAGACCGGCGGCGATGAACGCGAAGCCGGTGAACCAGGCCCAGAACAAGCGCGCGGGAATCCACGCCGGAATCAACGTGGCGATGAAGCGGGGAACTTCCAGATGATCGATGCCGAACACAACCATGGAACCGCCGATCAGAGTCCTCCACGGTCCTTTGATCCCCGTCAGCACGAATGCGGCACACCCGATCACGAGCGGCTCAAGCAGCACCGTACGCTCGCTAATGTCGTGCACCGAGAGACCGATTCTCGGGATGCGAACAAGAAGCACGCTCGCGAAGTAAACCAGTCCAACGATTGTCGCGCCCCAGCGTTGCCGCATGGCGATGCCCACGCCGCCGGCGATCAGCAGCACACCGTCGAGATAGGCCCAGAATGTGTGCCAGGGAGCCCATTCGGGCGTCAATTCCAGTCCTTGCACGTAGCCGGTGTAAAAAATATTCTGGATGCCAAACGCGACGATGCCGACCGGGAACAGCCATCGTCCGTTCAGCAAAATAATCACCGGGCTTTCTCAACCAACTCCGCAGCCAGCGCGGTGAGGGCCTTCACACGCTCATCGAACTTGCTGAACCGCTCGTCCGCCGTCTGGCCTTTCCAGTAGCGGAAATAAATCTGTTGCAGAATCACCGCCAGCTTGAACACGCCGAGCACCTCGTGCCAGCCGAGCGCGGAAAGATCGCGACCGGTCTTCCCGGCGTAATGCGCCACGAATTCGTCGCGGGTGTACCAGCCCGGACCGGCCGTTAGCGCTTCATGCCCTGTCCCCGGCACGACCGCCGAGCTCCAGTAGCACAGCGTCAAACCCAGATCGCACAGAGGATCGCCGATTGCCGTCATCTCCCAATCGAGCACCGCTTCAATCCGGTCCGGCGAACCTGCGTCGAGCATCACATTGTCGAGCTTGAAATCGTTATGTACCACCGTCGGGCGGCCCGATGCGGGAATCGTCGCCGCCAGCCACGCCATCACGCGATCCATCTCCGGGCTCGGCTCCGTGCGGGCGCGTTCCCATCGATCCGACCATCCTTTTACCTGACGCGCCACGAATCCGTCGGGCTTGCCCAGAGAAATGAGTCCCGTCTTCTCGACGTCGATGGCGTGCATTTCGACCAGGCAATCGACCACTGCGCGGCTGATGCGGCGGGCATAATTGTGATGAACCGCGACCTCCGGAGGAATCTGGTCGCGTAACACGATGCCGCGCCGCCTCTCCATCAGAAAAAACGGCGCGCCGATGATCGACGCGTCTTCGCAGATTAGATACACCTCAGGGGCAGGCCGGAAATGCGGATGCACTGCTTCCAGCACCCGAGCCTCGCGCACCATGTCATGCGCTTTCGGCGCCACAGGACCCAGGGGCGCGCGCCGCAGCACCATCTCGCGGCCCCCGCTCTTATCAGACGGGATCCGCAGCAGGTAGGTGAGGTTCGAATGCCCGCCACGAAACTGCTGAATCACGATCCCGTGTTCAATTCCTTCAACCCTGCCGGCCAGGTAAGCGCCCAGCGCTCCGGCATCGATCTCTTCTCCTGCGCGGACAGACGTGGTCTCGGTGAGCATCGAGTTCATTCTACTGAATTCGCATCTTCGCGAGTGTCCTGAGTTGGGTGGCGCGGGCTTCAGTCTGCAGCGTCGGCTTCAGCCGGCGTCTTGTCTGGACGACCGGACATCGGCTGAAGCCGATGCTGCAAGCTGAAGCTCGCGCCACATTTTACGCCAGAATGTCGTGGACGACGTTGCCGGCAACGTCCGTCAGGCGAAAATCGCGCCCGCTGTAGCGATACGTCAGTTTAGTGTGGTCCAGCCCGAGGGAGTGCAGAACGGTGGCGTGCAGGTCGTGAATATGCACTGGATTCTCCACCGCTTTGAAGCCGAATTCGTCGGTGTTGCCGTACGTGGTGCCGCCTTTGAATCCGCCTCCGGCCACCAGCGTGGAAAAACCGTGGCTGTTGTGGTCGCGGCCGTTTTGCACCTTGATCAGGCCGCTGACTTCCACCACCGGCGTGCGCCCGAATTCGCCGCTGATGATGACCACTGTTTCGTTCAGCAGACCGCTGGCCTTTAGGTCCGCCAGCAGCGCGGCGATGGGGCCGTCGACGTCGTGCGCCAGTTTGCGATGGATCAGAATATCATCGTGGTTGTCCCACGGCTGGCCGTTTCCGTAATAGAGCTGGACCATGCGCACGCCTTTTTCAACCAGGCGGCGCGCCATCAGGCAGCCTCGTCCGAAATCATGGTCGCCGTAGCGGCTGCGGACGGCTTCGGGCTCCTTGGTGATATCGAAAACTTCCGGAGCTTCGCTTTGCATGCGGTAGGCGATTTCCGCCGCTTGAATGCTGCTGTCCAGCTGGCTGTCCTCGCCGTCGCGCTTTTCTTCGATCAGGTTCAACTGGCGCAGCAGGTCCAGCGCGCGTCTCTGTTCGGGGAGGGGAGTCGAAGGGTTGCGGATGTAGTTAATCAGTTTGTCGGGAGTTTTTTCGCTGTTCGGAATGTACGTGCCCTGGTAAATCGCCGGCAGGAACGTAGAACTCCAGAGTTGCGCGCCCACAATCGGGTAGCCGGGACAAAGAACCACGAAGCCGGGCAGGTTCTGATTTTCCGAACCGAGCCCGTAGGTCAGCCACGAGCCCATGGAAGGACGGCCGGGGACGCGGTGGCCGCAGTTCATAAGGAACAGCGACGGCTCATGATTCGGGATCTCCGTGTACATGGAGCGAATCACGCAGACGTCGTCGATCGCGTCGCCGAGCTTGGGAAAAATCTCGCTGATCTCGATGCCGCTCTTGCCGCAGCGGCGGAAGTTAAAGGGCGAGGCGAGCACGTTGCCGGTCTTGCGCTCCGTCTTCAGGTTGCCGCTGGGAATCGGCTGGCCGTTGTACTTTTGCAGCATCGGCTTGGGATCGAAGGTGTCCACCTGCGAAGGCCCGCCGTTCAGGAACAGAAATATGACGTGTTTCGCGGTCGCCTTGAAGTGCGGCGCCTTGGGAGCCATCGGCGACATTTCCGATGCACCGAGAATCCCGGCGAGGCCAGCCATGCCGAAGCCCGTCCCCATGGTCCGCAGCACTTGCCGTCTTGATGGGTTGAACGTCATCCTTTAATTAAGATACGTGAATTCGTTGGAACTAAGCAGCGCCTGCGTGAATTCGGGCCACGCAGCGGCGTTCTTGCCGATAAACTCGTGGGCCAGCTTGCGCTCCTCGGGCGTGGGGTCGCGTTGCAGGACCAGCCGGTAAGTAGCCGTGATACGCTGGTCATCGGTTGATGCAGTGGCCGCTACGCGTGCGGTGAGCGCCGTCGATTGCTCGATCACGAACGGGCTGTTCATGAAGAAAAGCTTCTGCAGCGGGACTGTGGTTTGCAGGCGCTGTTCGCTGGTGTTGTTGGGATTCGGAAAATCGAACAGTGCCAGCATCGGGTCAATTTGCCGCCGCGAAATGTAAGCGTAGACCGTGCGCCGGTTGTTATCCTTGTCGATCCGCAGCGCGGGGCCGCCTTCTTTCAAATCGAGCTTGCCGGAGACAGACAAAAGTGAGTCGCGTAGCGATTCCGCGTCCAGACGGCGGCGGTTGTATCGCCACAACAGACGGTTGTCAGGATCATCCGCATAGTTTCGCACCGAAGGCTCGTCGCTCAGCGCGTATGCCGCCGTCAGCATGATTTCACGATGCAGTTTCTTGATCGACCAGCCTTCCTTCACGAACCTGTCCGCTAGATAATCGAGCAGCTCGGGATGGGAGGGCAGATCGCCCTGCGAGCCGAAGTTGCTGGCCGTGCGGACGATCCCGAATCCGAAATGCTGCTGCCAGATGCGATTGACGATCACGCGGGCAGTGAGAGGATTCGATGGGCTCGCGATAGCCTCGGCCAGTTCCAGGCGCTCCTTGCCGCGATCGAAGCGCTTCGGTTCCGCCGGAGACAGGATGGCCAGAAAATGCGGCGGGGCGGGGTCGCCGGGATTGTTCTGATCGCCGCGAATCCAGACGTGCTGCTCCTGCGGCTTGTCCTTGTCGGCGATCGTTTGCATCACCGGATACGCCGGAGGCAGATCCTTCTTCAGCGCCGCCAGTTGTGCGCGCAGTTGGTTCAAATGCTCGAGCCAGACGCCGGAAAGGAACCGGTCGATTTTCGCTTCCTCCTTTTTCGAGTCCCCGTAACGCAGTACACCGCTATTTCCCAGCATGTCTTCCCAGAGGCCGAACTTGGCGCGGTCGAGCGAGATCAGGTTCGCTTTTGAAAGATCGTCGCGACTGGGATCGATGCCGAGGCGGATATGGTTTTCGTCGTCCACGCGATTTTTCTCGGCGATGACGGCGAGGACTCGTTCCTGGAAATCGGCTGCGGCTTTGGCGCGCAGATCGTCTGTCTTAGCCGCGAACCAATCCTTGAGAAACGGGTGCTGCTTTTCGGGCGACGCCAGATACTTCGTCCAGCGGGCTTGCGTTTCCGGGTCGAGCTTCGCCGAGCCCAGCATGTATCGCACGGTCTGCGATGCCAGCACTAGCCCCAACTGCGCCGACTGCGCGTCGACGAACTCCTTCAGTTCCTTTTCCTTTTTCTGAATGAGGGTTTCCTGTTTCTTATACGCGTCCACGGTTTCTTTCGGTGCCAGCGGAACCTCATGCAGATTCGTGTTGCGAAAAATCCCCATCATGGAGTAAAAATCGCGAGTGGGGATCGGATCGTACTTGTGGTCGTGGCATTGCGCGCAGGCTACGGTGAGGCCCAGAAAGCCGCGCGACGTGGCGTCCACGCGATCGTCCTGCATTTCCGGGCTCAGCGCATAAAACCCGAGCGCCGCCTGATATTTTTCGTGGTCCGGAAGCTGGTCGCCGGCGATTTGCGCCTTCACGAAAATGTCGTACGGCATGTCGTTCTGCATCGCCTGAATCACCCAATCGCGATACCGGTACGATGCCGGGTACGGGTTGTCGCGCTCTGAATCGAGCCGGTCGTCGGAATATCGCGCGACGTCCAGCCAGATGCGTCCCATGCGCTCGCCGTAGCGGGGCGAGGCCAGCAACCGGTCGACAACCTTGGCGAACGCATCGGGCGAGCGGTCGTGCTCAAACGCATCCACCTCTTCGGCCGTCGGCGGGAGCCCGGTCAGATCGTACGTCGCGCGGCGGATCAGCGTGCGCCGATCGGCGGGTTTGACCGGCCGCAACCCGCGCGACGCCAGTTTCGCGGCGAGGAAACAGTCGATTTCGGTCGGCGCCTTCCCGCTCGGAGGAGCCTGCGGCCTCACCGGCTGGAAGGACCAGAATGCGCGCTGCTCGGCTGTGATCTTATATGGAGGCGACTTCATGACCGCCGCTTCGTTCGCGGGCCAGACCGCTCCGGCTTTGACCCAGGTCTCGACCACCGCGATCTGGTCCGCGGATAATTTGCCGGTCGGCGGCATCTTGGGCTTCGCCTCGTAGCGCAGGGCTCTAACCAGCAGGCTCGCGTCGGGATTACCGGGAACCGCGATAGCCCCCGACTTCCCGCCTTTGAGAAAATGTTCGCGCGAATCGAGCTGCAGCCCGCCCATGTGCGTCTCCGTGTGGCAGGAGTAACATTTTTCGGCGAACAGCGGCCGGATCTTCGTCTCGAAAAAATCGGAAGCCGGCTGCGCGCGCGAAACCAGCGCTGTCAGAAAAACAACGCTACACACTGATCGCATAGTTGTTTTTACCATACACTGGCTTTATGCGCTTTCTCATGACGCCGGTCCTGTTAGCCGCGTGCCTGCACGCCTCTGACATCGAGTCCAAGGTGACTCACGGTTATGCCGATTCCAACGGGGTGAAGATCCACTACGCCAGCCTGGGGCAAGGTCCGCTGGTGATCATGATTCACGGGTTTCCCGATTTTTGGTACACCTGGCGCGACCAGATGGAGGCTCTGTCCGACAAGTTTCAATGCGTCGCCATCGATCAGCGCGGCTACAACCTCAGCGATAAACCCAAGGGCGTCGAAAACTACGACGTGCGGCTGCTGGTCGGCGACGTGATCGCCGTGATCCATGCTTTGGGTAAGGAAAAAGCCATCATCGTCGGGCACGATTGGGGAGGCATGGTCGCCTGGCAGACGGCGCTCAATGTTCCGCAGGTGACGGAAAAACTGATCATCCTGAATCTGCCGCATCCGCGAGGGCTTTCGCGCGAACTGGCCAACAATCCCGCGCAGCAGAAGAACAGCCAGTACGCCCGGAATTTCCAGCAGCCCGACGCGGCGTCGAAACTGACCGCGGAAGGCCTCGCGTTTTGGGTGAAAGATCCCGAAGCTCGCAAGAAATATGTCGAGGCTTTCAAGCGCTCCGATTTTGAAGCCATGCTCAATTACTACAAGCGCAACTATCCGAAGGAGCCGTACGTCGAGGATAAATCGCCGGTCGTGAAAACGCAGATGCCCGTCCTGATGATCCATGGCTTGGGCGATACCGCGCTGCTCTCCGGCGCGCTCAACAATACCTGGGACTGGATGGGGCAGGACCTGACGCTGGTGACCATCCCCGGCTCCAGCCACTTTGTCCAACAGGACGCTTCCGAACTCGTGTCGAAATCCATGAGGATGTGGCTGCTCCGATGACCGCGGAAGAACTTCGCCTGCACGTTTTCTATTCCGGCTGGGCATCTCGCAACCTGCTGGACGCCGCGCTCAGCTTGAGCGAAGAGGAGCAGCGCCGCGAATTCGGCGTCTCCCATAAGACTCTGTTCGGTACGCTCGAACACATCTTCTTCGCCGACCGCATCTGGTTCGCCCGCACCGTCGATCCACGCGCAATCAAGGGCGGGTTCGGAGACTTTTCCCCCGGCGAAACTCTGGCCACAGAATGGCCCAAACTCCAGAAGCGCTGGGAAGATTGGGCGTCGGCCCTATCCCATCAGGACATCGTCCGCAACGTCGAATATAAGGACTCGAAGGGCAACCCGTATCGCACGCCTGTGTGGCAGATCGTGCTCCACGTGGTGAATCATGCGACGCTGCATCGCGGCCAGGCGATGTCGCTTTTGCGCCAATTGGGGGTTGCTCCTCCGCCCACCGATCTGATCTTCTACTACCGTGAGCATGTCAAATAAAATTCTTGCAATCCTTGCGTTCTTATCCTCGTTCCTCAGCGCGCAGATGAAGCTCCGCGTCGATATCACCGACGCGCCGCGCCACATTTTGCACGCGTCCATGACCATCCCCGCCAAGCCCGGCCCCATGACGCTGCTGTACCCCGAATGGATCCCCGGCGAGCACGCGCCCAGCGGCCCGATCATTGATCTGGTCGGCTTGAAAATCACCGCCGCCGGGAAGAGTATCGCCTGGTCGCGCGACGCGGTCAACATGTACGCGTTTCACGTCAACGTGCCCGATGGTGCCAGCGCGCTGGACGTGATGTTCGATTTCATCACGCCTCCGGAAGCCGCCGGCTTCACGTCCGGCGCATCCGCCACCACGGAACTGGCCGTGTTGAACTGGAATCAGGTCCTCTTATATCCACAGGGCGTGCCGTCGGACCAGTGGCAGTTGCAGGCTTCCTTGAAAGTTCCGAACGGGTGGAAATACGGCACCGCGCTGCCGATCGCCCGCGAATCCGGCAATGAAATAGAATTTAAACCGTCGTCGCTCACGACCCTGATCGATTCTCCTGTTTCCGCCGGCTCGCACTATCGAACCATCGAACTCGGCCCGGATCACTATCTGCACGTGGCCGGCGATAGCGACCGCGCGATTGAGTTGACCGACGATCAGATCCAGCATTACAAGAACCTTGTCGAGGAAACGGGCGCTCTGTTCGGCTCTCGCCACTACCGTAGCTACCATTTCTTATTCACGCTCAGCGATCATGTCGCCAGCTTCGGTCTGGAGCATCACGAATCGAGCGACGACCGCATCGGCGAGCGGGGCATGGTCGACGACGTGAGCCGCAAGGTCAACGCCGATCTCCTGCCTCACGAATTCACCCATTCCTGGAACGGAAAATATCGCCGACCCGCGGGTCTCGCGACGCCCGATTACGCGGAACCCATGAAAGGCGCGCTGCTGTGGGTCTATGAAGGGTTGACACAGTATCTGGGCGGAATCCTGACCCCCCGCAGCGGCCTACTGTCACCCGACGAATTTCGCGACGATTTGGCGATCACTGCAGCCGCGCTCGATCGGAAATCCGGCCGGACATGGAGGCCTCTCGAAGATACAGCGGTCGCCGCGCAGCTTCTCTACAACGCCCGTGACGATTATGCCGGATACCGCAGGGGCGTCGATTATTACGACGAGGGCACGCTCATCTGGCTCGAAGCCGATGTGTTGATCCGCGACCGCAGCAAGGGTGCGAAATCGCTCAACGATTTCTGCCGCGCCTTTGAAGGCGGACCCGGCGGCGTGCCCGCGCTCAAAACATATACGTTCGAAGATGTCGTGGCCGGCCTCAACTCGGTCCAGCCCTACGACTGGGCCGATTTTCTTCATAAGCGCCTGGAATCGACCGCGCCCCACGCGCCTCTCGGCGGAATCGAAAACAGCGGATGGAAGTTGACATACAGCTCCTCGCGCTCCGAAATGTGGCGCAATCACGAGGAGGAGTCGAAAACCATCAATATGCTTTACTCCATTGGTCTGAAAGTTTCCGAAGACGGCGGAATTTCAGACGTCGCCATGGGAGGCCCGGCGCAGAAGGCAGGAGTGTCGCCCTCAACCAAGCTGATGGCGGTGAACGGACGCCAGTATTTCCCGGCGATCCTGCGCGAAGCATTGCAGGCCGCGGTGACGAAGACAACGCCTATCGAACTGCTGGTGAAAAACGGCGAATACTATCAGACATTTAAAATCGATTATCACGGGGGAGAACTGTATCCGCACTTGACCAGGGATGAGAGCAAGCCCGACGTGCTATCGAAAATCATCGAGCCTCTGGTGGCGAAGAAATAGGCATGTGGCGTTCGCACTCGTGCGTGCCGCGTCGAGACTCTTCTCGGCGCACGCCTCACAAGCATCGACACAAGTGTCGACGCGGCACGCACGAGCGCGTGCGCCACATCACGTTGCGATCTTCAGCGTCACCGCCAGCTCGCAGGGCTTCTCCGCCGGCAGCGCGACCTTCAGCCCGGCCGCATCCTGCGACCATTTGAGCTTCCCTCTGTGCCCTAGCAACCCGACGTTGTGAACTTTGGCGTCGATCGATTTGACCACCGTCTCCCCGCTGGGCCAGCCCATCACGAACGCATACACGTGCGGACCCTTGGAAGTGAAGCGAACTTCCTCCGCCGTCAAATCTTTTCGATTGCGCTCGTTGAACGCCGCGCCGGTCTCGGGCTGCGAAATGCTCGGCCCCTCGCCGTGTACCTTCCACGGCCGGGTGCCGTAAATCCCTTCGCTATTCACCTTCATCCATGCCGTGATGGCAGATAGAATCTGCAACTCCTCCGCGTCCAGCTCGCCCGAGCCAGGCAGCGGGAAATTCAGCAGCAGGTTCCCATTCCGGCTGACGATGTCTACCAACATGTCGACGACGGTCTTCGGCGTTTTGTACGTGATCCCTTTCTTGTAATGCCAGTTGCCGACGCAGGTATCGGTCTGCCACGGATCGGGCCAAATCTTGTTCACCAGTCCGCGCTCCAGGTCCAGCACGCACGTGCCTTCAGTGCAGTCTTCGCGACCCTTGCTGTTATAAATCGCCTCCACCTTCCCGTGAAGTCTTGCACTTGTGTTGTACAGGTGCGCGACTAAGCTCAGCCCATACTCGCCATAAGGAATCGCGCCGTCGGCATAAAGAAGGTCCGGTTGATGCTGATCGACCAGGTCCCGGATGCGGTCGAAATACTGCTGCCTCCAACGATCCACCTTCACGCGATCCATCGCCTTCACCGTTTGCGCAAAATCCGCGGGCTCGCCTCTGTAGTCGTGATACAGATCCGAATACCGCGGGTCTGTCCCGTCATACGGCACGCCCGCGAACGGGCCCGTTTTGTCGCTCAAGTGCGACGTCGCCATCCAGGCGAAGCTGTTCGATAGATGTTCGCTGACCCCGAAGCGCAGCCCGCGCTTGCGCGCAGCCTGTTTCCACATCCCGACGATGTCCTTCTTCGGACCCGCCGCCGCGGCGTTCCATCGCGCCTGATACTTCGAATTCCACATGTCGAAATTGTCGTGATGCACGCCCATGCTCACGAAATATTTCGCGCCGGCCTTTGCGTACAGTTCCATCAGATGCTCGGGGTCCCACTTCTCGGCCTTGAACAAAGGGATCACATCCTTGAACCCGACCTTCGACGGATGCCCGTAATGCTCCAGGTGAAATTTGTACGCCGCATCGCCCTCGATATACATGCGACGCGCATACCAGTCGCCGGCCTCCGGAGCCGATTGCGGACCCCAGTGCGCCCAAATCCCGAACTTCGCGTCGCGAAACCAATCCGGCGCGCGAAACGCTTTCAACGATTCGCGAGTCCCTTGAAACGGCCCCTTGGCAATTTCCAGGTCGGGAGCCTGCGCGTACGTTATCGCGGGCAAACCGCCCGCCAGCACCGTCATCGCCTGTCGTCTGTTCACAAGATCAAGATGGCACAAAATCCCGTCAAAAAGGTGAGCTGAAAACTTCGCGGATTGCGCGGATCAGGTGTAGACTATTTTGAGCCGGAGGTTAATGTATGCCGACCTTTCCGCGACTGGCAGCGATCGGACTCGCATGGAGCGTATCGCAACTCCAGATGAACGCCCAGCCCCCCGCGCCTGTGCCGTGCGACCAGGCTGTCGTGAATCACATTGCTGTAAGAGGGCTCAATCCCAAAGCGCTCACCTATCCGGTGTCGAGCCTCACCATCCCCTCGCTTGGGTTCGCCACCGGGGATATGGCCGCGGCCATCGATCCTCTGGTGGCCAATTACATGAACCAGAATGGTTCGGCCGGCGGCACTGTGACGATGACCTATAACAATCATCTGATCTTCGCCAAGTCCTATGGATATGCAGACCTGACAAACCACTTGTTCACGCAGCCGGACACGCGCTTGAGAGTCGCCAGCGTGACCAAGGCTCTGACCGCCATGGGAATTCTCAAGCTGGTTCATGACTATATTCCACTGGAGAGAACGGCACCGGGATGGCCGCTCAACGAGCAGCCCTTCAGCCCTCCCGGCTTCGGTTCGCCGATTGGAGGGACCAGGCAAGCGTGGATCGAGCCCGCGACCGTCAGCGATCTCCTGTATCACGAGGGCGGCTGGAACGAGGACTACGAGGATTACGATACGCTCAATGCCGTCGAAGGTGTCCTCGGTACGGCGGGGCCGCCTGATTGCCAGACGTTGTTGCAGTATGTGGAATCGAGGCCGATGACGAAGAGCGATTTTGTTCCCGGCAACGGCCAGATTTATTCGAATGTCGGTTATTGCGCGCTGGGCGAAACCATCCACCTGTTGGGGGGCGCCGCCAGCTACCTCGACTATATGAACACCAACGTGTTCACGCCGCTCGGCATGAACGATACGCTGCTCGGGTCCTCCAAGCAAGCGGACCAGCTGGATCGCGAGGCGGTCTACTATCCTTGCGGCTACCTTGCTGGCCGCGTTCCTCCGGTGACTCCGATCCCTTGCGAATACGGCACGCCGCCGATTGAAGGCAAGTCCCTGTTTCCACCCCATGACACGGTTTCCGTCGCGTATGGAGGAGGAGTCCACACATTTTCGTTGCAGGCGTCGGAAGGCGCCGGCGGATTGGTCTCCACCAGTATCGATCTGGCGCATTTCAGCGGCGCGATCGCCAGCGGACAGTTGCCGAATTTCCAGGGCGACCTGCTGCATCCGGGTTGGCCGCAGAAATTTTACTCCTACAGCGCGGGTCAATCGGCTTACGAAAAAGCGAACGGATTGAATGACTTCTACTACGGAATGGGCTGGAACTGGGTTCAACCGAATGCCGTGGCGACGCCGTTTTTGTCCTATGACAACTACAATCTGGAGAAAATCGGCCAGCTTCCGGGCACTTCGTCCAGCGTGACGACGACTGCCGACGGATATAGCTTTTCAGGGATTTTCAACGGAGACTTCGGCAGTGGCACCGTTGCTCCGGCAGAAGGGATTTTCTGGGGTAAGACAGGCGCTCTGCAGGCCGCCTATAATCACGCCAGCGCACAGCCTTGGAATATCGACTTTTTCCCCGAATACGCCCAGGATTATACCGCCTGGATGTCCGCTGGTGCTTTCGCCTCCTATCTGGCAGCCCAGGAGAGCAGCGGGCTTTATCCATCGCGCCTGGAGGGGCGCGCGGCACCCGGCGCTGCTGTGATTTCGCCTTTGGTTATCCAATACCGCGCCCGGTTCAGCTCCCAGAAACTCCCCGCTGGCGTCGCGGCGCCGCAGGTGATTTATGGCGCATCGTGCTCGACCGTGCTGAGCGCCCTCGAAGCCGCACCGGCATCGACGCCTCTGGTCAGCTTGCAGATTTTCAGCGACCCGTACACATTTTCATCTGTCTATCAGGCGGTGTGGTCGGCGCCCATCCCCCAGCTTCCCGGGAACTGAAATCAGCGGCGTGGGGATTGATGGCTGTTGCGAATCACCTGGACCGGGAACGGATGTTCCTGATCCCACCACGCGCCGAAGATGGTCGCCAGGCCCAGCGCGAGCAGCAAGAAGAACTGTTTGACGGACATAGCCTCATTTTACTCTCACAAAATAATGCGATAATGTTTTTGAAAGATTATGACCAAGCGCATCGTTCTGATCTTCTGCCTGCTCGCAGCCTTGATCCTTCCGGCCGCGGCGGCGACGAAGTCCCATCATCGTAAACATGTTGCTGCCCGCAGCCGCACGACGAGCGCGAAGTCGGTTCGCAAGTCGACGCACCGCCGTAGCAGATCCGCGGCGTCCCGCAAACGCGCCGCCCGTGCCCGCGCCCGCCGGCAGAGACTCGCCAGGAAGTAACCGAATGGCGAGGGGTATCCTCCTTTCCTTCTGCGTGCTCGTGGCGACCACTGCGTCTGCCTCTGCCAAAGGGCATTCCCACTCTCATTCTCATTCGCGCCATCACAGCACCAATTCAAAATCCGGCCACGGCGGCAAAGGGTGTTCCACCCATCGCCAGCGCCCTGCCGATCCGTGCGCGAAGCAAAACAAAAAACCCTGAAACCTTCGTCCGGCGATTCCTTCTAAACTGAATAGAGGCCATATGATCCCTTCCACTCGTGTCGAAAACCGTCTTACCGAGCTCGAGCAGCTCGGTCAATCCGTCTGGCTCGATAACATCCGCCGCGATCTTCTCACCACTGGAGGCCTCCGCCGCCTGGTGGAGCAGGATGGATTAGGAGGTGTCACCTCCAACCCAGCGATTTTTGAAAAAGCCATTGTCGGCTCCAACGATTACTCCGACATCTTAGCCGAGCTCCAGAAAGATAAGGACCTCGACGCCAAGGCCATTTACGAGCGCATTGCCATTCGCGATATTCAGGACGCGGCCGACGTGTTGCGCGTGGTCTACGACCGGACCAAGCGCCGCGACGGTTATGTCAGCCTCGAAGTCTCTCCATTTCTTGCGAACGAAACGAAGGGGACCATCGAGGAGGCGAGGCGACTCTGGAAGGCGGTGAACCGTCCCAACCTGATGATCAAGATTCCCGGCACCGCGGCCGGAATTCCCGCCTTTGAGACGGCGATTTCCGAAAGCATCAACGTCAACGTCACGCTGCTGTTTTCTCAGACAGTGTATGAGGAAGTCGCGCACGCCTACATCCGGGGACTCGAACAGTGTGCCGACCCGTCGCGCGTGGCGAGCGTGGCCAGCTTTTTTGTCAGCCGCATCGACACCGCGATCGAGGCCCTTATTAAGGATCATCCGTCCCTCAGCGGCAAGGTGGCGATTGCGAACGCGAAGCTGGCGTATCAGCGCTACCTGAACATTTTCTCCGGTGCGCAATGGGAAGCGCTCGAAGCCCGGGGCGCGATGACGCAGCGCGTGCTGTGGGCCAGCACTTCGACCAAGAGCGCGAAAATGCGGGACGTCGTTTATGTGGAAGAACTGATCGGACCCGATACGGTGAACACCATTCCTCCAGCCACGCTCGACGCATTCCGCGATCACGGCGAAGTGCGCGCGTCGCTCGAATCGGGAATTGAAGAAGCCAGGGAAGTCATGGCGCAACTGGCCGCGGCCGGAATTTCCATCGATAAGGTCACCGACGATCTGGTCACGCAGGGCGTGAAACTCTTCGCCGAGCCTTTTGACAAACTGCTCAACACCGTAGACCCGAAATGCAAGCTGCCGCTGGCGCCGGTCAATCCGATGACGTATTCAGGAATTGATGCGACCGCGGCCATCGAAGCGTGGAGCATTGCCGGCAAAACGCGCCGCCTCTGGGCGCGCGAGGCGTCCTTGTGGACGGGTACCGACGAAGACAAGTGGCTCGGATGGTTGTCGGTTACCGATGTGCAGCTCGCCCAGCGCGCCCAGTTTGAGGAGATCGCGAAAGACATCAAGGCGGCCGGATTCTCCGACATTCTGCTGCTCGGCATGGGCGGATCGAGCCTGTGCGTGGAGGTGCTGGAACTCTCCTTCGGCGATCAGCCAGGATTCCCGAAGATCCACGTGCTCGATTCGACCGATCCGCAGGAGATCCGCGCGATTGAGTCGCAAATCGACGTGAAGAACACGCTGTTCATCGTGTCGAGCAAGTCGGGATCGACTCTCGAGCCGAACATCTTCAAGCAATATTTCTATGAGCGGTCGGGCAATAACGGCAGTCACTTCTATGCCGTCACCGATCCCGGCTCGAAGTTGCAGCAGGTCGCGCAGGACGATAAATTCCGCGGCATTTTCTATGGCCTGCCGTCCATCGGCGGACGCTATTCGGCGCTGTCGGATTTTGGAATGGTTCCGGGCGCGGCGATGGGAATCGACACGACGAAGTTGTTGCAGGGCGCGGCCAAGATGGAGCTGGCCTGTTCCTCGTGTTCGACTGTGGAGAAGAATCCAGGCGTTTTGCTGGGAATTTTGCTCGGAACGCTGGCCAAGGGAGGGCGCAATAAGGTCACCATCGTTGCCTCGCCGGGAATTCGCGATCTGGGCGCGTGGCTGGAACAACTGCTGGCCGAATCGACGGGCAAGGATGGAAAAGGGCTGGTTCCGGTCGACCGGGAAAAGCTTGGGCCGCCATCGGTATATGGAAACGATCGCGTGTTCGTTTACGCGCGGATGGACGATACGCACGACGCAGCGGTTGATGCGCTGGCATCGGCCGGGCAGCCGGTGATTCGGATTCAGTTGAGCAGCGCTTACGACTTAGGACAGGAGTTCTTCCGCTGGGAGATTGCCACGGCAGTCGCCGGGTCGATTCTGGGGATCAACGCGTTCAATCAACCCGACGTCGAAGCGAGCAAAATCGCGACCAAGAAGCTGACCACGGAATTCGAGGAAAAAGGCTCGCTGCCGGTGGAAACCCCGGCCTTCATCGAAGACGGCATCGCTCTCTTTGGCTCGACGGAAGCCAAAACTCTGGAAAGCGCTCTCAAAATGCATCTGAATTCGCTGAAGACCGGCGATTATTTTGCTTTGCTGGCGTATGTCCAGATGAACGACGAGCACGAAGCGGCGTTGCAGTCGATGCGCACGGCTGTTCGCGATAAGAAGCATGTGGCGACGTGCCTCGGTTTCGGCCCTCGCTTCCTGCACTCCACCGGGCAGGCGTATAAAGGTGGGCCCAACACCGGAGTGTTCCTCCAAATCACCGCCGACGATGCCCAGGACTTGCAGGTTCCGGGGCAGAAGTACACCTTCGGCGTGGTGAAAGCCGCGCAGGCTCAGGGCGATCTGCAAGTGTTGCTAGAACGAGGCCGCCGGGCGCTCCGCATTCACCTCGGTCCCGACGTTCGCTCCGGGCTGGCAAAACTAGCTTCCGCAATGGGCCGCGCGCTACAATAGGATTTCCCAGAGTCAGAGCCGGTAGCTCAGTTGGTAGAGCATCGCACTTTTAATGCGGTGGTCGCGGGTTCGAGCCCCGCCCGGCTCACCATGTTTTTCAAACACTTGCACGAGCGATTGATCGTCCATGAGTTACGGCCTTCCGCATTTGCTCACCGCGCACGGTTC
>Ga0182030_10000188_pt1 | contig 108227 bp, 102 predicted proteins | sample 812S3MmetaG_FD_121299 | JGI IMG/M metagenome (GOLD analysis project Ga0182030, IMG submission 121299) | Permafrost microbial communities from Stordalen Mire, Sweden - 812S3M metaG (Illumina Assembly) | ecosystem: Environmental > Terrestrial > Soil > Wetlands > Permafrost | place: Sweden...
CGCGCGGCAGCCGGCAGGATGCAGCGCCACGTTCCGGACTCCATCGCCACACTTCGATACCTGTTCGGTCGAGCGATCGTCCGGAGCCTGGATCGATGTCCGTGTTGCGCGAAGCCCATGGACTTACTTAACTTATGACACAGTAGTACTAGGCGCTTTGTGGGAGCGAATTTTCCCGCCGCTCCGGCGCTCGAAGCCTAGAAGCGTAGCGGCGCAGTCCAACCTTCTTCACTGGTCTTTCCGGCGGAGAACCGGAAGTCGTCCGTGTTCGCATCATCGGCCGGGCCGCTCCAGTCCTGGGGGGGCTGCGCGAGGGCCAACGGCAACAGGCGCCAGGTATCCAGTTCGATCTCGTTCAGGTCGCCATCAAAGGTCTGAAGCTCAATGGTGTCTGATTCCTGATCAAATCCGGTAACCTGGAAAAGTTCACCGCTATCCAAGCCTAAATACCATTGGCCGACACGCGGATTACCCACTGCTCTGCTCATGATCTCCTCCTGTTTCGCAACCAACTCGACACGCTCGCAGTCTGCATCCGCGACGGGTGTTGCAAAATAAGGAGAAGTGCGGATTCAACGGTTTCGGCCGCCAAGCTCATGTCACAGGCGGGCGTAACGCAAGCGTAGGGCGTTGGCGATGACCGATACCGAACTCAAACTCATGGCCGCGGCGGCGACCACCGGACTGAGCAGCAAACCAAATGCGGGATACAGGATGCCGGCGGCCACCGGAATGCCGAGTGCGTTATAAACAAAGGCCAGCAGGAGGTTCTGCCGAATGTTACCCATCGTCGCGCGGCTCAGCCGCAGCGCGCGCGCAATGCCCGCAAGATCTCCCTTTACGAGTGTAATCCCGGCGCTTTGAATCGCCACATCCGTGCCGGTGCCCATCGCCACCCCCACGTCCGCCGCGGCGAGGGCGGGCGCGTCATTGACCCCGTCGCCGGCCATCGCGACCACTCGGCCCGCGGCGCGCAAACGCCGGACTATTTCGATCTTTCCTTCGGGCAGCACCTCAGCTTCGATATCGGTGATCCCGAGTCTTTGCGCGACGATTTGCGCCGACTCGCGATTGTCCCCAGTGGCGAGCACGATGCGAATGCCTTCGCGGCGCAAATTCTCCAGCGCCGCGGGGGTGCCGGCCTTGACGGGATCCGCGACGGCGATCAAGCCTGCGAGACCTCCGTCGATCACGACAAACATGGTCGTTGCGCCCTCGCGTTGCAAGCTTTGGGCGCGTGAGTCCAATTCGCGCGGGGTAACGTGCAGCTCATCCAAGAGCCGGGAATTGCCGACGCCGACCTGACGGCCGTCAACCACGCCGGTGATTCCCTTGCCGGGAAGGGAACGAAAGGCGGACACGTCTTGCAACGTCAGACCGCGTTCTCGGGCTGCGGCGACGATTGCCGCCGCGAGCGGATGCTCGCTCGAGCGCTCCAGGCTTGCTGCAAGGACGAGCACCAAGTGTTCCGCGACGCCCGTAGCCGTTGTGAGCGCGATCACGCGCGGTCGGCCTTCGGTCAGGGTCCCGGTCTTGTCCGTTACGAGCGTATCGATCTTCTCAAAACGCTCGAGAGATTCGGCGTCCTTGATCAGAATACCGGCGCTGGCGCCCTTGCCAATCCCAACCATGATCGACATCGGTGTGGCAAGGCCCAATGCACAAGGGCACGCGATGATCAGGACGGAGACGGCGGCGATGAGCGCGTAACCCAGCTGCGGCGGGGGTCCTAGAAGCATCCAGCCAATGAACGTACCGAGCGCTATTAAAATGACCACGGGAACAAACCAGGACGAGACCCCGTCGGCAAGTCTTTGAATGGGCGCGCGGCTGCGTTGAGCCTCGGCGACCATGCGCACGATGCCTGCGAGCATCGTGTCCGCCCCAACGCGATCAGCGCGTACCACGATCCCGCCTGTGCCGTTGATTGTGCCCCCGATCGTCCTGGCGCCGGTCTCTTTCACGACTGGTATGGATTCCCCGGTCACCATGGATTCATCAATGGCGCTGCGGCCCTCGAGGATCGAGCCATCGACGGGGATGGCCTCTCCGGGCCGTACGCGCAGGCGATCACCGACCTGCACTTGCTGCAGGGGGATTTCCTCATCGTTGCCGTCCGTCCGGAGGCGCCGGGCCATCTTTGGAGTGAGATTGAGCAGTGCCCGAAGCGCGCCACCAGTGGCTTCCCGTGCCCGTAATTCCAGGACCTGCCCGAGCAGCACGAGCACTGTAATGAAGGCGGCCGCTTCGTAGTACACCGGGACAACGCCATCGTCCAGGCGCAGTTCGGCAGGAAACAGAGTTGGCACAAAGGTTGCCGCAACGCTGTACAGGTAGGCCGTGCCCGTTCCCAGCGTGATCAGGCTGAACATGTTGAGCGAGCGATGTCGGACCGAATCCACCCCGCGTCGAAGTAGCGGCCACCCGGCCCATACGACGACCGGAGTGCTCATCGCAAACTGAAGCCACATCGAGGTCCTGGGCAGGATGAAATGATGCGCAGCCAAGACCGAAACATGCGCCCCCATCTCGAGAAACAATACCGGTAAGGCGAGTGCCGCTGCGATCCAAAATCGCAGTGTCATATCACGCAGTTCTGGACTCGAAGTGGCTTGCACGGCCGGCTGCAGCGGCTCGAGTGCCATGCCACAGACCGGGCAATGACCCGACACGCTGCTGCGAATCTGCAGGTGCATGGGACAGGTGTAGACGCGCCCGAGTACAGCCGACGGCGTCTTATCGGTCGGGCTTTCTTGCGTATGGGGGAGCATTTGGAGCAACCATTGTCCGGCTTGATCCGCGCCTGTAAATAGGTACTTGTAGCGGTCCGTGAGCCGCAGGTCTTCGTTGTAGCATGGCCCATGTCGGCTGAAACCCTAGGCGAGTTGTTTCGCGCTCGAGTGCGTCTGACACCCGGGCGCGAGGCGTACCGGCAGTTTGATGTCGTGAGCCAGGTTTGGGTCAGCTACTCCTGGACCGATGTGCAGACAAAAGTGCGGCGCTGCCGTGCGGCCTTGGCGGGCGAGGGTCTTGCGGTCGGCGCACGCATCGGCATCCTGGTCCCGAACAGCGTTGAACATGTTTCCCTGGACCAGGCGGCGCTGGCGTCCGGATATGTATGCGTGCCGCTACATGTCATCGACAATCCGGAGAGTCTGGCTTACGTCATCGCCGATAGCGGTGCCTCTCTGCTGGTGGTGGAATCTGCCGCACGTTGGGCAGCCCTGGCACCCTTCCAATCGAGGTTTCCACATCTTCAGCGCGTGGTACACCTGGACCGTGACGACCCTGCTGCTGGCGGAATTGCCTGCAGCATCGACGATTGGCTCGCCAGAGCCGATGGCTCCTCCGCAAATCTCGACAGTACCGTAACCATTGCGCCCGACGCGCTGGCCGCGATCGTGTACACATCCGGCACAACGGGGCGACCGAAAGGGGTGATGCTGTCGCATCGAAACATTCTCTCGAATGTCAATGCCATCCTGGAAGTGATGCCCGTGCGTGAGGATGACAGGCTGCTGTCATTTCTGCCGCTCTCCCACACGTTCGAACGGACGGTTGGCTACTATCTGCCCATCGCGGCCGGCGCCAGTGTGGTATTCGCTCGCTCCATTGCGCTCTTGATGCAAGATCTGGTGGCGATCAAACCCACCATTCTCGTGTCCGTGCCGCGAATCTACGAGCGGGCCTACGCCGTACTTCGGGAAACCGCCGACCGAACCTGGTTCAGGAAGCAATTGTTTGCTCGGGCGGTTGAAATCGGCTGGCATCGATTCGAGCATCAGCAGGGACGCGCCAGTCCCGTGTCCGGCCCCGGACGGCTCATTTTTCCGCTGCTGGATCGACTGGTTGGCAAGCCCGTTCGCGACCGGTTTGGCGGTCGACTGCGCGCGGCCGTCACCGGCGGGGCGGCGCTGGCACCCGAAGTGGCTCGGCCGTTCCTCGCATTAGGGGTGCCGCTGCTGCAGGGATACGGCATGACCGAGAGTGCCCCCGTGATTGCATGCAACACCCCGGAGGATAACGATCCGGCATCGGTGGGCCGACCTGTGGGGGGCGTCTCGGTGCGAATTGGCGACCGGGACGAATTGCTGGCGCGCGGCGAGAACGTCATGAAGGGTTATTGGCAGCGGCCGCAGGATACGGCCCTGGCGCTCGACCAGGATGGTTGGCTGCACACGGGGGATCAGGCGCAACTGAAGAATGGGCGCGTGTACATCAAAGGCCGGCTCAAGGACATCATCGTCACCTCGACCGGTGAAAAAATTGCACCGGCTGATCTTGAGACCGCCATTGTCAGTGATCCGATGTTCGAACAAGTCTTGGTGCTGGGGGAGCAGCGCCCCTATCTTGTGGCTCTCGTGGTCCTGAATCCGACCCGTTGGTCACAACAGGCGGGCGCATTGGGCCTGGACTCTCACGCGATCGCCGAGCTGCACTCGGTCGCGGCGACGCACTGGGCCCTTGAACGCATTGGACTGGCGCTGTGCGCGTTCCCTCATTACGCCACACCCCGGGCGGTCTGGTTGTCGCTTGAGCCCTGGACGGTTGCTGCGGGTCTGATTACCCCGACCTTGAAACCGAAGCGACTGGCCATCCAGGCACGATTTGCCGCGGAAATTGCCGAACTATACCGGGGACATTAGCAATGCGTGGTACGGTCAGAGTGTCAGGGAGTAGATGATCTGACTCGCATCATCGGGATCGCGCTCCGCGCTCATATCGAGCTTTTTTGCCAGCTCCTGCATTGCGAAATTCTCGGCGAGTTCCACGGAATACAACAGCTTCACGCCGTGGCCCTGCGCGTATTCGATCAACTGCGCCATCAACAGTTCGGCCACGCCTTTTTGCTGCCAGTCATCGGCGATGGTGAGCGCAAATTCGCGCGCCCCTTCCTTCATGCTCGGCGCATAGCGACTGACGCCGATGGCTGTCTCATGGCCATTGGTCTGCGTGGTCGCCACAAATGCCATCGCGCGCTGGCCATCGACATCACACATGAGCTTCAGCTCAGCGGAAGATAGTTCCTTGACGCCGCCGAGGAACCGATAGCGTCGTGTCTCGACGGACAGATTCCGCACGAATTCAGCCTCCATCGCGGAGTCGGATGCATGCACGGGCCTGATGGTCACAGATTCGCCGTTGATAATGGTCTTCACGGTTTTCTCAATTCTAGCGTCGCGTGCGCTGCTCGCGAGACTGTTCCCTGGCGGCGATGTCCACGAGTGCACCGGCATCGTTCGCGAGATTTCTCAAAAGATCATCGGCCGTTATGATGCCGACCAGCGTCCCTTCGTGATTTACCACGGGTAGCCGCCGTACACCGTGGACTCGCATCAGCTCGAGGGCGTGTGAGGTATCGTCGCGATCGTTCGCTATCACAACGGGCGAGCGGATGAGCGTGCTGACCAGTGTGACCGCAGGATCGAGTCCCTTGCCGAGGACCTCCAGGACGATGTCGCGATCGGTAATGATGCCTACCGGCGCAGCCTTGTCATCGCCGTCATCGACCACGACCAGATCGCCAGTATGCCTTTTACGCATCAATTGGGCCGCTTCAAGTGCGGTGGTTCGCGGACTGCAGCAGGCAGGCTCCAACGTGCACATTGAGTTCAGTAGCATGACATTTTCCCTTTGATTCTTGGCTTGGGGTAACGGTGTGCCGACTAGTCAAGGCCGCCGTTGGGCGAACCGGCCAGCGTCGGTGCGCTCTGCTTCTCCGGTTTTTCGGTCATCGTGGCCTCGGTGAGGAGCAGAATTCCCGCGACCGAAACAGCGTTCTCGAGCGCGATGCGCACGACCTTGGTCGGATCCACAATGCCGGCTTCGAAGAGGTCCACGTACTGCTTGCTCGCGGCGTCGAAACCCACGTTTCCCACGGCGTGTAACATGCGATCAACGACTACACCGCCATCGGAAGCTGAGTTCTCCGCGATCTGACGCGTGGGACTCTGCAAAGCGCGCAACACGATCTGCACGCCGGTTCGCTCATCTCCGGTGCATGCCGCCTCGACTGTCGCGACTGCCTGGGTGGCGCGCAGCAGCGCAAGGCCTCCACCCGGAACGATTCCTTCCGCCACGGCCGCTTTGGTGGAACTGATGGCATCGTCCAAGGCCTCCTTTTTGGCCTTGATCTCGGATTCCGATGGCGCTCCGACCCTGATGACGGCGATTCCTCCGCTGAGTTTCGCCAGCCGTTCCTCCAGCTTTTCGCGGTCATAATCGCTGGTCGCCTTCTCAATCTCCTTGCGGATCGTCTTGATCCGTCCCTCGATCTCGGTCTTGTCTCCCGCACCGCCAATGAGCGTGGTGTTGTCCTTGTCCACGATGACCCGCTTGGCATGCCCAAGCTGGGAGAGCTTCACGTCCTCCAGCTTCAGACCAAGTTCTTCGGAGATGACCTGGCCGCCCGTGACTGTGGCGATGTCCTGGAGCATGGCCTTGCGTCGGTCGCCATAGCCTGGTGCTTTCACCGCCGCGCTTTTCAGCACCCCACGAATCTGATTGACGACCAGGGTTGCAAGCGCCTCGGCTTCGACATCTTCCGCTATGACCAGCAAGGGCCGACCGGACTTGGCCACCTGCTCCAGCAGCGACAGCATGTCCTTGACGATATTGACTTTTCGATCGGAGATGAGAATGTACGGATCTTCGAGGACCGCCTCCATCGAATTGTTGTCCGTCACGAAGTAGGGGGAGAGGTATCCCCGATCGAACTGCAGGCCTTCGACCACCTCAAGCGTCGTCTGCGTCGTCTTTGACTCCTCGACCGTAATGACCCCGTCGCCTCCGACCTTTTCCATTGCCTCCGCGACGAGTTCACCGATGACTGGGTCGTTGTGCGCCGAAATCGTTGCCACCTGTGCCTTTTCCTTGCGGCTGCTCACCGGTTTCGCCATCGACTTCAGCGATTGCACCGCTGCTGTCAGAGCGCGGTCCATGCCGCGCTTCAGGTCAATGGCACTCGCCCCAGCTGCCACATTGCGAACACCGTCCGCGAACATACAATGCGCGAGAATGGTGGAAGTACTGGTGCCATCGCCCACGACATCGCCGGTCTTCTCCGCGGCCTGCCGCAACATTTGTGCACCAAGATTCTCCTCGGCGTCCTCCAGCTCCATTTCCTTGGCGATGGTGACGCCGTCATTGCATACGATCGGTGCGCCATACTTCTTCTGAATGAGCACCGACTTTGATTTCGGCCCGAGCGTGATGCGCACTGCATCGGCCAGTTGCGTCGCGCCACGCAGCACTTTCTCCCGTGCCTGCGAGCGAAACAAGACCTGCTTTGAACTCATATGCTGTATTCCTTTGGGCGCCATCGCTGCTGTGGGCAGATCGTGTCCTTTTACAGCGCCCTGGGCCATACGGAGTTCCACGGATACGTCCCGCCTATAATGACCGATACCCTTGGCTCTCTTTCCAAGGAGCTGACTGGTGAGTGACCCGCGGCCGACACCACCGACCCTTCCCGCCGGTTCAGGCAAAAATCCCAAGCGGGACCCGTGGAATCTTCTCTACGCCGCGATGATGGTGGTCGTGGTCGCGTATCTGGCCACACAGATGGGCGGCTCCGAACATGCCGAAACGGTGTCTTACACCCGGCTTGAGCAAGTGCTCGCCTCCGGCAACGTCGATCATGTGGTCGTTTCCGACCAACAGATCCTTGCCTATCTGAAGACCCCCGAGACGACTGGAACGCGAGTATTCGCCGCCAACCGCATCGAGCCGGACCTCGCCGAGCGGTTGGCGCGCTTCAAAGTGCCCATCGGCCGGGAATTCGGCAATACCTGGCTGCCGCAGCTGCTCGGATGGCTATTGCCGGGCCTGATGCTCTTCGGCTTGTGGTATCTCATGATGGGGCGGGGTGGCGGCGGCAAGACGGGCACCGGACTGCTGTCTATCGGCCGAAGCCATGCAAAGGTCATGCTGGAGAAGAGCACGGGTGTCACCTTTGCGGATGTCGCCGGGGTCGATGAGGCGAAGGAAGAACTCCAGGAGGTAGTGGACTTCTTGAAGGACCCGGGCCGGTACGGCCGATTGGGAGCGCGCATCCCCAAGGGAGTTTTGTTGGTCGGGCCGCCCGGAACGGGCAAAACGCTGCTCGCCCGCGCGCTGGCGGGTGAAGCGGGGGTCACTTTTCTGTCAACGAACGGCGCGGAATTCGTCGAGATGTTTGTCGGCGTGGGCGCCGCGCGGGTACGAGATCTGTTTGAGCACGCCCGTGAGAGCGCTCCGGCGATCATCTTTATTGATGAGCTCGACGCTCTCGGGCGCGCCCGTGGAGCCTACGGCCCCGGCGGTGGACATGACGAGAAGGAGCAGACGCTCAATCAACTGCTGGCAGAAATGGATGGTTTTGATCCGTCAGTGGGGGTCATCATCCTGGCGGCCACCAACCGGCCCGAGATACTGGATCCGGCACTGCTGCGTGCGGGGCGCTTCGACCGGCAGGTGCTCGTGGACCGCCCCGATCTCAAAGGTCGGCTGGAGGTTCTCAACGTGCACGTGCGCAAGGTGAAGCTCGCGTCCGATGTAGATCTTAGGAAAGTGGCGGCGATGACGCCCGGATTCGCGGGCGCGGATCTGGCCAATCTGATCAATGAAGCGGCCCTGTTGGCGACCCGCAGAGGCGGCGAGGCGGTGTCCTTCGCGGATCTGAGTGCCGCCATGGAGCGCATCATCGCCGGTCTGGAGAAAAGGAGCCGCGTGCTCAACGCCCGGGAACGGCAGACGGTCGCGTACCATGAAATGGGTCATGCGCTCGTGGCCATGGCGCTGCCCGGCACTGATCCGGTCCAGAAGGTTTCCATCATTCCGCGCGGGATCAGCGCATTGGGCTATACGATACAGCGGCCCATCGAGGATCGATTCCTGTTGGGTCGGGACGAGATGGAGTCCCGTTTGGCGGCCTTGCTGGGCGGGCGGGCCGCGGAGTTGCTTATTTTCGGTATCCCGTCGACGGGCGCCGCCGATGACCTACTGAAGGCAACGGCCATTGCCCGAGCACTGGTAACTCAATACGGCATGGATGAGAAATTAGGGCTGGTCGCCTATGAGGCGCCGCGACACGAATTTCTACCGGGGGTGCCCGAATCCGGCGGTGAACGAGGCTACAGCGAAGAGACCGCGCGCGAGATTGACTGCGCGGTACGCAACCTCGTGCAGACGGCCTTTGAGACCGCAACACAGATCCTGACGCGCGGACGAAGTGTACTGGACCGCGGTGCGCGGGCTTTGCTGGATGCCGAGACCCTCGGAGAGGGCGAGCTCGCGAGACTGGCGCTGGAGCTGGCCGCGGTACCTGCCGTGATCAAGCCGCCAGGCGACCCGGCACGCATGAGGGCCTGATGAGCGGCTTACCGGAACGGCTGCGGGGACTGCTGCAGCCCCGATCCTATTCTCATCCGGTACAGTCTGTGGAATTGGTGCAGACCCATATCTCCTGGGTCCTGCTGACCGGCACTTGGGCGTACAAGATCAAGCGACCCGTGCGCTATCCCTTCGTCGATCTGCGCTCGCTCGAGCGTCGGACATTCTTATGCCACGAGGAGGTGCGCCTGAACCGGCGGTTCGCCCCAGATCTGTACGACTCGGTGTGTCCCATCACCATCGCCAACGGGGAGGCCCGAATGGAAGGAGGCGGGGCGGCGATTGAGCACGCGGTGAAAATGCGGCAGTTTCGGCGCGACGAGGAACTGGATCGCCTGGTGGATGCGGGGCTGATCGAGCCGCAGGCGCTGGAGGAGTTCGGGCGCGACCTGGCGCGCATCCATCTGCAGTTGCCCTCGGCCGCGCCTGACCACAAATGGGGTGAGCCCGGATCGATCCGTACCGCAGTGCTGGAGAACCACGCGCAATGCACGCGAGCTGCGAAGGTGTTCGGGGGCGCCGCCGACGTGGCGGCGTTGCGTGCCCCGCTCGCCGCCAGGCTCGATGCCCTGGCTTCATTGATGTCGACTCGTCACGCCGGCAACCGGGTGAAGGAATGCCATGCAGATCTGCATTGCAGCAACATCGTGCGGCGCGGCGCGGGTCTGATCGCCTTCGATTGCCTGGAGTTCGAACCGGCGTTTCGGTGGATAGACGTGGCCGACGAAATCGCGCTTCTGCTCGCGGATCTGCATTCGCGGCAACGGCCACAGCATGCCCTTGCATTTCTCAACGGCTATCTGGCGCAGGGCGGGGATTATCAGGCGTGTCGGCTGCTCGATCTATATCAGACGCACCGCTCGCTGGTGCGCGCCAAAATCATGGCATTGGAGGGCGGAGCGGCCGCGCGGGCTGGCACTGATGCGGCCGGCAAACGACGCAGGTTTGCACAGTGGATGAGCTCGGCGGGGGTTTCACTTTCCGCCAAGCGCCCTGTCCTGATCCTGATGTCCGGATTGTCGGGATCCGGCAAAACATGGTTGGCCCAACGTCTGGCGCCGCATCTGGGCGCCATTCACCTCAGATCGGACGTTGAGCGCAGGCGGCTGGCGGGGATCGCCGCGGAGGTCCGATCACATTCAGCGCTGCAAGAGGGAATGTATTCGCCGGGGGTGAGTGCTCGCGTCAATGAGCATTTGGCGATGTGCGCAGCAGACACGCTGGCCGGCGGCTATACGACTATCGTCGATGCGACCTTCATCCGCCGCCAAGAGCGAACACACTTTCGCCACTTCGCAGCCAATCTGGGTATTCGGGTATGTCTGGTGCAGTGTCGGGCGCCCAAAAAGGTGCTGCGAGCGCGGGTTAAGGAACGACACCGCGATGGACGCGATCCATCCGAAGCGGACCTGTCGGTCCTCGCCTGGCAGGAACAACATGCCGAGCTGGTCACCGCCGAGGAGTCAATGGTGGTGTTTGAGGCAACGACGGCCGCCCCAGATCCATTAGAGGAGTTGGCCGCGCGGATTGCCGACTGGATAAAAAAAGGGGGCGGCAATCCTGTGACTGCTGCCCCTTGAGTTTCCCTGGCACCTTTCAAGGCGAATTCATGTGTGAGTTACCACTCGGAAGGTGGTGCGCTGTGTCATTGAGGCGATCCGAATATGTACTTATTGCGCCTGACCCGCCCGAGAGCAATTCTAGACAGGGTGTGCTGAAGCAAAAAGTGCCGATCTGGAGGGGTACGTGTGAGAGCGTCTGATGTAATGAACAGAAAAGTCGTGACCATCTCGGGTGAGGCGTCCCTTGAGGATGCTGCTCGCCTCATGGTTCAGAATCGCATCAGTGGTCTACCGGTCGTGAACGATCAAGGTACGGTGACAGGATTGATCACCGAGGGGGACTTGCTGCGGCGGCCGGAAATCGGGACGGCCCCGCATGCGAGTTGGCTCGCAACCTTTCTGTCCGCGGGTCAGGTCGCGCAGGACTATGTACGCTCGCATGCACGAAAGGTGGACGAACTGATCTCAGGGGATGTCATTTCGGTTATGCCGGACGCTTCTCTCGCCGAAGTCGTTGCAATCATGGAATCCCGTCAGGTAAAGCGCGTGCCCGTTATCGAAGACGGTCAGCTGGTGGGTATCATCGCGCGCGCTGATCTGGTCGGGGCTCTGATGAAGATGCTGCCGGGCGGCAGCGAAGGCCTCGCCGTCACCGATGCGCAGGTTCGCGTGCGATTTCTGCGCGAGGTTGATGCCCAGAAATGGGGCTCACGCGTCGCGGTCGAGTGCGCGGTTAAGAGCGGTGTGATCGAATTGCGCGGACTCATCACAAACGAGCGGATGCGGGCAGCCTTGCGCGTTATCGCCGAGAACACCGAAGGGGCACGCGGTATTCGTGACCATCTGCTGTGCATTGAACCGATTTCTGGAACGGTTATCAGCCAAGGATCCGACGACAAGCGCACGGTGGCTTAGATCGTAAAGTGCTGGGGTCGTAGCCCGTTCTGCTGTTTCATAGGCGTTGATGCGTATTTCGCGCCGAAGTGGCGGGTGCAACGATATGCACTGCGTGTCTCTGTAGCGTGCTAGAGACTTCATCCGGTACGACAAAGGATCAAGCGACCCATGAAAAGACCCTTTCGCATCGCGTTTGGCGTCCTCGGCTTGCTGAGCTTGGTATCACTCAATTCCTGGGGCCAGGTGGATCCTTCGGCGCGGGGCGCATCTGCAGGTGCGCCAACTGCGCCACTCCGTGCCGCGCAGTTGGATCAGTTGACCGCACCGATTGCGTTGTATCCGGATCCTTTGGTTGGCCAGATCCTCGCGGCAGCGACCTATCCACTCGAGATCGTGCAGGCGCACCGCTGGCTACAGGATCCTGCCAACGCAGCGCTTCGGGGCGGCGCGTTGGTGGCTGCGTTGCAGCAGCAACCATGGGACATAAGCGTGAAATCGCTCGTCCCGTTTCCGCAAGTCCTGGAGGAAATGGACAGGAACTTGGAGTGGAGCGAGCAGCTCGGTGATGCTTTTCTCGCGCAACGGGGCGCGGTCATGGACTCTATCCAGCGCCTGCGACATCGAGCGTCTGCTGCGGGATCACTGAGTTCGACCCCGGCCCAGACAGTCGCGACCGAGGACCAGGACATCGAGATCCAACCGGCGCAACCCGGTTTGGTTTACGTTCCGTACTACGATCCCAATGAGATCTACGGCACGTGGCCTTGGCCTGACTTTCCACCGATGTTGTTCGTGGCGCCACCCGGCATGCTACTCGGTAGCGGGCTGTGGATCGGCTTCGGCGTTGGCTTTCCAATCCTCGCGCCATTCTGGGGATGGTGTTCCTGGGACTGGCCGCATCATTACTTTGGCTGGGTGGCAGGGGGAGTGGCGGGGCACAACGGCCCTTGGATACACAACCCAGTACACCGGCATGGCGTGCCTTATCGCGATAATGGGGTCGCTGCCCGGTTCCAGGCTCAATCGGAGGCTGCACGTCGAGACGTGCGGGGTTATCCAGCGCCCACCGAAGCGGAACGGGGCTTCCCAGCCTCGCGGCTAAACATGCCCAGAACGCCGCAGGAGGCACCCACGAGATCCGTGGCACCCAGCTATCGACCCGAACCGAGCTATCGAACCGAACCGAGCTATCGAACCGCGCCCCCGGCCTTTGAGTCATACGGTGGTAACGCGCAAGTGCGCGAAGAGTCGGCACGTGGTGCCGGCAGCCGCTCCGCGCCCGTCGCGGCACCTCGCGCCTCGGGCGGTTCGCGCGGCGAGTCGCGCGGCCGCTAATCATGTGCAACCACACTCATCGCAGAATTGAGAACAAGATGCTCAAATTTCGCACCACGTGGTTAATCGCCGCCATCGCGCTGGCGGCCTCGAGCGCCGCAGCGGCTCCTCCCGTGCGGCAGAAGCACTTTGCCACGTCGGAGATGGCGGTCGAGGCCATCGTTGCCGCCAGCCGCGAAAACAGCGAGCCGCAATTGCTGGCTATTCTTGGCCCTGGTGGGGGTGAGCTTATCCATTCCGGGGATGCTGTCGCGGATCGCCGTGGCCGACAGGACTTCGTGTCGGCCTACGATCAGGCTCACAAGATTGAACTCAAAGGGCCGGACACGGCGGAATTGATCGTCGGAAAGGAGCAGTGGCCACTACCAATACCGCTCATCCGTGAAGCAGGTGGATGGCATTTCGACACCGCGGCCGGCAAGGAGGAAATCCTCAATCGCCGCATTGGCCGCAACGAGCTCAAGGTTATGGAGACGTGCCGGGAATACGTCCGCGCGCAGCGCGAATACGCGGCGCTGAAGATCGGCGGCCAGAGCGCATTTGCGCAAAAGTTTACCAGCGCCGACGGCCGCCATGATGGCCTCTATTGGCCCGCCAAGGCCGGTGAGCCGCAAAGCCCCCTGGGGCCGCTCGTGGCCGAGGCCCGAGCAAGCGGCTACGATGACCATGCAGAGACCTCGTCGCGCAGTAAGTCGAATCCCTTTCACGGCTATTACTTCCGCATCCTGACTGCTCAGGGCGCGCATGCGTCCGGCGGCGCGAAGAGCTATCTGGTCGACGGACGCATGACCCGAGGGTTCGCGCTCATCGCCTATCCCGCCCGCTTTGGCGATTCAGGAATCATGACCTTCATCGTCGATCAGAACGGGATCGTCTTTGAGAAGAATTTCGGACCCCACACGGCGCGCTTGGCCCGCGCAGTGGCCGACTTCGATCCCGATCTGAGCTGGCGTGCGCCGTAGCACCAGCAATCCGTGGAGTTTCATGCGCAAAATGCGCAGGGTCGCACTGGCCACGATCCTCGCGGTCATTGGGCTCGATGCATCGGCGTCACTGCAAGCCCAAGCCGTGCCCGGCGCCGGGCATGGCTTCCTGATCGACAAGCACAGCGCAGTGCATGTCAAGTGTGCCCGTTGTCATACGATCAGTCGTGCCATCCCGCCGACCACCGCGACATGCCTGGGTTGTCACGGAGGAAGTTACGATGTGCTTGCGGCGCGTACCGCGGCGAATGAACCGAACCCGCACCAATCGCACCAGGGAGAGGTACCTTGTGCGGCCTGCCATCACGTGCACAAGGCGTCCGGAAACCCTTGTGCACAGTGCCATGCGGAGTTTTCGTTCAAGGTGCCGTGATCAGTCCTTGCCCGTTTGGACAGAGGCGATCGCGTGAAAGGCATTCGCGGGAAAATCTTCTGTGTCCTTGTCGCGTCGCTGGCGGTAGCCTCACACGCGCGCTCGGATGAGCCGGAGCGGGTGAGACCTACGACCGGCACGGTCAGTGCATTGCCAGAACCCTCGGAACAGACCGTCGACACGCTCGCCGAACGTCTGGATGCCGGTCATGACTGGCTGTACCGGCAGATGCAGCATTTTTTCGAAGCAATCGACATACGATTCGGTGCCGCGTCGCAGGCGCCGATTGTCGTACCAGTCTCGCCGGTGCGTATCGGAATTGACCTGCAGTTCCTGCACCGTACCGACGGATTCGGCTTCGGCGGGTCGCCGGATATTGAAGTAGCATTGGCACTACCAAATCTTGAGAGGCGCCTGAAGGTATTCGTCACCAGCGCCAGCGTGCAGGAGGCCCCGGCCGATCCGACCGAGCAGCATAATCCACTGAGCCTAGGTGCCCGTTTCGCGCCCCAGACACATCTGAATGTGGAGCTCGGAGTGCAGGCGAGCACCAGCCCCTCGGCTTTTGCCGCACTTCGATGGGCGCAGACGATATCGTTGGGTCCCGTCACACTGTACCCATTCATCAAGCCATATGTGCAGAGCGGAGTGGGCATCGCCACCAGTGGCGGAATTGCAATTGAGGCGTGGAAAAACCAGTGGATGGTGCGCTCGACAAGCTATGGCGACTGGGTTCGCAATGCGTCCGCAACAAACTGGTCGCAAACACTGGTCTTCGGCTACGCCCGGGCCGTGATCCAGGAACGGCGCTACGATCTGTTTGCGACTGGCCATGATCTGGCGTGCGGGGTTGTCGGACGATTGAGTGTCTCCGGGGACCGCCTGTCCCGCACCTCCGGCTACGAGGCGAGTGTGCTCATGAAGCGACCGATCCATGGCGGCTGGCTGTTTGGATATATTGAACCGCTGACACAATGGAACCGCGCCTCCGGCTGGCATCCCGATGTCGGCATCCGGGCGGGATTGGACGTACTGTTCTGGGGTTTGGCTTCTGTGCCAGGCGAGGTCCACGCTTACTGCGGATCAGGAGGGAAAAGCTGATCGCAGCCATCCGTACATCTCACAATGCCCTGATGACCCGGCGCGTACTATAAATAACATATGCCACCGGACCCGTGCATATTCGTGGATCGCGCGACGGCTGGAATCGCGCTTGCGCAGAGCTTGCAGCAGCGGCACCTACACGGTTCAGTAATCGTGCTCGGCCTTCCCCGAGGAGGCCTCCCGGTAGCGCACGAGGTTGCACGCGCGCTGAGTGCCCCACTCGATGTGCTGGTGGTAAGAAAGGTCGGCATGCCGGGCCAGCCGGAGCTGGCCATCGGCGCCATTGCACCAGGAAACATTGTGGTGCATGAGCCCGGAATTGCGCAGGAATTGCCGCAGCTTGCCGGAGTTTTCGAGCGTCTGGTTCGAGTCCAGCGTCGCGAGCTGAAACGGCGCGAGCGCCTCTACAGAGGTGGTCTTGCCCCACTGGACCTGAAGGGGCGGACCGCGGTCCTTGTCGATGATGGGCTCGCCACCGGCTGCACCATGCTCGCTGCCGTTCGCGCCGCGCGTTCGGCGCGGGCCGCTGCCATCGTTGTCGCCGCGCCCGTCGCTTCGCGAGAAGCCGTGGAGTTCATCAGGCGCGAAGCCGACAGCATCATCATCCTGCAGATCCCGGAGAGCCTGTCAGCCATCGGCGAGTGGTATGAACACTTCGAACAGATCGATGACAGCGAGGTGTGCCGTTTGCTTGATCTGAACCGCAGGGCTCGAAAAGGCTCGCCGGCGAGCAACGTCCCTGACCGTGGTCCTTCTTAGGGTGACGCATCGCCGCCCAATCCGTGAGGCCTCTCGGACTGCGGACCTTTGTCTACCGTGATCCCCCCAACGCTTCGAAGCCGGAAATCACATCGAAGAGTTCCTCGTCAATGCTACTTTGGCGTAACTGGTTAAAGGTGCCATGAAGGGCCTCCACAAGATCATTGATGTTCTTGTCCGCCCGTTCCATTGCGGCCAAGCGGCTCGCATTCTCGCTTGCCAGAGATTCGGCACAGGCCCGGAAGAGGGATATGAACAGATACTCCCGAATCAGCGCTCGTAACGTCGCGGTGCCGCTGCCCATGACTTGGGGTACGCGGTCGGTGGGCCAGCGTACTTGGGCCAGATCCTGTTGCCATGGCGCATCAAGCGGCAAAATCCGCTGGCTGACCGGTTCGTACAGGGCCCCAGCTTGTGGTCGATTATGGAACACCCAGACCTGCGCATGCTCGCCTTGGCGCCGGCGTGCTTCGCTTTCCATTTGAATCTGTCCGACGAGCGGCGTGATGGCCTGAACGGAGTTTGGCACGCTGAAAAGGCCAACCATCGGTACCCCCGCATCCGCCAGTCGCGCATGAACGCGCTCGCCGACCGCCCAGACTGCCGCTTGGCCTGGCAGAGCCGTGAGTATCTTGACCGCGTAGTCGGCCACCACGTCGTTGAACTGCCCGACCAGTCCCTGATCGGACCCGAAAACGATGGCATTGACTGGCCCACCAGGGGGTAGCGAGTTTCTTTCCGTCAATATTGCCGGCGGGCCGGCCTCTCGAATGCAGACGCCCAATCCCAGTGCCACGGTGCGATAGTATCCAGCCAGGGCGCGTACCGACTTCTCGTATTGCCCGATGCTTGAAGCGGCCAAGGCTTTCATTGTGCGCACGACGGATTGAAGATCTTCGGCACTGCTGATCTTGCGGCGCAGGCTGTCCGTGCTGTCGCTCACGGCTTCGCCTTGCCCGCGACGGGTAACGCCGCGTCCACCTTCGGTTGGAAGCGCCTAAGTGCCTGCCGGGCGATAGCAATGATCGTCACCCGATCCTCTTCGCTGAGCTTCACGGAGCTTTCGAACCGCGCGCACACGTCCGCCGGGATTGACGCTGCCGCTAGCTGGACCGCCTGTTCAGCATCCGGCATCTGCTCGAGCGCCAGCGGATCGAAAAGGTCCGCGGTCAATGCCAGCAGGACGGCAATTTGTGCCGGCACCGATACCGGCGCGCATTCGCCCTGTTTGAGACAGGCGCGAATGCGCCGGCCGTGCTCAATGATCTTGCGGGTGTTCTCATCCAGTCGTGCGCCGAATCGGGCGAAGGTCTCCAGTTCCTCGAACTGCGCATAGGCGAGCTTCAGGTCGCCCGCCACGCCACGGTAAGCCGCGCGTTGAGCCTTGCCGCCTACGCGCGACACCGACTTGCCGACATCGATGGCGGGCAGGACACCCAGTTCGAACAGGGACGGCGACAGATAGATCTGTCCGTCCGTAATGGAAATCAGGTTGGTCGGAATGTAGGCCGAAATGTCCTGCGCCTCGGTCTCGATGATGGGTAGCGCGGTGAGAGAGCCGCCGCCCAGTTCCTTGCGCAGATGCGTCGCGCGCTCGAGCAGCCGCGCATGAATGTAGAAGATATCTCCCGGGAAGGCCTCCCGACCGGGCGGTCGTCGCAGCAATAAGGACAGCTCGCGATAGGCACGCGCGTGCTGGGTGAGGTCATCATAGACAATCAGGACGTCGCGCCCCTGTTCCATGAAATACTCGGCAATGCTGGTCGCGGCGTAGGGTGCGACGAATGCCAGACCCGGAGGATCGTTGCCCTCGGTCACCACCACCACGGTGTAAGGCATGGCCCCCTTCTCACGCAGAGTGGCCACTGTCTTCGCCACGGCTGAGGCGCGCTGGCCGATTGCGCAATAGATGCACAGCACGTTTTGGTCGCGTTGGTTCAAGATGGCGTCGATCGCAATGGCGGTCTTGCCCGTCTGGCGGTCGCCGAGGATCAACTCGCGCTGGCCGCGCCCGACCGGGATGAGGGCATCGATGACCTTCAACCCGGTCTGCAGTGGCACCGTGACCGGCGCTCGATCCATGATTTGGGGCGCCGGGCGCTCTATAGGCCGGCGCTCGCGGGCAGCCACCGACCCGTCGCCATCAAGAGGCCGGCCGAGCGGATCGATCACGCGGCCCAGCAGGCCGTCGCCTACAATGACATCCATGACGCGGCCCGTGCGCTCGACCTCTTCGCCTGCGTTGAGGTGCGAGAAAGGGCCCAGCAGCACGACGCCGATTTCAGCCGCGTCCACATTGAAGGCCATGCCGAGTAAATCGCCCTGGAACTTTACCAACTCGTCAAAGCCCACACCGGGGAGTCCGGCGACTTTAGCTATGCCGGTGGCGATACTGGTAATGGTGCCGACCTCTCTCGACCGCAGCTGCGGTATGAAGGATTCCCGTGCATCAGCGATTCCCGCAAATGTGCGGTCGAAGACACAGCGCAGGGCTTCGGATTCTGTGGTCATGAGCGGTCTGTCCGGTCCGTGCCCTAGGCAGAGCGGGATGCGGTTCTGCAACCCTTCCCTTGCAGCATTGCATCCACTCCCTGTTCCAAAGCGGCGAGATAATCTGCGATGCTCCAGGCTATCTTTTGTCCGTTCTTCGTCAGTTCGATCCCGCCGATCAGGTCCGGGGTGATCTCGAACCGCAGGTGCACATCGGCCGAGAAGGTCTCGTTGAGCGATTTTTGAATTTCCGCTCGCAGGCTGGCCGGCAGGTCAAAGGCGCTGCGCACAATCGCAGGCTCGGAGGCTGATCCCAGGGCCTCTCCGAGGGCCGCCTTTGATGTGCCGTCCAGCGTACGCAGGCGCTGGATGAATACCTCGCAGATGCGCTCTTCCAGAGTACTTGTCGACAGGTCCCGTAGCGCCTTGCGTGCAATGGCGAAGACTTCCGCTTGGGTGCGCACACGCAACGCCTGATGGAGTTCCTCGGCCTCGCGGCGCAGAGCCTGCTGGCGCTTCACCGTGAAGGAATCCGCCGCCTCGCGCGCCTCGTCAAGGAGGCGCTGACGTTCCGTCCTGGCTTCCTCGGTCGCCTTACTCAGCAGGGCGGAGCGCTGTTGGTCGAACTGAGCGATCTTATTCTCGAACTCGTCGCGCTCGTGCTTGGCATCCGCTCGCTTGGCGTCCGCGTCAGCCAGTTCCGCAGCGATCCGCTGCTCGCGCGCGGCCACGGCGTTGAGAATCGGTTTGTACAAAAAACGCTTCAGCAACCACACCAGGATGATGAAGTTGAGCGCCTGCGCACCGACGGTGAACCAATCGATGAGCATGAGTTACTTCCCGGCGGTTTGGGCAATGACATGATTCCAGAATGGATTCGCGAAAATAAGGATCATTGACACCACGAAGCAATAGATCGCGATGGACTCGATCATCGCGAGGCCGACAAAAAGCGTGCGGGTGATGGTCGCAGCCGCATCGGGCTGCTGCGCGAGGGAACTTAAGGCTGTCGCGACGGCACGCCCCTCGCCGAGCGCCGGTCCGATGCTGCCGAGGGCAATTGTCACTCCAGCGGTCACGATTGAGGCTATGGCAATGAGCGTCATGCTATCCATGGTGTCTCCACTTAGGTTCGTCTTTCATGCGGGATTAGGTTGGGAGGGCTTCGGCTTGCGGCTGCGCGTGGCGGCTGCGATGTAAACAGCGGCCAGGATGCTGAAGATGTAGGCCTGCACCATGCCGGTGAGCAGCCCCAGCACGCTCATGGCGATGGGGAAGAGGAAGGGCGTGATGGTGAGCAGGATCGCGAGAATCATGGCGCCGCTCATCATGTTGCCGAACAGGCGCACGGCCAGGGCCAGCGTGCGCGACAGCTCGCTGATGATGTTGAATGGCAGCATGATGAAGGTCGGTTCCGCGTAGGATCTAAGGTAACCCGCCAGTCCCTGCTCCTTGATGCCAAAGAATGGCACTGCCACCAGCACGCACAGGGCAAGTGCCGCCGTGGTCGAGAGCGAGCCGGTCGGGGGCTCGTATCCGGGAACGACCGTGCAGAGGCTGGCCAAGGCGATGAACAGGAAGAGCGTGCCCAGAAAGTCGATATACGACTTCGGTTGCTCGAGACCGACATCCGCTATCTGCTTCTCGATGCCGGTGACCAGGATTTCCAGCAGGTTTTGCCACCCGGAGCGTGTCAGGTCCGTGGAGAGATTGCGAGTAATGAGCTTGGAGCCAACGGCCATTACGACCATCAGTCCCCAGGTGAACACGATCGTGCCGTTGAGCTTGATGAACCCGTGCTGCCAGAAGATGATCTCATCCGGACTAAGGCGCATAGCCGGTCTCCTCGCTTCGGGGCTTGCCCGGTCGGCCCGTCGGTCGTGGCGCAGGTTTCACGACCAGGCGCGCGATGGCGAAGCCTGCGAGACACAGTAGCCACCGGCGCCAATCCTCGCGCCCGACGACAAAGAAACCAGCCATCGTAAGGCTCATCCGCACCAGCAGGCTGCCCGCGAACCACAGCGCGGGCCATGCGGAGGCCATTCCCCTGGCGACCGTCCACCACAGGCCGCCGAAGAAGAAAGCACCGAGCAGGAGGCCGGCCGGCAAGGTCGGGGCCAGAGACCAGAACTCAGTCATCCCCGCTCTCCTGTTCGTCCCGAATCTGCTGGTCTTCCTTGGCTACCCAATGCCATGCGTTAAAACACCCGATGGTGAGCCCGGCCACCAACAGCGCCAGTGTCCAGGCATGCTTGCCCGGATGATGATGGTCAAGCCAGATACCGAGCGCGGCCCCCAGCAGTGTCGGCACTACCACCGCCCAGCCGACCAGGCCCATCATTCCCAAGCCGAACCAGACGCCCTGTGCGGCGTTGCGCCGTGCCTTGAGCTTGCGGTGCTCCTTCGCGCCGATCTGCTCGCCGAGCGATGGTGGCGGCTTCATCGGCCTTACCTGGTGATTATCGGTCACGGTGAAGGCCCGCCAGGCGGCGGATGAGATCGCTTTCCATTTTTGCCAAGACCGAGCGCACGCTTTGCTCGCGATCATCCAAAGTCATGAACTCTTGCTCCACCGCCTGGCGCAACTGGCCAAGATCCGGGCCTGCCAGTGCACGGCGCACCGATACCAGCACATCCGGTCCAGTCTTTACGAGCACTCCTTCATCCACGGCAATGAAGACTTCGCCCTCGGATTCTGTTTCGTAGGTCAAAATTCCAGGCGCGAGCGGTGCGATGCAGTCCAGGCGGTGGGGCAGCAGTCCAAATGAGCCGCCGGGCATCTCGGCCACAATTCGCGACACGCGGGTCTTCTCGGCGAAGATCCGGAAGGGCAGGAGCACCTTGAGATTCATGAGGCGTGCTCTAGAGCCGACTTCAGGTTCGCCGCTGCACCTGGCTCGCCGGTGCCAACCCCCGCGGCTGCCGCGGGGGCAGCCTTTGCCTCGCCGATCGGCCCAATCATGTAGAGGGCGCTTTCGGGATAGTCCTTGAATTCGTCATTCAGAATGCGCTCACATCCGTCCAGCGCCTCCTTGAGGCTCACCAGTTTGCCGTTGAGTCCCGTGAACTGCTCGGTCGTAAAGAACGGTTGGGTGAGAAAGCGCTCCAATCGCCGCGCACGGACGACCACGTTACGATCTTCAGGTGAGAGCTGTTCAAGACCCAGCATGGCAATGATGTCCTTCAGTTCGCCATACTGCGCGAGGGTGCGGCGGATGGCTTGCGCCAGCTCGTAGTGCCGCCTGCCGACGATGCCCGGTGTGGCCATCCTGGAGCTGGATTGCAGCGGATCGATGGCCGGGAAGAGCCCCTCGCTCGCGCGCTTGCGCGAGAGCACGATCGATGCGGACAGATGCGAGAAAGTATGCACCGCCGCCGGGTCGGTGAAATCATCCGCCGGTACATATACCGCCTGAATGGAGGTGATGGCACCGGCATCCGTGTTGGCAATGCGCTCTTCCAGACCGGACAGCTCGGTGCCCATCGTGGGCTGGTAGCCCAGCCGCGAGGGCATCTGGCCCATCAAACCGGAGACCTCCATGCCGGCCTGGATGAAGCGAAAGATATTATCGACGAGCAGCAGCACATCGCGGTGCTCGTCATCGCGAAAATACTCGGCCATTGTCAGCGCCGCATGTCCGACGCGGAAGCGGGCGCCCGGAGGCTCGTTCATCTGGCCGAAGACCATCACCATGTTGGGCAGCACGCCAGCTTCCTTCATGGCATCGTAAAGCTCCTGGCCTTCACGACAGCGCTCGCCAATGCCGCAGAAGATACTGACACCCTCGTGATGACCGATCATGTTGTGGATCATTTCCGTCAGCAACACGGTCTTGCCGACACCTGCCCCGCCGAAGAGCCCGGCTTTGCCGCCGCGCTCCAGGGGCACGAGGACATCGATGACCTTGATTCCCGTCTCGAAGATTTCCGACTTGGTGGATCGGCGTGCCAGTGGGGGTGGCGCCCGGTGCACCGAACGCCATTCGACATGGGATAATCCGGCTTCGCGATCTATGGTCTGGCCAAATACATCGAACATGCGCGAGAGCACAGCCTTGCCCACGGGGGCCTGCAATGGAGCACCTGTGTCCTCGACAGTCATGCCCCGGGCGAGCCCCTGCGTGGGCGTCAACGCGATGCCGCGTACGTGATGCGAGTCCTGCTGCGCAAGCACTTCGATGATGATTTTCTTGTCCGCTCCCGTGAGCAGCACCGAATTGATGGCCGGCAAGTGCGTATCGAAGCGAATATCCACCACACTTCCCCGCACCGCGACGACTACGCCCAGCAAGGAGGGCTTCACGGACTCCTGCTCGCTCATCGTTGACCGACCGACCTTGAAATTGAGAAGCACGCTTCGGTCCTGCAACAGGACCATGGCACGACGATTCCCTCTTGGAGGAAGCCTTGGGCGCCCGCGGGCGATAGCCCCTGCCAAGCCTGCGCCAGCCCGGTTAAGCGTGCACCTTCGGAGCCAATGCCTCCATGCGCGAAAATACCTATGGCGTGCCGGAGCCGGGCCGGTCAGCGTTGCTGCATTGCCGCCGCGCAAGTACGGCCTGAAATTTGTGCGACATCGGATGGAATCCGCCACGGGTATTGACGATCTGAGAGTTCTGACGCCCGAGGGCGATCGATGCAGGTTCAGTATGGAAGTGAACACGTTGCACGAATGTGCTCAATCCAGGATGCTGATCAGCAGGCTTGTGCGGGAAGTTCCTGCAGTCGATTGACGCGTGCGCTACCAGGGTAACTACGGATCCCCTGGATGCCTATTGCGCTGTAGGCTTGATCCTTGGAGCTTTCATCACGATTACACGCAGTGCAGCATCGGCCGCCGATTTCAGACGTGAAAATCATCATGCATGTCGAAGACGATCCGGTCGTTCTCGACAGCGTGCGGACATTGCTGCTTGCCCACCAATTAGCGGTCGTCTCGGTGCCGGACGGGGAAGCGGCCGTGCGTGCCGTTCAATTGGAGGGCGTGAGACCCGATTTACTGATTGTCGATTTCCATCTGGGTCCCGGAATGAATGGAACGGACGTCGCCGAGTGCATCATGCGTCTCGTGCAATACCCGCTGCCCATTGTGCTTTTGACCGGTGATGCACCCAACGCCTACATTCCCTGGACCACGAAGGCCCCCGTATGGTTGTTGCCAAAACCGGTTGACCCGCGCTTGCTGGTGGCGGCCATTGGCCCGCTCACGGACTTTGCCCGTGCGGTGCGGCCACTGACGATGCCCTCGGGAGACTCGATCGAAACCGATTGACGCGGTCCACGTCTCACCAGACAGGTCACGGTATTGCGGAAAACACGGATGGCGGAAACTGTCCTGCTGCCCCACCCTAAAACCGAAAAAAGCCAAGCGCGACGCGAGGTGTTGGAAAGGTCGTCCTTAAACGAGCATTAAGGAGATAGGCAGATGAAAACCGATGCAAATATTCGGCGCAATGTGGAACTGGAGTTACAGTGGGAACCCAGTGTGGATGACAAGAGGATCGCTGTCATCGTCCATGATGGGGTCGTGACGCTCACGGGTGAGGTACCGCATTATTGGGGTCGATGGACGGTCGAGAATGCTGCCAAGCGGGTCAAGGGCGTACGGGCGATCGCCAACGAGCTTCAGGTATCGATGCCGGCGACGGGCGCCCGCACCGATTCGGATATTGGGCAGGCAGCCGCCAATGCGCTGCGGTGGCATGCACCCATAAGTGACTCACAGATAACGCCAATTGTGAAAGACGGTTGGGTCACTCTCGATGGCAAGGTGAGCTTCGGTTATCAGAAGACTTCCGCCGAGAATGCCGTCCGCAACCTGATGGGTGTCAAGGGAATCACGAATGACATCACCGTAGCTTCGCAAGCCATGGTGGGCGATGTGAAGCAAAAGATCGAAGAAGCGTTCAAGCGCCATGCGATTCTCGACGCGAAGGACATCGAAGTGAAGGTGGACGAATCGACCGTCACCCTCAAAGGGCACGTCAGCTCGTGGCAGGAGCGTGATGATGCCGCGCAGGCGGCATGGGCGGCCCCGGGGGTCGCCCATGTCGAAAATCGCCTGGCGGTATATTGACTGGACTAAGAATCCATCCGCTGGGGTGCGTTGCTCTAGGTTCGAAAAATGATCAGGACAGTCTTTGTTCCGGCAAGCGGATCCGACACCGATGCCAGCGTGTTCGCCACCGCACTGGCACTTGCGAAGCCGCTGGCGGCGCACCTGCGGTTTTTTCACCTGCATCTCTCCCCTGGCGAGGCTGCGCTGCACGCACCTCACGTGGACTTCTCGCGCGGCCCGGCCGTCTCCGAGGCGCTCGAATCATTGCGTCAGCGGGGCAATACCCTGGCGACGAACGCCTTGGTGAACTGCCAGAAATTCTGCGATTTGCACGGAGTGCACTTTCAGGATGGTCCGAGCGCCGAGCAGGCCGTGTCCGCCAGTTGGCTGGAGGATTCGTCCGATCCCGCGGGCCGCTTGATGTTTCACGCGCGCCACAGCGATGCGGTCGTGTTGGGGCGCCCACGAAATAGAGATTTCCTGCCCGGCGGACTGATCGAAACGCTATGGGTCGGCTGCGGGCGCCCAGTCATCATCGCCCCCAATGCACCACCAAGGAGTATGACCGGTACGATAGTGGTGGGTTGGAAGGAGACTCCCGAAGCGGCGCGCGCGGTGACTGCTGCCCTGCCTTTGCTCGAGCGTGCTCGACAGGTCATTCTGCTCAGCATTGCGGAGGAAGGCTCCGCCTCGCGCGACGCGCTTGAGGATCTCTCGCTGCAGCTGAGGTGGCATGGGATTAGTGCCGAAGTGCACATGAACGTCGGGAAACCGGGCCGTCCGACTACGCAGCTGCAACAGGCCGCAGCGCAGGCAGGCGCCGACCTGCTCGTGGTTGGTGGCTTTGGACACCGACCGGTCCGCGAAAACCTGTTCGGAGGCGTCACGCACTCGCTCATTGACGCTGCTACGCTTCCGGTGTTCATGCTGCACTGAAGTTTCCTAAATTTCGATAGGCCGACGCATCTGTATTGAAACCAGTCTGGCGGCCGGTTTGCCAGATATGGCCACTTCCCCCTCAATTCGGTCACACTGCGGCGTCAAGCCAGGATGGTCAGGGAGGTCCGAGCTCAACGTGACGGCGCCGCCAGATGCGAGAACGCTTACCCACACCTCGGCCGTGCTGCAGCAGCTGCACGACGAAGTGCAAAGTGACCATGTCACCCTGGGCTGGCTCCTGGACCGGCTGCGCAAGAGATCCTACGGCATGATCATGCTGGTGCTCGCCCTGCTGGCGATGGTGCCGGGGGTGTGCATATTGGCCGGACTGCTGCTCATGATTCCCGCGTTCCAGATGATCGCGGGCCAACCGGCCCCGGTATTCCCCCGGCGCATCGCCGATCATCCCGTGCCGACAAGGCACTTTACGGCCTTATTGCAGCGAGCCATACCCGTACTGAAGTACCTGGAGAGGATGACCCACCCGCGCTGGCACGGCGTGCTCGAGGCGACCAAGCGCCCGGTGGGCGTCATGGTCGTGATATTGAGCAGCGTTGTGGCATTCGCGCCGATCCCGCTGACAAATTTCGTACCCGCGGTGCTGATCACCGTAATCTCGCTAGCCTATCTTGAGGAGGATGGGCTCGTGCTCTTGATCGGCCTGTTGGCCGCCATCGTCGTCGTGACCCTCGCAGTGGTGGCAGTCTGGGAGACATTTCTCGGTGTTAAATGGCTGAGCGCTCTCATATAGTGGCTGAATAGGTAGATCTGCGGATCGCGTAGCCGCATGCTCACGATCACTGTTCAAGCCTGATTACAGCGCCTGCATGGCGACGTTCAGCTGGTTTGACGAATGAAGCACGGCACAGAGGATCTATGGCTGAGCAAAACGGGGAGGGTCGGATCCCAATCGCGATTTCCGCCCGTCATGCGCATTTGTGTCAGCGGACGATCGATGTGCTCTTTGGGCCGGGCTATCGATTACAGCCACGAAACCCCCTGACGCAGATTGGACAGTACGCGGCGCAGGAGAGCATCGCGCTGGTGGGTCCACACGGAAGGATCGAGCACGTCCGGGTTCTGGGTCCGCCGCGCCATGAGGATCAGATCGAGATCTCGCGCACCGACGAAATGACCCTTGGATTGCAGGCACCCGTGCGGATTTCCGGAGATCTGCGCAACACTCCAGGAGTCACGCTGGAGGGGCCACGGGGCCAGGTATCACTGACCGGCGGCCTGGTATGCGCCCTGCGGCATATCCATATGAGTCCGGCAGACGCTGTGCGGCTTGGGGTTCACGATCACGATGTCGTGCGGGTGGCCATCGACGGGGAGCGGCCGGTGGTTTTTGGCAATGTCGTGGTCAGGGTCGCGGATGCCTACCGGTTGGAACTGCATCTGGACACGGATGAGGGCAATGCCGCCGGGGTGGAGTCCGCAACCGCGGCAAGGCTCCTGCGCTCCTGAGCCGGAGGGCGTCCGAGCTGTTTCTCGGCGTCGAGGACCAGCGCGGTGGTCTTGACCACAACATCCGCGTTCAGGCTGATTGAGTCGATGCCGAGCCGAACCAGGTACTGGGCAAACTCGGGAAAGTCCGAGGGCGCCTGGCCGCAAAGACCGGAGTGACGGTGATTGCGCTGGCATCCCTCGATGGCCAGGGCAATCAGCTTCTTGACCCCCGGGTCACGCTCATCGAAGTCGAAGGCCACCGTTGCCGAATCCCGATCCACCCCGAGCGTGAGCTGCGTCAGATCATTGGAGCCGATCGAGAAGCCATCGAAGATCTGGCTGAATTCATCGATCAGCAGGACGTTGTTCGGGATCTCGCACATGACGTAGATCTCCAGTCCGTCCTTACCCCGTTCCAGACCCAGCTCCCGCATGCGCTGAACCACCCGGGCGCCCTCCTCGACGCGCCGGCAGAACGGGATCATGAGCTTGATATTGGTCAGGCCCATCGTTTCCCGGGCCCGCTTCATGGCGGCACATTCAAGGGCGAATCCTTCCGCATATGCCGGATGCGTGTATCGGGAGGCACCCCGGAAGCCCAGCATGGGATTGGCCTCGTTCGGCTCGAACCAGCGGCCACCCAGCAGTCCCGCGTATTCATTGGTCTTGAAGTCCGACATGCGCACGATGACCGGCTTCGGATAGAACGCTGCGGCAATCGTGCCGACCCCTTCGGCGAGGCGCTGCACGAAATACTCCGCAGGGGTCGCATGGTTGCGCGCCAAAGCGAGCAGCGCGGCCCGCTCTTTCTCGTCCTCGACCCGTTCCGGATGCATCAACGCCATCGGGTGGGCCTTGATGTACTCGGCGATGACGAATTCCATGCGAGCCAGCCCCACGCCGTCGTTGGGCAGGAAGCTGTTCTGGAATGCCAGCTCGGGATTGCCAACAATCAGCATGATCTGAGTCTGGGGCCGCGTCAGATTGGTCAGATCGATGCGGTGGGTATCGAAGGGGATCTCGCCGCGATAGACCTTGCCGACATCCCCATCGGCGCAGCACACCGTGACTTTATCCCCGCTCTTCAGCTGTTCGGTGGCGTTTTCGCAGCCGATGACTGCCGGGATGCCGAACTCCCGGGCGACGATTGCCGCATGGCAGGTGCGTCCGCCGCGATTGGTGACAATGGCAGCCGCGTGTTTCATGATCGGCTCCCAATCCGGCGTCGTGATGTCCGTCACCAGGACTTCGCCGGGCTTGAAGTCGGCGATGTGCGCCGCGCTTGGAATGACGTGGGCGGTGCCACTGCCAATGCGCGCACCCACGGCATGACCGGTGATCAGCACCTCACCGCTACCGCGCAGACTGAATTCCTCCAAAAAGGCGCGGCTCTTGTTCGAGGCGACGGTTTCGGGCCGTGCCTGCACCACATAGAGCTGCTGGTCAATGCCATCCTTGGCCCATTCGATATCCATGGGCTGGGCGTGCCCGGCCTTATCGCTGTAGTGCCGCTCGATCTTGATTGCGTAGTCGGCAAGCGTCAGCACGTCCTGATCGTCGATGCAGAAGCGCTGCTGATCCGACAGGGGCGTCGGGACATTGCGGGTGGCTTGGCGCGTGCTGCCCGCGACATAGACCATCTTGAGCGCCTTGGATCCGAGGGTCCGGCGCAGTACGGCCCGGGAGCCCGTGGCGAAGGTGGGCTTGAAGACCATGAACTCATCCGGATCGAGCGCGCCCTGGACGATGTTCTCGCCGAGGCCATAGGCAGCACTGATCAGGACCACGTCGCGAAATCCGGTTTCGGTGTCCAGGGTGAACATGATGCCGCTCGCCGCCCGGTCCGACCGCACCATCTTCATGATACCGATGGACAGATAGACCTTGAAATGATCGAACCCGTGATCGACGCGATAGTGGATGGAGCGATCCGTAAACAGGCTCGCGAAGCAGCGCTTGCAGGCATCCAGCAGCTGCTCGTCGCCGTGGATGTTGAGATAGGTTTCCTGCTGGCCGGCGAAGCTGGCGGTGGGCAGATCCTCCGCGGTCGCGGAGCTGCGTACCGCAAGGCTCATGTCTTCACCGTACTGCGCGCGCAGCTCCCGGTAGCTGTCGAGGATTTCCTGCCTCAGATCCTCCGGTAGCGCGGCGCCGTAAATGATCTCGCGCGCCCGTTGGCCACGGCGCGCAAGATCCTCCATATCATCCGCTTTGAGCCCATCGAGCGCCTCGTGCAGGGCACCCAGGACATTGGCCCGCTCGAGCACGTGGCGGTACGCCTCGGCGGTGACGGCGAAGCCATTGGGGACCTGCACCCCTTGCGCGCCGAGATTGCGATACATCTCACCGAGTGAGGCATTCTTGCCGCCTACGCTGGCGACATCGTCGATGCCGATTTCCGCAAACTGCCGGATGTAGTGTCGTTTGGCTGACATCACCGTTCTCCCTAGCGCGCCAGAATGTGGGCCACTTCGAGCAGATGCACATCGAGTGGCCGATTATCCGTCCGCAGCGCCGGATAGCCGACGGAGGTGATCTGCCCGTTCAGAATTCCCAAGACCTTCCCGTGTTGGCCGGCCGCGAAATGCTCGATGGCCGCTACTCCCAGGCGGGTCCCCAACATGCGATCCACCAGCCCCGGTGCCGCGCCACGCTGCGTATGTCCCAGCTTGGTGATGCGCAGCTCGAATCCGAGACGCTCCGCGTGCTCGGTGAAATACCCCGCCAGGTGTTCGGCGTTGAGCCGGGCGCCTTCCGCCACCACCACGATGGCGTGGCTTTTCCCGCGTCGATAGGCCGCACGGATCTCCTCCCCGAGGGTTTCGGGATCGGTGGAACTTTCGGGAATGACGATGGCCTCCGCCCCGCCGGCAACACCCGCCATCAGCGCGAGGAACCCACAATTGCGGCCCATGACCTCCACCAGGAAGACTCTCTGCAGGGAGGAGGCGGTGACCCTGAGGCGGTCGATCGCCTCCAGCGCGACCTCCAGCGCCGTGGTCGTGCCCAGCGTGATCTCGAAATCCGGCAGATCATTATCAATCGTCGATGCCAAACCGATGACTTTGGCCCCGCCGTGAGACAGCGCCGCCGCGCCGCGCTGCGAACCATTGCCACCGATGACGATGAGGCCGTCAATGCCGCGGGTGCGCAGCGCCAGCAAAGCGGTTGCCTGGCCCGCCGGGGTTTTGAGCGCTTCGCAGCGTCGCGTGCCCAGAAAAGTTCCGCCCTGCGCGATGATACCGCCGACGTCACGGGGCCCAAGGGGGATGAAATCTCCTTCTATGAGCCCGGCGAAGCCATTGCGCACGCCTTGCACGACCCAGCCTCGTGCCACGCCCATGCGCACGACGGCGCGGACGGTCGCATTCATGCCCGGGGCATCCCCGCCGCTGGTCAGGACGGCAATGTGGGTCATGCCAGCCGTTCCGTCGATGGTGAGACCGTCACAGTTCACTCCTGAGAAAGAGGAGGGTGTGAGCATCAGGCTGAATGCCTGGTATCGCCATACGCACTTGCCCTGATCGCAACGGGTTGCCCGTCAGGGCCGTTGATCGAGGCGGCGGCTGACGGGAAAGGCGGCCAGCATGACTCGAGCTGCGGAGATCTCGCCCTCACCGCGCGCCAGCGCCTCATAGCTGTAGTACTTCTGGTCGATGTCCGCCTGTGCCTGCCGCAACAATGCCGCGGCCTCGGCCGGATGCGTCACCGTCAGGGCCTTGAAACGCAGCTCGTTGTACGCAAAGTCCTGCAGCGGCAGGGTTGGCCGCAGCGAATCCAGACGAAACGGGCTCTCGCCGCCGTCACGCATGGCCGGGTTGTAGCGAAACAGCGGCCAGTAGCCACTGGCGGTCGCCAGGTCCTGTTGCTTCATGCCGTAGCGCAGGTCGAAGCCATGCGCGATGCAATGGCTGTAGGCGAGGATCAGGGAGGGTCCGTCATAGGCCTCCGCCTCACGAAACGCGAGCAGAGTCTGCTGCGGGTTGGCGCCCATCGCCACCTGGGCGACGTAGACATTCCCATACGCGATCGCCTGCAGCGCCAGGTCCTTGCGCGCGGTGCGCTTGCCCGCGGCGGCAAACTTGGCGATTGCGCCGAGCGGCGTCGACTTGGACGCCTGTCCGCCGGTGTTGGAATAACCTTCGGTGTCGAGCACCAGGACATTCACATTGCGACCGCTCGCCAGGACGTGGTCCAGGCCGCCGAATCCGATATCGTAGGCCCAGCCGTCGCCACCGACGGTCCAGATGCTGCGCCGGATCAGGTGATCGACGAGGGACAGCAGATCCCGCGCCGTCGGGTTCGCGGGCGAGAGTGTCTGCAGTTTGGCGATGAGCTGCGCCACCCGCAGCTGCTGCGCACGGATCTCGGACTCCCGCAGCTGCGGGGCCTCCAGGATGGCAGCCACAAATTCTGCGCCGAGTTCGCCCGCCAGCGATTTGAGCTGGGCACGGGCGAGCGCCAGATGCTGGTCGGCGGCCAGCCTGAATCCCAGCCCGAACTCGGCATTGTCTTCAAAGAGTGAATTGGACCACGCCGGACCGCATCCCTGGTCGTTCCGGCTCCACGGCGTAGCGGGGAGGTTGCCGCCGTAGATCGAGGAGCAGCCGGTCGCGTTGGCGATGAGCATCCGGTCGCCAAACAGCTGGGAGAGAAGCTTCAGATAGGGGGTCTCCCCGCACCCGGCGCAGGCGCCCGGAAACTCGAACAGGGGCTGCAGAAACTGCACGCCCCGGACGTTCTCGAAATCCACGCGCGCGCGATCGTTCACGGGCAAGCGCTCAAAAAAAGCGATATTGGTGCGTTCCGCCTCCAGCAACGGCGCCTTCGGCTGAAGATTTATCGCCTTGACGGCGGCATCGACCGGACTGTGCGCCGGACACACCTCGACGCATATTCCGCAGCCGGTGCAATCCTCGACGTAGAATTGCAGACTGAAGCGCACATCCGGATAGCCGCGGGCATTGACCGCCGCGGATTTGAACTGCGCAGGCGCATCATCAAGACGCTCGGCGTCGTAGTACTTCGCGCGGATCACGCTGTGCGGACAGGCAAAGCTGCACTGACCGCATTGAATGCACAGCTCCGAGCGCCAGACAGGCACTTCATCAGCGATGTTGCGCTTTTCGAAGGCCGCCGTGGCGCAGGGGAACGTGCCGTCCACCGGCATCAGGCTCACGGGGATGTCCTCGCCACGTCCCTCGAGCATCCTGGCTGTTACCTCTTGCACGAACTTCGGCGCCGCTGCGGTCACGGCCGGGGGACGTTCGAATGAGCTGGTCATTGTTCCCGGAATGGGCACTTCGTACAGCCGGGAGAGGGTGTCGTCGACGGCCTTGAAGTTGCGCTGGACCAGCTCGGCGCCCTTCGCTGCATAAGTGGTGGCGATCGAGCTCTTGATCCGCGCGATCGCCTCAGCACGCGGCAGAACGCCGGAAATGGCGAAGAAGCAGGTCTGCAGCACGGTATTCGTGTGGGTCTTGAGCCCGGCATCCCGCGCGACTTGGCTGGCATCGATCACGAAGAATCTGAGCTTCTTGTCAAGGATCGCCTGCTGGGCGGAGCGCGGCAGGCGGTTCCATGCTTCGCGCGGCCCGTCCGGGCAGTTGAGCAGAAACGTGGCACCGGGTGCGGCGGCTGCCAGCAGGTCGCGGCGCTGCACAAACTGGTACTGGTGGCAGGCGATGAAGTTGGCCGAGCTGATCAGGTATGGGGATCGGATCGGCTCTGGGCCGAAGCGCAGATGGGAGATGGTCTGGGCCCCGGACTTGTGCGAATCGTAGACGAAATAGCCCTGCGCGTAGAGCCCGGCATCCTCCGCGAGGATTTTTACGCTGTTCTTGTTGGCACCGACGGTGCCGTCGGAGCCCAGCCCATAGAACAGCGCGCGCACGACGCTCGCGGGCTCAAGCGAATAGTTTCGGTCGAACGGCAGGCTCCGGTGCCCGACATCATCGGTGATGCCGACCGTAAAGCCGGCCTGGGGCGCGGGCTTTTTCAGCTCCTCGAAAACCGCCCGGGCCATGGCCGGACTGAAGTCCTTCGACCCGAGCCCATAGCGTCCCCCGATGACTTTCGGCATCTGCGTGCGTTCGCCTCGTGAGAGGGCCTGGGCCAGGCATTCGATGACGTCCAGGTAGAGTGGCTCACCGCTGGCCCCCGGCTCCTTGGTCTGCTCAAGGATGGCAAGCGCGCGGCAACTGCCAGGCAGCGCTGCGAGCAGATGTGCGGCCGAGAAGGGCCGGAACAAGCGCACCTGAAGTACACCCACTTTCTCGTTCGCGAGCCGCAAAGCGGCGGCCGTCTGACGCGCCGTCTCAGCCCCCGAGCCCATCACGACGAGGACCCGCTCGGCATCCTGCGGACCGTCGTAGTCAAACAGGCGGTAGGATCTGCCGGTCAGCGCGGCAAACCGGTCCATGGTCGATTGAACGATCTCAGGCAGCCGGGCGTAGAAGGGATTGACCGTTTCGCGTGCCTGGAAGAAGGTATCCGGATTGTGCGAGGTTCCGCGGATGAAGGGGTGCTGCGGATCAAGGGCCCGGCCACGATGGGCTCTTACCCACTCGTCATCGATCATCGCACGTATGTCGGCATCGCTCAGCAGCTGCAGCGTATTGATCTCGTGCGAGGTGCGGAACCCGTCGAAGAAGTGGACGAAGGGAATCCTCGACTGCAGGGTTGCGGCCTGCGCAATCAATGCGCCGTCATGCGCTTCCTGGACCGATCCGGAGGACAGCAGGGCGAATCCCGTGGTGCGTGTCGCCATGACATCGGAATGGTCACCGAAAATCGACAGTGCCTGGGTGGCAATCGAGCGGGCGGCGACATGAAAAACCGTCGGGGTAAGTTCCCCGGCAATCTTGAACATGTTGGGGATCATCAACAGCAGCCCCTGGGAGGCGGTGAAGGTCGTCGTCAGGGCGCCGGCCTGGAGTGCTCCATGGACTGCCCCGGCGGCGCCGCCTTCGCTTTGCATCTGCTGGACGACCGGGACATTGCCCCAGATGTTCGGGATCCCCGCGGCCGACCATTCGTCCGCGAGTTCCGCCATGGTCGATGAGGGCGTGATCGGAAAGATCGCGCACACCTCGTTGACTCGGTAGGCGATGTGCGCCACGGCCGTGTTGCCATCCATCGTCACCCGTGTTTGTGTCATGACCATCAGTCCCCCTTTAGGACTCTTGCACCATCTCGATGGCGTGACAGGGGCATTGCTCGAAGCACACCGCGCAGCCGGTGCATTTTTCATAGTCGTACTGATAGCGGCGACCGGGCCCGAGCTTGATGATTGCCGCCTCCGGACATGCGGCGTAGCAGTTGTCGCATTCAAAGCAGTTGCCGCAGGACAGGCAGCGCTGTGCTTCGTAGCGCGCCTCGGATTGCGTCAGTCCCGCGATGACTTCCGTGAAGCCGCTCATGCGCTCGGGCACGGGGAGTATTTTGGGGGAACTCGCGTCGGCATCGCTGAAAACCGGCAGATGCAGCATGTCGAAGCTCACGAGCGGATGTTTCGGGCGCGGCGCCACCGTCGCACCGCGCAGCCATGCATCGATGTGCCGCGCCGCGCGCCTGCCGTGGCCCACGGAGACGGTCACCGAGCGTTCACCGGCGACCACGTCCCCGCCGGCGAAAATTCCGGCATGGCCCGTCATCATGGCCGCATCCACCCTGATCGTCCCATCGGCTGAGAACTCCAGATCCGGCACCTGCCGCAAAAATCCGCTTTCGGCTTGTTCTCCAAGGGCCAGCACGATCGAATCGGCCGCAAGGGTCTCGAGTCGTCCGGTGGGATGTGGCCGGCCTTGAGCGTCCAGTTCCATCATCTCGACGGTGAGGTCCGGGCCGCTGATGTCCTTGATGGAGGTGAGCCATCTGAACTTCAGGCCCTCTTCGAGTGCCTCACTGGCTTCGGCAGGATGGGCGGGCATGTGCGCGCGATCGCGCCGATAGACGACGAGGGCCTCCTGCGCGCCCAGGCGTCTTGCGGTACGCCCCGCATCCATTGCGGTGTCACCCGCGCCGTATATCACCACGCGGCGGCCGAGCAGCGGCTTCCCACCCGTGCTCACATCGTGCAGCAGCGAAACAGCATCCAGCACCCGCGAAGCATCGCGCGCGGGAACATCGATGTGTTTTCCAGCGCCCGCACCAATGGCTACGAAGATGGCGTCGAAGCCACCGGCCGCCTTCTCCGCCAGGACATCTGTCACCTTGTGGCCGGTGATGATGCTCACGCCCATTGCCTGGATGCGAGCGATCTCCTGCATCAGCTCGGCGCGGGGCAGCCGATAGGCGGGGATGCCGAACTGCATCATGCCACCGGGGAGCGGTGCGGCTTCGCGGATTTCGACGCTGTGACCCAGACGGGTCAGATGGTAGGCAGCCGAGAGGCCGCTGGGCCCCGCGCCGATGATGAGCACGCGTTTACCAACGGGTACCGCGGTGACCGGGAGGCGCCAATTCTGCTGTGAGGCGAGATCGCCCAGGAAACGTTCGATGGCATGAATGCTGACGGCCGAATCCAGTGCAGTACGGTTGCAGGCCGTCTCGCAAGGATGGAAACACACCCGACCGTGAACAGCTGGCAGCGGATTGTCGCGTACGAGTGTTTCCCAGGCTTCCCGGTACCTGCCGGCCTGCGCCAGAGCCAGCCACGCCTGGATATCTTCACCGGCCGGACAGGCGTGATTGCAGGGCGGTAGCAGATCCGCGTAGACCGGACGGCGGGTACGCAAGGGGCCCGTTCCCTTGTGACGGCCCAGGTCGACCACCGGGGTGATATCGGTCGGTTTCACGGGCTGCCAGGGTGCCGCCTCAGGGCAGCGAGGCGCTGATGCGCTCCACGGCTGGCTGCAGCTCGAGCAGCCGCGCAAGGCTGCCAAGCTCTCGTGCCATCTGCAAAATAAGGTCATCGGTGGAGATGAGACCGATGAGTGAACCATGGGCGTCGATGACGGGCGCACGGCGCACGCCTTGCAGCAGCATCCTGTTCATGGCCTCATCGAGGTCGGTGTCCTCCGGCAGGAGTAAAGGGTCCGCCGTCATGATGCCGAATGCGGCCAGTTCCGAGAGATCAACGGCGCGTTCCAGCTGCGCGCGCACGATATCGCGGTCGGTAATGATCCCCCGAGCTACCGGCTGACCCGTCCGGGTCTCGACCACGACTACCGCGCCGACATTGCGGCTGCGCATCAGCTGGGCGACTTCGGCGACAGTCGCGCCCTCCTGGGCACTGATGACTCCGCGGCTGCAGACTTGACCGACATTCATGATGACCTCCTACGACGGTGCAATTCAGTCACGAGCCATCGCTGGGGGCAATGCGTATCAATCCTTATATGCGCGCAGGCCGCGCCGGGTATTAATTGGATCGTACAGTTCAGGAGTGCCCCATGAAGCTTGGAAACGCTTGTACCCGCAATGTCCACACGACCACCTGCGATCGACCGCTCGCGGAGGCGGCGCGTGAAATGCTCAAGGAAAATGTCGGCGCTTTAGCGGTCGTTGATTCACATGACGGATCGCGGCGTCCGGTCGGAATCGTCACCGACCGCGACATCGTCTGCGGCCAGCTGAACCGTGCTGCGGATCTGCACTGCCTGACGGTCGGCGATGTCATGACCATAGAGCCTCTGATGCTCCCGGAAAACAGTGGCATCGCAGAGGCTATCGAATGCATGAGCCAGATCGGGGTGCGTCGGGTATTAGTCGTGAACGACAGCGGTAATTTGAGCGGGATCGCGTCCATCGATGATCTGCTGCCCATCGTGGCTGATGGTCTGGGCGTGCTCGCGAAGCTGCTGCGTGCCCATTCAGCTCCAGGGAATCAGCGCAGATAGCCAGATCACAGTGGATCCTCCTGGAGGCATCCGCCGTTTGCTAGCGGAACCTGCGTGGTGACCGCAGTTGCGGACGCGCCAATACTCGCGTCACTTGCGGCTGCCGCCACTGATTGACGCACAGGGCCGCGAGCTGCTCATCGACTGCTGCCACCGCCGCCCGTACCCAGCGCAGCGGGGCGGCATTGCTGTATGGCCAATCGGACTGCTTGTCGAGGTAATTCACATGCCACTCCTTTCACCTGAGCCGATAGCCCCGCAACTACTTACCCGCCCGCCAAGCAGCATCGTGCCGTACATGCCTACCCGACGAAGCCAACAGGTGCGATTTCCGCGAACAGTTTCGCGTCGATTTCGTGCTCGGCAGCCAACCAGTCCTCGATTTCCTGACCTGGCTCGAAGCCGCGCGCCTGGGCGCGAAAATACGCCGCATCCCGCACCATCGCGTTGCGGGCGCTGTACATCTCAAATGCGTGGCATTCGTTGCCACACGCCTCGTGCAGGGACGTCTGGGTGCGGGTTTTATACAGCTCGCCCAGCGGAATGATCTGCTCGGGTAACGGGTTTTTTGCGGCGTCCATACCTGCCTCTTGAATTGATGGACGCTGTGCGCCCTCTACCGTTGAGAATAGTGCGATCCGTCACAAAAAATGATCCGTGAAAGTACGTAATTGGACCTGCTGCCCGGAATCTACCTACGTACAAGCAACCATCGCAGCGGGTCGTCGCTGCCTTTACACTATTCCCGTGATTCATTCGATCGGCCATCAGATGCAGAACATAGATCAAACCGCTCGTCCGCTGCCGGCCGGCGAGCTGCAGACGCGGATGCTGAACGTAGCGCGTCTGGCGACCATCGGTGAAATGGCCGCCGGCATTGCCCACGAGCTCAACCAGCCGCTCACGGCCATTGCCAACTACGCCCAGGCGTGCGAACGGCTGCTCGGGCGGCCGGCGGCCGATCTTGCCGATTGTCGCCAGGCAATGCGCGAGATCACCAATCAGGCGGTACGTGCCAGCCACATCATGCGGCGCCTGCAGACCCTGGCGCGCAATCAGGATTTGATTCGGACCTCGACGGACCTGGACTCCCTCCTCAGGCCCATCATGGGTCTGGTGCAAAGTGACGCGCGTGCGCACGGGGTCACCTGCTCATTGAAGATTGACCCGGACTTGCCCAAGGTCACCGTCGACCCGGTGCAGATACAACATGTGATTCTGAACCTGGTGCGCAATGGTATCGAGGCCCTCGATTCAATCAAGGGTCCTCGCGAGCTGCTGATCGGTGCCTCTCCGGCCGGGCCTGGGGAGCTGGAGATCGCGGTGAGCGATACCGGACCGGGATTGGATCCGGCCGGGGCGGAGCGCGTGTTCGACCCGTTTTTTTCGACCCGAAAGAACGCCACCGGGCTGGGCCTGCCGATCAGCAACACAATCATCAAGGCTCACGGCGGCTCCCTGGGATACCGGCCGAATACTCCCAGTGGCGCAGTCTTCTATGTACGTCTGGCGCACGATCTGATTCCGGCCTGAGTGACCCCCGCACCGACCCCGGCGCGGCGGTGACACTCTTACGTATAGATGCGGATTTGGAATGCACGGGGGCAGGGTAGGGTGTGTTCGTAAAGGTCCATCACACTCGTGATGAGTCCGCGAATACACAGCATGATGCAACATATCAACTGGAAACTATTGGCGATTGCTGCCGCCGGGGTTGTGATGGTCGCTTGCGGCGCCATCTATTGGATTGCACACCGCACCGTGCCGGCGCATTACGTCACGATCGCGGCATCGCGCGGGGATCTCGCCACCACCATCACCGCCAGTGGAACGGTGAATCCGGTGGTGCTCGTCGAAGTGGGGACCTATGTCTCCGGCACCATCGAGACCCTCAGCTGCGACTTCAACACGAAAGTACATGAAGGTCAGTTGTGCGCCAAGATTGACCCCAAGCCCTACCAGGTCGTTGTGGATCAGGACCAGGCCGACCTGCAGGTCGCCAAGGCGCAGCTCGTCAAGGACCAGGCCAACGTGATCTACACCAAGGCCAACCATGAGCGCCTGACGCAGCTATTATCCGAAGACTCCGCATCTCAGGATGCGGCCGATGTTGCCCTTAACGCCTATGACCAGGCAGTGGCCCTGGTTGCCTTGGACATCGCAACCATAGCTCAGAAGGCGGCAGCGCTGAAGGCCGCGCAAATCAATCTGAATTACACGAACATTGTCTCGCCCGTGGACGGCACGGTGGTGTCGCGCAATGTGACCGCCGGTCAGACCGTGGCGGCGAGCTTTCAGACACCGACCCTGTTCCTGATCGCGACCGACCTGACCAAGATGCAGGTCGACACCAATGTCAGCGAGTCCGACATCGCCGGCGCGGTGGTGGGCGCCAACGCGAGTTTTACCGTCGATGCGTTCCCGAATGCGACGTTTCAGGGGCGCGTGGCGCAGGTGCGCCAGGCACCGGTCAGTGTCCAGAACGTGATTACCTATGATGTCGTGATCGCCGTCGACAACAGCACCCTGCTGCTGATGCCGGGAATGACGGCCACTGCCAGGATTGTCACCGCCCAGGCACGCAATGTTCTCAGAGTTCCGGCCCAGGCACTGCGGTTCACCCCATCCATGGCAGCCAAGCGGGGACCCGGCGCGGCCACGAACCCGGGTCAACGTCTGGTGTGGGTCGAACGCACGGGCGAGGTCGTCGCGGTCCCCGTGGCGGTGGGGATTAGTGACGATAACTACGCTGAAATCCGCGCGGGCGATCTGAAGGTCGGTGATCAGGTCGTCACCTCGGAAGCGGCTGCGGGCGCGCCAAAGGCATCACCGGCGCCTGCGCTTAGATTGTAAAGGGGCAGGCGGTGCCACAGCCTGTTGTCCGACTGGCCGACATCTTCCGGTCCTTCCGCCTGGGAGGCACCGAAGTTCCCGCGCTGCAGGGGGTCAGTGTTTCGATCGAGCGCGGGGAGTTCGTGGCCATCATGGGCTCTTCCGGTTCCGGCAAGTCAACCATGATGAACATCATTGGCTGTCTTGACAGGCCGACCTCGGGTCAGTTCTTCTTTGAGGGACGGGATGTGGCCAGGCTCTCCGAGCCGGAACTGGCGCGCATCCGCAGCGAGCGTATCGGATTCGTATTTCAAAGCTTCAATCTGCTGGCCCGGACCAGTGCGCTGGAGAATGTAATATTGCCGCTGCTCTACGGCGCCTCGGCGGCACTGAGCTCCAGTCAGCGCAACCAGCGCGGGCTCGAGCTGTTAGCGAGCGTCGGCCTGGCCGATCGCGCGCGCAACATGCCCAATCAGCTCTCGGGCGGTCAACAACAGCGCGTCGCCTTGGCGCGTGCGCTCATCAATCATCCGGCCGTGCTGCTGGCCGATGAACCGACCGGCAACCTCGATACTCGCACCTCCCATGAAATCATGGGCGTCATTCGCCATTTGAATCGTGACCAGGGCGTCACGGTCGTCGTGGTAACGCACGAATCCGATATCGCCGCCTACGCAGACCGCGTAATCGTCATGCGCGATGGGAAAATCCTCTCTGACGAGCATCAGATAGCGGTCAGCACTGCCGATGACGCCCAAACGAGCTCCGGGCCCGCCAGCCCATCCCCGGCGGTGGGCGCCCCGCTTCCTGATGGCCAGACTGGCTTGCGCCTGGCCTTCCTGTCGATGATCGTGGCCGCCTCTCTGGAAGCGCTGGCCCGCAATAAGCTGCGCTCAGCCTTGACCATGTTGGGGGTCTTTATCGGCGTCGCCGCCCTCATTGCCATGGTGGCCGTGGGAGACGGCGCCAGCGCAGCCGTGCAGAAACAGTTGGAGACTTTGGGTACGAACATGGTCGTCGTCCAGCCCGGAACCACGACCGCTGGCGGCGTGCGCGCGGGCGCGGGCAGTGCATCCACCCTCACTGTAGTCGATGCGCAGACCATCCTGCGCGAGGACCCGGCCGTGGCGCGGGTCAGCTATCTCGCCCGACAGGCTGGTCAGGTGCAGTATCGCGACCAGAATTGGAACACCGCGATCCAGGGCGTGACCCCCAGCTATCTGGACATCGTGAGCTGGCACATCGCGCGCGGCAGTGCCATGACCGAACAACAGAATGACGCCGCGGAGACGGTCTGTTTGATCGGCCAGACGGTTTATCAAAATCTTTTCGCGCCCGGGGAGGATCCGGTCGGGGCGATCGTCCTGATCAAGGGTGTTCCCATGCGGGTCATCGGGCTGCTGGCGGCAAAGGGCCAGTCCGGCTACGGACAGGATCAGGACGATGTGGTGATGATCCCGTTCAATGCCGCAGAGCGCAAGGTCTTGGGAGTGGCGGCCCCGCAAACGGCGCAGGATCAGGTGAGTGCCACCTATCCGGTGACGGCCAACGCCTTTGGTATCAGCCCGCGCATGACCGGCTATGTCAACAGCATCTACGTCCAGGCGGCTGCGGCGAACCTTGTCAGCACGGCAATTGTTCAAGTCTCTGCCACGCTGGCGCGGCGGCATCATATCCAAGTCGGGCAGCTCGACGATTTCAGCGTCAGAAACCTGAGTCAGATTGTTGCCGCGCAGGAAAGCAGCAGTCAGGTCATGGCTGCACTTCTGGCGATGGTCGCCTCCATTTCGCTCCTGGTCGGGGGCATTGGCATCATGAACATCCTGCTGGTGTCGGTTACCGAGCGGACCCGGGAGATCGGCATCCGGATGGCCATAGGCGCGCAACGCCTGCAGGTGCTGCTGCAATTCCTGGCCGAATCGGTGCTGTTGAGTGTCACAGGAGGCGTAGCCGGGATCGGCTTCGGGCTGCTGGTCTCAGCCGGCATCTCCAAAGTGGCGCATTGGCCCACCCAAATGTCACTCACCGCGGTTTTCGGCGGCTTTGCGTTCTCGGCCGCCGTGGGAATATTCTTCGGGTACTATCCGGCGCGCAAGGCCGCAAACCTCAATCCCATCGATGCGCTTCACTACGAGTAGGCGCGAGCCGGCCGCTGCGGCCCCGTACGAGGCTCGCGTCAGGACCGGTTCCGGTCTAAAATCCCTGTGGGTTGGTATTAAATAGGATGTGGCCGGCAAGATATGCTTTCTATACCGGCAGAACTCGCCCGCGGCGCGCTCGATGCGGCCCCGGATGCGATGATCATTATCGACGCCTCCGGCATCGTCCGTTATGCGAACCGACAGGTCTCTGCGCTGTTCGGCCACCCACACGACGAAATCATTGGTCAAAGTGTCGAGCGATTGATGCCGGAGCGGTTTCGGCGCCGGCATGTCGGACATCGGGAAGGCTATGCCGGTAACGTGCGCGTGCGACCCATGGGCGCCGGCCTGGATCTTTTCGGGCTGCGGCAGGACGGCGTGGAATTTCCGATCGAGATCAGTTTAAGCCCCATCCAGGACAGTGCAGGGGTGCTGGTCGCCGCCGCCATACGCGATGTGACCGACCGCAGGCGCGCGCAAGCGGAACTGGTGGTCGCGCGCCAGGTTGCGGAGCAGGCGCGCGAGGCCGCCGATCGCGCAAATTCGGCCAAGAGCCGCTTTCTCGCCACCGCCAGCCACGATTTGCGCCAACCTCTGCAAACGCTCGCACTTCTGAACGGCACGATGCGGCGGATGATCGGTGATGCGGAATTGCTCGAGGCCAACTCGCAGCAGGAGCAGGCAATTGGCGCAATGTCGCGATTGCTCAATGCACTGCTGGATATCAGCAAACTCGAGTCTGGGACCATCAAACCGGAGCCCACTGACTTCGAGGTGTCCGGAATGTTTGAGGAACTGCATCGGGAATTCTCACGCTCTGCCTCGGACAAGGGTCTGCTGCTGCAATTTGAACCAGGCAGGCACATTGCCCATTGCGATCCTTCCCTGGTCGAACAGGTGCTCCGGAACCTTGTTTCCAACGCGATCAAATATACCCGCCAAGGCCTGGTACGCCTGCGTTGCCTGGAGGAAGGCCGGCTGGTTCGCATTGAGGTACTCGATACCGGCATCGGCATTCCGGCTGATCAGATCCCTTACATCTTCGATGAGTTCTACCAGGTAGGCGTTCCGACTCACAGCCTGCGCGATGGCTACGGACTTGGCCTCAACATCGTGAAGCGGATCGTAAACCTGCTCAAGCTTCAACTCGATGTCAGGTCCGAAGTTGGCAAGGGATCGGTATTCACGCTGTCGCTGCCTGCGGGATTGGATCGGGCCGGCGTTGCCGATGTGGGAACGGACCGGGCATCGGCGTCGCCGGCACCTCCCGCGGCGCCGGAGCATGTTTTACTGGTGGAGGATGATCCGGCGGTGCGCAACGCGACACGGATGTTGCTGAGGGTGGAAGGATACCGCGTAACGGCAGTCGCCACGATCGCCGAGGCACTGCAGAGTGCCGAGCGGGAGGATATTGATCTGCTGATCACGGACTACCATCTGGCCGGGGACGAAATCGGTACGGCGCTGATTACAGCACTGCGCAACAGATTGGGCAGCGTGCTCAAGGCGGTACTGATTACCGGCGATACGTCCTCCGCGGTCAAGGAGCTGCCGTCAGACCCCTACCTGCGGGTGGCGAGCAAGCCCATCAATGCCGACGCGCTGCTGACACTGATGAGATCATTTCCAGCGAAGTGAACCGCTAAGGCGAATCGCCGTGCGCGCCGGACTTCTGCAGGTCTTGTCGAAGCGTCGGAAGATCGCGGCGGTAGGCGTCGGCATCTCCATAGTCCAGAAATGCGGCGTAATGGTCGTGGGCTGCAATCACGCGTCGGGCGTGCTTGATCGGACACCAGTACTGTTCGGTGCGCGAGGCGACCTCCCGCACATAGCCGATCAATCCATTTGCATATGAACAGTACACGCAGTTCAATTTTTCGATCGCGTTAAGGTAGGCGAGGTGGCCCCGATCGAAGACCAGATAGTCACCTCTACGCACGAGAGGTACGCCGTACACCCGGAAACACGCGACCTGATAGAGCGTGACGAACGCATCCAGTAACGCGAATGGCAGAATGAGTGAGTAAATGAGCGGCCCGGTCAGCACCATCAAAGGCCGCGATCCGAGTATGTACCTGGTAAGGCCCATCTTCGCCGCCCGATGGCGCGCTATGACAACTTGTTCGAAACGAATCTTGCCTTCGTGCACCACGAAGTTAAGCTCGATGCGGCGGCGTGCCAGCTCCACTTCCAATTCCGCCTCAAGGGCCTTTATCCCTTGAACAAGGGTACCGATGCGTTCGTTCATATTCATATCCCATGATCAGGCTGGCCGCCAGGCCACCCATTGTGCACGAGCGCATCGTCAGGTGTCAGGCGGCGGCGCCACCCGCGACCAGCGTATTGGCTCTGACTGCCTCTGGCGTGCGTACCAACAGTACCGGAACCGGGCAGTGCCGCACGATGTACTCAGCATCGCTGCCCACGAGCAGTCGCCGCATGCCACGCCGCCCATGAGTGCCGCAAATAATCAGATCGACCTCGCACTCGCGAGCTTTGCGGACAATGCATTCCCCCACCTGGATGTCCGAGGTTTCCACCAGGTTCGTCTCCACGTTGACGTGTGCACGACTGACAGTGGCGGCCGCGTCCCGTAGCAATTGCGCGCCGTCGCCGCGCATTATCTCCAGGATAGTATCGTAGCTGACCACCGCGGCTCCGGCCGTCAGCAGCGACCAAGTATCGACCACATGGAGGAGGCGTATGGATGCGCGCAGCCCCTGGGCCAGCTTGATCGCCTCCTCCAAAGCCAGTTTGGAGGCTTCGCTCGCGTCTATGGCCACCAGCAATTTGGAATACATCAAGACTCTCCTTGTTGTCTTGGGCAGTTGCAGCTGGGGCAAGCATAGGCGTACGGACGCGAAGTTCGATTCCGCAGATGTACCTATGCGCCCTGCCGCGACCAGGCATCCGATAATCGACTTATTGATCAATCGCCTAGGACTGGCATGATGCACCCCAATGCCATCCACTTTGCGACGAATCGGGATCCGCGTTCCGGCGAACGGCCCCCCCAAGTCGGGCGCCATCCACGCGGCGCGGCAGCAGGCCCGCTGCACACTGGTCCGCCTCAGCGCGCTGCGGCCCGCATTCGGCCGCAAGGCGTTCGCCGGGCTGCATCAGGCATTGCGCGACCTGCTGGAAATAACTGGGGGAAGTCGGGACGCGCAGGTCCAAGAGGCGATGGTCTTGCGACTGACGGCAGACTTTCCGAAGCGCCAGGCGCGCGAATGTCATGAGCTCCAGGTGGAACTCAAGTCGCGAAAACGAGTAGCGATTGCACGTTTGGCTGCCTATCTTCGCTCGAATACCGGATCCGACGTGTTGCGGCGACAGAACCTGCAGTTGCTGGAGTTCCGGCGCGTGCAGTCAACTGCCGACCTGCCTCATCTGGCTGCCAGACGCTTCCGTCGCGCGTTGCAGAAGATCGACGAACGGTTGGCGCACCGGGTTCCAACGGGCCGCGGGGTGCACAGCCTGCGCAAACGGGTGCGGCGCGCCCGGGACCTGACCGGTCTGTTTCCTGCACCGCCGGGTGTAGGTGCAAAACACCTCATCCGTGAACTCAACAGCATGCAGCGGGTCCTGGGCGAATTTCATGACGCAACGCTGCTGGTGCGTTGGATTGGGGAGCAAGGACTCACGATCTCGCCGCATCTGAGGCTCGCCCTGGACGCTCAGGCGCAGCGCTGCCTGAAGGGTTGTCGACGCCAGCGCAAGTCGCTGCGCCATGCTATCCGTCAATTCCTAAGAAAGACGCGACAGTGAACCGCCTGGGCAGCGTTTGCCAGGCGCTTCATGATCTGTCCTCGTGGAGCGCCTGCGCGAAATCGGCCTTCGTCGCCTGCAGGATTTCCAGCACGCTCTGGCGATCGGCCGGAGCGAGCGACCGATACGCGACCGTCCGATCGCGCCCCGTGAGAATATCCACGAAGCGCTGATAGACATGCTCTTTGACGCTCAGTGGCAGATTGTCGAAGCTTTCGGTGTAGATCAGGAAGCTCATGGGGTAACGGAACACGCGAGTCTTGAGATCCAGGTCCCGGAGGGATCGTCCCTTGGGGTCGCGCGGACCGCGTGCCGAGAATTGCGCTGAAAAGCCGGAGTTTCCAGCCACGGGGCGGGGTAAAGGGGCGGTATCGACCATCAGCATGCCGCGCACCAGCGGCTCTACCATGCCGGAGAGCCGCAATTGCACCTGCGCGGGCAGATCCTGCCAGTGCACCGCAGTGCCGCCGGCGCCAGCGGCGGCCACGGCATCGGGCCGCTCCTTGGCCAGTAGCGCACGGGACTTGTAGTTGGCATGGATGATGTAGTTGTGCACGGACACCTGGTGCTCCAGCACCAACAAGGCGACGATATCGCTCTTGTCCGTCGGGTACGGGGAGGTGTCAAACATTCCCGATAGCGAATGGAGGCTGCCTCGATAAGCATGTTGGCGATTCATCGGTGCGCGCACCAGCGGTGCCAGGATATTTCCCAGATGGAAGGCACCACTGTCCTCGCCGGTGACGTACCAGCCGCCCCAGCGCTCCGCAATCGGGGTCGAATCGAAAGTCTCGCGCGCGACCACGTCCGGGAGAATCTGTGTGCCTTCGACGTTGTACGTGGACTCGAACAGGAAGTAGGGGACTCCGCCCCCCATTTCCGAGAAGGAGTCATGACAGGTCAGGCAGCGCAGGGTCTCGCGCTGCAGATGAGCGGCGCTGCTGTCAGCGTTCGCGAGCGTATAGAAAACCGGTCCCCGGTCCGCGTCCATGGTGACGATTTCCAGCAGTCCGGAGTTCGGTATCCAGCCGATATAGGTGTCGTCATTGAAATAGATGGCACGCGGTGTCTGCGGGCTGATGACATCGGTTTGCAGGCTGGTCTTGGAGAAGACCAACACCTGCGAGCTGCGGCTGATGTTCAGCGCGCCAAGCAGGGACTCAAGGTAGCCATGGGAGGTACCGTAGTGCAGCCTGACATCGTCGCGGTCCATACGCTGCTGCAGGCGCGCGATTTCGTTGTGAATCGGCTGACCCGAGTAATTGATGAAAGGATAGTCAGTATCATAGACCTGCACGGTCTGCGCCGGCAGGGGACTTGGTGTGTCCTGGGCGGCGTCAGTCGCCCCTTTCGCTGCCATCCCCAGGCAGCTCAGCAGCAGGGCAAGAAGCCATTTGCGCTGCGACCTGGATCGGATAGAGGTCATCGCAATTTCGGCGCTACCGCGCATACTGTAGTCTGGCGCCTCCCGCCTGCGCCCGATACGGTGGAAAACGCGTATGCAGGCGTGGCGGTCACAGTAGGGAACACTACGTACATCACGGCGGCCCCGCGGTTGATAAGCTTTGATTAAGCTTTGTAATTCTTCCCCAGCTGCCGATCAGGGGCCTTAAGGATAGCAATGTGTTAGCGATCTTAGAGGCAGCTCAGCAAGGCTTGCTCCGGCGCCAGAATTGGGCGCGAAATGTCGTCGCAGGCATCATCGTCGGTGTGGTGGCGCTGCCGCTCGCCATGGCTTTTGCCATCGCATCCGGGGCCAAACCCGAGCAAGGGCTGTATACCGCAATTGTCGCCGGCCTGATTGTGTCGATGTGCGGTGGTAGCCGGGTGCAGATCGCCGGACCGACCGGGGCCTTTGTGGTCATCCTGCTGCAAATAACCACTCGATACGGCATGTCGGGGCTGCAGCTGGCAACCCTCATGGCCGGGGTCATTCTGTTGCTGGCCGGTTTGTGCAAAATGGGAGCGGTGATCCGTTTCATCCCGGAACCGGTGATCGTGGGATTTACCGCAGGTATCGGCATCGTGATCTGGGTTGGCGAGTGGAGGGATTTCTTCGGGCTGGCACCGACCGCCGGCGCTCATTTCCACGAGCGACTGTGGCATCTGCTGCAGGCACTGCCGCATCTGAACCCGACGACCAGTGTGCTGGCCATTTTCTCGCTGCTGCTGGTCGTGTATGGCCCAAAAATACCGGGAATGGGCCGCGTGCCGGGCCCGTTTATTGCGCTCGTCACCGCCACGGCTGCGCAAAGTTATTTTCACTTCGCGGGCGTTGCCACCTTGGGCAGTGCCTTTGGCGGCATACCGCACGGCTTGCCCTCACTACATCTGCTACCCATCACCGCGCCGCGACTTCTGGATCTCATTGGGCCGGCCTTCACCATCGCGCTGCTGGGAGCCATCGAATCGCTCCTCTCCGCCGTAGTCGCCGACGGCATGGCCGGCACACGCCACGACTCAAATCAGGAATTACTGGGCCAGGGATTGGCCAATATCGTTGCGCCCCTCTTCGGCGGGTTTGCCGCGACCGGTGCGATCGCCAGAACGGCGACCAATATTCGCAACGGCGGCAACAGCCCGCTCGCTGGCGTGGTCCACGCCTTGACGCTGGTGCTCATTGTGCTGTTCCTGGCGCCCTGGGCCGCGAACGTGCCTCTCGCCGCCCTGGCCGCCATACTCTTTGTGGTCGCCTGGAACATGAGTGGAGCCCGGCACTTCGTCCGCCTCGCGCGGCGGGCACCGCGGGCCGATGTGGCGATACTTCTAGTCACCTGCTTCCTGACCGTCTTTACCGACCTGGTAGTGGCCGTCAACATCGGCGTCATGCTGGCTATCCTGCAATTCCTGCGGCGCATGGCGGCGAGCGTTGAGGTCAAACATCACAGCGAACAGGAGCTGTGCCGCGAATTCGCGCAGCAAGGGATGGCGCGGCTGCCCCCAGGCGTATTGGTGTATTCGATCGAGGGGCCCTTCTTCTTTGGCGCCGCCGAGACCGTAGAGCAGGCGCTCATCGGCACGCACAGTCTTCCCAAGGTGCTGATCATCCGGCTGCTGCGTGTGCCTTTCATGGACCTCACCGGGCTGCAGAGACTCCAGGAGGTGATTCAGGTGCTCACCAAGCGCGGTGTGCGCGTCATCCTGAGTGATGCGAACGAGCGCGTTCATGGAAAACTCGACAAAGCGGGGCTCCTTGGGCAAGTCGGTCCGGAGGGCTACTTTGCCCATCTTCCCGAGGCACTTGCCGCGTGTCGCCCGGCTGGGGAGCAGTCGCGGCCCGGTTAGTCGAACAGAGGCGCCTGACGTAGCGGGTTGACCTCGCCTACGGTCACAGGCTGGCCGCGATTGCCCCAGGAAATCCGAATATAAGTCACTACCGCAGCGATCTCCTCGTCAGTCATTATCTGGGCGAAGGGCGGCATGCCGTAGGGGCGGGTGTTGCCTGCCGTTTCGGGAGGATAGCCGCCGTTGAGCACCATGCGGATGGCGTTGACGGCTGACTGCATCTCTATGGAATGGTTCTGTGCGAGCGGGGGATAGCCGGGCGGCTTGCCGCGACCATCCGTGCCATGACAGTCTGAACACTGTGCCTGATAAATGGCGCTGCCTTTCGCTAACACGCTGGCGCTGACTTGCGTCGCACCGTCCGGCGCCGCGGCGTTCGCCGCCTGATGTTCCGGCAGCGTCTTGAGGTAGACAGCCATCGCCCGCACGTCCGGATCGGTCAAATACTGCAGGCTGTTATGCACAACCTCCGCCATCGGACCGTACACGGCCCCGCGCGGCGATGTGCCTGCTTTGAGCAGGCCGACGATGTCCTCGATGGGCCAGTCGCCGAGTCCGGCTTCCCTGTTGAGGGTGAGCGATGGCGCGTACCAGTCCTGCATCGGTATCAGGCCGCCGGCAAAGGCCTTGGCGTCGGAACTGCCCCCCAGGGCGTTGATGGCGGTGTGACACGTCGCGCAATGCCCAAGACCGGCCACCAGGTATGCACCGCGATTCCACTGTGCATTGCGCGTCGGATCTGGCTTGAATTCCCCTTCCTTGAAATACAGTGCCCGCCACCCGTACAACAAACTGCGGTTGTTATAGGGGAAGCGCAGTTCGTTTTCATGGTTGGGCACATGGACGGGCTTCAGTGAGCTCAGATACGCAAAGATCGCGTCGGAGTCCGCCCGGGTGACTCTGGTATAGGCGGGAAACGGCATGGCGGGGTATAGCAACGTGCCATTGCGAGACCGTCCCGTGTGCAGCATGTTGTAGAAATCGTCCGCGGACCAGTTACCGATTCCCCACTGTGAGTCCGGGGTGATGTTGGGCGAGTACAGAGTGCCAAACGGGGTCACCATCGGAAGGCCACCGGCAAAGGCCTGGCCGTCGTGCTGGGTATGGCAGGCGATGCAGTCCCCGGCATAGGCGAGGTACTCGCCGCGCTTGATCACCTGCGCCAATGGTTGATCGGCGCCCAGGAAGGTTTGCGCCTGCACAGCAGCGCTCCTGGTGCCAGTTGAGCCCGTCGCACACCATAGGGCGATGGCGAGAGCGAGGAGGGGCATGGGTTTCGCCACCGCTGGCTTCATCATGGCTGACTCCCACAGCTCAGCGGCGTCTTCCAGGTGCCCTGCGGGGCGGGAAGCACTGCATCTGAAACCGGCTGCGCGGCGAGATACGCGGAGATCTGCGTGATCTGCGCTTCGGTCAGGCGCGCTGCGATTTCCTGCATGCAATCGGGCGATTTGGCGTGCCGGGTGCCCGCGCGCCAGGCTTCGAGCTGCGCGCTGATATACCGACTGTGCAGGCCGACCAGACCCGGAATACCGGGCTGTATGCCGGTCAGCCGTGGTCCGTGACACGCCACGCAGGGTGGAATCCCACTCGTGCCGTCACCGCGATGCACGAGCTGCTCGCCGGCCGTCGTCGCGGCGGCAGTTGTCACGTTGTGTTCGGGTTTGGCAAAAGGTAGGCGCTGCGCTGCAAAGAAGTTGGCCATTTCCTGGAAATAGTCATCGTGCAGGTAGGCGAGGAGGTAGTTCATCGGGGGGTAACTGCGCCTGCCTTCGCGAAAGTTCTGCAGCTGATTGAAGAGATAGCCGGCAGGCTTGCCCGCAATCCGGGGAAAGTTCTCATCCCGCGAGCCCTCGCCCGCGCGCCCATGGCAGGTGGCGCATCCTTGCACGCGGGCGCCGATCGTGTCCGGGGCGCTCGCCAATTGTGCCCGAGCATCGGCGCTTACAATCAGGGCGGTCGCGAGCAAGACAATCGCCTTGGCGCGGATACTACCGTTCATGGGGCTCCCGTGGAGCCGGCGAAATACAGGGCCGCCCAATCGATCTCGGTGGGGGTCATGCCGCGTACCATCGCCCGCATTTGACCGTTGATGTCATTGGTGCGTGCGCCGGAGGCAAACGCATAAAGCTGCGCCCGCAAATAGGCGGCAGGCTCGCCGCTGAGCCAGGGGCTCGCTGCGCTGTGATCTTCGCTGCCATGGCAGCTGCCACAGGGGGCAATGTTACGCATCGGCGCGCCCCATTTGACTATCGCCGGTGGATCGGCCGCTACACGCGATTCGACCGGCCTGACTCGCGAGGCGTAGTACGCGGCAATCTGCTGCATCTGCGTATCGCTCAGCGCCTGTGCCACGGGGTTCATGATGGCGTTGCTGCGCACGCCGGACTTGAAGTCCCGCAGCTGCTTGTAGATCGTCGCCGCATATTGGCCGGCCAGATTGGGCGAATCCGCGAAACTGATGCCGGTCGGACCGTGGCAGGGAGTACAGCGTATTGCGAGCGTCGCGCCGTGCCCGATGTCCTGCGGGGTCGACGGCTGCAGCAGGTTGTGGGTCAGGATCACGTCTGAAGGCGGCGCCACGTCGACGACAATCGTAGAGGGCGGCGCAGCCTGCGGGACGCCGAGTGCTATGCAGAATGCTTCAAATGCGCTTCGCGGGCCATTCAACTGCGCACTGGGCAGCCAGAAGTAGGAAACGAAGCCTCCCGCGAACACCAGCACAAATGTGACAATCACTCCCCACCAGCCGAGCTGCTTCATTGCCGGCCTCCGACGAACACGGCAGGCACCGAGGTGGTGCGGATGTGCGCCAGCTGCCAGATCGGAAATCCGTAGTTGACCAAAGTGAGCGCGACCATCAGCGCGAACCAGATCCCCAAGCCATCGAGGGCCTTGGGTACTGCGGTGAGCGCGTGCAGCGGCTCACTGTAGCGGTATGCGGGAATTTCCTGCGGTGCGCGACGAAACACGGAGGCGAGGATGTAGATGAACAGCAGGCCGGAGGCCACGAGTACGGCGCCACCGAGAACCGACATCAGCACCGTCCACGCCTCGGGCGCAATGTCCGGGTGCGCGTAATCATAGTAGGCCATGCGGCGCGGCATCCCCAATAAACCCGCCCAGTGCCAGGGCAGGGTCAGAACCAGCATGCCGATGAACCACAGCCACAGCTGCGTGCGGACCAGCGACAAGGAGCCGAGCGGCCGCCCAGTCAACTGCGGCCACATATCGTAAGCGATGACAAAATACATGATGACAATGGCACCGCCGAAGATCAGATGGAAGTGTCCGGTGATCCATTGCGTGTTGTGGACAGTGGAGTCGAGCTGATAACTCATATTGATGAGCCCGCCCGCGCCGCCGAGGCCCAGCATGATGAACGAGAACGCAATGGCGAGCATGGCCGGATTGTCCCAGGGCAGCGCCTTCAGCCAGCCGAGCGCTCCGCGCCCCCCGCGCACCCGTGCCGCCAGTTCCACGGATGCTGCAATGGTGAAAATGGTCAACAACGTGGGGACCACGACCATGGCGGTGAAGATGGTGTGCATCATCTTCAAGCCCGATCCCACCATGGGATCCGCGAACAGATGGTGAATGCCGATTGGCATGGCGAACACCAGGAACAGGGCGAATGAAGCGCGCGCCATCGTATCGCTGTAGAGGCGGCCGCCGATCGCCCGCGGAATGATGGTGTAATACGCGATATACGCGGGCATCAGCCAGAAATAGACGATGGCATGCAAGGTCCAGGAGAACAGAACCCGGGCGAGGCCGGCATCAATGGTGGTCTTGAAGCCAAGTGCGACGGGCAGAATCTGGAACAGGATCTCCAATGCAGCGCCGATCGCCGTCCACGCCCACAGATACGCCCCAGCCAGATTTGCGAACATGGGCAGCGGCAACGGCGTTTTGGGATGTTCTCGCCGCCAGGCGCGCTCATTGATCAACAGCAGCCCGACCCAGATCCAGCTGCCGACCACGACCAGCACTATGCCGATGTAGTAAAAGGCGTTGGCGATCAGGGGTGGGTAGAAGGTGTAGAGCACCGACGCCTGCCCGAGCGCGACCGGTACCATCGCTACGACTGCCCCGATCAGCACCAGATAGAACGCCAGCCACGCGAATCGCAATCCGATGAGTGGTTGCCCGAGTGAGGTGACGGTTATCGCGTAGCCGAAGCCCATCGCGAGCAGCGTCGGAAAGACGTAGGCCATCGCCGAGCCATGCGCCGTGACCGACCGGTAGTACAGCTCGGGATTGTCCAGCCATGCGTGCCAGGGACTGCGCACGATCATCTGCCATTCACCCAGCAACAGCGCCAGGAAGAATGCGGCGAACGCAAGGGCGAAGTGGGCGAGTATCAGTCGGCGTGCATTAGCCACAGGTCAGTCTCCCGCCGGATCGCGCCATCTGCTTGAACACCGTCCTGGGTACCACCTGCACCCGCGCCCACATGGTGGCGTGGCCCACCCCGCAGAACTCGTGGCAGGGCATCGAGTGTTCCCCGACACCGTTGAGTGTGACGACAAAGCTGGATACATAGCCGGGCACGAGCATGGTATTGACGTTGGTCCCCATGATCTGCAGGCCGTGGACTACATCGCTGCTGGTTGAGCGAAACGTCACGGGCTCCCCCTCCGGCAGCACCAGGCAGTGAGGCCGGAATGCATACTGCTCGGCCAGAATGCGCACCGTCACGTGACCGCTGGAGTCGACCGCCGTGCCCAGGTTGTCCTCGATGAACTCGCCCCTCTGGTGCAGCGTAGTAGAGTCGATCACTTCCACGCGCGATGGTGGCATGCTGGCCCAATGCAGGCCGGTAAAAACAATGACCGCCAGCAGCATGACGATAATGGCGATCATGAACAGCGCCCATGTCCGCTCAGAACGCGCTGCGACCCGCTGACTGCTGCGATCGGGGCTGCCGTCCGTCACTGCAAGAGTCCCCGCGGCAGGAATGCGAGGAAATAGAAGGCGAACCAGATGGCCATGACGAGCGCCACACTGATGCCGCACAGTACGATGGCCCCCTTCGGCCCCGTGCCCACGGCGCGCTCGAAATCTTCCGGCGTCGAATCCGTCGTGCTATTCAGCAAATCCCTCTCCACTTAATTCCAAGACTCATCCGCCAAAGTGCTGACGGGCGCAACGCCTGATTCGCATCAGATGGTCTTCGGCCGCCACTGCGGAGAGGTCGGGCCCGATGTGATCGAAGTGCAGGTGTTCAAGCAGCTCGAATCCGACGGCCCGGAAAACGTGCGTGTCCTGCAGCATCGTGACCGCATCCCAACGCCCGCTTCCGGCCAACACCGGCAAAGGAGCACCTGACAAGGTCACGATCACGCACTTCCTCCCGGACAGGAGGCCACGGACGACGCCGTCGCGCGACTCGTAGGCAAAGCCGCGTGCGAATACACGATCCACATAGCCCTTCAAGATGGCCGGCATTGACAGCCACCATAGCGGGTAGATTACGGTCACCACGTCGGCGGCCTCGAGGTCCTGCTGGGCCTGCAGCACCGCCGGGGGTCCGGAGCGCCCCTGCGTCTGGACCATCTCGGTGCTGGTCAGAACGGGATCGAACTGCATGCAGTACAGGTCATACAGCGTATGTTGATGGCCGAGGGCGGCGAGCTCCGCGACGTAGGCATGCGCCAGAGCCATCGTTAAGCTTTCGGCTCGAGGATGCGCCACAATTACCAGGTGCTTCATGATCTAGCCTCGCGGTAGTGCCGGGGCGGGCAGTGGGGTGGTGAAGCGGATACGAATGCCGTTTCCGGAGAAATTGAAGCGGACGCCGGAGACCGTGGAGCGCGCCCGGATGGTCACGCCGTGTTCATTCTTGATCAGACCGAGCGAGGCGCCGTGGGAGACCGCGGAGCCAAATGTCGTGCCAGCATAATTGCCTTCGAAGTCCGCCACGGATTTCAAATTGAAGACTTCACCGCCGCCGGTGATCTTGGCGGCACCGATATCCATGACGGACAGGCCACGGACCTGGAACGGGTATGCCCGCCCTTGGTAAACCAAGGTGCCGTGAGCCCACTCGTAGCCGATGCCCAGTGCGACCACGCCACCCGCAATGGTAATCGACGCATCGGCGACCTCCGGAACCGAAGGTGGCGGTGGAGAATCACCACCGGCCGATGCAGCGCTGCCGGCAAATGCCAGCACGGCGATCAAGCTTTGAACGAAAGGGCGCATAGCGGCTCCGGGGCAAAATGCGACAGACAGTCCCAACGAGGTCCGAACCGTACCGGAGGGCATGAATCCGAGCCATACGTACACCACGCAGGGTGTGATACGTGGTTTCCCGGATTCCGGGGAGAAGGTGGCTGCGTATCCTGAAGTCCGGTTACCAAAAGGCACCCGCCATGAAAATGCCACTGCTTGCCCTCGCAGTACTGACTGCGCTGACAATTCCGCCGCTGGTTCGCGGGTCATCCAATGCCGCGCAAGACAACGGTGATGCCCTGCAAAGTCGCCCCAACCTGGACCATGGTGCCATGCTGTTTCAGGCCTGCGCGGTTTGCCACGGGTCCTCCGGGGGAGGCACGCCCGATGGCGAAATACCCCGCATCGCCAACCAGCATTTCTCAGTCCTGGTCAAGCAGCTGGTGGACTACCGCAACAATCGGCGCTGGGACCCACGCATGGAGCATTTTGCGAGCCAGCATGTCCTCACTGGCGTCCAGGACATTGCGGACGTGGCAGCCTATGCCAGCCAGATTGAGACGGCGCCGGACGATACCGTTGGGGTGGGGACCGGTGAGTTCCTGTCACGAGGCACCGAAGTGTATGCGCGCTCCTGCGCCTCGTGTCATGGCAAGAACGGTGACGGAAACGCACGGCAGCAAATTCCGCGAGTAGCGGGTCAGAACTACTCGTATCTGGTACGCCAGATCCATGATGCCGTTGAGGGCAGGCGCCCTAACTTCCCAGCCGCTCATATTCGTCTGCTCAAGGGGCTCGATTACGCGGACATCATGGGTGTGTCGGATTACCTGGCCCGAATCCCGCGCAAGATCGACCGTCTGTTTCCGCAGGGTCTTGCGCGCAACTGAGCTGAGATATTTTATGCACATAGATCGCATGGTATTTGCCATTTCCGGTGCACTGATACTGCTATGCATTGCATTGAGTTTCCTGCTTTCATCACGGTGGCTCATCGGAGCCGCCATTGTGGGCTTGAACATGGTTCAGGCGGGATTCACCGGAATGTGTCCCGTGGCAATGACCCTCAAGAAGCTGGGATTCAAGTCCGATTCAGTATTCGCTTGACCAGTTACTCAATGTCGAACGGTCAGTGCATCGACGACGCTGGTGACGCCCGGGGCGGACCAAGCTGCCTGGTGGGCCTCATCGCGCTCGACCCATGAACGCACCTTGCCGGTCAGCGTAACTTCTGTGCCCACCACTTCGACCGTGATTTGATCGCAGTCCACGACAGCACTGCGTTGGAATGCCGCCTCGATCCCGCTCTTGATGTCGCCGTCTATGATGGCCGGCTGAACGTGAATGGAGTTGCGTATCGCCACGATTCCTGGGATTCGACGCACGGCCTCTTCGGCGCGGCTGCGCGCGTACTGCCAGTTTACGACCCCTTCGAGAACCACCCGGCCCTCGCGGACCATGAGCCTCAGTTTCTCCCAGGTCGCGGGCAGCTCCAGCTTGAGGGCTTTCAATGCTTCGCGCGCGATTTCCGGATCCGAAATCCCGGCAGCTCCCTTTGGCCGGATTGCCAGTTCATTGGCCACCGCTCCGACACCTATGATGCGCTTGACCGAAAGCTCGGCTTGATGCTTCTGGTGGTAGTTGTCGGCAAATCCGTAGAGTGTCACCGCGCCATCGGTGACCTTGGTGGCGATGTCGGTGCTGTCTATTTCCGGATTCCACTTCAGTTCAGTTTCGACATCGTGCTTGATGTCCTGATCGAGCCTCATGGCTGGCTCCTTCTGGATCTTGTAAAGGTAATCCGCGCAACGCCTCGCAATGAGCACGCTGCGCGAACCGATGCGCCTGTAAGGTCAGGTCCTTATCGTGAGTTCATCGACCACATTGGTCACCCCGGGTGCCGACCAGGCCGTCTGATACGCCTGATCTCGTTCGGCCCATGAACGCACTTCGCCGCGTAGCGTTACTTCCGGTCCATGCACCTCCACTGTGACCTGATCGGCGTCGACCGCCGCATTGCGCTTGAACGCCGCTTCGATATCGGCCTTGACGTTGCCGGCGATGAGCACTGGCTTGAGTTGAATGGAGTTGCGAACATCGAGAACCCCGTGCAGGCGCCGAATGGCGGTGACGGCCCGCTCGCGTTGAAACTGCCACTCGAGCGTGCCTTCGAGGACGACCCGACCTTCGTGAACCAATACCTTGATGTTCTGCCAGGATACGGGCAGCTCCAATTTGAGGACGACCACCGCGTCACGCGCCAGTTCAGGGTCTGAAAGCCGGTTCGAACCTTTGGGGCGGACCGCCAGGTCATTGGCAACGGCAAGCACACCGGCCACGCGCTTGGCAGACAATTCCGCCTGGTGCTTCTCGAAGTAGTTGCGGGCAAACCCGGAGAGGGTGACCGTTCCGCTGGTGACCTTGGTGGCAATGTCAGTGGAGTCGATCTCCGGATTCCAATTCAACTCATTATCGACGTCGCACTTGATGGCATCGTCGGACTTCATGATTTCATACTCCATTTTCTATGTGCTGGCCCGCAGGATGGCGTCCGAGCGGTAGTGTTGGACATTTCTGGCGCGGACGGCATTCGAATGAATACCTATGTCCGCCAATCCCTGGCAGACGCGTTGATTCTCGCGTGAGATCAGTATCAATACGGATGCCGCAGCTTGGCCGAACGGCCAAACTGGAATGGTGACTGTGACCGGCATCACAAAGGACGCGCCATGACTTCCAATTGCACAACTGCACCACAGCTGTCTGCGGCGATCCTGCTGATCGTCGCGTTGGCTCCCTGGGCGGCCAAAGCACAAGGCGCCCCGAATGCGAGTCCTCAGGTGCGCCGGGGTGAGCAGATCGCTCAGGAGCGCTGTTCGGCCTGCCATGTCGTGGCCGAGAAGCAGGAATATCCTGTATTGCTGAAGGTGCCGACCCCCAGTTTCCAAAGTATTGCCAATCGCCCGGAGACATCCGAGAAGAAGTTGCGACAGTTTGTTGCGACGACCCATTGGGACCTGAAGACGGTTCCCGTCGGCATGCCCAACCCTGGGCTGTCGAAAACAGACGCCGCGGCCGTAATCCGGTACATTCTTAGCCTGAAGGGGCACTGAGCCCCGGAAATATGGTAAGCAGAAGCATGATCAATCGTAGGCGCTTTATCGGGAGCATAGGGTCCGTGTGTGGCGCTGCCGCGGCGGTTCGTGCCACCGCGGTGCTGGCGAATACGACGGCCATTCGCTCGGTATCCTTCGTTCACACCCATACCGGCGAAGAACTCACGGCAGCGTATTGGAAGGCGGGTCGCTACCAGCCGGAAGCACTGATAAGAGTGAACCACCTGCTGCGCGATTTTCGCACCGATGAGGTTCACGCCATCGATCCGGCATTGCTTGATCTGCTGTTCGATTTGCAGTCCAAGGCCGACTCGGACCGACCTTTCCAGGTCATCTCCGGCTATCGCTCGCCAAAGACGAATGAAATGCTACGTCAGTCCAGTGACGGCGTCGCGCAGCACAGCATGCACCTGGTCGGCAAGGCGATCGACATTCGTCTGGAGTCATTTCCGACTCGCCGCTTAGGCGAGCTGGCCCGCACTCTGGGTCGCGGCGGAGTCGGCTTCTATCGCGCTTCCGATTTCGTCCACGTGGACACTGGTCGCGTCAGGTTCTGGTGACCGGCCACAGCAGCCGTACCAGCCGCTGGTCGTTCCCGTACACGTCATCGAAGAAGTCGACCGGTCCGGCCTCGGTCGCCAGCGCTGTTCCATACAGAATCATGACTTTGATGGGCTGCGCCAGGTTGACGCGCAGCGATTGTGAGCCCTGCATCGCCGCCATGATCTTCTGCGTAGTCCATTGGCCGGGGGTATCGCGCAGTACGTAAGCCGCCAGGGCGACGGGATCGGCCACCCGGATGCAGCCATGGCTGAAGGCACGGCGTGACTGCGCAAATAGCTGGTGCACGGGAGTGCCGTGCAGGTAAACGTCGTGCGCATTGGGAAACACGAACTTGATCGGCCCCAGGGCATTGTCGTCACCGGGTCGCTGGCGCAGCCGCAGCGTGCCGGTGGTCAGGCCGGCCAGGACCGCCGGCGTGAGGCTCTGTTCGGCGATAACCTCATCGCCGCGGACAATCTCAAAGTGATTGCGCGACAGATAGTCGGGATGGGCCCGCCACTGGGGCAGTACCTCGTGCACCGTAATGTCGTGCGGAATGTCCCAAAAGGGGCGGAAAATCACGTATTTGAGCGCGCCAACGAACACCGGGGTCTGGGTGCGCGGATAGGACTTGCCGACGATGACGGGCATCTGTTCGATGTCAGCGACGCGGTCCGCCGTTGTGCGAAGGGCGAACAGCTGGAACTGGGGAATATTGACGATGATGGGTGGCGTATCCAGGGCCGGCAGCCAGCGCCACCTTTCAAGCGTCAACTCGATCTGGCGCACGCGTTGTGCCATCGGTGTGGTCAGGGCAGCGAAGGTCAGCGCGCCCAGCGCACCGTCCGGCTGCAACCCATGTCGCTGCTGAAATCGCTTGAGCGCCGTGACCAGATACGGATCAAGCTTCAGCTCGGCGGTATCGGCGCCGGCCGGTATTTCGCCCGCAGGCAGATCCCCGAGCGCCAGCAACAGCCGGCGCAATGCGGGCACGCCGGGGTAGTGGTCGCCAGGATACGGAACCTTGCGTCCCGGTGCGGGCAATTGTGTCAACCCAGGCTGTGTCGCAAGTAGCCGATAGCGCAGCAGCGCGCTCTTCAGCAACACGTAGTGGTAGAACTGTGGTTCGACCTTCGCGACTGCCGTGCCCACATCGGATGCCTTCGCCAGCGCGCCGACGGTCGCAGCGACATCCAGGTCCGCCGCCCGCGCGGGAAGCTCGAAGCCCGCGGCCGCAGGAGCTACTCGGCCGTAGTGCAGGTGAATCAGGAGGCGGACGGCCGCCTGGCTCAACAGGTAATCGAAATTCCGCCATTCCGTTTCGGCGACGGAACCGCCCAGCAGGTGTAGCTCGGCAACAAGAAGTTGCGTCGCCCCATAGTCCTCGGGCCGCAGTCCGAGCGTATCGCTGGTTCGAATGATATCGACCAGTTTGACCGCCTGAGCGGTCGGGCGGCGGTTGATGCTCCACAGCAGGCCGCCGTCAGCATAGAGCCTGCGAACCAGCTCAGCCTCATTGGGCGCTGACCGGCCCGCCAGCGCCTGGGTCGCCAATGCACCGGCGCTGTTGGCCGCAGTTTCAGCGAATGCCATGGGTGGCGACCACAGCACCAGTAGACCAGCCGTAACCCGCAGAGCCTTAAGCATTCCTTGACCGCCTTAAGATGACCAGTACCGCAATCCTGCGCCTGGCAGGTGTCGTGCAGTATGTAAGGGGGTCGCCAGGCGGGCATGCGCACAAATGCCTATATACCTCGCCGTGCGGCTATTCTTAAATCTTCCGTAGCCGATCCGGATGGACGGAGTCAGGAGGCCAAGAAAATGACAGCTGCACAGTCCCATAGTCTCACCGGACACCACGCCTTGATCTGGATGGACCACCATGAGGCCAGGATCTATCGCTTCGACAGCGAGATCTCCGAAGCTTCCCACTATGTCCTGCGGGACGAACTGTCCCCCCCACACCTGCATCACAAAGCCAACTCGATTGGCAGTGGCCATGCGTCGGTCAACCATGCATTTCTGGAACAGATCGCCAAGAATATCAGCGATGCAAAAGCCATCCTTATCGTCGGCCCCGCCAGCGCGAAGCACGAACTCTATAAGCACCTGGAACTGCACGCTCGCCCATTGTTGAGCCGGGTGGTCGGGGTGGAAACGCTCGACCACCCCGGTGATGGTCCGCTGCTGGCGCATGCCGCACAGTCGTTCCGTTCGGCCGCACGGATGGGGCGTCCATACTCACCTGCGCAAAGCTAAGCGGCGCCCGGCACCGGGCGCCCCCGCGCCCGAGGTGAATCATGTTTGCGATGGTCCTCAGACAGCCACGTACTGCGCTGGAATGGCAGGAACTGCCGGATCCTGAGCCCGGCCCCGGGCAAGTGCGCGTACGCGTTGCAGCCTGCGGTGTGTGTCGGACCGATCTGCATGTCATCGATGGCGAGCTGCCCAACCCCAAGTTGCCGATTATTCCGGGACATCAGATCGTGGGGCGTGTCGATGCGCTCGGTCTGAATGTGGATACCCTGAAAGTGGGTCAGCGCGTGGGGATCCCCTGGTTGGGGCACACCTGTGGGCAGTGCGGCTACTGTCTGTGCGCCAGCGAGAACCTGTGCGACAACCCGCTCTTCACGGGATATACCCGCGATGGCGGTTTTGCGACGGCCACCGTGGCGGATGCGCGGTTTGCCTTGCCGCTTCCCGAGCAGGGGTCCGATGAGTCTCTGGCACCGCTGTTGTGCGCCGGGCTCATCGGCTGGCGCGCGCTGCGCCTGGCCGGTGGCGCTCGCCACATCGGCCTGTACGGGTTCGGTGCCTCGGCCCATATCCTGGCGCAGGTTCTGCGGTGGCAGGGTCGGAAGTTCTTCGCATTCACGCGCCCGGGTGATGCTCGTACGCAGAGCTTCGCGCGCGAGTTGGGCGCCGCCTGGGCCGGCGATTCGGGACAGATGCCCCCGAAGCCGCTCGATGCGGCCATCCTTTTCGCGCCGGACGGCGCCCTCGTGCCACTGGCCCTGGCTGCCGTACGCAAGGGCGGGCGTGTGGTTTGCGCCGGTATTCACATGAGCGACATACCGAGTTTCCCCTATCGGTTGTTGTGGGAGGAGCGGCAGGTGCTGTCCGTGGCTAATCTGACCCGTCAGGATGGTGTCGAATTCCTGGAGATCGTGCCGAAGGCCGGCATCCGCGCCACGACAGTGGCATACCCACTTCGCAAGGCGAATGAGGCCCTGGCCGATCTTCGCGCCGGCCGCTTCGAAGGCGCCGCCGTACTGCTGCCCTGATATTCAGCAGCGGCTGATCGGCAAGTGCCTACACGAGTGGTGTAACTACCTATACACCGCAACGGCGGGATCAAGCACCCTGCCGACCATGCTTGGAACACCGAAAACTGCCCCAGCGGCGGCGAATGAAGCGATCGTCGCAAGCGGCCTCACCAAGTCGTTTGGTGAGGGCGAGACTCAGGTGACTGCCGTCAAGGGCGTTACCTTCTGCGCTCATTTCGGGGAGATGCTGTTCATCGTGGGTCCATCCGGCAGCGGCAAGACCACCCTGCTCAGCATGATCTCCGGGATCCTGCGTCCGACCTCCGGCACGGTGACGGTCAAGGGGGCCGACCTGTGGAGCCAGAATAACGACCAGCTGGCGGACTTCCGGCTGCATGGAATTGGTTTCGTATTTCAGGACTTCCATCTCTTTCCGCGTCTGACGTCCGCCGAGAATGTCGCGATTCCGCTCTTGCTGCAGGATCGCGATTGGAACGAGTCAATCGTCGAAGCGGACAAGTATCTCGAGGTCGTGGGGCTGAAGGGCCGCGGCGAAGTTCTGCCTGTGAAGCTTTCGGGCGGAGAGCAGCAGCGCGTCGCCATCGCGCGCGCCATCGTCAGCGGTCCGGAGATCCTGATATTCGACGAACCGACCGCGTCCCTGGATGGGGACACCGGCAAGATGATCATCGCCTTCGTGAAGGAAAAGATACTGAACGAAAAGCGCTCCATCCTGATCGTAACCCACGATGCGCGCATCAACGAGTACGCCGACCGGATCATCCACATGGAGGATGGTCGAATCACCGGGTTGGACAAAGGCACGGAATGAGAAACAAGATCATTTTTTCCATGGCGGTGCTGGGGGTGCTGGCAGGCTTGCTGGCCGCCTACATTTTCGGCCTCCAGCGCAAGCCGCAGCCGCCGGTGTTTGCACCGGCCAGCAGCCCGTATGCGACCGCTATCTTTGCCAACGGCATTATCGAAAGCGACCAGACCAGCGGTTCAAACATCAACGTCTACCCGGAGGTGTCGGGTCGGGTCACCGAGGTGTTGGTGAAGGAGGGGCAGCAGGTAGCGGCGGGCGCAGCGTTGCTGAAGATTGATGATTCGGTCCAGAAGCAGACCACCGCGCAGCTTCGCTCGCAGGCCGAAGCGGCCCTTGCGCTGCTCAATGAGCTCAAGGCGCAGCCGAGAAAGGAAACACTGGACATTGCGAACGCGCAGGTCGTGTTGGCCGAGGCCAATGTGAAGGCGGCGCGCGATCAATACGACAAGGACCGCGTCGCTTACGATGCCGACCCGCATTCGATCAGCAAGAACGTGATCGATATTGCCGAGGACGCGCTCCAACAGGCAGTCACCGCACTGGAGGTCGCACGCCGACAGTACGATCTTACCAGGGCGGGGGCATGGAGCTACGACATCAACAACCAGCAGAAGACCTATGACTCGCTCATGCAGGCCTATGAGTCCGCCAGCGCCTTGCTGGGCAAGTATACGGTCACCGCCGGCAGGGACGGGGTCGCCTTGGCCGTCAACGCCGTGCCCAACGGCTATGTATCGCCCCAGGGTGTCTATGACACCTATACACAGGGACAGGATCCGATACTCGTCGTCGGTCCGCCCCAGGAGTACCTGGCCGTGCGGTGCTTTGTCGATGAGATATTGGTTTCACGGTTGCCAGATGCCCTCCACATCCGCGCCCAGATGTCGGTGCGTGGATCCGACGTCAAGGTGCCGCTGGAGTTCGTGCGGGTCCAGCCTTATGTGACGCCAAAAATTGAACTCTCCGATGAGCGGCAGGAACAAGTTGACCTGCGGGTATTGCCGGTCATTTTCCGCTTTCGCAAACAGGATGCTCCGGTCTATCCGGGGCAGGAAGTCGATGTCTATATCGGTCAACAGTAGCCGCTGCGTGTATCGAAGCGCGGGTTTCATGGCCGCGGTAGCCATGCTCAGCAGCTGCGCAGTGGGGCCCGATTTTCATCGGCCCGTAGCGCCGGCGGCGGACCGGTATACCGCCGCAGCGCTGCCTGCCGCGACCGTCGTGGCGGACGGGCAGGCACAACGTTTTATGGCAGGCACCGCGCTCACTGCCGAATGGTGGGAGCTGTTCAAGTCCGCACAGCTCGATGCGGTCGTCAAGCAGGCACTCGCCAATAGTCCGACGCTGCAAGCCTCCGAGGCCAGCCTGAGACAGAGTCAGAACAACCTGCGCGCCGGCTACGGGGTGTTCTTTCCGCAGGCAGGCGCCGAAGCGGACGCCGTCCGAGAGCGCCTCGCTCCGGCGCAACAGGGTCTGAGGACGGCCCCGACGGTTTTCAATCTGATCACTCTGAGTGGCACCGTCAGTTACGCGCTGGATATCTTCGGCGGTGAGCGGCGCACGGTGGAGGGCCTGAAGGCTCAGGCCGATTATCAGCGCTACCTGAGCTACGCCGCCTACCTGAGCTTATCCGCCAATGTAGTCAACACCAGCATCGCGCGCGCGGCCTACCTGGCCGAAGTGCGCGCGACCGAGCAGCTTATCGAACTGCAGAAGCAGCAATTGCAATCTACCGAAGTGCAGGTGCGGGCGGGCACGGCGGCCTATTCGGACGCGCTGAGCTTGCAAGGTCTGATCGCCACCAATCAGGCTGCGCTAGCGCCTCTGCAGCAGAAAGTCAGTCAGACGGAGGATCTGCTTGCGACACTGGAGGGCGTCGTGCCATCCAAGGCGAGCCTGCCGGATATTGATCTGGGCGCACTTTCTCTGCCCGTGGACCTGCCGCTGAGCCTGCCATCACAGCTGGTGCGTCAACGCCCCGATGTCCTGGCCAGCGAGGCGCAACTGCATGCGGCCAGCGCCAACATCGGCGTGGCCACGGCCGCGATGTTTCCCAGCATTTCCTTGAGTGCCACGTACGGCGCAGCCGGGTCCAGCCTCGATACGCTTTCGGCACCCATCGGCCGGTTCTGGAGCATCGGACCCTCTGCCACGATCCCGCTGTTCCAGGGCGGGCGGCTGTGGTATGGGCGCAAGGCGGCGATTGACGCATTTCAAGCCGCGCAGGCCAATTACCGGCAGACGGTTCTTGGTGCTTTCGCGCAGGTGGGCGATTCCCTAAAGGCCCTGGAGCACGATGCACAGGCGCTGCAGGCGCAAGCCGATGCGCAACGCGCCGCCGGCGAAGCCCTCAAGCTGGTGCAGGTCAACTATCGCGCGGGCCTGGCGGCCTACATGGATGTCTGGGCGGCGGACGTACAATTCCACCAGGCGAGCATCGGCTATCTGCAGGCAGTCGCCCAGCGCCATCAGGACACGGTCGCGCTGTTCGTCGCACTGGGCGGAGGCTGGTGGAATGTGCCGCAGCAGGCAGAGTCGCGTGAGACGCCATGAAGAACATTGGCGTTCTGCGCATCGGCTTCAAACTACTGGTCAATGACAAGGGCAAGTTCTTTGCACTGCTGGTCGGGATTACCTTCGCCGTGTTCCTGATGATGCAGATGACCGCGATGTTTGCCGGCATCCTGAACCGTGCGTATGCGAATGTCACCAATATCGGCGCCAGCATGTGGATCATGGATCCAGGCGTCAATACCGCGGCCAGTCCAATCCCGATGCCCAACTACCTGGAGGATGCGGTGCGCAGCATGGACGGAGTCAGCTTCGCCGTGCCCATTTTCGTCGGCGGCGCAATGGTCAAGCTGTCCAATGGATCCTACCAGGCCGTCAACGTCGTTGGCCTGGACGATGACAGCCTCTTTGGACGACCAGAACTCGAACAGGGCAATATCCAGGACATCTATGCCGATAACGCGTTCATCGTCGTGGACGACGCGGACTTCTTCAAGCTGCAAAGCCCCAAACTTGGTGCCACGTTCGAACTCAACAACAACCACATCAAGATTGTAGGTATCGCCAGGGTTATATCGAACGGTCTGAACGGCGTGCCAACTCTCTATACGACTTACAGCCGCGCTCTGCAATACATTCCGCAGCAGCATTTCACGCTGTCCTATCTATTGGTCCAGCCGAAAAGCGCCGCTGCGGTGCCCGGGATCAAGCAGAACGTCGCCAAGCTCGGCTACGTGGCCTTTACCAAGGATGAATTCAACAGCAACATTGCCGACTACTACATCTACAAGACCGGCGTGGGAACCAATATTCTACTCATGACCATCATCAGCTTCATGGTGGGTTTGGCGATTTCCGGCCAGACGTTCTACACTTTCATTATCGAGAATCTGGACAAATTCGGCGCTCTGAAGGCCATCGGCGCCAAAGGGCGCAAGCTCATCTATATGATTTTGTCCATGGCGGCGTTGACTTCGCTCACCGGCTACGGTCTGGGCATTCTGCTGGTGACGGCGGTGATATCTGGTGTCCGATCCGTGTCTCCTTATTATGCCGCGACGATCACCTTCTGGAACCTGGCGCTGGCCTTCGGCATGGTGCTGCTGATCGCCGCGATTTCCGGCTACATCGGAGTACGCAAGGTGCTCAAAATCGAGCCGTTCGACATCTTCAGGGGATAGCGGAGGGCGTTCGCTCGTTGACGCGAATCTTGTTCGTCACCATTGCGACTCCGCGCAACGATCGTACGATACCCTCGACCACGTCCCGCTGATAATACCAGTTCAGCTCGCCCTCGAGCGCGACGCGGCCGTTCTGAACCAGTACCTGCACGGCATCCACCTGTTCGGGAAACTGGTGACGGATCATGGCCACTGCTTCACGGGTGATATCCGGGTCAGGAGGCAGGGTGGCCGTTCGCGGGCAAACAATGAGGCAGTTCGTCAGTCCCATAACCCCGCGGACCTTCTTGGCGATCTGTTCGGCCTGCGCGCGCTCCAGGTCACTGCGCACGATCCCGGCCAGCAGCACCACGCCGTCGATTGACTTGATGGCAATATCCTGATCATCCAGCTCGGCGATCGAATGCAGCCGGTCCGCGCAGTCAACTGCGATATCCTGATCGGCTCTCATGGCTCGGTGGCGTGCAACGTCTGATTCGAATCGCCAGACATCGCCAGTGACAATGGCTCAAAGTACTGTGGCCCCGCCCGAGTCCAACCAATTCGCCGTGCGGGGATGCAGGTCGAGATGCGGACCAGCTCGGCTAGCATCCCGGGGCCGTACTCTTCCCATTCAATCCCTAGGCCTGTGGCCCCGTGCCGGACCACGCACCCTTGCAGGCTGATCGGCCGGATGCCGGTGTTACCACCGTGGCGCTCATCCACTTCGATACTGATTTGACTCATCACTGCAAACGCCGCCGTGGTCTTTATGTAGGCCCCGCTGAGACTCACATCGATCAGCCACCCGATGGCAGACAGGGGTGCAGGCCCGTACAGCCGCACTCGCAGTATCAGCGGTTGGCGGTCACCCCATCGATGTTCCATGCTCGGCATTCCATTGTGCGTTGACGCGGCCATGGGTATCAAATCTTTTGTGCCGCGCCCGGGCTTTTGAAGCCTGGTGGCTTGACGATCAATACATCGCAGTCCAGTTCATCCAAGACATGTTCTGCCGTATTGCCGATGAGCAGCCGCTCGAGTCGCGAGCGTGAGACGGCACCCATGACCACCAGCGAGGCCCGTATGCGCGCTGCACAGGCCGCCAATTCCGGGGCCGCACTACCCACGAGCAAGTGCCGCCGACGCAGTGGGATCTGCGTCGCACGCAGCACGCGAGTGAATTCCCGTTTAACCCGTTGGGTATAATTCGCATCGAGTTCGGTTGTATTCCAAACCACGGGCTCCCCGATGCCGGCGGCCAGCATGATGCTCAGCGGCACGTAGACGTGGACGGCATGCAGCGTTCCCTTGAGAATCACGCTCATGGCGCTGGCCGCGTCAAGAATCTCGCCATCCAGCCGCGCCGGCTTGGCATTGGCATGAAGCGGATCAATGGCCGCAAGGACCACCGCCTTGCTTCGCGATCGAACGGATTTCACCAGCAGCAGGGGAATGGGAGAACGACGCACCAGTTCCCAATCCGTATGGCGCAGCACCAGTCGATCAGCCAAACCGCGGGAGCGTGTGCCACTGATGATGAGGTCCGCATGCGTGGCGAGCGCGCGGCGCACGATGGCCTCATGGGCGGGCTTGTCGGCAACCGCCACGGCCTGCACGTGGCACCCTTGGAGGGGCTTTGAGCGCGCGATACTCTCCAGATTCTTCTGGGCCAAAATCAGGGATTCTTCGGGGGTGAGCTGCACCGCCAACAACTGGCTGCCAATGCGCCTGGACCCCATCATGGGCCGCGCGACAGCGTGAAACAGCTCCACCCGTGCGCCCGTCGCACGGGCCAACGCCGCTGCCCGGCGCAGCACGCTGCCGTGAGCATTCTGCAAATCCGCAATGGCTACCAGAATTCGACGCAGCTTTTTCATCTCTAGACCCCAATGACCGCAAGCCGATGGGTCAAATCCTGCGCCCGCGACCTTGCTGATCACATCCGCAATTACCCCTACGGGCGCTGACTCACACAGCGCCCGCGGGAAAGGGCCGCGCTACCAGGCGGGCACCACGAGGCTTACGTACGACTTTGTGCGGAAAGGCCAGTGGCTTCACGACCAGGACATCGCACTCGAGGCGATCGATGAGGGCCTCGGCGGTATTGCCGAGGAGGACCCGGTCCACCCCGGAGCGCGAAACCGAGCCCAGCGCCACGATCTGACTGCTCGTCTGCGTGGCCACTTCCAGAACGGCATCGGTCGGATGTCTGCCCACCACGTGCAGGCGGCTTCTTGCTACACCCAGAGGTTGCGCCACCTTGGCCAGTGCCTCGGATGCAGTGTCTTCCGCGCGCGCGAGGATCTTTTCCAACTCGCCGGGTTTGCTCAAGGTCGCGGGCGACAGGTTGGCCGGAACCGGCACGTAGCCGTGTACGGCATGTACCGTGCCATGCAGCGCATCAGCTAGGGTGCCGCAAAAGTGCAGGATCTCGCTGTCCAGCGAGGCCGGCTTGCCGAATGCCTGCGTCGGATCAAGCGCCGCCAGAATGACGGGACTGCGGTATGGACGCGGGCTCTTGACCAGCAGCACCGGCACCGGGCTGGCGCGCACCAGCTCCCAATCCGTGTAGCGCAGCAGCCATGGCAGGTGATGGACCGGCGCGCGGTCCGCCGCGACGATAAGGCTGGCACCAAAGCGTGCCGCGGCGCGAATGATGGCTTCGTGCCGCGGGAAATCCCATTCGACAGCCGTGGTGACCGAAAGACCGGAGCGCCGCAAGGGCACTGCAATGCCTTCCAGCAGCAGCTGATTGGTATCCCTGTGCCTGCGCTCAACCTGGGCGATCGGTAAGCCGTCTACGACACCCAGGTCCGGGTACACCGGCACATCGATGGCATGAAACAGCTGGAGCTTTGCGTCGAGCGCCAGGGCAATCTCCGCCGCCTTCGCAACGGCCGGGTGCGAGGTGGCCCGTGGATCTTTGATCGCCACCAAAATATGATGAATCGGATACATGGGTATTCTCTCCTGGGCGCAATGCCGCTCGACCCCGCAGGAATGATGCCGGCAACGGGAAAGAGGTGAATCCGTACTGTACGCACGGCAAGGTGATAACTACCTAGCAGAGGACCCTACTGCCGATGCGTCTCGGGGTTCAGATCCAGGTACATACGCACCAGATGCGCCAGTGACCCGGCTTCGGTCTTTTCCATCACCCGGGCCCGGTGGATCTCAACGGTACGCTGACTTACCCCAAGCTCTGCGGCCATGATCTTGTTGGGGAGCCCCCGCACCATCAATACCAGGACTTCATGCTCACGTGGCGTCAGGGTGTCAAACCGCGAGCGAATCAGGTCACGCTGCTTCAGATCCGCGCGATTGTGCGCATCCTTGGCCAATGCCTTCTGCAGTCGGTCGATGAGATCCTGGTCACGGAAGGGTTTCTGCAGAAAATCGAAGGCGCCGTGCTGCATGGCCTCTACTGCCATCGGGATATCGCCGTGTCCGGTAATGAAGATCACCGGGATCATGGCACCGCGTAGATTCAGCTGCTGCTGAAGTTCCAGGCCGCTCATGGCCGGCATACGCACGTCCAGGACCAGGCAACCCGGATGGTTGACGTCGTAGCTGTCCAGAAACTCTGCGGCCGACCCCAAGGTCTTGGTCGCCAGGCCGACGGATTTGAGCAAAAAGCGCAGGGAATCGCGTACGCCCTCATCATCGTCCACCACGAATACGGTCGGCGCAATGTGACGTCGGTCGGTCGCAGGTTTTACATTCATAGTAGAACTAATTCTATCTGCCTTGCCTCCAGGCTTCCACGTGGAAATTACCTAGGCGGCGCGAACCGGCACGCCCGGCACCCCGTCACGGTTCAGGAGTATCTAGGTATAAGCAACCATCGCCACAGATCCAAGGTGGCCCTACACTAGTATTCATCATCATTTCACCCGGACTTCCGATGCAGCAAATTGATGCAAGCGCACGCACCCTGCCGCCCGGTAATCTGCAGGCGCGAATGCTGCATGTATCGCGGTTGGCAACCATCGGTGAGATGGCGGCCGGCATTGCCCACGAACTCAACCAACCGCTTACGGCCATCGCCAACTACGCCCAGGCGTGCGAACGTCTGTTGGCGCGTCCGCCGGCCGATCTGGAGGAGTGTCGTGAGGCGCTGCGGGAAATCACCGCTCAGGCGGTGCGGGCGAGCAATATCATGCGCCGCTTGCAGACCCTGGCGCGCAGCCAGGAAATGAATCGGACTTCGATGGACCTGGACTCCCTCGTCGGACCCATCATGGGGCTCGTGCACAGCGATGCGCGGGCGCACGGAGTCTCCTGTACGCTGCAGCTTGCCCCGGATCTGCCCACGGTCACGGTCGATTCGGTGCAGATGCAACATGTGATCCTGAACCTGGTGCGCAATGGTATCGAGGCCCTCGAGTCCACCAAGGGCCCCCGCGAGCTGGTGATACGGGCCGCATCCGCAGGCAACGGAGAGGTCGAAATCTCCGTGAGCGATACCGGTCCAGGTCTTGATCCGGCCGGCGCGGAGCGCATCTTCGATCCCTTCTTCTCGACCCGGGAAAACGCTACCGGACTGGGCCTGCCGATCAGCAATACCATTGCCAAGGCTCACGGCGGCTCACTGGGGTACCGGCCAAATGCTCCCAATGGCGCCGTCTTCTTCGTGCGTCTGCCGCACGATCCCATCCCGGTCTGATGACCCCCGCGCCTCTCCGGCGCAGTGCTCTTTCCCCTACGTATAGATGCGGATTTGGAATTCAGCTGCTCAGAGTAGCCTCACTTCCCAGAGGTCCATTACAGCCGTGATGGGTCCGCGAATATAACGAGGGAGTGATGAACATGTGCGTTGGGGATATTTGCCGTCGGGATGTCGTCACCATCGCGCCCGAAAGCAGCCTTTGTGATGCGGCCCGCGTCATGCGCGAAAAACACGTCGGTATGCTCGTCGTAGTGGAGCCTGCCGCTGACCCTGCGGATCGTACGGTGCAGGGTGTCCTGACGGATCGGGACATCGTGATCACCGTAGTCGGGCGCGATGCGGAGGCGAAGGACCTTAAGGTGATGGACGTGATGACCCGCAACCCGCTGCTGGTGGCAGCAGGGACCTCCGTGGCCGCGGTGCTCAGGCTGATGCGCATGGATGGCGTCCGCCGTGTGCCCGTGGTCGGCGCACGCAATGAATTGGTCGGCGTATTATCGATTGATGACGTGCTGGATGTCGTGGCAGATCAGCTCACGGCAATTTCAGGCGCCATCCGCGGCGAGCAGGGTCGGGAACGCGTGATGCGGCCCTGATGGTCTTCAGGGCACCAGTAACACATCCGTTGGACAGTGATACGCGATCCGGGTGCCGAGGCCTGCTGCCCAGGCACCGGCGTGTTCATCGGAATGATGCTGGTGCTGACCAATGACCACCAGCTGAGGCGCACACTGCTTTACCTGTCCCAGAACCGCCGGCACCGGTGCTCCGCGAACAACGTGCACGACAAGATGGGTGCCGGGCTCGATGCTTTGCTGCAACGCGTCGCAATCCTGCTGTGCAAGCCGGCGCTGCTCGTCGGCGGACTGCGCAATTTCGGTGTCGTCGTACTGACACAAGCGCAACCGGCTCGCGTAGGGGGCGTCATATGCCCTCACCACATGGCAGGTACCCGACCTTGCCAGCGTGCTGGCCCACTGCACCAGTCGCCGGGCAACGCTCGCCTCGCCCCCGATAGCCGCCAACGTGGACGTATACGCCACTGGCGAGGAGTCGCGCACCAGCAGCAACGGCACATTCACCTGCGAAATCAGCTTCAACGCCGTTCCGCCGAGCACGGTTTGCCCGTCCAGAAGGATATGCTCGCCTCCGGCTCCCACGACCAATAGATTCGGCTGGGATGATTCGATGGCCCGGGTGATCGCCAATGTGGCCCGATCCCGATTGATCTCCGCGCGCACTTTGGTCAACCCATATTCGTGGCCCAGCCAGCTGACCTCGCGACGCATCAACTCCTCGGCGTTGCGGGTGATGTCTGCGTAATGCGCTTGGTGGGCGACCGCCCGCTCGGAGAATAAGGTCCAGTCCGGTGTCGCGTGCAGGAGCGTCAGTTGGCATTCATGCTGTGACTTTGCCAATTGCCCGGCTCTTGCCACGGCCATGTGGCCGACGGGGGAAAAATCCGTCGCGACCAGTATCCGGGGCAGATCGGTCATGGCTTTCCCCACTGCCACTCGCGCACCTCGGGCATGTCTAATCCGTGTGCACGGATATAGCGCGTGTGCTCGATCAGCTTGTTCTGCAGCTGTTGCTTCAGATACAGCCCGGGCGTTCCCGTGGCCGGCACCCGATCGATGACATCCATGGCCAAGTGAAACCGATCAAGGTCGTTGAGTACCGTCATATCAAATGCCGTCGTGATGGTCCCTTCTTCCTTATAGCCTCTTACGTGGAAGTTGGCATGGTTGGTGCGGCGGTAGGTCAGCCGGTGGATCAGCCACGGATAGGCATGAAAGGCGAAAATAACCGGCTTGTCTCGGGTAAACAAGGCGTCGAACTGCGGATCATCAAGGCCGTGGGGATGCTCGCTGTGCGGCTCCAGCTTCATCAGGTCGACGACGTTGATGACGCGAATCCGCAGGGCAGGGAGGTGCTCGCGCAGAATCGACACCGCGGCCAGCGTCTCCAATGTCGGCACGTCTCCGGCACAGGCCATGACGACGTCCGGTTCGCTCTGCTGGTCGTTGCTGGCCCAGCTCCAGATGTCGATCCCCTTGCTGCAATGGGCGATGGCCGCCTCCATGGTCAGCCATTGCGGGGCCGGATGTTTGCCGGCCACGACGACATTCACATAGTGCTTGCTGCGCAGACAATGATCCATCACGGACAGCAGGCAGTTGGCGTCCGGCGGCAGGTAGACCCTCACCACCCCGGCCTTCTTGTTGACCACATGATCAATGAATCCGGGATCCTGGTGAGTGAAGCCGTTGTGATCCTGGCGCCAGACGTGCGACGCCAGCAGATAGTTCAACGAGGCGATCTCGCGGCGCCAGGGAATACCCGCCGTGACTTTCAGCCATTTGGCATGTTGGTTGAACATGGAATCGACGATATGGACGAAGGCTTCGTAACAGTTGAACAGTCCGTGGCGCCCGGTCAGCAGGTAGCCCTCCAGCCATCCCTGACACTGGTGCTCGCTGAGCATTTCCATCACGCGGCCATCGCGGGCCAGGTACTGATCATCCGCACGGATGTCCGCGTCCCATTGCCGATCGGTGGCGCCGAACACCGCTTCCAGTCCATTGGAAATGGTTTCATCGGGTCCGAAGATCCGGAAATTACGTGACGGCGTGTTCATCGCGGTCACTTTGCGCAGGAACTCGGCGAGTACCCGGGTGTCGCCCGGACCGCTGACCCCCGGGGAAGGCACATCCTGTGCATAATCACAGAAGTCCGGCATGCGCAATTCGCGCAGCAGACAGCCCCCGTTCGCATGAGGGTTGGCACCCATGCGCCGCTCCCCCGCCGGGGCCAATACGGCCAGCTCCGCCCGAAGGCGGCCGCGGCCGTCGAATAATTCCTCGGGCCGGTAGCTGCGCAACCAGGTCTCAAGCTGCGCAAGGTGCGCCATTTCATGGGCTGATACGGACAGCGGCACCTGGTGCGAGCGAAAGGTGCCCTCGTTCGCGAGGCCATCGACAACCTTCGGCCCCGTCCAGCCCTTCGGCGACTCCAGGACGATCATCGGCCAGCGCGGCCGGGTGAAATTGACTTCGGCGCTGGCGCTGCGCCGAATGGCGCGGATCTGTTCCACGGCTTCATCGAGCGCCGCAGCCATGGCCGCGTGCATCAGCTTCGGATCCGAGCCGCGCACGAACACAGGATTCCAACCGCAGCCACGGAAGAACTGCCCCTGTTCCTCAGGGCTGATGCGCGCGAAAATCGTCGGATTGGAGATCTTGTAGCCATTCAGGTGCAGGATGGGTAGCACGACTCCATCGGTGATTGGATTGAGAAACTTGTTGGAGTGCCACGCTGTGGCGAGCGGTCCGGTTTCTGCCTCACCGTCACCGACGACGCAGGCGGCGATCAGTTCCGGATTGTCAAATACCGCCCCGAAGGCGTGACTGAGCGAATAGCCGAGTTCTCCGCCCTCATGGATGGATCCCGGGCACTCCGGAGAGGCGTGACTGGGAATGCCACCCGGGTACGAAAACTGCGTGAACAGGCGCTTGAGTCCTTCCTCATCCTGCGAGATGTTCGGATATACCTCGCTGTACGTGCCCTCCAGATAGGTATTCCCGACGACCGCCGGACCTCCGTGCCCGGGGCCGCTCAAATAGATCATGTTGAGATCGTACTGCTGGATGATCCGATTCAGATGCACGTAAATGAAGTTCTGGCCCGGTGTGGTTCCCCAATGCCCGAGCAACATCGGCTTCACATGCTCGATCTTCAGGGGCTCGCGTAACAGAGGATTGTCGCGCAGGTAGATCTGCCCCACGGACAGATAGTTTGCGGCGCGCCAGTAAGCATTCATGCGGCGCAGGAGATCCTCGGAGGCGACAGTCTTGGGCGCGGGCATCGTTCGGTCTCATGGCCAGATTCTTCCCCGCACGGTACGCAGGCAGGGGGTACCCGTCTGTCCGCACTAATACCTAATCCGTCAGTCCCGTCATTTGCCGCCTGCCTCAGGCGAAGCTGCGGCTGATGAACCAGAACATTCCCAGGCCCACCAGCCCCGCGGAAAACGTATCCACGACAATCGGCCGCGGCAGCGACAGGCGCGCCTTCATGAGCATTTTCACCAGCACCATCACGACGAATACCAGCGTCAGCTGACCGATTTCCACGCCGAGATTGAAACCGAGCAGCAGTTCGGCGAGGCGTTGTGCCGGCAGGCGCATTTCCAGCAGATCCGAGGCGAAACCGAAGCCGTGGATGAGGCCAAACATCAGCGTCACGACCAGCCGCAGGCGCCCCGAGTCCACCAGCTGCCCCGAAATCATCAGGTAGCAGCAACAGAACAGGGCGGCGCCAAACAGCAGTGTCGAGGGCAGTAGCCCCACGCCGCCCATGCGTAGCAGCGCCATGGAGAGCAGCAGGCTGCCTAAACCCAGCGCCACGACGCCGGGACGGTGGGTCGCCACCGCGATGTTTTCGGCGCCGATGACGGCGATGGTCAGGGCGACCAGGGCGTCGATGAATTCAGCATGGGGACGGATGATGCCGGTGACGGCCAGCGCCAGGGTCGCGCTGTGCCCCAACGTGAAGCCGGTGATGACGAAGGCCAGGTCGCGCACCCGGCGTGAGATCAGCACCAGGCCGAGCAGGAACGACATGTGATCCACGCCGGTGAAAATGTGCATGATTCCGAGCTGCACATACTTGAAGAAGCTGGCGCTGGCGAGTTCGCCACCCGCAGTGGCCGAGGCCGCGACTTCCTGATGGTCACGGGTGAACAGTTGTTCGACGAACTCGCCTTTATCGGTTTCGATCTGGGCAAAGGTCACGTGCGAGGGCACCAGCTCGAAAAAAGCGGAGGAGTGCAGCTGCAAATCATCCGCCGTCGGGCACTGGAAGGTCATTTCAAAGCGCCGGAATTGTTCGGTCGCCGCGACGGCGCGCGCTGGCCCCGTCGCCGGACAGTTGCCGCCTTTGGCGACGACCGTCAGATGCGCGGTCAGGTACTCGGTAATACGACTGTTGGGCGGCGGCTGTATCCCGTTCACCGCCAGCCGGTTGGCCTCGACGATGGGCATCGTGAAGGTCAGATGCACGGTTTTGCCGACGATCTGCCAGACGGTGTGGGTTTCGCTCTTGGTGTGGGCCAGCGCCGGGGCGGCGCCGAGCGCGCACAGCACAGCGGCCAACGTGCCGACCAGCCGCGCGACCAGAAGCCGACTCACGGCGCAGCGACCTGGATGTCGGCCTTGCTGCGCACGTATTTGAGGTTATTTTCGCGAACCCTGCGCTTCGCCTCCTCGGTGACATCCCGCCAGACTTCGTTGCTGACTTCTGCAAAATTGCGCTGCACCGGCGGTATACGCTTGACCATGACCACGACATGCACGCCATCGGCGGCAAGCACCGGCTCGCTGCTCTGTCCAGTGGACAATTGGCGCGCGGCGGCGAAAACGGCCGGGTCCAGACGTGCCCGCGCCGCGAAATCGAATACATCGCCCAGGTCCACGTGCCCGGAGTCCATCAGGCGGCGCGAGTCGGTCAGATTGAATTGAGTCAGCACCGAGTCGAGCGCAACGCCCTGGCGCAATGCCGCCACCGCCGCCGCAGCGTCGCGCTGGGAGATGGCAAGCGGACGCTGCGGGCTGATGGTCGCCACCAGGTCACGCAGCTGCATTTCCCCGTCGCGGATGTAGTTACCTCGATGCGCGTCGTAATAGGATTGCAGCTCCGCGTCGGTGGGCTTTTGTGCCAGCACATCGGCAAAGAGCTGCAGTTCCACCCCGGCGACCAAGGCGACGCGCACATCGGGGTCGAAGCTGGGCAGATCCACTTCGAGGCCGCGCTGTACCATCATTTCCTCGTCGATCATGTCATCGAGCACTTTGCGGCGCTGAGCGGGGGTGGTCTCGGCGTAGCGCACCGAGTACTGGGTCTGTACCTGGGTGACGAAGTCGCTGCGCAGGATGGGGCGCTGGTTGACCAGCGCGATGGCTTCCGGCGGCACGCCGTGGACGCGGGTGCCTTTGGCGGTAAACAGGCCGTAGCCTGCAATCGCGATGCCGGTGATCGCGCCGATGGCCAGCAGCACCAGTGAGCGGCGGGTATTGACCCGCGTGAAGTCCATGACAGTGCCCAAAGCACTACGATCGGGGGACAGTACGGACATCAGGACGCTCCTCCGGACCCGCTCGCCGCGTGCGGCGCGCGACGCGCGGTGGTGTACAGGAAAACGGCCAGTTCACGGATCTGCGCCGCATTGAGCCGGTTGATCCAGGCCGGGCAAAGGCCGTGGCGGCCGTCATAGACCGACCGAAAAAGCGTCGAGCGGTCCCCGCCATACATCCAACCGGAGCGCCCCGTCAGATCCGGTGCACCGTAATCGACATTGCCCGTGCCATCCTGGCCGTGGCAGTCGTAGCAGCTGCCCTTGTCCATGAACAAGGGTCGTCCACGGCGCACGGCATCGGGGTTGGCATCCGCATGACTGAAGGCGTACACATATTCCACGACATCCCGGATTTCCGGCGCCGACAGCTGACCGATTCGCCCGAGTCCCGGCATGTCCGTAATGTTGTGGGACTTGGGATGGCCGGAGCGGATGCCGTAGTCCAGAGTGTTCTCGATGTCCGGTAACTCGCCTAAGCCGAACAGCCAGTTTGCGTCGGACAGATCCGGGGCGCCCAGGGTGTGGCTACCGCGCATGTCGCTGCCGTGACAGACGGCGCAGTGTCGGCGATACAGGGCTGGCGCGCGGCCCGCGGCGAAGCTCAACAGAGTCGGGTCGGTTACGGCCTGATCCGGGTCGGCACGGACCAGTGCATCTTCGATATGGATTATGTGAAGGCGCCAAGCCAATGCGCCGGCCGCGAACAGGGCAAGAATCAGGACCGCAGTGCGGATCCGAGTTCGAGAGAGGGGCCAGGAAGTCATTATTCTATATTCGCGGAGTGAAACGCCCAAGTCTTCATAAATTCGCGTAGCAGCACTCTTCGCCAAAGGTTATGGAGTCGCCGGCGGATGGTCTGTCCGGATTTGTACGTAATCGGGCAGTCCGTGGCGGGTTTTCGCGCCTGCCGCAATTGGGCACCCCCGCCCCACTTATCGATGCCTGCAAGCATTCGAAATGGTACGTACATCTGCGCATCGCTGTTCCACATTCTGTGGCACAGCATGCATCCGCTATCTTCGATTCCACATCCTCGCGACGAGCCGGTCGAGTCGGCGACCCATGCGCCGCGAAACGCCTTCATCCGCCAGTCACACGTGGAGCACACAGTTAGCCCGTGATTGCCAAAGCGACGAAACGCAAGCGCAGAAGCTCCCCACCGGGGCCTTGGGATACCCAGGTGGTCGAGTCCTTGATTGACGAGCTGTGGTCGCTGCGCAAGGCGATGCTCGAGCGCGTGAGGCGTCTGAATCGCCAGCTGCGCGTGGTGGATCCGGCACACCGACCCAGCGCCGTCAACTTGGTGCAATACCTGGCGATGCGACACATCGACCTGCGTGGACTGCAGGAGCGGCTGGCCTGGGTGGGCGTGTCGTCGCTGGGCCGCGCTGAAACGCATGTGCTGGCCAATGTGGACAAGGTGCTCGGAATCCTGCACCGCATTGCCGGCCGCCCCTGGGCCTCGCTGGCGCAGGATGAACCCGCAGGATTCATGCGCGGCAGTGCCTTGCTGGCACAACACGCCGCGTCGCTCTTTGGCACCGTGCCGCCCGACCGCCGCGTGCGGATCATGGTTACCTTGCCGAGCGAGGCCGCGAATGACGAATCACTGGTGGAGGGACTGATCCGCAACGGCATGGACGTCGCGCGCATCAACTGTGCCCATGACAGCGCCGACGATTGGGTCGCCATGGTGGGCAAGGTGCGGCGGATTGCGCGCCGGCTGCACCGGCCGGTGCGCGTGCTGATGGACCTCGCCGGACCGAAGCTGCGCACGGGTCCGATTGCCGATGCGCCGGCGGTCCTCAAGCTAAAGCCGACACGAGACGCTTTTGGTCGCGTGATCGCCAAGGCCCGGCTCGGCCTGCGTCCATCCGGCACATCCCTGCCGCTTGCAGGTGCCGGTGTCTGCATCGGCGCGGACCCCGAGTGGCTGGCCGGACTTCGGGTCGGCGACCACATCGCCTTCAGCGACGCGCGTGCCTCACGCAGACGGCTCACTGTCATCAATCGCCAGCCGCATGGCGTGATTGTGGAGTGTGCGCACACGGCCTACCTGACTCCCGAGACGTGCCTGCATCTGCGCCGGCAGGGCGCTGCGGTTCGCGAAACCCTGATCAGTGACCTGCCGGTACGACCGGGCCAGCTGCACTTGCGGCGCGGCGATGTTCTGAACCTGGTGGCGCGTGGGTTGGGTCAAGACGCCGGCGCGGCAGTGAAGGGGCGGCCGACGACGAATGCAACGATTGCCTGCACGCTGCCCGAAGCATTGGTCCATGTACGCAAAGGCGAACGGATCTGGTTCGATGACGGTCGTCTCGGCGGCGTAGTTCGCAGTGCCCAGGCTAAGTGCGTCACGGTGGAAATCACCGAAGCCCGCGACTGCGGCGAACACCTGGCGGGTGACAAGGGCATCAATCTTCCGGACACGCGCCTCGATCTGGCTGCGCTGACGGAGAAGGATCTCAAGGATCTGGCGATCGTATCGCGGCACGCCGACATCGTGGGCATATCATTTGCTCAGTCCGCCACCGACGTTCGCGCCTTGCGCCGACGCCTCGTCAAACTCGGCGCGGCGCACCTGGGGCTGATCCTCAAAATTGAGACGAAGCGCGGTTTCGAACACTTACCCGAACTGCTGCTGGCGGCAATGGCCGCGCCGGCCGCCGGAGTCATGATCGCGCGCGGTGACCTGGCGGTCGAATGTGGGTACGAACGCATGGCCGAGGTGCAGGAAGAAATGTTGTGGGCCTGTGAAGCGGCGCACGTACCCGTCGTATGGGCTACCCAGGTGCTGGAGACATTGGCAAAGACCGGGCTGCCCTCGAGAGCCGAAATCACCGACGCGGCCATGGCCGGACGGGCCGAGTGCGTGATGCTGAACAAGGGTCCACACATTCTCGATGCAATGCGCACGCTAAACGATATCCTGCGTCGCATGCAGGCCCACCAATCGAAAAAGCGCCCGCTACTACGCGCCCTGAAGGCCTGGGATCTGCCGCATGACCCGGCTCGCAGTTCGTTCGCCGGTCAGCTCCAAAGCTGATAGGTTTTGCCGCCATGGCGTTTGGCACGGAACATTGCGGCGTCCGCATGCTGCAGCGCCGTTTGCGCATCGGCGCAACAGTCCAATGAGGAGTGGCTGGCCGGGTCATGATCCGGTTACTTTCGGCACTGCACGAGTCCAAAGGTTCGCGTGGGGTCATCGTAACTGAATAGCTCGGCGTATCGACCCCACCCGATGACCGCGTCAGAATCGAGTAGATCGCATTTACAATCATTTGGAATGCCGCATCGAGACGATTGCGCGGGTAAGGTAACGACACTGGAAGCTCCGCGGCGATCCGCCCCGGGTTGGAGGCGAGGACCGGGATCCGATCACACATCAGGACCGCTTCCTGGATGTTGTGGGTTACCAGCAGTACCGCTCGGGTGGGCAGCGGCCGCTCGATCCACAGATCCAGGAAGTCGGTACGCAGCGTCTCCGCTGTCAGTACATCAAGCGCCGAGAACGGTTCGTCCATCAGCAGTAGAGTGGGATCGCTCACGAGCGCTCTGGCGAAGCCGACCCGCTGGCGCATGCCACCCGAGAGCTCGCGGGGATAGGCGGATTGAAACCCATCCAGGCCGATCAGATCGATGGCCGCTCCAGCGCGTTTCTCGGCCTCCACCAGATCCAGTCCCAGCGCATCGAGGCCGAGCTCGACGTTCTGCAACACCGCAAGCCACGGGTAAGGAGCGAACGTCTGAAATACGACCGCGATGCCTTCCGTGGGACCCGTCAATGGCTGGTTGCGATAAACCACCGCTCCGGAGGTGGGCATGATGAGCCCGGCGGCGATCCGGAGCAGCGTCGACTTGCCCGACCCTGAGCGGCCCAGGAGACCGAGGATCTCGCCCTCGCGCACCGACAGGTTTACATCCGCCAGCACCGGCCGCGGGCCGCCGGAGGGCTTCGCGAACGCCATGCACACATTGCTAAGGTCGATGACGCGTGCGGCAGTATCGGATGTCACTGTTGTGCCTCAATCAAGTCGAGTGCGCCGTTCGGCAAACCGATACAACGGCCGCCATAGAGGCCGGTTCATGGCAATGACGAGCAGGGACATCATCGCGATACCGAGTGCGATTCGCGGAAAATCACCGGCCAGAGTCCGTTCGGCGGCGGCCAAGGTGGCATGGGTGAAGGTGAACAACAAAGAGGCGACCATCGCGGCCAGCATGCGCGTGACCGTCCGCAGGGTATAAAGCGGCAAAGCTGCGGGCGACAAGGAAATGTCCGGCTGATGCGCAATGACGAACGGCGCGACCATCTGACGCGCGCCGGTTCCGACGACGAGGATGATTGCCAGCACCAGCAGCGTGGCAGCAAGGTCGCGCAGGCTTGGTTGCCGCCAATGGCGCATTTCTCCTGCCAGGACGTGTGTGTGGTATTGCATCGGATGCTTCAGCCGCTAAGCGCACCGAATGCGCGCCCTGCCAGATAGGTGACGGCGGCAGCGCAGGCGCCGATTGCGATCTGCCGCAAACCGGAGAATACCGCTGAGCGTCCGTTGAACAAGGTCGTCGCAAGGCCGATGGCGAACAGGGCCGCCAGCGCCAGCGTGATGCTGCCGAGGATGGCGAAATGCGCCGGTAGCACGCAGAACGGCAGCAACGGGACCATCGCGCCAAGTGCGAACAGAAAGAAGGACAGTGCCGCGGCACTACTCGCATCGCCGAATGGGGCGCCATGTGGTTGCTGCGCAGGTTGCAGCCCCAGCTTCGGGGCCTTGGCATCCAGCTGGCTTTCGGCGAGTTCGTGGGCGTTGGTGACCGACAGCCACTCCCCGAGTGCCATCGAGCAAGCCCCGCCGATCAGACCTGCCACGCCGGTCAGCAGTATCGTCGATGTCCTTGCACCGCCGCCGGCTACACCCATCATCAAGCAAAAGTTGGACGCAAGACCGTCATTGGCCCCCAACACGGCCGCGCGCAGATTGTTGCCGAATCCGGCCCCGGTTCTGGTACGCATGATCGCCGCATGTCCTTGCTCCTCGCGAGCCAGTCCCGCGGCCTGTGCGTCATCCTGGCGCTCGTAGTCGTCGCGGTCGCGCATCTCCCGTACGGTGATGCTTGGCACCACGAAGCCTATGCCGAACCAGCGGGCGAACTGAATCAGCAGCCGCGTGCGCCACCGCGGACGAAACTGAGGTATGTGGTGCCCGAGCGCGAGCAAGCGCTGCTGCCAAAAGAGCGCGTGCGTACGTTCGGCTGCGGCCAGATCGCGGCACACTTTACGTTGGCCGGCATCGGTCTCCAGATCAGCGAGCGCGTCATACAGTACGGCGCTATCTTGTTCGGCCCGCCAATTGCTGAGCAACCGGGCGTGTTCGCGGGCTTTAGCATCAGATTCGGCATTAGGTTTGACCGGAATTGTCATCATGCCGCTCCCGTGCACCCAATCGCAGTAATCCGCGCCACGCAATTCTCTCACCGCCGCTTGAATGCGGGCATACGCATGAACCCGTACTTTCCTTGCAGCGGACCAATGTGAGTGTGCCGCGGATATACGTACTATCCCGGCCTCACTCCCAGGCGCGCTTCGCGTAGCATCAACTCAGAACGATCAAAGAAGGCTGGAGTGACATGTCCCAGAATATGCAGATGCACTCATTTCCGATCTCGGCTGCGCGCCGCCGCAGCTGCGCCCGATGGTCGGTCGCTACCGCAGCCTTCGGGTTTTTCACTGCCAGCCTCAGTTGGGCTGCCGGAACAAACGCTCCGGCGACATCCGATAACGGCTACCCCGCGGTGCAGGAAGGTCCGCCCCCGCAGGCTCACATGTCAGCGTTGCCCTATGACTCGGAATATCCGGTGATTGGGTATTCGAGCACACCGGCGCACAACCCGATTGCACGCCTGCAGACGCGGTTGCTGCGCGGCGAGGTAAAGCTCGAATTCAAATCACCGCGCGGCTATCTGGATTCGGTGCTGAAGAATCTCGGGATCGATCCAAGTTCGCAGTTGTTGGTCTATTCGAAGTCGAGCCTGCAGGTGGAATGGGTGAACGCGGCCAAGCCACGCGCGATCTACTTCAACGATGACACTTATGCAGCATGGGTGCAGGCGATCGGGGTACTCGAATTCGTCACAATGGACAGCGAGCTTGGTCCGGTGTTCTACACGATGACGAACCAGAAGGATTCGTCGCCCGAATTCGGCAGGGAGGTTCTGCGCTGCCTCGATTGCCACGACAAGTTCGCCCTGCAAGGCGGCGGAGTGCCAATGTTTCGGGTGACATCCAATTACGTGGACGTCAACGGCCTGACCCTGAAGCCCATTGCGGCGAGCGAAGTGACGGACCAGACGCCGATGGCGCTTCGCTGGGGTGGCTGGTACGTCAGCGGATATCAGGGGCACCAGGTAAACCTGGGCAACATTCAGGTTCATGCAGCGCGCGAACTCGGGAATGTGAATCTGGTACGACGCGGTAATCTCGACTCGCTTGGCGCTTTGCTTGATACGCGGCCCTACGTCACCGACAAGAGCGACATTGTCGCGCTGCTCGTGTTCGAGCACCAGTCCACGGTGTACAACCTGATTACGCACATCAATTTCAAGGCGCGATCAAGAATTGCACGCGAGTTCAGTGCGGCTCCGGCAGATGTGGCTTTGCGGCATAAGATGAATCCGAAGACGCAAGTGTGGATGCAGCAGCTGACGGAACCGCTGGTTCAGGCAATGCTGTTCGCGAACGCGGCGCCCCTGACCGATACCGTGGCCAGCACGTCCGGATTCGATGCATGGTTTCAGGCGCAGGGCCCGCGGGACAAGGCCGGGCGGTCGTTGCGGGAATTGGATCTAAGAAAGCGATTGTTCAAGTACCCACTAAGCTACCTTGTGTATTCCCCGGCGTTTGACGGGTTGCCCGACTATGCCAGGAACTATGTCTACGGACGGTTCCTGGACATCCTAAGTGGGCGGGATGCGCATGGTGCATTCTCGAAGCTCTCCGCGGCCGATCGAAAGGCCGTCATGGAAATTCTAACGGCCACCAAGCCGGAGTTTGCGCGCCTTGCAGCGGCACGGCAGCCCACGTAGGCGCCCGCGGGATGAGAATGGCAATCATGACACGACGAGGTGATCGGACTGCGCCTTATTGGCGTCACGTCATGCGATCCGAAGGTGCAAGATCTGCAGCCCTACATGTCAGCGGATATTCGTGCGCAGACGGGAACCCAGGATTTCGTCGGTGTGGCGCCATTGAATCTGATTTATGTGGCTCATGGTGAGCGCATGCCGGAGCTGAAGCCCGAAGAACGGCGTTTGTGCTGCTCGGTGACACCGGGTTCATCGGGCAGAACGTTTATCTGTTCTGCGCCTCGGAGGGGCTCGCGACGGTATTCCGCGGAGCGGTCGATAATGCGAAACTGGCTGGGATCTTGAAGTTACCGGATCAGCAGTTCGTGACATTTGCACAGACTGTGGGTTAGGCGCGGAACTAGTGGGTGAGGTGACGGTGGGAAACGGTCCGATTCACCGCTGAGCAGCGTCCACAGCCCGGGCTCACCCGAAGAAAATTCGGATATACGCAAGAGCCGGCAATTACTGCTCAGTCAACTGCGCGCTGGATGGGCCGCATTAGCCTCTCGCTCATCTGGCTGGTCCTCCTCGAGGACGGCTTGAGCAACGATGCGAGCGGCGAGTTCAGGATCTTTGCGCAAGGCCGCCAGTAGGATCTCACTGAGCGTCTTGTTCATAATGGCCGTCGCGCTGGCTTTGACTTCCGCGACCGGAATTGCCGAATTTGCGTCCGGGATCATTGGCTGTACTTCTGCGGGTGCATCCACCTTGACCATGGATTTCACGTCAAGGCGAGCTGATGCTTCCGCCCGTGCAGTCGAACCGGCTTTTACCTCGGCGTGGCCGTCGGTGGCAATCTCAGGGTCGGCCAGGGATTCCGAATGTGCGTCGGGCGGCGGTTCGGTTGCAGGCGGATTCACGGTTTCATGTTCGCGTGCTGCCGGGGTATGCGCCGGGCTGATTGCGCTAGCGGCACGATGTCGCATCAGCACTGCCGCAGCACCGATGAAGAGTGTCATGCTGATGGCCAGTTCCGCAAGTACTAGAATCGACACCCCGGGCTTCATCATGCCCATCAGCACGCCCAAGATGAGCATCAGTCCTCCGCATGCAAGGAGGATGTAACACAGTCTAGGCCATGTGGGATTGGGTGGTCGAAGTTCGGACATCGATTTCTCCGCCCGTGCTGCAAAGGCTACATATGCCGCAAAGAGGCTAAGATAGGTGATCCGCCGCCAATCGGCAGTCCGTAGATACCCCTATGTACGGTGCTGCACGCAGACGCGTTGGAAAGCGCACAGTGGAGCGCTCATCAGTAGGGTAATCATGGGTACGACGAATACACCGCCCGCCGCTGGCGCTTCGACCGCCAAAGGCGTCTCGGCGGCGACGGATGTGGAGCGAAATGGGCTTTCAGGCGAGGAAGCGCGGCGTCGACTGCAGCGAGATGGCCCCAATGAGATGCCGGATACGGCGCTGCATCCACTGCGCCGCGCGGTGCGGAAATTCTGGGCGCCCGTTCCATGGATGCTCGAGGCAGCAATCGTGCTCGAACTGGCGCTGGGCAAGTACCTCGAGGCAGCCATTATCTCCGGGCTGCTGGTGTTCAATGCGGCGCTGGGCTGGTTTCAAGAGAGCCGCGCCCAGGCAACTCTCGCCGCACTGAAATCGCGCCTCGCGCTCAATGCGTCAGTGCGGCGCGACGGCGCCTGGAAGACGATTCCTGCGGCCGAGTTGGTGGCGGGAGATCTGGTGAAGCTGTCACTCGGTGGCGTGGTCGCGGCAGATGTGACGCTCTGCAGTGGGGAGGTGCTTCTCGACCAATCCATGCTCACGGGAGAGTCGGTTCCCATCGAAGCAGGGGCGGGCGTGCAGACATTCGCGGGGGCGCTGGTACGCCGCGGCGAGGCGGTGGCAGAAGTCACTGCAACCGGCGCGCGCACAAAATTCGGCCGCACGGCGGAACTGGTGCGCACTGCGCACGTCGTCAGCTCTCAGCAGAAGGCGGTGCTGCGTGTGGTGCGCAATCTCGCCGTATTCAATGGCGTCCTCATCCTCCTGCTGGTCGGCTATGCCTGCTTTCTGAGGATGCCGTTCGTCGAGATTGCGCCCCTGGTCTTAACCGCGATCCTGGCATCGATACCGGTGGCGCTACCGGCCACCTTCACGGTTGCCGCGGCGGTCGGCGCGCGCTCGCTGGCGAAGCTGGGCGTGCTGCCGACGCGTCTGTCGGCGGTGGATGAAGCGGCATCGACGGATGTGTTGTGCGCGGACAAGACGGGCACGCTGACCGAGAACTCGCTGACGGTGACAAGGGTTTATCCCATGCCTGGCTTTGATGAGGCGCATGTTCTGGCGCTGGCCTCGCTCGCCAGTTCCGAAGGTGGTCAGGATCCGGTGGATGGCGCGATCCGCACCGCCGCCGCCGTCAAGACGGTTTGCGATGCACCCAAGCTGACGCAATTCGTGCCGTTCGATCCGGCGAGGAAGATGTCGGAGGCGAACGCCACGGACGCAAGCGGGGCAACGCAACGAATTGTGAAGGGTGCGTTTGCCGTGATCTGCGGCCTCGTCCATACCTCGCCGAGCGCGGCGGTGGCCGCGAAAAAGCTCGAGGATGAGGGTTTGCGCGTCCTGGCGGTCGCGGCCGGAGCCCCGACTGCCATGAAACTGGTCGGACTCATTGCCCTGAGCGATCCGCCGCGCAATGATTCGGCCGCGCTGGTCGCTGAACTGAAGGAGCTGGGCGTGCGCACCGTGATGGTCACGGGAGATGCGCCGGCGACTGCTGCCATCGTCGCGCGCGCGGTGGGATTGGATGGCGCGGTATGTCCGCCCGGACCGATCCCGGACAGTGTGCATCCCGAGCAATTTGCGGTCTATGCCGGCGTGCTGCCCGAGGACAAGTACAAACTCGTCCAGGCATTCCAGAAGGGCGGCCACATCGTCGGCATGTGCGGTGATGGTGCTAACGATGCGCCGGCGCTGCGGCAGGCGCAGATCGGGATTGCGGTCTCCACGGCAACGGATGTCGCCAAGTCGGCCGCCGGCATGGTCCTTACCAAGCCTGGTCTTGGCGGCATCGTGGCGGCGGTGAAGCAGGGACGGGTGATCTTTCAGCGCATCCTCACTTACACGCTCAATTCGCTCACCAAGAAGATCGTGCAGGTGCTGTTCCTTGCGGTCGGACTGATCATGACCGGACATGCCATCCTGACGCCGCTGCTCATGGTCCTGATCATGATCACCGGCGATTTCCTCGGCATGTCATTGACGACGGATAACGTGCGAGGCTCAGCCAAACCCAATACCTGGCAAATCGGCCAACTCACGGTGGCGGGCATTGTGATGGGACTGGGTGAATTGGTCTTCTGTACCGCCGTGCTGGTATTCGGTGCCCACCGCATGGGCTACGACATCGGCTCGCTACGGACACTTGCCTTCGTGGTGATCGTCTTCGGCAATCAGGCCACTACCTATAACAATCGCGAGCGCGGCAGGCTGTGGGCCTCTCGCCCAAGCTTATGGTTGGCCGTCTCGTCCGTGGTCGACATCGGCATCGCTACGACATTGGCCGCCGGTGGATTCGCAATGACACGCCTACCGCTCTGGCTCATCGCCGCCACGCTTGCCGCGGCGGTCATCTTTGCGCTCCTGATGGATCTGATCAAGGTTCCGGTATTTGCGCGCCTCGGATTTGCATCCAATGCTCGCGATCGACCAGTGCCTCAGGCGACGCGAGATATTGCAAAGACGCAGGCGGCTACCGCGGCACCCGTCGATTTGTCTTCGCCCATCGCCAAGCGAGCGTATGAACTCTACGAGCAAGGAGGCCATCAGGAAGGGATGGCGGATCAGAACTGGAAGATGGCCGAAGCGGAAGTCCGGGCCGATCTAGCGAAGGCCGAAGCTGCTCACGGAACCAGGCCGGCGCCTGATCCCGCGGCACGAGGCCAGCCGTAGTGCTGCGGATGAATCGCCGCTCAATGACCGCGTCCGCCACCACCATGTCCGCCGCCGCCGCGCGCGCCATGTGGAATCGAAGGCGCTGACCGTCCTCCTGCCGGGCGCGCACCACCGCGCGGTGGCCCTACCCGATAGCCCCCGTCCCAGCCACCGTACTCATATCCCCCGGGCTCATAGACCCCGCCGACATAGCCGACGCCAGCATCACCGCCGTAGCCGCCCACCACGCAGGCCGCGAGCGTCAGCAGCGCGATCAGGCCCACCCCACCAACTCTCCAGATTCGGAACACGGGCTTGCTCATTGCGGCTCCTGCTTGCTATCAGTGTCGGACCACTCCATCACGCCAAACGGCGCTCCGCTCGGATCGGCCAGAACGGCCAGGCGCCCGCCATGTCGATCAATTCGCGGCTCGACCAGCAGGTGCGCCCCCATGCCGACGGCTTTTTGGACCGTATCCGCCACATCCGTGACGCGTACAAAGTTCAGCCAGTGCGCACGACGGCGCTTCGAATCGGCCGGCAGCGCGTTGAGCGCGGCGCGCGCGTAGTTGTCGCCGGAAAGAATGTAATGCTGCGCGCCGCTCTCGCCTTCGCTTGCCAGGTCGTATACGTCGTAGTCGCATAGGCCTTTGTAGAACTCGGTTTCACCCTTCGGATCCTTCACGAACAACGAACTCCAGATCCACTCGCCCGGTTCGGGCAGGTAGTCCGGCGGATCGCCGCCCTGGGCCGCCAACACGGCAAACATAGCGCCATCCGGATCAGCCAAGATGGCCTGGCGGCCACGCTGCGGATAATTGTGCGACTTGGCAAGCACCTTGCCGCCCAGGCGCACAGCGGCAGCCTGCGCGGTGTCCGCATCCCGTACCGCCAGAAAGGTCAACCACGCCGGCTGCTGCGCTTGCCCTGCCGGCTGCGATTTCTGGAACAGTCCGGCCAGCGGTTCGCCATTGAGCAGCGCCAAGGAATAGTTGGAGTCCCCCGGCACCTCGCGGAATGTCCAGCCGAAAAGCGCGCCATAGAAACGCTTCGCCTCGGCAACGTCCGGCGTCACCAGATCCGCCCAGATGACCTTGCCAACATGGTGCTCCGCGCTTGCTGGCTGCGTGAGCGCCGGCAATACCACCGATGCGCTCGGCGCAGCGTGAAGAACCGCAGCGCCGCTCAGGAACATCATCACGGAACACAGCACCCGTGGTATCAGACTGCAGGGAGAAAGAGTTGATTGAATCATGGTTGTCACTCCGTGCCGATGCCTTATCCCCGTCGTCCCTGAATGACTTGGATCACAATCACGACGATCGCAATTACCAGAAGAACATGGATGAATCCTCCCAGGGTGTAGGAGGTCACGAGGCCGAGCAGCCAAAGCACGACCAAGATGATGGCGATTGTGTAAAGCAATTGAACTCTCCATTTTTGAACTCGAATGACAAAACTCGGTCATCAGTCTTGATCTTGGTGATCGGCCGTTAGAACTGTAAGTTGCACGGTGCTCTCCGATCGCTTGCAGCATACACGTTGTATCAGCAACCAGATGAATCTAATAAGTGTCGTTGCAGTTGTGAATAGGTTCAAATGCGTAGCGTATGTGCGCAACCGCACATAGCTGTGCCCCATGACACATTGCGGCTGCGGTGTGGATGGGCGCGGTGTGGCGTCGGTGGACGGAAACCACTACCTTTGAGAGGCTATGCGTCGCAGTCGAAGTCGCACGCAGGATTGCCTGAGGAACCAGAGATGGACAGCCGGATTCAGTCACTTAATGCCCGCGAAATATTGGACTCACGCGGCAATCCAACCGTCGAGGTCGAAGTCACACTGGGCGGGGGTGTGCGCGGCCGCGCTGCCGTGCCCTCCGGAGCCTCCACCGGTATTCACGAGGCCGTTGAATTGCGTGACCAGGATGCGCTTCGTTATTCCGGCAAAGGAGTGCGACAGGCCGTCGCACATGTGAACGGCGCGCTCGCCGTGGCCACCAGGGGCTTGGACGCGCTCGACCAGGGCGTGATCGATCGCGCCTTGATCGACGCCGACGGCACGGTAAACAAGGGGAAGCTTGGCGCCAACGCAATACTGGGTGTGAGTCTGGCGGTGGCGCGGGCCGGGGCGGCCGCAACCGGACTGCCGCTGTTTCGCTATCTGGGGGGTAGCGCGGCGAACTGCCTGCCGGTCCCCATGTTCAACATCCTCAATGGCGGCGCGCATGCCAACTGGCAGGGTACGGATTTTCAGGAGTTCATGATCGCGCCGGTGGGAGCGCCGACGTTTGCCGAGGCGTTGCGCTGGGGAGCGGAAATCTATCACCGGCTCAAAGCAGTGCTCAAGGATGCGGGCCTCTCGACCGGCGTCGGCGATGAGGGCGGCTTTGCCCCGACTCTGAAGCGTAACTCCGATGCGATTGATCTGATCCTGCGCGCCATCGAATCCGCCGGGTATCAACCCGGCGATGAAGTCGTACTCGCACTGGATCCCGCCTCCAGTGCATTTTTCGAGAATGGCATCTATCGGCTGCGTACCGAGGGGCGCTCGATCGGCGCCCAAGAGATGGTGTCACTCTATGCCGACTGGGTGCGCAAATATCCGATCGCCGTACTCGAGGACGGACTTGCCGAGGATGATTGGGACGGCTGGAAGATACTCAATCGCGAACTGGGCGATAAGATCGAATTGGTCGGTGATGATCTATTCGTCACAAACGTATCGCGCATTGCACGAGGTATTGCCGAGAATGCCGCGAATGCAGTACTCATCAAGCTCAACCAGATCGGCACGCTCACGGAAACCATCGCGGCGGTGCATCTGGCCTATGACGCGGGTTGGGGTGCAATGGTGTCTCATCGAAGCGGGGAGACGGTGGACCCGTTCATCGCCGATCTGACCGTAGCGTTGGGCACGGGGCACCTCAAGGCAGGGGCGCCATGTCGCGGCGAGCGAGTCGAGAAATACAATCAGTTGCTGCGCATCGAAGAACACCTCGGTAGATCAGCGATTTTTGCCGGGCAGACCGCATTCGTGCGCCGGCGAACTGTGGACGCTCCGCACCCCGCGTCCGCGCGACTCGCGCCTTGACTGGCTACGAACCGGAACCAGCGACTCGTTCCGTCGGCGAGGTCATCATGGCACGCGGTCCGGTTCCAATGAGAAATGCCGGCTTGAAGCACCAATCAGCACCAATGAGCTCCTTCGCGGACTCGCTCACGCTACTGCGGTCGCGGCGGTTCGGCACTTTCTGGTTTGCGAGTTTGCTTTCCAGTGTCGGCACGTGGGCCCAGCAGGTGGCACAACCGTGGCTGCTGCTCACCTTGGGCGCTTCATCATTCCTCGTGGGCCTCGACAGCTTCGCCATGAGCGCACCGATCTGGCTTCTCACGCTGCCGGGCGGTGTGCTGGCGGACCATGCCGACAGGCGGCGGGTCATCGCGGGATTTCAGTCGATTCAGATGCTGTGCCCGATTGTGATCGTGGTATTGCTGCTGGCGCGGATCGCCCACCCGTGGGCAATCATTCTGATGTCTTTGATCGTGGGGATCACGGACGCGCTTTCGATGCCGTCATTTTCCTCGATCGTGCCTTCGATTGTGAGTCATGAGCAGATCCCGGCTGGCCTGGCGCTCAATTCGACGCAGTACAATGTCTCCAGAATCGTGGGACCGGCGCTTGCCGGGATCCTGATGGCGAGCGTAGGAGCGATCGGTTGTTTCGTTGTCAGCGCTGCGTCATATGTTCCATTTATCGGAATCGCCCTTTGGATCCTGCCGCGGCGAGGTGCCGGCCGCCGCGCAGCGGACGAAAACACCCGGCACCATCCGTTGGCAGGGCTGCGAAACGTTGTGCGCGATGTCGGCCTGCGCGGCGCGCTGTTAACGGCGCTCGCATCCGGTGTTCTGTGCGGACCCCTCATCACTTTCTGTCCGGTGTTGATCAAGAACGTATGGCATGGCAGTGCCGCACAGTTCAGTGTCGCGATCGGCGCCTTCGGCGTCGGCGGGCTGCTTGGCGGTGTCGGTCTGCTTGGCATCGACGCCAGGCGCGATCGGCGGAAAATCTGCGCAGCTTTCGCGCTTGGCTACGGCGTCCTTCTCATGGGCATCGCGCTTGATCCGTGGGCAGCGGTCTTGCCGGGACTGTTTGTTCTGGCTGGCGTCATGATGAGCGTCACCAATACCTCGGCGAATACATTCGTACAGTCTGCGGCGGCGGAAAATCTGCGCGGCCAGGCGGTAAGCCTGTTCATGCTGGCCTCCCGGGGCGGAATGGCCCTAGGGGCCCTGGCTACGGGGCTATCGGTCGGGATTTTCGGGATCCGCATTGCGCTCTTCATAAACGGCGCACTTGCGGTGGTGGCCCAGTTTCAGATCGGGAGAATGTGGCGACGGCCGCCAGAGAGTTTGCGCAACTAAGGCAGTATCTGCAGTACTGACACAGACTTGGCAGGTAAATTCAGCGAAAGTCCACCGCCGGCGGCTACGCCATCGATTGGCACGGGTTGCACCATATGGGGTGACTCGAAGGTATTGATTGAATCAACCTGGCTTGCCGTGAGCACCTGTCCGTGCGCGGCTTGCATCGGCGTGCCGGTGAAGGACGCATGGATTCGGACGGGCCGCTCAGGATCAAGATTGACGACGGCCAACCAGGTGTTCCCGCGTGCATCGCGGGCCGCGATGGCATCGACTCGTGCCAATCCGCCGGCACCTTGGCTCCCCGCATCGAACTGAACCGGAATGAGAGCCGCGTCCTGAAAGGGGGTGTACATCCGGAACACATAGTAAGTCGGGGTCAATACCATCCGCTCCCGGTCAGTCATGATCATGGCCTGAAGCACATTGACCATCTGCGCGATATTGGCCATCCGCACGCGGTCAGCGTGACGTGCAAAGATATCCAGATTCAGGGCGGCCAGAACGGCATCGCGAAGTGAATTCTGCTGGACCAGAAATCCGGGGTTGCTGCCGGCCAAAGGCGCCAGCCACACACCCCATTCGTCTACCACGAGGGGTATCTTCTTCTGCGGATCGTACTGGTCCATGATCTGCGAGTGCTGCGCAATCAGCGGCTCCATGCCGAGGGTATCCTTGAGCAGCAAGGTGTACTCGTCAGCGCCGAAATGCGTGCTCGGATGGGACGGTGGCCAGCCGGCGCTAGTATATGAGTGAAGCGAGAGTCCCTCGACGTCCCAGCTCCAAACTTTGTCGTGCCATGCCTTCATGACCGCTTCAACGTAGTCGGTCTTGCTGCCGTCCGCACCCACCGCCACCCGGCGCATCGCCTGGTCACCGCTCTGCGCTGAATTGTAGTTACGCACGTAGCGGGCGTAGATCTTGAGCTGGCTGACGTAGTAGTCCGGAGTCATTGCGCCACCGCATCCCCAGCTCTCATTGCCAATGCCCAGAAACTTCACACGGTAGGGGGCAGGATGGCCGTTGGCAGCGCGTTCCTTGCCAGCGCTGGTCAGCGCATCGGCAGTCATATAGGCCATCCAGGCGGCGGCCTCCGCGGGAGTTCCGGAGCCGACATTGACTGAAATGTATGCCTCGCTGCCGATCTGGCTGATGAAATCCATGTACTCGTCGGTGCCGAAGCTGTTGGGCTCGATTGCGCCGCCCCAATTGGCATTCACGGCTACCTTGCGACCAGCGGCGGGCCCGATCCCATCGCGCCAATGGTATTCGTCGGCGAAGCATCCACCGGGCCAACGGACGTTGGGGACGTGCAGAGCACGCAAGGCGGCGACCACATCACTGCGAATTCCGCGCACGTTGGGAATCGTTGAGTCCCTGCCGACCCAGATACCGCCATAGATGCCATTTCCGAGGTGTTCGGCGAACTGCCCGAAGAGATTGCGATCGATCGTGGGGCCCGCGTGGAGGCTATCCACGCGCAGCTCAATCACCGAACCGGTGTCGGAAGCAGCAATGGCGCATGCAGCCCTGAAGAGAGCCGCCACGCATACTACAAGGCTGGTTCTTGGCATGTCTATTCTCGCTGAATATCGCCAAAGTCAAGCGGCAGGCCGACGTAATTCTCGGCAAGTGTTTGCAGGGCGGCCTTGGAATGCAACAGGTAGTCGAACTCCGCCTCCCGCAGTTTGGTCGCCATCCTCTCCTCGTCGGGCATGCAATGCAAGAGCGAGGTGAACCACCACGAGAAGCGCGCGGCACGCCAGACGCGGCGCAGGCAGCGCGCGGAATATGCGTCGATCCCTGCATTACTGTGGTGCTTGAAATACTCGACCAACGCGCCCGCCAGGTAGCGGACATCGGTGGCGGCGAGGTTCAGACCCTTCGCACCGGTCGGTGGCACGATGTGCGCGGCATCGCCGGCCAGGAACAGACGCCCGAAGCGCAGCGGCTCGGCGACGAAACTGCGCAGCGGCGCGATGCTCTTTTCGATGGAAGCTCCCGTAATGAGCTGCTCGCGCGCCGTGGAATCAAGGCGCAGACGCAGCTCGTCCCAGAATGCCTCATCGCTCCAGGCTGCGACATCGGCGCCGAGCGGCACTTGCAGGTAGTAGCGGCTGCGCGTGCGGCTGCGCATGGAGCACAGCGCGAAGCCGCGCGGGCTGTTCACGTAAAGCAGCTCCTCGTGCAACGGCGGTGTATCGCACAGGACGCCCAGCCAGCCGAACGGATATACCCTTTCATATTCACGGCACGCCCCGGGCGGCACGCTCGCGCGGCAGACGCCATGAAAGCCGTCGCAGCCGGCTATGAATTCGCAATCGACGCGGTGCTCGCGGCCGTCATGGCGGTAGGTCACGAAGGGATGCGCGCCCGCGAAGTCACCGATCGCGACATCCCGTGCCTCGTACACCGTGGTCAGGCCAGCCGCGGCACGCACTTCCATGAGATCCCGCGTCAGTTCGGTCTGGCCATACACCAGCACGGTCGCGCCGCCGGTGAGCGCGTGCAGATCGACCCGGTGCTGCGCACCATTCACCAGCAGGCCGATGCCTTCGTGCACCAGACCCTCGCGATGCATGCGCGTACCCACGCCGGCCTCATCGAGGAGGCTTACGGTCACCTGTTCGAGCACGCCGGCGCGGATGCGGCCCAGCACGTAGTCCGCAGGCTGCCGCTCCAGGATCACCGCCGCGACTCCCGCGCGGTGCAGGAGCTGTCCGAGCAACAGGCCGGAGGGCCCGGCACCGACGATCACGACCTGGGTGCGCATGATTCGCCTACTCGCGCGCCGGGAGGTTCGGTACTTGCACTTTTAGTGCGCGACCCATCAGCCGATTGGACGGTCCATTCATCCCGATCTCCCGCATTTTGCCTGCGGATATTGCGCCTGTTCCCGAGGGGAAGCTGTCAGAAGCCGGCGCGGAATTGGACATTTCTTAAGTTTTACCTCTAGCATCCGCCGCATGGGCAAGCGCACCGCTCTGCGACAGATTCCGACTTACCTGCTGTATGGCGAGGCGCCGCGGCCTCTCGCCAGGCCATTGCTGCACGTGGAAACCATTGAGGCCCGCAGCGCACGGCACCACTGGAAAATCGAGCCCCATCTGCACCAGGTACTCCACCAGGTGGTCTTCGTGCTGCGGGGTCGTGGGGTGGTGCGGGCCGAGAGCGCGCGCACCCAATTCCGGCCACCGGCGCTAATGTTCATTCCGGCAGGATCGGTGCACGGTTTTGAGTTTGAACCTGGCACGAGCGGCTACGTCGTGTCGATGTCGGATCAGTTGCAGCAGGATCTCGTGCGGCGCGAGCCGGAAATCGGTGCGCTGTTTGCCGCGCCCATGACGCTTGAGTTTGGCGTGCAGGCCCTGCGTGCAACGGATCTTGCCCAGGCCTTTTGCATGCTGGCGCGGGAAATAGCGCGATCCTTCGCCGGCCACGAGCTCGCCTTGAAGGGCTGGCTGGAGGTGCTGCTTGCCAATGTACTGCGGCTCGCGCGCCAGCGACCAAGCATCACGGATCCGACCGCGGGGCGACGGCGCCAGCTCGTGGTCCGTTTCAGCGAATTGATCGAGCGGCGCTATCGAAAAAGCGAGCCCCTTGCGGCCTACGCCAACACGCTCAGCGTCTCTGAGTCGCGCCTGCGCAATGCCTGCATTGCCATGACCGGCCAGACGCCCGTGCAGCTGCTGCATGCCCGTGTGCTGCTCGAGGCCAAGCGTCAATTGCTGTATACCGAGCTGCCCGTGCGCCAGATTGCGTATGCACTGGGCTTTGGCGATGCCGCGTACTTCACCCGGTTCTTCTCACGGCAGGCGGGTCTTTCGCCGCGAGCGTTTCGCAGCAGGGGACCACATCCGACCGCCGCATCAGTGCTTTGAGAGGACTTTCAGCTTTTGGCATCGAGCTTCGCCTGCTCATCGCGAGCTTCGGTCGAATTGGCCACCTGAATGCTACGGGCCGCCTCCGTTAATGCACGTGCAGCGACCAGATCGCCGGTCATGTTCGATTCGACATGCGGCGTGACTTGCTGAATAACGTGGGAGAGGACATCGATCAGGCGGCCGAGCCGGTCGCCTGCCCGGATCACTTGCGCAATGGCCCCTGCGGTATGTTCCTTGATGAATGCGGCAAACGTGTCGGCATCACGATCTGCTCCGGCCAGAGCAAAACCTGCAATCGACTCGAGTGTTACCTGGGAGCGTTGCAGTACCGCACTGTCTGGCTGATGACCCAAGCTGATGGCGACCGCTTTGGCGGTGCAAGCGGCGGCGAGCGCCAAGGTGACCGCCCCCGCGGCGCCGGCGCCGGGCGATACTCGCCTGCCGCCAATCGCCTCGATCAGGTCTTCTACCTGCATCTGGCCGATGTTGGAAGAATCGTTCATCAAGCCTTCCGTGGTATCGGCTGACATATTCCTGGGAAGTCATATATCAGTCCGTCAGGTAGTAGACTCAAAACCTTGTTTGCTCACCGTGGGTCGCGCCGCGGGACCGCTCGTAAGAGACTACCGACACCGCCCGGCGAGGCTGCTGGGCCGTGTCGTACTTGGACTTGGCAGTGGGGCGCTGGCACGCCGGTGGTTTCTTGTTAGCATCGCGGTCTGTTACGGACTGCTACAAACTTGGGGAATAACATGAAGAATAGGTCAGTGCGCACGGGGCTGATTGCCGCGGTGGCCGGAAGTTTCACGCTGGTTGCGGCGGTCACCAGGGCCGATGTCACCATTACGCGCTCCATGTCTGTCGATGGCGTCGGCGCCATGGCGTTCGGAAACATGTCAGGCACTACCAGGACCACGATTTCCGGCAACAAGTCGCGCACCGACAGCGACATGAAGATGCAGTCAAAATTGATCGGCTTTCTGGCGCGCAATGCCGTGGGATCCACCGCGGAAATCGTGCTGCTCGATGAGGGCAAAATCGACCATTTGAACCTGAACAAGAAGGAATACACCGAAACCACCTTCGAGCAGATGCGCGCCCAGCTGCAGAAGGCCACGGACCAGATGAACTCGAATGCCGATCGCAAACAACCATCGGCCGTCGACCAGTCCAAGTGCGAATGGCTGCCCGCCAAGGTCACCGTCAACAGGTCCGGTGAGAAGGCGCAGTTCGGCGGCTATGATGCCGAACGCGTGATCATCACCGCATCGCAGCCCTGCCAGGACAAGGAATCCGGATCGATCTGCGAGGTGGCCATTGTCCTCGATCAGTGGATGTCGACCGACTTCTCCGAGAACGCCGAGGCGCGCAAGTACTACAACGCCTAAGCCACGAAGATGGGCCTTGATCAGGCGAGCCTGCAGGATGCGACTCAAAGAGCCAAGACCCTCTTCAGTCAGTACCAGGGCATCTGGACCGAAGTCGCAGCCAAGCTGCAGGGCATGAAGGGCTACCCCGTGAAAAGCAGCTTCACGCTGGCATTAGGCGGTGCCCAGTGCAAGGATTCGAAGGCCCCGCAGGGTCAGGCGTCGCAAAGCGATGATGATTCAGGCAGCTCAGGCGGCCTCTCCGGAGCGCTCGCCGGAAAACTCGGCGGTCTGTTCCACAAGAAGCAAGACGATGCACCTGCCGCAGCCCCGGGACCCGCTACGACGCCGGTGCCGGTCCCCGCGGGCGATGTGGCCTTGATGACGGTGTCATCACAGCTGGTATCAGTATCGAGCGACAGTGTCGGCGCCGATGCCTTCGTTGTACCTGCTGATTTCAAGAAACAGGAGCTGCGGACCCAATGACCCGCCCGGCGGCCGGGTGAAATTCCTACCGCTTCTTTGGTCGGGTCTGTGGCGCAAACCGACCCGAACGGCGCTGACGCTGCTGTCGATCGTGGTGGCGTTCGTGCTGTTCGGGATCCTGTCGGGAATTGACGCGGGTTTTGAGCACGCGCTGTCGACTTCACGGCTGGACCGCCTGTTTACCGACTCGCGGTTCGGGGCGCCCATGAACATTTCCTATGCCGAGCAGATCGCGCGCGTGCCCGGCGTCGCGCTGGTCGCCCCGCGACGCGGACTCTATGGTTACTACCAGGATCCGAAGAATGGGATGGGGGTGATCTGCATCGACGAGCGGTTTTTCTCGCTGCGCCCGGAAATAATCATCACCAAGGCGCAACTGGCCACACTACGGGCGACCCGCACTGGTGCGCTGGTCGACGTATACCTGAAGAACAAGTACGGCTGGAAGATCGGCGACAAGATCCCGCTGCAGACCGAGACACCGCAGGTCGACGGCAACAAGACCTGGACCTTCGATGTCGTCGGCATCGTGGATGATGCGAACTATCCGGGACAGGCAGGCTGGTTCTTCGGTAACTACGAATATCTGGACGAGGCCAGCGCCACCGGCAAAGGCACCATCGACCGCTTTCTCGTGCGTATCAAGGATCCGGATCGTGCCGCACTGATCGGGCGCCAGATCGACAAGCTGTTCGCCAGTTCGGCCGCACCAACCCGGACCTCATCGGAGAAGTCCCGCTCGCAGGCCGGCCTGCAGTTCATCGGTGACGTGCGACTGTTCACGCATGCCATCGTCGGCGCCGTGTTCTTCATGCTGCTGTTTGTCACCGGCAACACCATATTGCAGTCGATACGCGAACGGGTGCCGGAGTTCGCGGTCCTGAAGACCTCGGGATTCACCGACAATGCGGTGCTGTGGCTGGTGATCGCAGAAGCGGTGCTGCTGTGCCTGATGGCGGCCGTCATCGGGCTCGCGCTGGCGAAAGTGGCGATTCCCATCACCAGGCCGGCCATCGAAGATTTTGTATTCCTTCTGCAGACCGGCTGGGCCGACGTGTTGCGGGGTTTTGGCCTGGCGCTGGTCGTGGCCGTACTCAGCAGCCTGTATCCGGCGTGGCGGGTGCGACGACTGAGCATCGTCGAGGCGCTGTCGCGACACTAGGGCATCGCACCGACCATGAACGCAATACGGCAGATTGTCGTGGTAACAATGATCGGTCTGCGCGCGCTCCCGCAGCGTCTGGGCGCATCGCTGGTCGTGGTGGTCGGTATGGCCGGTGTCGTCGCCGTGACGGTCTCGATTCTGTCCCTGTCGACCGGATTCATGCGCACCATCCACAACTCGGGCCGCGCGGACCGCGTGATCGTCATGAGCCACAACGCGCAATACGAGTTTGGCAGTTCGATCACGCGCGAGAATGCGCTGGCGATTGCGGATGCTCCAGGTTTGAAACTGGCGACCGACGGCAAACCGATCGCATCAGCAGAAGCCCTGACCTCCATCGTGGTCACCAAGAAAAGCAATGGTCTTGATTTCAACATGGTGCTGCGCGGCCTCGGGCCCGAGGGACTTGCGCTGCGGCCGGAGATCAGACTGATCAGCGGTCGCATGTACCGGCCGGCGACGCACGAACTGATCGCGGGGAAGTCGGCACAAAGCGAGTTTGAAGGCCTCGATGTCGGCAACAAGGTGTCGCTGCCGGACGGTGATTGGACGGTCACCGGCAACTTTGAAACCGGCGGCAGCGGGCTGGAATCAGAAATGCTCGGCGATTCGGAAACACTGCTCTCGGGCATGCGCGCCAACGCCTTCAAGAGCATGACCGTGATGCTCGACCGACCGGGTGACTTCAATCGATTCAAGGCGGCACTGAGTGGTAACCCTGCGCTCCTGGTGGATGCCATTCCCGAGAGCGAGTACCTGGCGAACCAGGCCAAGCAGTTGAACGGTTTTCTGACCGTGGTCGCCTATCTGGTGGGCGGCATCATGGGGCTCGGCGCCCTGTTCGGCGCGCTGAACACCCTGTACTCCGCCGTCAGCACGCGCTCGGTCGAAATCGCAACATTGCGCGTCTTCGGCTTTGGCGCCGCCGCGATCTTGATCTCCGTACTCGCGGAGGCGCTGCTGTTATCGCTGTTGGGAGCGGCAATCGGGGCCGGCGTGGCCTGGTGCGCGTTCAACGGCAACCTGCACGCGGCCGGCAGCCTCGTTTTCAGGCTGACCGTGACCCCGGCGCTGATGGGCGAGGGGATCGGACTTGCCTGTGGCCTCGGGATGGTCGGTGGCCTGCTTCCCGCGGTTCGTGCCGCCCGGGTCCCCGTCGCGGTCGCGTTGCGGGCCTAGGGTGCTACCCGGCAGCCAACGCCCGGGCGACAAATGACTTTGGCACCCGCGTGCGGGGCACCTTCGCATCGAACCAGCCGCGAACGTCGTCATCCAGCCCGATGCCGTGCATATAGTTGTACAGGGCCTTCTTGAGTGAGGCACCGAATATGTCGTGGTCTATGCCCGTGGAGTCGGTGAAATTGATGTCGTTGTTGGCGAAGGTAGGATCCGGTGGGGGATGCAGTGTCACGCCATACTTCTCCGGATGCTTGCCGACCGGCGAATGCACGGTGCAGGTAAAACGGTGGAAAAACCCGGACTGGATGCAGCCTGCGGCGAACAACTGGCGCACGTATTCCAGTGAATCAACGGTATCCTGCACCGTCTGGGTGGGGAAGCCATACATCAGGTAGGCATGCACCAGGATCCCGGCGTCGGAAAAGGCGCGCGTCACCCGCGCGACCTGCTCAACCGATACGCCTTTCTTCATCAGCTTCAGCAGCCGGTCCGAGGCCACTTCCAAGCCGCCGGTCACGGCGATGCACCCGCTGTCGGCGAGCAACTGACACAGGTCCGTATTGAAGGATTTCTCAAAGCGGATGTTGCCCCACCACGAGATATCGAGTTTTCGCTGCAACAGCCCATTCGCCAGCGATTTGAGCGCCTTCGGTGGCGCCGCTTCATCGACGAAATGGAAGCCCGTCTGCCCGGTCTCACGAATCACGGTCTCGATGCGCTCGATCAGCACATCGGTGACGGCCAGGTCGTACCGCGATATGTAATCAAGATTCACATCGCAAAAACTGCACTTCTTCCAATAGCAGCCGTGCGCAACGGTGAGTTTGTTCCAGCGACCGTCCGACCACAGCCGGTGCATGGGATTGAGCATATCGAGCAATGACAGGTAATCGTCGAGCGGCAGACCATCATAGGTCGGCGTTCCGGCATCCGAGAGTGTGATATCGGGTTCGGGATGATCGACGAAATGAAGATCACGGGTATAGGTGCGAACCAACTGGGTCGCGGGTCGCTTGTTTTGCAGATGTTCGATGAGCGCGAGCAAGGGTCTCTCGCCCGCATCCAGCGTGACGAAATCGAAGTATTCAAAAACCCGCGGCTCCCGCATCGCGCGCAGTTCGGTGTTGCAATAGCCGCCGCCCAACACGGTCACGGTGCCCGGCTGGCACTCCTTGATGGTCTGCGCCACGCGAAATGCCCCATAGACATTGCCGGGAAAGGGCGCGGTGATCAGCACCATTGACGGCTCATGTCGCGCCAGCGCCTTAAGCGTCAGCGCGTGCAGGCAGGCATCGACCAGGCTGCGCGGTGCACTGAGCGCGGCGTGCAGCTGATCGAATGTCGGCTGGCTCGCTGCCAATGCTTCCGCATAGCGCACGAACTCGAAGCGCGGATCCACGGCATCGTGTATGACGTCGGCCAGGTCGTTGAGATACAAGGTCGCAATATGTTTCGCACGATCCTGCAGGCCCAACGTGCCAAATGCCCACTCCAGCGCATCGCCTGCGCCGGCCTCACCTCCTGCGTAGTCGAGCGATAAGAAACGTGGACCCTCCGGCAGGTAATGCCTTGAGGCGATGCGATGGGCCAGGCTGGGATCCCGTCCCTGCAGAAATCCGATGACCCGGGCCACGGTCGTCCGGTAGACCTCGAAGTGATCCAAAAAGAAGCCGACCGCCGGAGTGCGCTGCCGGGGTGGCCGCGCCTGCGCTTGTGCCTGTATCCCCAGCAGCCCTTCTGCACAGAGCAGCGCCAAGGCCACTCCGATCGACAGATCCATCTGTGCGGCATGGAAATTGCGCGAGCGAAGGAACCCCGTCAGGTACGCCGTGGAGGGGTACGGCGTGTTCAGCTGTGTCATCGGCGGGATGATCGAGAGGATGCGCGGGGTCTCGGTCATCGGGAAAGTATATCCCAGCGCACCGCTACGGGAGCTTTGCGGGAATGGGTGGTGCAGCCCATCCTCGCGCTGGCCACGGACGGCGCCTGGTGTTTTATAGGCTATTGATTATAAAGGTTTATGCCAGTATGCAGTGCCGGTTTGAAACCCGGCGGAAAGTTGCGCGCGGGAACCGACAGCGCCGGTCAGCGGCGCGTCGGTCCGGTATGCGCTGCGAGGGAATGCGGTGTAGATTCCGCAACGACATTAAAGACCATAATTAAAGGGTGTCGATGGCCTTCACTTCCAAAGCGATGTCGCTCGCGCTGAGCCTGCTGCTGGGGCTCGCGCTGTGCAAGAGCGCCTTGGCGCAAGACGATGCCGCGCGGCTCGCCGCCCTGAAGTCGCGCATCAAGTCGATTGCCGCGGAGACCCGCTACGTCGAGGCGATCACCCAGATTCAGCGCCTGGGCCGCGCCTTCGGCTACTACACCGACAAAGGCTACTTCGGCGAAGCGGCCGATCTGTTCACCGATGACGGCACGTTCCAGTGGGGTGTCGATGGGGTCTACAAGGGCAAGCCCCATATCAAGGAGCTGCTGACGCGTCATGGCGGCGGCAGTATGACCGACGGTCCCGGACTGCCCTTCGGGCGCCTCAACCTGCGGATGCAGCTGCAACCGGTGGTCACCGTGGCCGCCGACGGCAACAGCGCTCATGCCCGCTGGCGCGAATGGGGTCTGCTGGGCGAATACAAGAAGTCGGCGAGCTGGGGCGACGCCATCATCGAAGATGACTATGTGCGGGAAAACGACGTGTGGAAGATTGCTGCCCGTCGGTACTTTCTGAACTTCGAGGCCCCATACCAGGGGGGGTGGGCGTCACTGCAGCCGGTGACCGGCAATTGGCAATCCGCTGTGGCCGGGAATTTTCCGGCCGATGCTCCCGCACCGGTGCAATACCAGCCCTTTCCCGTCGTGTTTGTGCCGCCGTATGACTATGCCGATGGCACACTGCGCGCCATTCAGAGTAGGGCGCCGTTTGTTGCCCCCAAGCGTCCCGATGATGCATTGGGGAGGCTTGAGGCGCTGGCCGACGCGAAGGAGCTGCAGCTGGCGCGCGCGCACTCGGTGCGAGCGATCGAGAATCTGCAGGCGATGTATGGTTACTACATCGATAAGGGCCAGTGGCGCAAGGCCGCCACGCTGTTCAGTCGCGATGGTACCTACGAATTTGGCCAAAGCGGCGTGTACATCGGCAATGTGCATGTCGAGCGCGCCCTGTCGCTGATGGGTCCACCGGGGCTCGAGGAAGGACAGCTCAACAACTATGTGATGGTGCAGCCGATCATCAGCATATCCGACGACAACCGTACCGCGAAGGCACGCTGGCGCAGTGATGTGCAATTGGCGCGCGGCGGCAAGGGACGCTGGGGCGGCGGAGTCTACGAGAACGAATACGTCAACGACCGGGGCACCTGGAAATTCAGCAAGCTGCATTACTACGTCACCTTCTGGGGCGACTACGATAAGGGGTGGGTCACAAAGCCATATCCGATGGACCCGCCCAGTACCAGCATCGCGCCGGATAAGCCACCGACCGTCGTGTATCAATCGTTTCCGAAGCTGCAGATCGTGCCCTATCACTACAACAATCCCGTCAGCGGGGAACCCACGCCAGGCGAGCAGGAGTAAGGCATGCGTAGGCAAGTCATGCTGCTCGCGCTCGCGCTGATTTCGTCGGGTGCTGCCGCAGCGACCCCGGTGCCAGACCCCACCGAGTTGCAGGGCATCGAGAAGCAGCTGAACGGACTCGGCGATCGTATCCAGCGCCTGCAGGACCTGACGGAAGTAGAAATCGTGCAGAACGCGTATGGCTACTATGTCGACAAGGCGCAGTGGCACTACCTGGCCGACCTGTTCGCTCCGGATGCGACGCTGGAGATCGGTGGTAAGGGTATTTTCCTGGGACGTGCGCGGGTATTCGAGTACATGCACGTCGGGCTCGGACGCCTCGGTGCGCATGATGGCTCGCTGATCGACCACCAGCAGTTCCAGTGCCTGCCGACCATCAATCCGGACGGCGTGAGCGCCGAGATCCGCTGCATTGCCTTCGTCATGAGCTCGGGGGGCTGGGGTCACAACTACTATGAGGACAAGTTCGTCAAAGTGAACGGCGTCTGGCAGTTCAAGAAACTGCACGGGCCGTTCAACATGTACTCGGGGTACAAGGTCGGCTGGTTCGACAACACCATTTTGAACACCACGCCGGAAAAATGGCCGCCGTACCCGGATCTGCCGCCGAGCGTGCTGTATATGACTTTTCCGAACTATTACATCGAGCCCTACCACTACCCCAATCCGGTGACCGGAAAACCGATGCCGCCGCCGAGCCCGAGGGCGGGCGGCGAGGCGTTTGGGCGGTAGGCGCGCACATCAACTGCAAAAGTCAGGGGGCAACATGTCTACAAAGGAACCGTTTATGAAATCGACCGCAACCGATCTGGAACAGGCTGAGCGGCGCAAATTCCTGGGAAAGCTGGCCGCGGGCGCGGGTTTGCTCGCGGCGCTCGGCGCGAGTTCCGCCGCCATTGCGCAGCAGGCCGCTGGTCCGCCGCCCGCGTTCGGCGGCCCGCGGCCGCCACCGCCGCCGGAGCCGGCGGTGTCGCAGCCGCCGCCGATGCGCGACGTACAAGGCAAGACTGCCTACATCACGGCCTCATCGGATGGCATCGGCCTGGGTATCGCCCGTGCCTTCTCGAATGCCGGCATGAATGTGGTCATCGGTTATCGCAACGAGAAGCGCCTGGCCGAGGCGCTGCCGCTGTTCGCCAAGGACGCACCCGTCTTCCCCGTCAAGCACGACGTGGTAGGGAACGATGGCTGGGTACAATTGCTCGCTGCCGTAAAGGCCAAGTACGGCAAACTGCATGTGGTCGTGAACAACGCCGGGATCAAGACGTTCGCAAAGGCGAGCGAGTCAACGGCGGAGGTGTGGCAGCAATCCATTGACGTCAACTTCGGCGCGATCTACCACAGCGTCAACGTGATCCTGCCGCATATGAAGGAACACAACGAGGGTGGCCAGTTCATCACCACGGCGTCGATGAGCGGACTGCTGCCAGCCGTGACTGCGGGCATCTACACCTCGACCAAATTTGCCGCGGTCGCCATCATGGAAGCGTTGCGCATCGAGCTCGAAGGCACGAACATCGGCACCTCCGCATTCTGTCCGGGCGGTGTCAGCACCGACAATCGTCCGCCGGGTTCGCGTCCGCCACCGCCTCCGCTCCCGGACGGACGCCCGCGTCCTCCCTTCAACCCACTTGCGACCATGAGTCCGCTCGAGGCCGGTGAACGCGTGCTGAACGGCATGCGCAACAACGATCTGTTCATCCTCTCGCATCCGGAATTCAGGGCCGGCATGGCGGAGCGCTTCAACTCCATCCTGCTGTCATGCCCCGATGAGGCATTCCCGTCGGAGCGCCTGCCCAGCGAGATTCGAACGCGACACACCGGAATCTATCCGCGCGAAGTCGTGCATCGCATGCAGAAGCGCGACTCGTATCGGACCTAGCTGCAGCGTTTGGTTCCCCCCACGGCGCGCCACCGGGTGCGCCGTGGGGCCCTCACCCGTGTCACCGAGCCAACCTCGGGTCACATGGACTTCAATTCCAGCCGCCTGCCGGTATAGGTAATGTCCGGCCCCTGATCATGCAGTAGCCGCGTGAATTCATCGGCCGGCATCGGCCTATTGAAATAGAAGCCCTGCAGCTCATTGCACTCATGCAGCCGCAAGTGTTCGGCCTGCTCCCTGGTTTCGACACCTTGCGCGACCACCGTCAGGCTCAATGACTTGCCCATTGCTATGATCGCATCCGCCAACCCCGTGTCTTGCGCGGCGCCGACGATGTCGCGCATCAAAGAACGGTCGATCTTGATTGTGTCGAGGGGGAATCTCTGCAGCATGGCCAGAGAGGAATATCCGGCCCCAAAGTCGTCCACCGCGATGCGAATTCCCAGCGCCTTGAGTCCCTTCAGAATTCGCAAAGTGTTTTCGACATCGTGAATCAGCAGGCTTTCGGTGAGTTCGATCTCAAGATTGCGCGGCTCCATGCCCGCGGTCCGCAAGATGGAAGTCACGTCCGACAGCAATGAATCGTCACAGAACTGGCGCGGCGTCAGATTGACTGCCATGCTCAATGGCGGCAGGCCCTGATTGCGCCATTCGACGCTCTGCGCGCAGGCGGTTTTGAGTACCCACCTGCCAATCGGGATGATCAGACCAGTCTCCTCGGCAACCGGAATGAATTCCCGCGGCCCGACGGTTCCCAGGTCTGGATGCTCCCAGCGCAGCAGCGCTTCCATGCCCGTAATGCGACCACTGGCAATATCGCGTTTGGCCTGGTAGTGAAGTCGGAACTCATTACGTTCGAGTGCATGCCGCAGACTTGATTCCAAGGCCAGCCGCTCGAGGGAGTGGGCATTGAGCTTCTCGGAATAGAACTGGAAGTTGTTCTTGCCTTCCGCCTTTGCTTGATACATCGCGATATCCGCATTCTTCGTGAGCGTCTGTTCATCGAGGCCATCTTTCGGGAAGGTGCTGATTCCGACACTCGCCGTTACGCGAAACGCCTGTCCAATGAGGGTAAAGTCCCTGCCGATCTGCAGCAGAATCTTCTGAGCGACTTTTGCCGCGTATTTGCCGTCCGTCAAATCGGGCAATAGCACGACGAATTCATCGCCGCCGAGGCGCGCGACGGTGTCGCTGTCGCGCACACATCCCCTGAGGCGCACAGCTACTTCCTGGAGCAGTTGATCGCCCGCTTCATGGCCCAGCGTGTCGTTGATCAGCTTGAAGCGGTCGAGGTCAAGAAAGGCCACTGCCAGTTGTCTGTTGTAACGGTGTGCTTCGCTGATGCTTTGAGTCAGCATTTTGCTGAACATGCTGCGATTGGGCAGCCCCGTGAGTCCGTCGTGATAGGCCAGATATTCCACGCGCTGTGCGTACACGAGTTTCGTTTCGCTCTCCCGCCGCCGGGCTGCGGCCAGCTGCCAGCTCAGTCGGCCCAACAGGCCCGTGAGTATGGCAACCGCGATGCTGGCGATAGCGGCCGACATGAGGTAAGTGCGGGTCTGCGCACGCGCCGGGGCCATTTGCTCATCGACCGAGAGCCCGACCAGCACGGCCAGCGGAAAGCCGTATAGCTCACGTGCGCTGGTCCAGCGCTGTGTGCC